>Ga0098065_1000061_pt1 | contig 67757 bp, 76 predicted proteins | sample 25_taG_FD_75062 | JGI IMG/M metagenome (GOLD analysis project Ga0098065, IMG submission 75062) | Marine viral communities from Cariaco Basin, Caribbean Sea - 25_WHOI_OMZ | ecosystem: Environmental > Aquatic > Marine > Oceanic | place: Caribbean Sea: Cariaco Basin | collected 2014-11-08 | reverse complement strand
TTAGCCTTAAAAGCAATTACATTTTTTGGATAAAAGATGAATAAATTATAAACTTGTAGTTGTTATGACCATAATTCTTTATTTGAAAATTCGCAAAAGTTTTTATTACCTTTTACTACCATTTGATATTCATATAATTATATTCCGATTTTTAAAATTAGTGTAAGCATCTATTAGATTGAATTTTAAGAATGAAAAGATTATATAATTTATGTTTTCCAAAATTTATTTAAAATAGTAAATTCGGTATTTTGAATGAGATTTGTCTCTTTTTTGTATGTGTATGTTTCTTTCTCACTTTTTGGCTGGTCTCAGACAGACACTACTTTAACACCCATACATAACGAATATCGCTTTGCACATAAAGGGGTTGCGGATGGATTGTCGCCGGGAGCCGTTAACGATTTTTATAAGGAGAAAGATGGGTTTTTATGGATAGCTACCACCTCTGGGCTTAATCGTTATGATGGTTATGAATTTCAGAATTACAGTCCTAAATCTTCAAATCCTTCAGCAATTCAATCCAGAAATTTTAGAAGAATTTTTAAAGGGCCTCTTGGAAATATTTGGTGCGAAACTCCTGAAGGGATCAATATTTTCGATCCTATTGATCAATCTTTTACCAGTGATCAAAATGCTATTCTAAAGTATGCACCCCACTAAACCCGTCTTGACTTCCTTTTTTTCTTATGCTAGCTTTGCTGCTCTAAAATAATATTTATCATGAGTAAACGGGAAGAAATGTACACTTTAGTTAATGAATATCGTACTAGTGGCCTTTCAGCAAAAGCCTTTAGTAAAGAAAAAGGGATCCGTCCTTCCACTTTTAGTTACTGGATCCGCAAGAGGAAAGATGAAGATCAGCCTGGGGGATTTGTAGAAGTAACCACAGGATTAAACGCATCATTGGTTGAGCTGGAACTTAGTTATCCCAACGGGGTAAAACTTCAAATGAATGCTACGGACCTTGGACTTATTGCCCGGCTGGTTAAGCTTTATTAATGTTCTGCTTAGGTTCCTCCCATAACTATCACTTTTATCGTAGGCCCTGTGATATGAGGAAAAGTTTTAATGGTCTGAGCGGATTGGTGAAAAATGAACTAAACCGGGAGCCTGCCAGCGGTGATGTGTTCGTTTTTCTTAACCGGAACCGCACCCATCTCAAGCTGTTGCACTGGGAGCGGGGCGGCTTTGTTTTATACTACAAACGACTGGAGCGCGGAAGCTTCACTCCCCCTGTAATTAAAGAAGATCAGACCAGTTTTACCTGGCCCCAATTGGTACTGATGATAGCGGGTATTACCGTTGAAAAAAGTGTTCAGAAATTACGTTATTCCCATTAGGGAATAATGGTGTATTATTAGTAAAAACAGGCCTTCACGCTAGGTTTAACAGTTCGCTTGACGTATATTTATCCTATGGAAAACACCTTGGAAAACCTTACTAGAGAACAACTTTTAGTGCTCCTTGTCAAGCAGGAAAGAACCCTGCAAAAGGAGACTGAAAGAAGGGAGAAGGCGGAAAAAATTGTTTCCATAAAGGATCAAAAAATCTCCGATCTGGAATTCCAACTTGCCCAGTACAAGCGAATCTTATACGGGCAAAAAAGGGAACGCTTTCAAGGCAATAAGGACCAGATGAGCCTTCCCTTCGAGATGTGGCCGGAAACAGCCCTAAAGCAAGAAGAACAAGTAAAAGAGAAGCTCACTTATGAGCGTCGAAAGAGAACATCTGCCCATAAAGGGCGCATGGCACTTCCCCCACACCTGGAGGTAAGGGAAATTGAGATTTATCCAGAGGAAGATTACAGTGATATGGTATGCATTGGCAAGGAAGAGACCGATGAGTTGGAATATGAGCCTGCCAAACTTTATATCAAGCGTTACATCCGCTTTAAATATGCCCCTAAAAATAAAGAAGGTGTCTTTATCGGGGAACTTCCTTCCAGGGTTATTGAAAAAGGCATCCCTGGAGCAGGGCTTCTGGCCTGGATACTGATCTGCAAATATGTAGACCATCTCCCGCTTTACCGCCAACTTCAGCGCTTCAAAAGAGAAAACATCCCTATTGCAGCCTCCACTTTGGATGGCTGGGTCAGGCAAAGTCTGGAACTGCTCGATATACTCTATCAACATCTGCTGGAAGACATTCGCTCAAAAGGATACCTGCAGGCCGATGAGACGCCCATAAAAGTGATGGATAAAAACAAAAAGGGCACCACCCATCAGGGCTATTACTGGGTGTACCATTGCCCTATAGATAAAACCGTACTCTTTGATTACCAACCCGGACGAAGTGCCCAGGCTGCCCAGCACGTATTATCTGGATTTAAAGGCTACTTGCAAAGTGACGGGTACAGCGTATATGACAAAATCGGAGCACGGGAAGGGATTACGCACCTGAACTGTTGGGCACACGCTCGAAGAGAATTTACCAAATCCCTGGATAATGATAAGCAGCGAGCTGAAATAGCCCTGACTTATATCCAAAAGCTTTATAAAGTCGAAGCCAGGGCCAGGGAAAACAACCTGGATCCCGAGCAACGAAAAGCGCTTCGCCTGGATGAATCCTTAAAGATCCTCGAGGGGTTTGGTAAATGGATGGTAGATGAATTACAGAAGAACCACATCCTACCGAAAAGTCCGATAGCAAAAGCCATACATTACACCTTGGGTAAGTGGGACAAGCTACACACCTATTTATATGATGGAATCCTGGAGATTGATACGAACCTTACTGAGAATGCCCTTAGACCCCTTACAATCGGAAGAAAAAACTACTTGTTCGCCGGGTCTCATAATGCAGCACAGCGATCGGCGTGTATTTATTCCTTTATGGCTATCTGCAAAAAGCACGATGTGAATCCGCAGGAGTGGTTAAAGCATACCCTGGAGAATATTCTCACTATCAATCATAAAAACCTCCGGGATCTGTATCCACAGAATTATAAAAAACTAAAGAATACCTAATAGATCTTCACCGCTAAGTTCTGTTATAAGTATATTCAGATTAACTTCCTAGATGTACTTGGTGGGGTGCATACGCAACGAAGGAGCAATCGTATCGAAGCCATAGTGGTAAACTGGAGAATGAAAATGGACTTCTCTATAGAACAACTTTTAAACCTTCAACTTTCTAATTCTCTAACTTAAATTGTTGATTGAGATTTCTCGGCTTCATTTCATTGCGCTCGAAATGACAGCGGAATTATTTGTGTTTAGAAAATAGAAAAGAGAAGCAAGAGTCAGGAAACAGGACTATTAATTTTGAATTTGGAATGACTTTTAACCGTACAACAACTTTTGAACCTTGAACTTTTGAACCTTGAACTTTTAAACTTTGAACGACTTTATACTTTATACTGTATACCGCCTATTTTCTAAAAATTAAAGTGGTTAAAGATAAGGCAGGAGCATTAATACCGTCTATAGAAAAATCTGAACTATCTAAGGCTTTACAATCTTCATTTTTACTGGTTCTAAACACTTCCGCTAAAGAATAGGTCCCTATATTGTCAAATTTAAGTTTAAAGTTTTTATTCTTAGAGGTCGTTGTATTTAACAGGATACTTACTACTTCATCCCCATTAGGGCTTATGGCAGCGAGCACATGATCATGATTAGTTTCAATAATCCGGAAACCCTGCTTTATAAACCTGGTAACCTGCATTCGTACGTATAGATTTTTTACAATTTCAAATTCTTCAGTATCAAAATCGGCTTTCATCTGGCACCAGGTTGCATTATTTTCCTCCATAAGTTGCCAGTCGAGCCAGGCGTCCGGTTTCATTATTTTAAGGTCGTAAAACATTTTCTGTACCAGATTAAGGTTATTTTCGAGTGCGCTTTTATAATTACCACCAGACGGTCCGGTTTCAGATTGCCAAAATGGCTTTTGTAAACTATCCATCCATTTCTTTACCGCTAAGCGTTGCTTATTATTTCCAGAATAGGTATGAGTATTTATCTGGCCAATCCAGTCAAACACTTCTCCGTAATCTCTATAGGTATTTAAAACTTTTAAAGTGGCTTCCAAATTGGTTTCATCTGGCGCGGCAATTATTGTTTTAAGTCCGGTTTTACTTAATTTCGGATATAATATTTTTAGCAGTTCGATCTGACTCTCCGCATTAAAATGACATCCTTCCTGACTTCCCTTATAATACCAGTAAGACGAGGTAGATTCGTTAAAAGGTTCCAGCGTTTTAAAATCTACATCATATACAGACTTATAATGCTGCACAACTTCTAACAGATAATCTGTAAAAGCATCATATTGTGATGGCGCAAGGTTATCTTTATTTGCTTTAAAAAATCCTGCCGAACATTTACTTTTTGTCATCCAGTACGGTGGCGAATTGGAAAAAGCTTCAAATATCGCATCTGGGCGGGATGCTTTTATTTTAAGCAGAATTTTACGCTGCCCTTCATCGGCATCCCAATCATAGTCTTCATTGGGTCCTTTTTTATAACCTTCCATTTCTGCCCTCGTACCTTTTCCTTCGGCCATGTGCCCCCCTGCATGTGCAGGATCATCTCCCCCACCAATATTAAATCTGAAAATATTCATATTCAACATCTCTGGAGAAGTTATAATACTTACAATACTGTCTATCTTTTTTTCATTCCATGATCCTACTTCACTAGCCCACCAGCATAAGGAACTCCCCCAGCCTTCTATAGTCTGATACTTGTTTTGGGTGTTAATATTGACTTCTATTGGAGTTTGTGCAAAAGTTACTGCACTAAAAGCGATTAATAAAAGACTAAAAATAGATTTATATGACATTTCTATATGCTGGGATGAAAAGCTAAAAATAAAAATTAATTTATAAACGTAAATAATACAATTATAAATTTTTAAAATTATGCCATTTTTTAACAAATCTGTAATCATATTTAATTGAACATTTCCCTGATTTCTTTCCTAGTAGTTTAATCGGTAGAATTGCTAAAAACTCTTGAACTTATACAGATAGTCAGAAGTCGTAATTATACAGTAATTGGAGTTATCTTAAAAAAAGATTAAAAATTTAGAGAATTATAATTTCATCACCCTCATTTTTAATATTTTACGATTGCTTAATATTCTGTTAATCTTTATTTTTAAATCATAACGCAAACACCAAATATTATTATGAGTTTAAATAGAAGAGAGTGGCTAAAAAGGGGAGCCTTGGCGATGGGAGCTGTTGCGGTAGCCCCCTCAGATTTATGGGCAAAATCGGTTGCTGAAGCACAGTCAAAAAACAATAAGTTTTTATTTAATTACAGTAATTCATTTGATGAATATACTCCTCCTAAATTTCCTGATTTAAAAACGGTGAAGGCAAGATTGGTTTGGAATGAAAACCCTCATGGTCCTTCAAAAATGGCTGCAGAAGCTTTTCAAAAAGCGGTTATGGAGGGGAATCACTATTCTTGGGGTTCTCTGGGAGAATTAGTGAGTCAAATTTCGGAATACGAGGGCGTGGAACCTTATAATGTTATGATGGGACCAGGATCCTCTGATTTACTCGAAAAAACGGCACTTGTAAAATTTCAGCATGGCGGAAATGTTATTAGCGGTGATCCAAGCTACATGTCTTTAGTAAGCGTGGCAAAAGCTGCCGGCGGAAATTGGAAAGCTGTAAAATTAACCGATGATTACCAGCATGATTTAAAAGCGATGGAAGAAGCCATAGACAAAGACACTAAGCTGGTTTACATTACCAACCCTAACAATCCTACGGCTACGATGACCGATACTGAGAATCTTAAAGATTTTTGTAAGCGTGTTTCTAAAAAAGTACCTGTATTTATTGATGAAGCTTATATCGAACTTTCACCAGAAGGAATGAATGCCAGTATGGCTCCTCTTGTTGCTGAAGGTTATGATATTTACGTTGCCAGAACATTTTCTAAAATTCATGGAATGGCCGGTTTAAGAGTAGGATACATGTTAGGGAATAAAAAATCACTTGAAGAAATCAACGATATTACGCGTGGCGGAATGGGAATTACAGGACCTAGTGTTGCAGCGGCTTCTGCAAGCATGAAAGATGAAGCTTATTTAAAAGATTGTAAAGCAAAGATTGAAGAAGCCAGAAACTATACCACCAGCTATCTTGAAAGCCGCGGAATGGATTTTATGCCCTCGAATACCAACTTTGTGATTTTTCCAATAGCCATGGATGGAGATAAATTCCTGGAAAAAATATATGAAAAGAAAGTCGTAGTTCGCGCTTTTAAATTTTGGGATCAGGACTGGTGCCGTGTTAGTATGGGCACGATGAAAGAAATGAAGTATTTTACTGATGCAATTGACGAAATTCTGGTCTAATCTATGGATGTAAGCCTACAAAAAACGATAACTTTTATTCTTTTTATTGGGATAGGATTACTTTTAAAAATTAAGTTTAGTACTAAAGCTGAGGTTGTTGGGATTAAAAAAATAATCCTTAATCTCGCATTACCGGCAACTATTTTTATCGCATTATTAGGAATAAAAGTAGAGGCCGATTTGCTATTGCTGCCACTATTGGCTTTATTACTAAATGCACTATTATACTTTGTGTTCCCTTTAATATTGCCCATATTAGGAATAAAAAAAAACAGTTCTAATTACCGAACTACTAAAATGCTTATCCCCTCTTTGGCACCCGGACTTTCCTGTTTTCCATTTGTGCTGGAATATCTGGGAGATTCATATTTAGCGCAAGCAGCAATGGCCGATCTTGGAAACAAAGTTTTTGTATTAATGATCCTGTATGTTATCGCTATGAACTGGCATTATAAGATACAGCAGAAAAAAGCCCAATCAGGCAAAGCAAAGCTTAAATCTTTAGGGATCGCAATGATTTCTGAACCGGTAAATGTTTTTATAGCTGCTGCTTTAATATTTGTTGGCTTCGGGATTAATATGGAATCACTTCCATTTTTCGCTAGTGAAACTTTAAGTAGATTAAGCTTATTAATGACGCCATTAGTACTTTTATATATAGGTTTAGCGGTAAATATTAAAAAAAATCAGTTAGTGCAGATCTTAGGGATATTAATGCTTAGAGCAGGCTTTGTTATTATAATCACCGGTTTACTATTATTGGTTACCGGGATTTCCCTGCAAAAAGACATTCTATTGATGTTGGCTTTTAGCTTAAGCGCCTGCAGTTTTTGGCCTTTCGCCCATATCTCGGCAGTAGATGCGGCCGAAGCTGATGAAACGAAAAAAACCTTTAATCCAAATTATGCTATAAGCATTTTAGCTTTGTCATTTCCATTATCCACTATACTAATTCTTGGGATTTTATCTAGTGGAAATATCTTTACTCAACCTACAAGCATTTTTATGTTAGGAGGAGTTTTAAGTATAGTCGGTTTCGGTTTATCATTCTTTTTTTACAAGAAATCGAAGACAGCAGAAAAAGAAGAAATTATCAATAAAAATATGGAGATTTCAACTGGGGAAACCTCGTAAAATTTAACCAACCAATCTATATGAAGAAAAAGACAGTCCTATTTTAGGCTGTCTTTTTTGATATTTCACTTTTCCAAGAAGGTTACTAAAGATTACTTTGGTTAGCTGAACTTATCAGTTGCCTTAAAAAATAAGCTTATACATACCTATCGGAATGGAATTCAATTTTTAGAAATAAGTATAAATACATCCCATTTCAGTAATCATTCGAAAACAAAGGATTAAAATAAATTTTAGAAAAGACGATAATATATGTTATCTAAGTAAAGAAAAATGGCCTTTTATTTCTTTAAATTCGGCTATTCTAATCCTGTACCAGTATTCACCTTCTGGTAATTGCTGGCCGTTAAAACTTCCATCCCATTTAAACCCTGCACCACTGCCCGTAGTGATTAAGGTTCCGTACCTATCAAAAATAGCAATTACAGAGGCCGAAAAATAGTCAACGCCATTTAAATTAAAATTATCATTATAGCCGTCCCCATTTGGAGTGATCACTTTTGGTATTACAATATGAGGAAATTCTAAATTTACAATTTTACAATTAGCTAAATCCCGCATAAATGCTGTATAAATGCCTCCATCAATATTTTGAAATATATTGGATCGCTGGTAATTGATCCCGTCTAGACTATATTCAAATTCCCCTTCATTTTGCGGAATGATCCTAACCGACCGATCATCTGAAGTTACTTCGGCGATCTGGGCATCATCAACCAGGCGTACTTCAAAAGTTTTGGTACTGGAACAGGATTCAGGAGTAATCACTTCAACACTATAAATTCCAGGGGCATCAATAACTATCTGAGCGGTTGTTTCGCCAGTACTCCAATTGTAGGCAAGATTAGGAAGTTTAGCCTCTAAAATTAAAGTGCCCTCGGGACAAATTTGCAACATTTCATCTGCTACAACCGGAGACTCGTTAATCGTTAACCTTACTGCCGTACGTTGACTCACTTCGCAATCATAGTCTTCATAAAAAGCTTCCGCATAATAAGTACCTTCCCTTTCGGATTGAAATGAGGTTCCTTCCGCTATTCTATTTCCACCTGTTTCGGCATCATACCATGCGATTTGCTGTTCGCCGGTTGCGCGAACCGATAATGTGGCCGCCCCCAGATTATCGCACCAGTCTACATCACCAGCAGAGACCGGTGCTGTAGGACTTTCTATAAACAGAATACTAAATTCCTCTGAAGCCGAGCTACAGTACACATTAGACAAATTTACCGGATCTTCAGCTACTTTTACCCGGTAGTATGTCGTCTTGGTTATATTGGAAGCGCTGTATAGGCGATTTGTTGCTCCTGGAATATCTGCAAATTCTTCACCTTCTAAGCGTGATTGCCACTGGTAAAAATGATCCTGGTACACCGAGTTATCGGGAGTTGCGGTTAAGGTATAGTTGCCGGGAGAGTTTTCTTCACAAAGTCCAATTGCTGTAGTTTCGGTATCCGGACTTTCAATAATTGTTAAATCTCCACAAGACCTAAAGATAATATCATCTATAGCCAAATCATTCCCACATCCCCCTTCTCCATTATTATAAATCTTAAGGATCACCTTTTCCTGTCCGGGTTCTGTTTGAAAAGTCAGGCCATATAGATCCCATTGCGGACTGGTAGTTGAAGGAATGTTTCCTGTATCACCGCTATTAATTAGTTCTGTATTGGTTTCATCCCAAATTTCAAATCGTACATTAATAGGTATACCTCCGTTTTCACAAATATTGCTGGCGCGATCGTACACATTCATTAAGAATGCAGAAAATTCGTAGGTCGTATTCTCACATAAATTCGGAATGTCGATTTCAAAAAACAATCCTGCTTCGTAGCTGGCATTTACAATCATCGCATTTCCATTAGATACCGTTGTTTGCGGAAAATAGTTATGCCAGGAATCGCTTTGTATATCTAAATTTGAAGAGACGGTATAAGAACCGTCCTGCGGACTTTGCGCTACCAAATTATAAGTGGTGTATTGCTGAAATGAAGCTCCTGAATTGGAAAAATCAAACTGAAATATAGGATCTCCTTTACTTCCTCCGCAAAACCCTAATTGGGCCTTAGCGGGAATAGCAAAACTTAAAAACAAAAAAATGATGAATAGCCTCATACTAAATCGATAAAGCTAAAAGTAGTATTTAGTTTTTAAAGTTAGTCGAATTGAGAAGATAATTTTAAAAATAAATATGAATTTGGCCAATCCTGACTTTCAGATTGTAAGGCTATTTTTACTATCCGGTCTTCAAACTCATTTATGATCCCATTTTGTAAAATATATTTCACCGCTTCTTCATAAGATTTATACATCGATTTGTAGAAGGCCTCTTTGATATTGGAACGATCTTCGGAAAAGGTCTGGGCAATTTCGATATTATACAACATCAAATCTGCCGTCTTTATAGGGTCTACACCTAGTTTTTTAAAATGTTTAATAAACTTTTGCGCTACAGAACGTCTGGCTTTGGGGCGCTTTCTCCTATTTTCGGGAAAATATTCCTTACTGATCTTCACCTTCGCGTTTTCAATAAGTTTTCTTTCATTAGGATTAAAAACAAAATTATAGAATACTTTTACTTCATCTAAGCGTTCGTATAGATCGATAATTTGCTCTTCCAGGTCTTCTTTATCAAGTTCTTTCAGGTATTTTTTAAGGGCTCGTTTACTCATTGTTTAGATTGAAGTGGTTTTAAAAACCGTTTTTCTGATGTTTTTAGAAATATCCAGTAACCACTGTAATTGATTAGTAATTAATTGTGCCTCCTGAAGTTGAAGACGCATATCATGATCTGCAAGTGCTTTCCCGTCAGCAATTTCCTGGTTTCTAATTTTCACTAATTCTTCATATTTCTCATCCAACCGCGATTTTGCTTCTTTCAGCAATTCTACATTGGTTTTCTTTTGCTCGGCCTGAGCAATTAGACCTTGTTCTGCATTATTTAAACTATGCAAGATCTGCTTTACGAATACTTCAAAATCTTTAGAAGCCTCTGTTGTATTATGGTTTCGTATATACGTTCCCATCGATGCCAAGGCAGATAAGAAGGTTTGATTTAAACTTACCAAGCGATAAATTAAGCCAAGATCTTTTTGTTTGGATTTAGGTTCCTGCGTCATCCGTTGAAAAGCTGCACTAAGATTTCCCATCTCGAGAAAAGCTTTTTTTCTCGAGAGCTTATAACTTGTAGGCAGCTCCCCTTTTTTATGATAAAACCTATCGATTTCCAAAAAATATTCGCGATTGGCAGCAATACTGGTCGCGATAACATTCTTAATATTTTCAGCTTCCCAGGCCGGCCATAAAAAAAGATTCCCAAAACCTGCTAATGCAGCTCCCACAAAAGTGTCTATGATCCTAAATTCTATCACCTTAATGACATCTGGTTTTAGCAGTGCGTAGATAAAAATGATACTCAAGGTAATAAAAACTGCAGCAGTCCTGTAATTTCTTTGAATGAGTGAGAATGCCATAGTTAAAGATAATAAACCTAAAGCACCGTATATATACGTATTTTGAGTAATAAAAACAATGATAATTGCAATCACTCCGCCTATCAAGGTTCCAATAATTCGTTCTTTGGTACGTGATTTTGTGAGTCCGTAATTGGGTCGCATAATCACTACAATGGTCAATAGTATCCAGTACGCATTTTGTATAGAAAAGAATGCACCTATAGAAAAGCCTACTAAAACCACCATGGCCAGTCGTAAAGCGTGTCTAAAAATAGGAGAACCGAAATTGAAATTTTCCTGTAGGGTTTTAAAGGAGTATTCTTGCGGTGTTATAAACTTAACCACTTCTTTATGCTTCATAAAAATGGCATTTCCCTGCTTAAGATCATTAACCACTCCAAAAATAGTATTAATCTTATGGGATTGCCTTTCCTGATAATCAAAGAGATTATGTAACATTAAAACATGCTCTCTTTTTTGGGTAAGATCAATTTGATCGCGATAGCGCTTTACGGCCAGGCGAGATTTTTCAATATATTCGGAAATTTTATTTTCAGGCACTGCTTTTTTACTTTCAATAGATTTTGATACCGCTATAAGCTGAAGTCCCAGGTAATGAGTAACATCACTAAAAATCTTTAAAAATTCCCTATCCTCTTTAAACAGAAAATCCATTCGCTTGTAATTCACTGGATTTGCCATTCCCAATTCAAGAATGTCTACAAGTTCTATAAAAACCAATAAACGCTTTCGTGCATAATTAGAAGTTCCTGATAGTTTTCTTGAACTTATTAAGACCTCCCGTAAACTCTCATGTTTTTGGTTAAGTTCGTTTTGCAGATCAAAAAGTTCTTGTTGTAAATCATGTCTTTTTTCAATATTAAGAATGAGCTGAGAACGTACCTGTAAATACTCCCCAGTAAGTGCTAGACACTGTGCCAGTAGTTGTTCAGTTTCATGTTTGGGATTTATAAAATGCCATAATAAACTTAGTGATAAATACCACAGACCTCCAGCAGAAATTAACAGGGAATGTTGCCAAAGCGGCATTGAGGTATCCACATTGGCAAAACTAAGCACAACCGCCATTAGTCCGGCAAAGGCAACCATTGAGGCTCTAAACCCGTATACTGCAAGGTAGGAAATCGCAAAAACCATCATTCCTACTACTGGTATCGTAAAATAAATATTGCTGGAAGCGTATCCTATTATAAGTGAAGTTAACCCCGCCAGAAAAGCTGCGCTAATGACCCCTAAAATTTTATGCTTTAATGTGCCAATAGTATCACTTGGTGCCGTAAGCAAACATCCCACGGCTAATGGGACCCCTATTTTCGATAATCCAAGGGCATTAAAAATTCCGATTGCAGATCCAATACTAATCGTTAAAATTAAAGCTTTAGTAAAATCTGTGCTGCGTAAAAACTTTAAAATGGAATCCAATAACTCAGAAAGTTGTTTTATCAATGCGCCTGTTTTAGGTGATTAGTTTGTAAAAATACAAAGTTACCAAATTAACTTTTCTAAATGTTAAATAGAAACTAAAGCCTGCATATTTTCAATACTGGGTTTCTTCAATCTTCGTTGCAGTTAAGCATTAAGGATAAATTATGACTTGGTTTTTGGTGGTCGTTTGAGATTGCTTTAATTTCAAAAAAAATTGATATTATGAATAAGGTTATCACATTAAAAGAACGTCCTTCCGGCAAACCGGAGGAGAAAAATTTTGAGTTTAAAAAAGAGGAAAAACCAGTACTTGAAGACGGTGAAATTTTATTAGAATCTAAATATATCTCTGTAGATCCTTATTTAAGGGGTAGAATGCGCGATGAAGATTCATACATAACGCCATTTAAGTTAAACGAGCCATTGTCTTCTATGGTGGTTGCTAAAATAGTGGAATCTAAAAATGATGAATTTCAGAAAGGAGATCATGTAAGCGGTATGCTACAATGGAAACAATTTCAGAAACATACCGGCGAAGATTTAAATAAAATTACGAACAAAAAAGTGCCACTTTCGGCCTATCTAGGTATTCTTGGACTTACCGGTTTAACGGCTTACCTGGCCTTAAAAAATATTGGGAAATTAAAAGAAGGGGAAACTTTACTGGTTTCTGGAGCGGCAGGTGCCGTTGGCAGTGTTGTGGGACAGATTGGAAAAATTAAAGGTTGCCGCGTGGTGGGAATCGCGGGCACCGATGAAAAAATAGACCATATAAAATCTGATTTTGGTTTTGATGCGGGTATCAATTACAAAACCACTGGAGATATGGCTAAAGCTATTAAAGAACATTGTCCCGATGGTGTAGATGTTTATTTTGATAATGTTGGAGGAGAAATCTTAGATGCAGCGATGCAAAACATTAATGATTTTGCCAGAATCATTAATTGCGGAGCCATTTCTATATACAATAAAGAGGAAGTTCCAAAAGGAATGCGTTTAGAAGGTATTATGGTAAAAAAACGTGCATTAATGCAGGGATTCATTGTAAGGGATCATGCTGATGAATTTCAGGAAGCCATTAAACAATTAGGAAGCTGGTTGGCAGATGACAAGCTGAAGTTTGATGAAACCAAGCGAGAAGGGTTTGAAAATGTACCAAAAGCTTTTATCGAAATTTTTGAGGGAAAAAATACCGGTAAAATGCTGGTAGAAGTTTAAAATAATCTGATATCAACATAAAAAAGGCTCCGATATATTATCGGAGCCTTTTTGTTTTTCTCTATAATCGAGATTAAATATTCAAAAACTTACTTCAATATAAAAAGTAAGTTGAGACCTCTTGGGCTTGTGAGGTCTTTTACTATCGTTATTGTTGCTGCTGCGTTGGCATCACATACACTTCATTGATATTAGCCCTGCCCGGTTGTGAAAGTGCGTAATAAATAGCTTCAGCGATATCTTCCGATTCTAAAGGCGTTAATTCCTGTAAACTGGAAACAAAATCTTTTTTAATTTCTTCATCGGTAATGGTATCAGTTAATTCGGTATCCACAGCGCCAGGTTCAATAGAAGTTGCTTTAATACCGAAGTTTGGTGCTAATTCCATTCTTAGGCCTTCCGTAAACATTTTTACTGCTGCTTTTGTTGCACAATAAACAGCACCACCGGGATATATTTTATTTCCGGCAGAAGATGAAATATTTATAATATGTCCGGATTTTTGGTTTTTCATCGTCGGTAAAACAGCGGCTACACCGTTTAATACGCCTTTAATATTTACATCTACCATGGTATTCCACTCATCGGTATGTAAATTCTTAACGTAAGAAAGCGGCATTAGTCCTGCATTATTGACAAGCGCATCAATACTCCCGAATTTACTTTTGGTTTCACTTACTATTTTTTCAAAATCTTCTTTTTTAGTAACATCTGCAGTTACCACCAGTGCTTTACCACCCTCTTTTTCGATCGCTTCTTTTAATGATTTTAATCGATCTTCCCTTCTGGCTGAAATCACCACATTAGCACCTTCTTTTGCTAATTTTTTTGCAGTAGCTTCCCCTATTCCACTGGAAGCTCCGGTAATGATCACTGTTTTTCCTTCAATTTTCATAATAATTTTTTTTGTTCATGCTGAATATAAGCACAACTATACTTTAACCCAAAATTGTGTTTTAGATTTAGCGCACATTTAACGCTGCCTGACTATTCTTGTTAAGAATTTAAATGTTGTTGAAGATGTTGCGCTTTACTACAGGGTAAAACTATTTAGAAACCTCCAGATATGCTTTAATTTCGGTCACTGTTTTTCTGGCCGAGCGGCCAACCCCAATTAAAGTTGCCGAGGCGAACCCCGTCCATTGTCCAAAACCTACAAGCCACAAGCCATCGCCATATAAAGCTGCTGTGCCTTTCGTAGCTATTTTTCCGTTTTGCTGAATTTCAGTAATATTTTTCAGATAATCTGTAGCATAGCCAAAACCTGTACACCATAATATGATATCAAAATCTTCCCTTTCTCCATTTTGCCATTGTACGCCAGTTTCGGTAAGCTTTTCAATATTTTTGAAATCTTTATAAACTCCGCGATCTCTTGCCTCTTTCACCTGTGGAACCATAACAATACTACCGATGTTGTAGTTTTGTGGCTTAAACTCTTTGCCCTCCTTTTTGGCTTTATATTTTGCTGAAGCCTGGTCAAATAAATCTTTACCATCTACATCATCAGGTAAAAATTCGGGAGTATTTTTAACCGCCCATTTCGTTTCAGTCTCTTTTGAAAGTTGTGCCAGTATCTGAGCTCCGCTATTCCCCTCACCTACGACCAAAACTTTTTTATTGATAAAATCTTCTGCTTTACGATACTTCGAAGAATGGAGTTGTTTTCCCTTAAATTTTTTTATTCCGGTGACTTCAGGAATTAGTGGTTTGGATTGTGTACCGGTAGCTGCAATGATAACTTTAGATTTGAAGTTTTCCTTGGTACTTTTCAGAAGGTATACTCCGTTTTCTTTTTCAATATTAGTGATTTTAACACCTCTTTTTATCGGTAAATCGTAACGCTTTTCATATTGGCATAAATACGCTATTGTTTCTTCTTTAGTAGGATATTCGTTTTTGGTCTTTGGCATTAGCCAACCCGGTAAAGAACTATGCTGAGCCGCAGAGAACAAGTCTAAATGCTCCCAGTTTTGTCCCCAGGAACCACCACAATTTTTATTAGCATCTAAAATGATATAGTCCAGCGAAGTTCGTCTTAAATAATAGGCGCAGGCAAGTGCACTTTGCCCTCCACCAACAATAACAACATCATAAATCATCTAACAACACTCCTTTCCGATGATATCCTGCTGAAAAAAGCTAACAAGTACATCACGAATTTCACCCCATTTTTTTTCGTTTATGCAATAACAAACACTAGTTCCTTCAATATCTCCTTTGATAATACCAATATTTTTTAATTCCCGAAGGTGCTGTGAAATAGTGGGCTGAGCCAGGCCAATCTCCATCACCAGATCCCCGCAAATACAGCTTTTGGATTTGATGATTTGCTGCAGTATAGCAATTCTAGCCGGATGCCCCAAGACTTTGGCAATCGTGGCAATTTGATTCTGACTTTCACTAAAAATTTCTGATTTTGTAACTCCCATAGCCTGTTTTTATTAACACCAAAAGATATGATATCACGATCGAGCTCTTAGTGATACTTTAATATTGTGAAAAGATCTTTCTATTCCTACCTCTTAGAGTTGCCCTAAAAATTATTAATTGCAATATTACGATAATATTAGCAGTAAAAAAAGCTGCCGTAAAAAGCAGCTTTTTTTACAAAATTTAAATCTGACGATTATTTTTTTGGTGGTTGAGATGGTCTTACCTCTATTTTACTTGGTAAAGTTCGGGGATTCATTTTCATTAAATCCACTACCAGTTCGCCAATATCTTCTTTCTGTATTTTCCAGGCGTCTTCATCACTTGGCGTGTGTCCGTTAAAATGCGTGGCCACAGATCCCGGCATAATCGTACTCACTTTTATCCCTTTTTGTCTTAAATCTAACATTACTGCCTGAGAAAAACCGGTTAAACCAAATTTACTGGCGTTATATGCTGCACCACCAGCAAAGTAATTGGTTCCTGCCAGACTTGAAATCGTAACGATATAACCTTCGGTTTTTACTAATTCGCTTAAAGTAGATTTCACGCTATAGAATACCCCGGTAAGGTTGGTTTCGATCGTAGCATTCCATTCTTCAGGAGTCATATCTTCTATAGAATTAAATTTTCCTACTCCGGCATTAGCCACTAAAAGATCTATTTTCCCGAATTTATCTACGGCCGACTGTACTGCTTTTTGCTGACTTTCATAATTTCTAACATCAGCTTCTAAACCAATAATTTCTCCTTTACTTTCTAATTCTTTTGCAGCGTCACGGGCGGCTTCCAAAGAACGGCTCGTAATTGCTACCTTAAAGCCCTGGTTTAACAGTGCTTCTGCAACTCCATAGCCAATACCTTTACTCCCGCCAGTAATAAATGCCACTTTTCCTTTTAAATTATTCATAACTAATTTCTTGATTTTTTATTTGAAATTTGCTTTAGAATTAAAGCTAATAAAGAAGCTATGGCGTTTAAAATTATAATTGGTAATTAATTGTTAATTTTAAATCTAAAACCTTTATTAATTTTGGTGTTAAATAGTTTCAGAACTAGCATAAAAAAGTATTTTTGCAAAAACTTGATTTCTTACTACTACAAATAAATACACTGATAATTTGAAACCTTTAGAAAACATAAAAGCTCAGAAGCTGCTTAATAAGATTCAGCGAGATTTGATGCGAAACGGAATTATTACCAATACGCTGATCGACGACTTAAAAGAACTTAGAAATTATGTGGTTGAAGAAGGACAGCCACTACTTGCCAAAGTGATTCGATTAACTTTCGAGCATGTAGAAGAGTATCAGTCATTTAACATTGCCATTCCTGAAGACGATCCTATCGAAGATGATGAGGAAAATCAGGAAGTTCGCGTGGAAGATGAAGTAACCGGGCAGGAAAGCCTTGCTTACCTTTTATCTTTGATGGAAGATCATACCAATAGGGTAAATGAGATTGAGTTGCGCGACTATATACAGGCATTTACAGAATACGCTGAAGAGAATTAAAAAACTTCTTTGCCTGTTTACATCTGTATTAACCAGATCAATTTCTTAAAAGATAGCTGATGAAGAAAGATGCGAAGTCTAGGAAAAAATCAAGACTGCGCTTAATGCACCAATACTACAAGTATACCGGTTTTTATAGTTTTGTTTGGAAAAGTATCAAAAAAGCTATTTTACCCATTATATTATTTGTTGGTGCTTTATTTGCTTTAGATCGTTTTGTCATTGATATAGAAGATACTTTGGTGATGGTAACCCAAACCTACTCACCTATCGTCATCCTAAGCATCTTTTTTGCCAGCGAATCACTATTAGGATTAATTCCGCCTGAATTGTTTATCGCCTGGGCAGGCAAATCTGTTAGCCCCATTTTATATTTATCTTTTTTAGCAGTGGCTTCTTATGTTGGAGGAATTGTTTCTTATTATATCGGCCGGGGTATTACTAAAATACCAAGCGTTCACGAGGCTATGGAATTAAAATTAGCACAGCATATTAAAAATACCCGAAAATGGGGTGGATTTTTAATTATCGTGGGAGCTTTATTGCCTATTCCTTTTTCTATCACAAGTATTGCTGCAGGGATTATTAACTTTCCATTTAGCAGTTACTTAATGTTTGGCTTGCTACGATTTGTTCGTTTTTATCTATATGCCCTTGTAATTTTCGAAATGGTTTAACGCTTTATAACATTTTGAAGCATAAGGAGGTAAACTTGTGCTAAAAATTTGGAACAACATTTTTTATTAGAGTACATTTAGAATTACCAACTAAAAAAACAATCTAAATGAACTCAAAATTAAAGAAAATTGCACGTACGGGATATGTGGCAAAAGGATCGGTTTATGCTATAACAGGTATACTTACTTTCTTAGCCGCTTTTAATATGGGCGGACAAAAAGCCGGAAAATTTCAGGCTCTAGAATTTCTGGAAAAACAATCTTTTGGAAACGCGATATTAATCGTAATGGGTATTGGTCTTTTATGCTATGTTATATGGAGGGCCATACAGGTATTTCAAGATCCTGAAAATATCGGCAGCGATAAAAAAGGAAAAGTGAAGAGAGCGGCCTTTGGGGTAAGTGCTTTGATTTATCTGGCTTTGGCCGTTTCTGCATTTATGAAAGTAATAAATGCCGGAGGAAGTTCCGGAAGTGGCAGCCAAAGTCCTGGTTTTATGACCGGCCAGGTTGGAGTCTTTATATTTGCAGCTATCGGGATTGCAGTTATTGGAGCCGGAATCAACCAGATTAAAAAAGCTTATACGAAAAGCTTTCTTTCCAAATTTGATTACAAGTCAATTTCAGAAGAAAAAAGAAGGAAAACCATTAAAAATACCGGTTTAATGGGGCTTATTGCACGTGGGGTGATTTTCTTTATTTTAGGTTACTTTTTTATAAGGGCAGCTATAGAATCCAATACTTCAGAAATTAAAAGTACTACCGATGCTTTTTCCTTTCTTCAGGACTCTTCCTATGGTCAATACTTATTAGGAGCGGTGGCAGCCGGATTGGTGTGTTATGGTATTTATATGTTTATGATGGCTAAGTATCGTAAATTTAAAGCTTAAGTTAAAGTGAGTTAAACTAAAACTAATTGTTTCAATAACTTAATCACATAGCATTACATTAGTTGAAAATTAATAACTAACCAAAAAATTAAACGATGTCTATTTTAACAATCATTCTGAATATTCTTTTACCACCTCTTGCAGTGTATATGAAACACGGTGTGGGCACTACTTTACTTATCAGTATTGTTTTAACCATTATTGGTTGGATACCTGGTGTAATTCATGCCTTTTTAGTGAATGGTACGAGATAATTATTGAAAATAATTATAAACAAAAAACCGGCTTAAAGCGCTTAAAGCCGGTTTTTTGTTTATATAAAAGATTCTCATTAATCTAGATCTTCTTTTTCTTTAACTCTCTTCTCCCATTTCCATGCACTTGCTAAAGCGGTATCAAGATCGGTATTGGCTTTCCAGCCTAAAATTTTATTAGCTTTAGTAGTATCGGCATAAGCCGCTATTACGTCTCCTTCCCTACGCGGCGCTATTTTGTAATTCAATTTTTCATCTGTAGCGTTTTCAAAAGAATGGACTACTTCTAAAACCGAACTGCCTTTTCCCGTTCCCAGGTTAAAGACCTCGTATTTTGGCGCTTCTTCATTTTCCAAAAGTCTGGTTAACGCAGCTACATGAGCTTCTGCTAAATCCATTACATGAATATAATCTCTAATACAGGTACCATCTTCAGTTGGATAATCATCTCCAAAAATGGATAACTCTTTGCGTTTGCCAATGGCCGTTTGTGTGATAAACGGAACTAGATTTTGAGGAGTTCCGAGAGGTAGCTCTCCTATTTCTGCCGAATGATGCGCTCCAATAGGGTTAAAATATCGCAGAGAAATTGCTTTTAATCCTTCAGCAACTTTGCAGCTATCTATAATAATTTCTTCACCTATTTGTTTGGTATTTCCGTAGGGAGATTCTGCTTTCTTTACCGGAGATTCTTCTTTTATCGGTAACTCATCAGCTTGGCCGTACACTGTGCAGGAGCTGCTAAAAATAAAATTCGCTTTGTCTTTTTTACTTAATTCCTGAAGTAGATAGATTAATGAGGCAAGATTGTTTTCGTAATATAATAACGGGTTTTGCACACTCTCACCTACTGCTTTAGAAGCTGCAAAATGAATCACGCCTTCAATATCAGTATATTTTTCAAAAAAATCCTTTACAGCACTTTTCTCTCTAAGATCAAGTTTTTCAAATTCAGGAGTTTTTTCCGTAATCCTGGTTATTCCGGCTAATACGTCGATAGAAGAGTTAGACAAATTGTCTATAATGACAACATCATAACCTTTTTGTTGAAGTGCGACCACGGTATGTGAACCAATAAAACCAAGGCCTCCGGTCACTAATATTTTTCCACTCATAATTTATGGTTGATTAACATGCAATTTAATGAAACTATAGGAAATAATAAAGCTGCTCGGGCATCTTAATTGTAATATAATAAAGGGCAATTATCGATGATCTTAAACAAAATTCATTTACAAAGACTTATATTTGTAGTCAAAACTTTTGACATGGATAAAGATAAAGTTATTCGTTTATTTAAGATCATTAGCACCTTAGAGGCCATATCATTTTTAGTCTTATTACTGGTTGCCATGCCGCTCAAATATATTTGGGAAATGCCAGAAATGGTGCGTATGGTAGGAATGGCACATGGGGTATTATTCATTCTATATATCCTGGGCGCCTATTATTTATATGAAATTTTAAATTGGAAACTAAAACAGCTTTTTATTGTAGTACTGTGTTCAGTTTTACCCCTGGGACCATTTTATGCTGAAAGAAAATATTTATAATGATTCAATTAAATGAAGATATAAAGCAACTATCCTGTTTGCTTGAAGATTTTTTGCTGAAAAATGGTGTTAATTATAACATTGCTCATTACGCCAATCTATTGCTTAATATTCTTGTATTAATCCTAATTATTCTTGGTATTAATTATCTTATTAAACGCTTTGTAATACAAACATTTAAGACTTTTACAGATAAAACAAAAACAACTTTTGATGATTTTTTGATTCAAAGTAACTTTCCGCGTTATGTAGGTCAGATCTTACCTTTAATGGCGCTTTATTATCTGATGCCTATCATTTTCGTGGATTATTCGGCAATACTAGCTATTTTCGATAAACTCTTCGATCTTTATGTAATTATCCTGGTTGTCTGGATATGTAGAAGTATACTAAGAACATCCAAGCACTACCTAAAAACCTTACGTCAGTTTAATGATAAACCGGTAGATAGCTATATTCAGGTAGTCATGATTTTGGTTTGGGTCATTGGGCTTATGTTTATTTTTGCTGAAATTACCGGAGAATCTGTTCGCAGTTTCATTATTTCTTTAGGTGCGGCTTCGGCAGTTCTAATTTTAGTATTTAAAGATACCATTCTTGGATTTGTCGCCTCCATTCAGGTTGCCGTTAACGATATTGTTAGAATTGGTGATTGGATTACTTTTGATAAGTATGGGGCAGACGGTAATGTGACCGAAATAAGTCTTGCCACCGTAAGAGTTCAAAACTGGGATAACACTTTTACAACGATTCCTACCTATAGCTTAATTTCAGAATCTTTCCAGAACTGGCGTGGAATGCAGGAATCTCCCGGTCGTAGAATAAAAAGAGCGGTTTATATTAAGCAGAATTCCGTAAAATTTATGACTTCTGAAAATTTGGAAGAACTCAAAAAGGTAGCTCTCATCAAAAAATATATAACTTCAAGACAGGAGGAGATCGATAAATTTAACACCGAAAATAATATTGATAAATCGCTGCCGCTAAACGGAAGAAATCAAACCAACTTAGGGATTTTTAGAAAATATGTTGATTCTTATTTAAATGAGCATTCCGCTATTCATAAAGAACTTTATATCATCGTAAGACATCAGGCCCCTACTGATAAAGGAATTCCAATAGAAATTCTGTGTTTTAGCCGTGATAAAAGATGGGAAAATTTTGAGTATATCACTGCAGATATTTTTGACCATGTGATCGCCGCCATCCCTTATTTTGGGTTGCAGTTATTTGAATCACCTTCTGGAGATGATATCACAAAATTATACGGTTTCCAACAAGAGAATTAACCTAACTTAAACATAGCGGCTTAGCTTTTTAGTATAAATTGCTGGATATGAAACTACGCCGCATTTTTCAGATCTTTGGTATTTTTACCATCGTTCTAACTATTTTTCCGTTTGTTGCCGCCGATTACTGGTGGATTCGTGTTTTTGATTTTCCACACGTACAATTAACAGTACTAACAATTGTAGCTTTATTGCTCTATTTTATCAAATTTAATTTTCGATGGATAGAAGATTATGTATTTGTCGTTGTCCTTATAGTATGCATCGTGGTACAGATGGGTAAAATTTATCCGTATACTCCGTTTAGCCCAACCGAAATTGGAGATAGTGGTAACCATAGGAAAAGCATCAAATTGCTCACGGCGAATGTTCTACAAAAAAATAAGGATCACCAATCCATATTAAAAGAAGTAGATCGTTTAGACCCCGATCTTTTGATTCTGGACGAAGCTAATTTAAAGTGGGTTAAAGATATTTCACCCTATCTTTCTAAAATATATCCTTATAAGAAAGAGGTACCTTTAGATAATACGTACGGAAAATTATTTTATTCCAAATTTAAACTTATAGATCCTAAAGTCCATTTTATGGTAGAAGACAGTATTCCGTCCATAGATACCAAATTGCTTTTTGAAGGAGACACCTTACAATTTTATAGTATACATCCAACTCCGCCTATGCCCCAGCATAATCCAAGTTCCTCAGATCGCGATGCTGAAATGATGAAAATCGCACTTAGAACTTATGATGCCAAATATCCGGTGATTGTTATGGGAGATTTTAACGATGTGGCCTGGTCCCAAACGACCAGGATTTTTAGAAAAGTTGGCGGCTTACTGGATTTACGTATTGGCAGGGGCTTTTTTAATACTTTTAGCGCTAATAATATTATTATGCGTTGGCCTTTAGACCATGTTTTTACTACCGAAGAATTTAGAGTTAAGCGTATTGAAGTTGGACATGATATTGGCTCTGACCATTTTCCCGCCTTTGCCGAAATCACTTACGAACCTGAAAGAGCACAGGAACAAATACCTGAAACACCCACTGAAAATCAGCTAAAAAATGCCAGAAAGCAAATTAAGGCTGAAAAGGAAGAAGACCAGGAAAAAGCTAAAGAAAAAGCTGAAAAAAAATAAAGAGTAAATGATTTTTCAAGAACCAAATCAGATAGAGGATATCACCGAGGCAACAAATACCTATTATAACAATTTCATAGAACAATTGCCAGGTATAGGATTCGGACTTTTATTGATTATTCTGGGTGTTTTAATAGGTTCTGCCATAGGTAATTTCCTAACCAAAAAAATTGCGAAGCGAACTCATGATCCATTGATGAGTCGTTTTCTTGGAAAAGCGATTAAATTCGTAATTATTGTAGTTGCGATTATTCTGGGATTAAAAGCAGCTGGTCTTGGTGCCATAGCCACCGGGATTTTTACTGCCGCAGGGGCAAGTGCGTTAATTTTGGGATTTGCATTTAAAGATATTGGAGAAAACTTTATCTCAGGTATAATATTAGCTTTTAACCGACCTTTTAATATTAACGATACGGTAGAAATCGGTGGTAATTTTGGAAAAATAAAGGCTTTAGAATTCAGGTATACCAAATTAAAAACTTTTGACGGTAAAGATGTATATATTCCAAATAGCGACGTTCTTAGAAAACCCGTCACCAATTATACCGAAGACGGATTCTTTCGCTGGGATTTTATAATTGGTATCGCCTATGAAGATAATATTGATGCCGCCAAAAAAGTGGTTATGGAAACGCTTGCGAAGGAGCCCACTGTAATAGCGGATGATTTGCACGAAAATTTTGTAATAGAAGACGAACTAGCAACCAGTACCGTGAACTTAAAAGTTTTCTTTTGGGTAGATACCACCGATTTTAGAAAAATGGCGCTTATCACTAAAGGAAACGTGGTAAGAACCATTAAAGAAGCTTTAGAAGATCATGGTTTTTATATGCCTGCCGATATACAGGAAATCAAACTTTATGGAGGCGAAAAAGAATTTCCCGTACGACTGGCAAAAGACACACTCCATAAGAATTAACTTTATTTATCGGCTAAACGATCTTTTACAAATTCTACTTTTGTTTTTCCGTGAGGTTTTGGTTTTCCGTTTTCATCCAGTGCGACCATTACAATTTTATCTACCATAATAATGGTTTCCCTGGTCATCTTATTTCTCACTTCACATTTTAGCGTTAAAGATGCCGATCCAAACTTTACGACCTCGATACCTATCTCTATAATATCTCCCTCTCTGGCCGAGCTTCTAAAATCGATCTCACTCATATACTTAGTAACCGTTTTAGGATTTTCTAATTGAATGATACTATAAAGTGCACATTCTTCGTCAATCCATTCTAATAAACGACCGCCAAAAAGGGTTTGATTTGGATTTAAATCCTGTGGTTTAATCCATTTTCTTGTATGAAAATTCATTTTTTGTTTTAAAGTTAAAAAGAAATGAGCTATTATCGGGTAATCCTCAATTCTGAAATATAATGATAATATAGAATTAGTATATAGTTACAACTGGCTTTTATGACATTATAAATATTGATAAGCAGTTTTTACAATTTCAGCATGATCAAAAGCTAATTCTGGCAGATTATCAATTTCAAACCATTCCGCTTCGGCAGCATCATCATCTGCATGGAGTTGCTCCTCACCATGAATCAAACTAAGGTAAACTATGGAAATGGTTCGTCCTCTTGGATCCCTTCCCGGTTTTCCAAAAGTGCCTATTTGTTCATTTTTTTCAACAATTAAACCGGTTTCTTCCTGTAATTCTCTTTTCGCAGCCTCGGCCAGTTCCTCGTCCTGCTCTACAAATCCACCAGGTAAAGCCCATAAATCTTTAAAAGGATCATTTTTACGTTTTACCAAAACAATCTTAAATTTATCCTCTATTTTGCATAATATTACATTATCTACGGTTACTGCTATCTCTGCTCTCATCTCGTTATTTTTTTGAAGCTAATGTTTGTGGGATCACGATATCTGTCCCAAATTTTTTATTGAACTTTTCAATAAAATAAGCGGAAAGTAACGGCGAAGCCTCCTCCAGATTTTGGTGCACATAAAAGTATAGTTGCTTTAATCCTTGCTCGTACCACTCTCCTATTCTTTCCAGCCAATCATCTAATCGCGTATAATCTGATGGGTGGTTTGCTCCATTATAGCGTATAAATGCTGTAGCATTAGTTAAACGCATATGAAGCAAATCTCTTCTTCCGGCAGCATCTACAATGACGCTCGCTAAATTATATTTTAGTAATAAATCGTTTAATTGATCCGCTATATGTTGATCATTATACCAATCGGTATGACGCAATTCTACGGCCAGAGGGATTTCTTTTGGCCAGTGCTTAAAAAATGGTTCCAATCGTTCCATCCATTTAGGCATAAAATTATCTGGCATTTGTAAAAAACAGCAGCCCAACTTTTCTTTTAAAGGAAGCATATTCGCCACCACATCGTCTACCAGTCTTTCTGTATCATTTAGACGTTTGATATGGCTAATAATCCTTGGAATTTTAGGAGAAAACTGAAAATCTTCAGTAGCTTTCCCATACCAGGTCTCAAATTGAGCATCCGGAAAAATTCGGTAAAAAGAAGCATTTAATTCGATCGCATTAAACTGTGTTGCATAGTACGAGAGTTCATCTTTTGTTGAACGTTGAGTTGATGTAAAAATTTTCCATGTGCTATGACCTACCCTTACATTATTCCAACTATTTGATTTATAATTACTTAAAACCTCTTTTGTTTGGGGGTGGTCTGGTGGTAATGTAAAATCAATTTCTTCAACTGTTTCAACTTTCCCAAATTTCATACAATAAAACTAGTGAAATTATCTACAAAATTAGGTAGCATTAATACAATTATAACATCAATCCATTTGGTTCAACTCTGTTTATAACTGATTTATCAAATGGATTTGCTCCCTTATAAATGTCATTTGTAATGGGGTAATAATTGAAATTTTCATTGGTTACTCCTGCTTTGATAACTTCTTTAATATCACCTTCATTTAAAGATTTATCAACCCAATAATCAAAGAAGTTTTCATTCAATATTAAAGGCATTCTTTTAGCTTTATTATGAACTTCATTAAATGTATCATTACCATCTATAGTAAGCATTGTAACATAATAATTATTGTTGGAATCCATGGAATATAAACCAGCAATGCACATTAAGCCTTTACCATCATCAAACATTTCATTTGGTTGGTACATAAAGAATGGTTGACTATTTTTCTTGTCATAATGATGTGGTTCAATCACACCATCCGCAATCATTAAACATCTTTGATCTGTGTGGGCTTTATATGTTTTATTATCAAATATATCTTCACTTCTTGCATTTAAAGTATTCCAACCATTTTTGAAAAAGTCATTAATAACATTCATTTTATATGGGGGAACTAATCCCCAAGTGGCAGCACTTATAATATCTGGTTGATCTATAGGAACAATGTAAATATTTCCATGAGTAAAACCATTTAATGCATAATAAGGTGTATAACTATCTGGTTCTAATAGCTGCCTTTGCATATATTTTTGGACTGTTTCAAGTTCTTTTGTTAAGGCTTTTTGATAACACATTTTAATTTCAATTTAAATGATATTTTAAATATAGGAATATTTCCATAATATTGTATGGAATAATTCCAATAAAATGAATTTTAACTTACATCATTCAAATGGTAATCTAATTGACATTAGACCTATAAATAATCATTATATAACTCTTACAGATTATATCCTTTTTGATTATTATTTCATGGCGACAAGATTTACACCAAATAGTGAAGAAATTTGTCTTAAATTATGGACAATAATTATTGATTCAAATGATAATAAATATGCAATGCGGAGTTATCATATAGGTCACTTTAGCCAATGGGAAAATGTTATTAAAGAACGTATAATTAAACATTTAAATAGCGTTCATTTGTCCGATTATTTAAATAAAATACTACCAAAAATTGAAATAAATAAAAAACATCATATAATAAAATGGGATTTCGCAAGTAATGGAAATAAAATTGGTATTGATGGTAGTGATGAAATTTTTATAAGAGAAGTCCACATTAAAAAAATATATCTATAAATAAGTTAACCTTATATATAAGTTAAAAACTATCAACAAAACTTATTATTAGATATTTTTATGGGGGTAGAATCGATTATTAGGGTTAATGTGGTGGTGTTATATAGATTGAAAATAGTTAAACCCTTAGAAACGCTTAAAATGGATAGTGTAAAAAAGCAATGTGGGGCGAATCACCACCCCACATCTAGTCAAATTAATCATCACATAAATCACTAAATGATGATAGAGCAAATATAATGATTACCTATTTCTTAGGTATATTTTTTTCGCTTTTCTCTATATTAACTCTTTGTGAAGGAGTTGTACTAGGTATGCGACTATTATTATTACTTGGTTTAGGGGAATTATTCCTTGAATTATCTGAGTTATTTTTATCCATGTTCTTAGTTTTTAGCAATATACTAAATTTATCAATGATAACATAGTGAATAATGCTGCCGCAATAACGATGCAATTTAACCCCCAGCGTAAATCATTAGTCTGTGAATTGATTATATTTTTATTGTGATTGAAAGAATCCCTATTTATTCCAATCTCAAATAAATAAATATCCTCAACCTTCTTTTCAACCAATTCATCATATAAGTTTGGATTTATACCAGATTGATAATTTCTATTTATTAAACACATCAAAAAACAAACTAATCCAATAAAGTTTAATAAAATGGTAATTGAAAAGAAAAAGAACCAAATTTTGTTTGATTCTAAACTTTTAAAAACACTAAAAGAAAGAGGTATGAATAACGAACAAATCGACAATAGTGTTCCAGACTTGCTATGATTTGAATCAATTACACTTAACTGGTAATTTAATAAGTCTCTTGACCTTTCGGCAATTATTTGGGAAGATAATTCCCCTTTATTTTTTCCCATACACTTAATCTTTTAATAATCGCATCACTTGTGTGGCACTAAAATCTTTACCCCTACTAGTTTTGAAGTTATTATTATTCAGTTCAACTGCTATATTATTATAACTCATGTCTTTGTCTCTTAATAGCTTTGCAAATGCCTTAGCCCTTTTATAGTGGGGGTTTGTTTCTTTTTTTAATTTACGTGCTGCAACGCTCTTTTCAACATCGTCGGGGCTGAATTGGTAACTTCCCCCTAGTTTCACCCCTTTCTTCTTAAGTTCTGCCAGTGCTGCCTTTGTCCTATCGCTTATGGTCTTGGCTTCATTTTGGGCAATACTTGCCATTATATGAATGGTTAATTCATTTGCATCTGGCATATCACATGCAACGAATTTCACACCCCTATTTTGAAGCGTTGTAATAAAGTTTAAATCACGGCTTAACCTATCTAACTTGGCAATCAATAAAGTAGCACCAGTGCTTTCACATTGTTCAATAGCCTTAAGCAATTGGGGTCTTATTCTTTTCCGTGTACCAGTTTCCTTTTCGGTATATGAAGAAATCACCTTATCATTAGATTTTAGGTAATTATCAATCATTGTTTGTTGGGCATCCAGCCCCAAATTTTGATCTTTTGTTGATACTCTTAAATAGCTTATATACATGCTCATAAATTCAAAGTTAAACAAATGCCCCCACATTGAAGTGTGAGGGCTTAAAATCCAATTAATTTAGGTTGTATGTCTGTTTGGTTTTAAACTCATTAGCCCCATAGGTATCTTTTATCTGGTTTAATGTCTTATTGCTTCTACCTTTTTGCTTGTAATCGATAGGGGAAAAATACCAGTTCTTTTTTTGTCTTGCCCATCTGGCGTTGTTCATACCCTCAATGTTGATAGACTTAATTAATTCTTTTTGCTCATACATTGCACCTGTAACCAAGTCTTCAAGCCAAATGAAGCTACCAACAAATGAGATTTTTATATTAGTTAAAGAATCGAATTTCTTAACGGTGTTGTAAAACTTTTCAGCATTAAAATCTTTGTCAGCTTCATAACCAGTGTTATACTTTAATTGGTTACTTACAACCTTAAATTCTTTCAACATTGCAACAAACGTGCTGTGAGAATTGAAACCTGAAGTATCAGGGTGCAATTTTAAAGATAACTTTCTGAATAATGACTTTGCTTCATTTAGGTCTTTTACATCTTTGAAATAATTCATTTTAATTGTGATTTATGTGATTATTAATTTGACTACTTCAAAGATATAACAAGTCATTACATTTACCAAACGTTCGTATGATTAATGTAATAGAATTTATTTATGAATAATAGTAATTTATTATAATAATTGTTAACCCCCACATAACAAGGGCTGGCGGTTTATTTGGTGGTGAAAATTGGTGAAGTGTTGGGGTTTTTTATTAGGTGTGGTTATAAATGGGAAATGTCGGGGCTGGTTGGTGATTTGTGGTGGTGGCTCGCACGTGTGAGAGTGTAAAGACCTTAAAACTAACAAATGTAAAGTAGACTTTATACTACTATTTAATTAATTAGGAACCAGAAAATGAATACACCTGTAATTAGTACATTTAAAAATGTTAAAAATGATGCCCATTTAAGTTTTCTACGAATTCCTACTATTTTATTATTTTCCTTTTCATATTCCTTAAATACATGCATAAACTCATTAGAGGTTTTTTGATCGTTCCGATCTCCTAAAACCAATTTTTTCTTCATAATCCCAAAGGCAACACTTATCTGTATCTCTCTGTCATGTATTTTATATTTAATATATCCATTCAAACAAATACCTATAAAAACTGAAATAAGAGGGGTCAAAAAATAAGGTGGAATATCTTTATCTGCTATGAAGGATATTAAGCCAGCAGCCAATCCCAGTGTTATACCTAATAACCAATTTGAATAATTTCTTATTGAATCTTCAGCTCTTTTTGTAAAATTATATGCTTCAAATAATTCATCAAATGTTTTTTGTTTTCCAATTGTATCCATAAAGTAATCTGATTTGGTAGGGGTTTATTTAAATATATGAACTAAAAAATTCTTATTAATATTTTGATTTTTCTATTAAGTTTATTTTTCCATTCTATTTTAATGAGTACCCTTACATTTCTTAAGACCTGATTGCAGAAATTTATAACCTTCATAATGATAATCATTGAACCACTACTTAACAACCATCTATTCAATTCTTCCATAATTCTTAATTTTAATATGATGGTTTAAATCTATAAAGACTTCACACAAATTAATTTGAGTGTAACTATTTAAATATCAATAAAAACCCCCATAACAATTAAGCTATGAGGGTCTGGTTACATCAATTATTTATCTTTAAACAAATAGTCAGCCAAATTTCTTCCCAACTGTTGTAGAAATGTCACCACTGGAATTAAAATCAAATTTATAGCTGTAGTGATGATAAATAAATGTAATGGATTTTCAAGAATTAATCTTAAGTTTTCCATTTTGTAATGATATTAAAAACAGATTTGAAACCTGTTTAAATTAATAGTTGAACAGTTTCATTGATGAATAATACCCCTCATATTGAGTTATATTATAAATGTTCCTAAATCAACGTTTTACCTTTTTCAAAATTATTATTTTATTAATGTTCTATAAGTACCGATTCTTGTTATTTATAAACAGGGAATGTTAATAACTGATTGATTGTATTCTTCCCCATATTTCTGCGAAGCCTTTAATATTATTTTACGTTAATATCCAACCAAGGATTGTCAAAATCACTGTTGAAACTATAGTAATAACTTTATAATTTTGTTCAATAAATTGTTTAAATTTTGAACCATTATTCATTTCTTTTTTAATATTATTTATATAGTTAACTGCACCAGAATTAAATGCTTCATCAAAATATATATCCTTTTTGAAACAATTACCATCCCTATATAATACACCCAACCATTCTAAATCTTCAAGTACTTGTAATTTTTCAGGTTCTGAATTTTTAATAGTAATACTATTTACCCCTTCCATTTCACCCAATATATCATCCATTAACTTCAATTTCGAAAGCGAATAACCATCACGGCTAATTTCCATTTTCTTACCCAATAAACGAACTTCGTTTCTTGCTTTTACTTGTTTTTCATTTATCAATATCATGTACAATATTTTTAACTGTACCATAAATATAATATCAATTTTTTTAACAATTATGATGAATATTAATCAACTTTACAAACCCTTCCTAGATAATCAACCCCCATAACATTTAAGCTATGAGGGCTTTAATAATCACAATAACACAATTAATAAAAATATGTATTGTATTATTTATCCTTATGGTTATTAAATTCGATTGTTATTGAAAACCGAATTATAAATTTTTTAAAAAAGTGTTTTAAGAGATAAATTAAACCTAACAATAAAAAATTGGTCAAATTTTTTAAGAAAAATTCAAAAACTAGAATAACAATACTTTCGTCCATATTATAAACGCTTATTGTAATGATACTACCCCCAAAAATATCACCACATTATACATTTATAATTAATGGTTTTTAAATTTAAATCCACTTAAAGCGGGGGTATGCTATTTAATATTGTTATTCGATCAAAATTTTTTATGTAAATCTCTATCGAATGATATTTGATAAGTTATAGATTGATATGTAATCTATAATAGCAAATATATTTAAAATTTTTAAAAACATGCACAATCCTAAAATTTTTCTATCTTTGTAGAATCGAAGTTGCTGAACAAATATCATCCCTTCTAGCAAACTGCATCGCTATCATTTCCACGTTAATTATTGTTGGAAAAAAAGTTGAAGAATTTTTAAAAAAAATAAAATTTTTTAGGTACACTTGCAGCCTTTTTAACAAATAGGTTGCCACTAATCTAAAGTATTGATTTAAAGCATGTTACATTTTATACACAAGGTCATTTTTTAAAAATTATTTTTTCAATCTGCATTTCATTTTTTATCTTTTAAAAACTCGCCCTGTTTTCAATCGTATTAACTCTCGTTTGCGTGTTGTTTATTTCTTCAACTGAAACCTGTGGTGCTGGCAAGCTGCTGTTAGCTTCTGCCACCTTTGCTGCCAATAAATCATAATTGATAAGTTGACCACTTACAACACTACTATTATCTAACATACCACCGCTTGCAAACTTTCGACCACCACCAGCAACATTAATGGCACTTAAAAGCGGTGCAAACATTCTTGTACTTCTTTTATTAATTACGGCTTCTTCACCTTCCAATTCACCCCAAGGTGTTTTAATTCCACCTGCTGCATGGCTTGCGCCTTTTAAAAGACCACCTTTTGCAAAACGTTTACTATTATTTTCTTCTTTTTTACTTTTATTAATACCTTTTATACCGTTTACCGTTTGTGCTGTAATTGTTGCCAGTTGAATAGCTCCTTGCGCAGCTATTATACCACTCCAAGGCATACCACCTGTAAGCGGTGAAGCTGCTATTGCTGCTGTTACACCTTGTGCCGTGTTTATAATGGCTCGTGTTGCTGCTATTCCCTGTTCAAAAATTAATAAAGCCTTTTGAGTGGCTGCATCTTCACCAGCCAATTCATTTAATAAACCTGAAAGACCTGCTGCAATTGAAAATCTTGCATTTGCAATGTCTCTTTTATGTTGAAGGGCAATTTCATCACGCTTCTTTTCATCGGCTAATCTTTGTTCATCCCACTTCTTTTGGGTGGCGGTGTATTCCTGATTATATTTTGCATCAAGAAGTTTTTGCAATTCAGCTTTTCTTTCGGCTGATAGCTGCATTCTTTCCAGTTCCGCTTCCTCTCGCTCCCTTTCAATGTCTAATTTCTTAAGTTCCCTTTCTTCATCACTGGCTAGATTATTAAGATATAATTCATTTTCTAGTGCTTGCTTACGTTCATTAAAAGCTTCAACCCTTGCAAGGTCGGCTTCTGCCATTTGCGCTTGCTTTTCCCTTATATCATTTTGTAATTTTAATGAAGCGGTTGCATACTCTGTTTCAGATATTAATTTATTTTTTAACTTATAGTCAAGAATTTCTTGTTCCTTATCCGCATTGGCACGCATTTGGGCAATTCTTTCTTCATCTGAAGTATTCTTAAGTCTTTGTTGCTCTTGGTATAATGCATACTCTTCTTCAAGCTTTGTGAGATTGCTTTGAATGGCTTCATCCCTTATCTTTTTTCTAGCATCATAACCAGCTTTAACAATACTATTAAGCTTATTTTGTTGGGTTGTGATTGCTTCTTCTTCTGCTGCAACTGCATCATTTATTTGTGCCAGCTTTTCAGCCAGTTGGGTTGCTTCTGCATCACTTGTATCATTTGCTTGTTGCTGAAGACGTATAAGGTCAGCTTCCAATTTTAGACGGTTGGTAGCATTCTTTGAAATTTGTTCTTGAATTTCAATTGACCTTCTGGCTGCTGCTTCTCTTTCAGCTTGACTTTTGGTTTGATCTTCTGCTAATCGGTTCTGTTCTTTGAATTCCTGTCTTAATTGTCCTTGTGCTTTTACATATTCAGCTTCGCCCCTGCTTAGTTCTTCAGTTATACGTTGAATTTCATTACCTCTTTTAATTGCAGTTGCAAAAAAATCTGAGGTTTGTTTACCAATATTTTTTACTTTATCGGTTAGGTTTTCAACCCCTGTTGCAGCTTGTAGCACACCATCACCAACACCTGACCAATCACCAGATAAAAAGGAATCAACAATTTTTCCAAGTGCCGTGAATCGGTTGATAAGGTTGGTTTTTATTGCAGTTCCAATGTCACTTATTAACTGCTTAGGATTTGAAAAAGCTTCAAAAATTGCTTTTCCAAAATCCTGTACAACACCTAGAAGACTATTGAAGATTTCACCTAGTGGTGTAAGCACACGGTTAACTTTATTAATACCATCTTGGGTGCTGGTTAAGTAAGTTATTAAGGAACCTAAAACCAGTACAATTGCACCAATACCAGTACTTGCTAAGGCAATTCTAAAGGCTTTCATTGCCCCAGTTGATTTACCTACCACAACATTCATTACACTTTGTGCTGTGGTTAATGTTTTGGTTGAAACGGTATAAGCCCTTTGAAGACCAGTAGCTTCAAGAATATCATCTTTGTAATTGCCGATATTCATTTTTAGCTGAACTTGCTGGTCTTGGTTTTCCTTCATAAAATCAGTATTCGCATCAATTTGCTTGTTGATTTCTTGAAGGGCTTTTTTTCCTTCTTCTGTAGCTAGATTTAAATTTGCTCTGGCTTGCCTAAGCTTTTTATTATTTGTCTCGGCTGCTGCAAGACTTTTAATTTCTTGGTTAAGAAGATTATTTAGATCTCGATTACCATTTTCAACTTGTTGAAGTGTTTTAAGTTGTGAATTATATTCAGTTTTTAAGCTTTTTAAATTAGCTTCATTTTGAATGAAAGTCTTGCTAGTTGTATCGCCAGCAGCTTTTAAAACCTTTTGCTTTGCTGCCAGTTCATCAACTGATTTTTTTGTTTTCTCTAATTCACTAAGTAATTTTTTCGGGTCTAAACTTAACTCGGCTATTTTTATTTTTTCTGCCAATTCTCATAATTCTTTATTTATTGTGTTATTAGCTTATTCGCTTGGTATTTCATTTGTGTGGTCAAATACATTAACCGTCATTGTATCGGTATCGGTTGCACCAAATTCATCGGTAACTGTTAATTGAATCGTGTAATTTCCCCCATTCCTAAAATCGTTAGGAATTAGTAAATATGTATTACTGCTTGAATCGTTTTCAATACTACATGTATGGCCACTTGGGGCTTGAATAATTGACCACCGTAAACTTACAATAGTTGTATCATCGGTACTATTTGATGCATTCAGGCTTGCAAAAAATGGTGGTGTTTGTTCTTGCCCACTAAATATCGTTACATCAACATCATCCCCAGCATTTGCCACTGGTGCTGTATTATTATATTTTCTAACCTTTACAGTAAATTTACCCACCGCATTACCATATTTCTGACTTCCACTATCCGCAATTTGATATTCAAATGTTGCACTATGGGCATTGGTTAAATTACCCATATCTTTTACAACCAAATCATAATTACTTATAAGTATGTCTTGTCCTTCAATTACTTCAACACCATTGTTATAAAGTTTTATATCTGGGTTTTTTCCGCTATTAAACTTTATTGAATATGGGTTGTCATTTTCAGGGTCGCTTAATTCTGGTGTGGCATATTCTGTGAAATATTCAATAGCTAAATTTCTTTCATCGGTGTAATTCATTGTATATGTATAATCACCAATTGATGAAGGTGGTTGATTTTCACTGAATTCATTTAACTCAATTAATTTAACCTTGCTAACTTCATTTCCTGCCTTATACTGTACATTATTTAAATAATAATATTTGCCAGTTTGTTGCAGATATTTTAATCTGAAAAAATCTAAATTATAGATATCAACTTCATTTAAATATGCGGTTGCTTCAACCTCTTTAAATGTGTTAATTGCCAGCCCATAAGCCTTATAATAAACATTGAGGAAATATTGCATTTCCATATTCTCTAATGATAAAAAAGGTATTTCACCAGTATATGTTACAGCAGTTGAATCATCGAAAAATGAAGCATGCAAATTTCGATTTTCTATATATTTTATTCTAAAGGTTGAAATGTCTGCTTCTTTGGGTTGAATTATGGTTTTCCCATCTTCATCCTTTTCTTCCCATACTTCAACCAAATAAAGCGGTTCACCGAAATAATTTCTTAGGCTATATGGTATAGTGTATATACTACCAAATAATGTTTTTGTAGCATCTGCATTGCTGTTATCCATAATTAAACTACCATCGTGACTTGGTATTTTTATTTCTTCAGCATAAGAATATTTGGCTGTATTTTCTTGGGCATATTTCACCCCATAACTTTCCTTATTTATACTAACTAATTTTTCAGACCAATCTTCAGCATTTGATCTTGCATTAAGTAGTTCTTCAAATTGAATAAAAGTATAATCATTACTCCCCTTAATAGGCTTTAGCACAAGCCCATAGCGTTGCATTATATCCTTTATAATATCAATTTGTGGGGTATCACCCATTATTTCATTGAAGTCAATTAAAAATCCCCCTGTAACCAAATTAAATTGCACTTCAGCACTTGCGGAATAATTCACAAAATATTGGTTATCAATAGTGTTTTCACCTCCGTTTATATTTTCTGGTGAAGAATTGTAACCTGTGTTTGTACCACAAATTTTAAATCTAATTGTATCACCAGCATTTACACTAACTGTTAAATCTATAGTGGTCGATTGTTGGTAACCATCCAATGGAAATGATTTAATTATTCTGGTGGTGTTTAAAAGTGCTTGAAATAAGTTATACCCTTGGTTACTCGTATAATTTAAATCAATTAATAAATGATATCTACCAGCCTGAAGAAATGTAATTTCACCATTTTGCCCAAAACTTAAATAATCATTGGTTATAACTGTATTGTAACTAAAATCATAATCGGCTTGAAAAATAAAATCGTTTGACCTCTGGTAAACGTTAGCACTATCAGTTTGATATTTACCTATGTTGGTGTAATTTGGTTCAATATCTTGCACTTCATAACCTAATGGCGGTGTAATTACTTCTGTTTTAAAATCTTCATTTTCATTAAAAAATTCACCATAATAATTTACATTAACCTCTTTAAAAATCTTATCCCATACAGTATGAGTAAATAAACTTGGTACTTGTCTTTCAAGCCTTATACCATATCTACTTATACCAAAATCACCAAGTGCATAAATGTAACCTTCGGTGTTATTAAATGAATTGGTGAAGTTCGGAACGTTCAAAAAATGGTTTAAATCTGAATAATTTAAATCACTTATTGTCTTGCCTTTCAACCGTTCAGACAAATCAATAAGACCATCATAAATCACCACTTCATAAACATCACTGGTGGCTTCTATTACCGCTAAACCATTAATAATAAGTGGTATTCCATTAACGCTGTAACTACAAGGTAATTCCTTATAAGGCGCACGGCTAGTGTTACCAATTACACCAAGAAATTCAAAGATTAGTTTATTGCGGTCAGTCATAGGTAATTTAACCGTATTTGAATAATTACTTTGACGGTCAGAAGCACTACCCAAATCATTTATTTGAAGGGTACGATTGATTGTATTTGGTATAATATCAACCAGTTGATTTGATATTCTAAGTTCTTCAATATGCATTAATATTTTTGTGTTTGAATTTCTGGTAATTCTATATTTATAGTTACCTGATTTCTGGTGCGCTTGCTGCTATAATTGATATTTCTGGTGGTCACTTTAACATCTATCCAATCACCTATTGAATACGGTTCAAACTCAGAAAACATCACAACCATTGGTGATGTAATTAAACTTTTTAAATGTCTTATTTCTTCAGCAGTTGCAAGGGTTTTAAGCTCAATTTCGGTGCTACCTTCTTTACCAGTTGGTAAGGATAAACCCCGATTATTATCATATATATTTTCAAAAAAATTAGTACCCATTCTATCTATTTCACTACCTGAATAAGTCTCTTTCCTTTCGCTATTAAATAACCAATAACTATAACCACCTTCAGCGTTTAGCCATTTCAAATACACACCACATCTGCCAGCTTCTTTTCTTATATCAATTGAAGTCTTAACGTTATCATTTACCTTTACATCTACCCTATTTAAAAGGTCTGGCAAATCCATAAAATTGGTACTATTCCAACTTGTATTGCCCTTATCAAAAAATATTCTGTAGGGGTGGTCATCAGTAGTTTCAAACGCTGGTGAAGTATCGGTTGTTCTTTTATTATAAAAGGTTAAAAAGTCACCGTAATTGATATATCTAAATTGTATATCAAAAGGAAAACCTTCAAAATATCTTACATAATAATTTACACCGTCATTTGATGGTAATAGCAATTGATATGGGTTAGAATATAGTTTATCTCCATATTGTTTTACTCCCCTGGTAAAGCTATAAGTGTTGGTTATACTTTCACTGCTGCTATCACCATATACTTCAATAATTAAATTAAATTCAAAGGTTAAATTTTCATCCGCAAATCCCCAGCCCTCATAATTTGGGTTTATTGTGTCTAAAAATTTATTAGTGTTACCAATTGATGTGGCTATATGTTTTAAATTAAACAAGTAATTACCTTGTATATTGGGATAAATCGTAAAAGTATATGGCAGGTTTTCTATTTTTAAAACCGCCTTATTATCATTGTTGTATGTTGTGTTAAATGATATATAACTATCATTATAAGCTGGGTAAAATGGTGTCGGTTCTTTTGTTATGTTAATCATATATTACTTGTCAATTTTTTAAACTCTACTGTTATTTCATTGATGAATAGATCAACATTGAACTGAATTACTTTTTCAATGATTGCATCAATTCGTTGGGGTGTAATTATGCGGTCATAAATGGGTAAATGATTTTCTTTTTTTGTTCCCTCTGCTGCTATTTTTTTGGCTATTGCCCATGCAAGACCGCTTGCATTTGCTGAAGCTGCCAGCCCCTTATTTATTACCCAAGTTTCAATCGCTTTAACTGGTGGCATTTTTCCTGCCTTACGTCCTGCCAGATAGCCGTAACCCCACAATTGAACTGTATTGCCATTGTTGGAAAAAACGGCTTCCAGACCTTCCCCAAATTGCCCTGAAGTCTTTTTACCACTATCTTCATACATGGTTAAAATATCTTCAATAATTAAATCAATTTCTTGTTTAATTATTTCATTACTATTGTTCATGGGTGATTGAATAACTAACTATTACCCCATCAAAATTTTGATTGAAAAGGTTTATTATTTCGGTGGTGTTCCAGCTATCAATGACCAAATCTGTACAGGCTAATGAATCTGTAATTATCTTTAATTTTTGTTCTAAAAGTGGTCTTATTATTTCTTCAAATTTATGTTGGTAGTCATCTGCAAATTTACTTTGCTTGACCAGCATAAAAGTGCCGTTATAAGAAGTGCTTAAAAGGTTACTATATTCATCAAATTGGTTGTTTGATTTTATGGGGTCGAGAAATAGAAAAATCTTATCTAAATCGGCATTTCCCCTATTTAAATTTTGAAAATCCCTTCTGGCATAAATAAATTCAAAGTCATTTGTTTCACTTATTATTTTTAGTTCGTTATACACTATTATTTTTAGTTTTTATTTTCTCCATATCCCCTTGAATATCAGACTTAATGCGGTCTAATCTTAACTTATTGAATACGGTTATATATGGTAATTCAATTACCTTTTGCCACTTCAGAATGTCACCATTTGCTAGTGAATCAATTGTTGCAATTGCACCCATTTTACTTAACCTTTTTGAACCTTCTACCAACTCCCATTTAGGGTCAGAATGTTTGGGTGTTAACTCCCTTTCTTCCAGTGCTATAAGGTTTTCTAATTGCTTGGTTATACTATTGAGTAATGCATAAAATTCAGTGATTTTCATTTTAAGAAATTCATCTTCATTTACATCATGCATACACTTATAAATAGTTGGTAAATAGTCTTCATTGCCGAAATTCTGTTTAATTTCATCAACTTCATTAAATGTCAGCTCTGTTATATGCTTCTTAGTTTCAATTGGCTCTAAATGTTTTAATAGCTTGCTGTACTCTTCAATTAATTGTGGTGACTGCTGAAGAAATTCTTTTAAAGTATAATTTTTAATTTCTTCCATTAGTAGTTGACAAATTTTAAATTGAATTGATTATTCCCAGCGTATAATTGCGCTTGTCGGGCAATTGCTAAACTCATAACTATGTCATCATGGTAACCAGAAGTAGCCCTATAAGTAACCTTACCACTTGGGGTAACAACCATTTCAAAAGTTTCAAGTTCACCCTTCAAATTCTCATCATTTGGGCAAGTAATTTCTTTGCTAGAAAAGGCGTTAATTAACTTGGTTATAATGTCATTTTTGCTTGTATAACTGGTGTTCCAAGGTTGAATATTCCTTATTTTATAAATGTTCTTCAGGTCATCAAATATTACTTGCCCCATATTATTTACCTCAAATAATGTATTTGCTGGCTTCCAAGCATTTAGGTTGGTAATAAGTCTTTCTTTAAGTTGTGGTGCTGTGACTTGGTTGAAGCGGTCAAAATACACTAGGTTACCATCGGCATCTACAACTGAAAAAACGGTGTAATCGTCCTTAAGGGCTAAATCGATTCCAGCAAAATAGGTCTTACCTTCAGTTGGTAACCATTGCATTTGACCATTGCAGCAATCTTCAATATTTTCAATAACAGAACTTGCATCAACGAACATTGCCAAATATTCTTGGTCAAACATTGCTTTAGGCATGTTCTTTTTCGCAATGGCAATAATAGCCTTGTTTGCATAAGGGTTATCATGGCAATTGAAACTAAAACTTTTATAACCTTTTTCCCCTTTTTTACCCCTTTGGAAATGATGAAAAAACCAGTTATTTTTTCCTTTTGGTGTGCTTATTACCAAGCATTTCTTACCAGCAACGTTTAACATTGGTAGTAAGATTTCTAAGAATGTAGATTCTTTTACAAAGGCAGCTTCATCAATGATCATGAAATTAACGGTTTCACCTCTAAGGTTGTCTTCACTGTGCGCTGATTTAAATTTAATTACACTACCATTGGTGAAGATAATTTCAGTATCACCACTAGTTTGCCTATAGCTTGCTACAAATGGGGCTTCACCAACGGCTTTTATTAGATTTTTATAGACTTTTATAGTTTGGGCATAAGTCGGTGATACCCACATAATAACGGCATCTGAATGCTCCAAACCCCACTTTATAACCTGCTGCATAGCAAGTGTTGTTTTACCAGTTTGACGGCTGGCATTCACGGTGGTGAATAGATAACTTAGATTATCACAAGAATTATGTACTTGAAGCTGTTTACTATATGGTGTATATAATTGAACGTCCACTTATTACTTCTCATCTTCTTTCATTTTTTCAATTAAAAGCATGCGAATTAAAGCACTAACGGTTAACCCTAAACTTTCAGCATATTGGGTTACTTTAGTTTTAAAAATTTCATCACTCCTAACGATTATTAATTTTTCCTTACTCATATATACATTGTATATATATAAGTAGTGTGAATGTCAGTAATTGTTGAAGTTTTTATTTAAAAATCTTCATCATCTTCACCTTCCTGATCTGGCGTTACGTCAATGACATCTTTTGTATTTTCCTCAATTTTTGCAGCACCCCCAAAACTCACCTTAAAAGTATTACTTACTTCAACCTTTTGGCTCTCATAACTACCAGTTAACTTGGCAATTGTATCAACGGACTGGTTTAAATCTCTGGTTGTAATTATCTGCTTTAATCGGTTGAATTTCGCCTTGTCTTCATCGGTTAGTTCATCTTGCATTGCTAATTGCATAAGCTTGAAATAAGTTATACTTACATCCTCCAACTGGTTAACCAGTTTATCTCTCATTTTATCATATTTTTTTTCCATCTTTCTTTCTACATATTTGCAATATTCTGGGTTTTGATTTCGGGCATATATTGTACAAGTGCTGTGACTTTGGTACTTCCCACTACCTTGTTTTGGTCGTTTTTTTATGCCATTTACCAGCATATATGCTGTTATGTTGTCAAAACAACTGTAATAAGCATCTATCAATTGTTTTTGATACTCTGACCTACATTTTACTGCCATATTTTAATAACCATTTTCATATAAATAGGCTTCTTTATTCCTACGTTTCTTCAAGCCTTTAGATTTTTTCCCACCAGCATATACCCACCTCTTAAACTCGTCTTGAATTGTGTTACCATTTGGGTTAATATTTACCTTTTTAAGAAGTGTACTTTCACCAAAATTGCCTTGACCAACGTTATAGCAGAATGATACTAATGCATCAAATTGGTGTTGTGATAATGGTGAAGTGACCAGTTTTGTTACCCACTTCTCAAAGGGTCTAATAATAAGTTTCAACATGTTTTCACCTTGGGTAAGTGTAATTGGTGAATCAGTCATTTTTACAGGCTGATTATTTGGGTAAAATGTGAAGCCATAACCAATTGTGGCAACACCAGCAGAATCATAATAAGGTGAATTTCTCCACCCCTCACTTTTTTTCAAATGGTTTAATCCTTTTTCACTTATTCGCACTATTCATATTCATTTTCTTTTACGTTATTTTAAAAATCTGTTACTGGTTGATTACTTATTAAAAATTCATAATAACTACCAGTGTGGTAATTGGGGTCAGCCGTTGTAGCATCTATTCTAATAAAATATGTACCAACATCCAAAGCTAAACCATTTGGGTAATTATTTACAGATACCACATCACCCATTTGGCAACCAAGACCACCTCCAGCAGCATGGGCATTTCCAAATTCTATATCATCTACCATGACGGTCATTTTATCGTAATTAGCACTTTCCAATTCCCCTATACCTTTCCAATTGATATAAATTTTAATTGGTTTATTTACCGTTATCTGACATATTGCGGTGGCATATTGCGTATTTGAATTATCACCCCCACAATTCTGGCTATCTTCCCAATCTACCCGAAGACCATAACCACCATTTTTATATGTCCACAATGCTGAAGATGGAAAAGAATCTTTATAATAAACTCTGGTGTTGCCATTATGGGCGTCACCAATTGCACCTTTATCTGTGAATTCCCAAGCTCCTGTAATTTCATACTCTGGTAAAACTTCGGGTGGTACGTCAAGTTCTTCTACTACTGTAGTAACTTCATATACATCACTAATCGCTACTTTATCACCATTGATACTATCTATTCGAATTTGATAAGTTCTACCAGAATTTAAATTCGTAAAGATTGCTGAAGTAATAACAGAATCAGCTACCGCAAATAATGTATAATTAGCATCACTAATTTCTTTATAATATATTTCTTGGTAATCAACGTTATTTCCAGCCGTCCAATCAAAATCGAATGAAGTTTCATCAACATTGGTTGCTGTTAAATTCGTTGCTGGGGTTGGGGTCAAGGCTTCAATATATTCACTGATAGTTGCACTTTCGTAATTACCATATTGATTAATACTATTAATTTTTATTTGATATGTTGTCAATAAGCTTAGTCCATCAATTGTAATATTATTGACCAAGTTATTAACAGTATCAAAAAGAATGAAATTTTCATCACTACTTACCTTATAATAAATTTCTTGACTATCGACAAAATTACCAACGGTCCATGATAAATCGAATGAAGTTTCACCAACATTTGATGTATTTAAATTCGTTGCTGGGGTTGGTAATGCTATTGTAGTAAATGAAGCTATATTACTATACACGCCACCATAAGCATTTATACTCTCAATTCTTACATCATAAGAAGTATTTTTTGTCAAATTATTTAATATGCTAAACGAAAAATGACTTTCTCTAGTTTCATTGAGTATCCAGGTTGAATCAATCGAACGCTTATAATAAATCACCAATGAATCAGCATTTGTACCATTAGTCCAACGTAGCACTGACTGTGTTTCGGTTATATTGATGAAATTCAAATTAGTTACTGGCGTTGGTAAACTTAGTGTAGTTCTTACTTCTTTAGGTTCACCTTGACCGTTACCATCATCACCAACTGCCCAAACAGTAACTTCATATAATGTATCACCATCTAACCAATCAAAAAGATGGCTTGTACCTGTTATTTGTGTTTCACGTATAATTGTCCAAGCTGAATCTAATGCTTTTTTAAACCGTATTAAATAGTAATTAGCATACTCAACTTCATCCCAATTAATGGTAAAACCATTGTTATTAACATCTGTTATTACAAATGGTGGTGGTGCTGGTGCTCTGGCTGCTTCCAACAAATGATATGGGGGGCAATTAACACTTAAATAGTCAGTATATAAAGGGTGGTCATTCGTATATATTATTCTCACATATTGCATTATTTGCGCTTTAGTCAAGATTTTGGTGGGGTCATTCGGTAAAGGCATTATCTGTGTATACCCCTCATTATCTATCATATATTGCAGATCACTAAAAGTGATTAAAGCCCCGTACTCCCTAGCCATTATTTATCATTTTCTTCAATTCTGTTATTTCATTTTTTAGTTCCTGAATTGCTTTAGCTTGTATAAATAATGTATTATATAAATTTACTGCATCACCTTTTTCGCTTAAAAATTCTTTAGGTGTATCTTCAGCAATTACCCCTATCTGGTTATTGGCATTGGTATCTTTTCTATCAAAACTTACAATGCTTAACTTTTCCACCAATGCAAGGGCATTTCCGTCAAAATCTTTAATATTGGTCTTTAATTTTCTTAAAGAAGTTTCATAAAACTTTGGAGCATAAATATTACCACTAAAATTAGCACCAGTTAACTTAGCATATCTATCATCGTGGTAGTGAACTTTTGCTGCATATTCACTATCATGGTTATGATTATTCAATGCATAGTAATTACCAATGCTAAATGTTACATCACTTAAATTACCTCTATTCAGGGTTACCGTTCCATCACTGAAATTACCATTGGTTACATAGTCATTACCATCTGAAGTGCCACCACCAACTAATTCAGATAATAATTTAGTTGTACCATTATCTAATAATACTTTATCACCAGTTCCACCAATTATTTTATAGCCATTAGTGATATATGCATAGCCGTCCTCTTGAATGTAAAAAGTTGAATTTTTGGTCGTTGGTGAACTACCCGTATTAAAATTAATCAGAAAACGACCATAAGCATAATCATTATTGGAATCAATTGTTAAACCAAAATCACCTTCACTTTTTAACCATAACATATAATTATCTAATGATTGAATTTTTGCGTGTGTTAAGCCATCTTTTTTAAACGCAATTTCTGGGTTATCAAAATTTTTATCAAAAATTAAATCACCACGCATCACACCCAAATTTCGATTCAAATAAGTGCTATCATGGTTGTGATCATTTAATGCATAATAATCACCAATATCAAAAGTTATATCACTTAATTCACCCCTATTTAATGTAATTTTTCCGTCACTGAAATTACCATTGGTTACAAAGTCATTATTACCTAATTCAGATAACGGTTTTGTAGTGCCGTCATCTAGCAAGATATTTTGACCAGTTCCACCAATTAATATTACACCCTCAGTTTCTATTGTTCTTTTAACTGTTAGTCGTCCAGACTCATGAAGATACATTAATGGGTCTGAATCATCTTGATTTGTATACCAACCAAAATAATTTAAATGATATGAATTATCATTATCGATAAAAAATCTCATATTAGTATCACTAAATAATTTTAACCCGAATGTATCGCTAATTATTTTACTAATACCTAAACTTAAACTACCTGCTTGTATATCACCAGTACTAAAATTTAAAATAATTTTTGTATCATTTGTACTACTTTCAAAAGTTAATATATTACTATAACGACCATAAGATTTAATTCTAAAACCACCAGTACTTAATGAATATAATATGTCTCGATCACCATTACTTGCCCTAATTCTTATACCAACGTTATTAGTACTACCATCATCAATTACTAAATCTTTTTGAAAACCATCATTTAATGTTATTTTATTATCTTTTCCTATAATAACTTTAGCATTTGGGTCAACACTAAAAAGTGTGTTTTTATAAGGAGCATTTCTATCGGTAGCATCAGCTAAGTCTCTACTAATAATTTTAAATACATCATTAACTGCGTTTGCTTTTAAACCAATTGATATACTATTCCAATTAGGTGATTCAATAATTGCACCATCTGGGTACTCATTAATATCAATACCACCAATTGATGCTTTTGTTGATACTATGGTTGGGGTATTTAAAATACCATCTTTAGTAAGATTGAAAATAATTTCTTGTGCATCTTTATTATTAGTAATTGTATTAGGTGTGTTAACGATATAAAACCCATCATCATTCCCATTACCATCTAATTTAAACACAAACTTACCTGAAGATGTTGATTTGAAGTATAAACCATTATCGGTACCACCTATTAGTGTGTTTATATCAGTATCACTAGTATCTAGACCTTTAATAAAAGCATTTCCGAAATTTAATTTTTGCTGACCAACAAACCCATCTTCACGTATATTATTAATTGCATTCGTTTCAGCTTGGTCAGCCTTTTGTTGTGCACCTTCTTTACTCTCTAAATGGTTAGTGTTATGGAGGTGATGAAAATCACCAGTTTGCCCTACTCTGCTAACAGTTAATTTAACAACGCCCTCTTGAGTAAGCGTAGTTACACCGTCAACATCGGTGTTATTTAAAATCGAAAATTCAGATAAATTTATTTGCCATACATCACCATCATTTTCTTCAAGTGTAATAACATTGGTTGAAGCATCATAAGTGGCATTAGTTATACCAGTTTCGGTCAAATTTAGTCCAGATAAATCAATATTTGTTACTTGGTCAACACCATCTTCATGTGTAAACCTTAAATATAATCTATTACCTTGTAATTCAAGGGGGTGAAGCTTGGTGATAGTTTCATTTATTGTTATATCTCTTAATTGTGCAATTGGGTGTTTATCGGAGTTTTCATTTGTTGAAGTGATAGAAGTATAAGCCAATAAATCTTGTGTTGGTGTTCCAACTCTGCGAAGTAATTTTGTTTTTTCATCAAAATATAAATAACCTTCAGCAACACCACCAGCAATGGCATCTTCATCATTTGCATAGCTCATTAAATTTGAAAAATCTTCAGTTTGATAACCAGCATTCGAGTGGTTACCCCAACTAAATGCCGTTTGTCCTCTGGTTATCCTAACATCATTTCCTTCAACGACTTCACCAGCAGTTTGCCCAAAATTCTTATTAAATGCGCTATTTTTATCAAATGCGTCTTCTTTTTGGTCAATTTTAGATTGCCAATTAATTGGAGTGCCACCAACACCACCAGAATAAGTTGTACCAGAATATAAAACAGGAATAAGTGCAGCCATTAGACTACCTCTATCACCGTAATAATCACCGTTTATACTTATTTCAGTAAAGTTGGTGATAGATAATAACTGGTTTTTTATGTCGTGAATGTTGTAAATTGCAACGCTATCTTCACCCATTTCAACTGGCTGGTATACCCTTGAAAATTTCTTATTATTCAGGGTAAAATAATTACTATTTACTTCATAATTAATCGCTATCATTTAAGGATTTCACTTTAAATCTTCTGGTAATTTCACTTCACTATGTGCTTCATAGTATGCTAGTTGTGCGCCTAACTTGTTAACTATATCTGTTAGCTTATCCACTTGTTTTTTTAAATTTTCAACCGTAATTTCAAGTTCACTTTTTTCATATTTTAGCTCACTTTTTTCACTTTTTAATTCAAAATTTTCTTTTCCAACTTTTTCAATTTTACCTTCTAAACATTCTATTCTTTTCACTTGAATAATATCTTCGGCTGCTTTTCTTTTTGCATAGTCATCAAGCATCGTTTGGTAAAGCTGAAGATTCTTTTCAATCACATCAGTTGCAGATAAATCAACCTCTTTTTCTTTCGCTTTTAAGTTTAATTTTTCAAATATTTTATCCTTATTTGCCCCAAGATATAAGGTAGCTATAGGCACTACAAATGGCAATAGTTTGATTAAACTATCTAGTGTTATAACTATTATTGGTATAAGTTCAAGCATGTCTTAAAGTCGTTTATTTGAGCTTGGTAAGAATGTGAATTTCACATTGTTGAAGCTATTGTTATCGTTATTAATGTGACTTTCATTTTGTCTTGCCCAGACCGTAAATGTTTTTACATTTTGATTTAAATAACCTTCAATCATTTGCCATTTTTGCGCTGCATCTTGGTTGTTTTGACTTACCAAATCTTTAATCATATTTCTATCAACCGCTTCACCGTCTTGGTATTGCTTTTGAACCATCCCAAATGGTGTAACAGAATTATTAATTTCATATAAATATCTGCTATATGTATAGTCAGCCAGAAGCGATTTAACACCCTCATGTTGAATTAAATAACCATTCTTATCTTCATATTCAGCACCTTCAATTAAGTCATTATATTCAGCTTCATTTGCGTTTTTCTGAAGGTCTAAATAAAAGCCATTACCAAGTGTTTTTTTCAAATCGATTAAACCACCTTCAATGCATTGTTCAACCTTACTTATATCGTAGTTATTACCTATATTTTTATAGGTTGCAAAGTCTTGGTGTGATAGTATATTATTGGTCATTTACTTGGTTGGATATTAAGTCTATACGCCCAGAAATTGGATGTTTATAATTATTCATAATGTTGGTGAATATTTCTTCAATTTTCATTCTTTCTTCCTCACGTTCTTGCCACATTATTTGCATTATTGATTTATATAGTTCACCAGAATTGCCAAAAATTCCGCTATCTGAAGGGTTGATTAATGAAATTGGTACGTTAAAAGCTTTAGCTATATTTTTTTCAACCTGACTTTCTGAATATCTAAACAGTTCATCGTTGTGTTCACTGGTTAAATCTTGAAGATTTATTTGTTCATTAAGGTCAGAAGATGCATCAGGGCTTTCCAGTAAAATCACACTATTTGAATTTTTACTTCCCCTTACGGCATCCAAATTATTTAGAAATGTTCGTCTGTCTTCTGGGCTGTTAAATGGCTTGGTTACCAGTAATTTAGTATTTAGAAAGCCATCGTTTGAACCTTTTTGTCTAAATTCTGAAGCTTGAATTTCTGAAACCATGTCGTTCAAAATGCAATCGGCATCGGACAAGCTATATATTTCATTGAAGTATTTTTGTAGGTGAATAATTTGCCCTTTATATTTTTGAATACCTCCAGCATTTTCAATTTGTGATTTGATAATTTCTGGGTTTAAATTGAAGCGGTCAACGATTTGGATTGCATTTGTATCTACCCTGCCATTTTGACCATCCCAATTGCTGTAAACCAAGTATTTACCGCTATAATCAACGTCATCACGCTTACCAACACGCACGTTTTTGGAAGGTACACTTTCAATGGCACTTATTTCACCTAAAAGATTGAAAGAAAGCCAAATAAAAGCGTTATTGTGTTTAATATATTCACGTACTGAAGTTCGTATTACATCATTTAATGTCTGCCCCTTGCTGTTAACTATAACATGACCATTCGCAACACCTTTACCAATGATTGCTTTTGCGCTTTTATCAACGGCATTTTTTGCGGTAACGCTGGCGTTAAGTAAATATTCTAAAGTGTTGGGGTATAAATTATCTAAGCCCCAATTGAAGCATTCATTTCTTAAATTTTTACGGACATCTAAGACATTATGTTTTATTTCATTATAATGGATTTTCACTATTCATTTTCGGTTTGATTTTGTGTTATTATCCTGTCAATAAATGAAGATTTACTACCACCAAATTCAGCTTTAACTTCTGGGTATTTTTCACGCAATTCACTGAATTTGTACTTCATCAAATGCTTCTTTTGGGCTTCCTGATCTTGGGTTAACTCAATAACTTCATCTTCTTTAACCTCTTTATTTTCAAGGCTTAACATACCTTCTCAATTTTCAGGATATTTACTAAAAAGTTTAATTCTATTCTTATTTATTTTCAAGAATTGAATTGCTAATTGGTCTGTTATTATGTTGTTATTAATTGTTCTGCTATCACCTTTTTGAAGTCGATAGTAAGCATTATTTTTAAGTTCAAAATTGCTCATATTGAAATGTCTTTTTAATTTTAATATCATTTCATTTAAGCTACCACGGCAAGAAATACACACATTTTTACCTAACTTTTCAGTGTAAAATTTCACTAGCACCTTCAAATTATTTGGTTCGGTCATTTGGTGAAATGGTAATTTTAAAATGTCTTTAATGGTCATTTGAAATGATGTTAAAAGCACTGAAAAAAGCAGATAAAGGGGTTAACTTTTCTGCTTTATTCTTGCTATTTTTATTGTTATTTTATTATCCTACTGAAGCAAAAAGTGCATCAAAGCTTGTCTTACTGGTTTGGTAGTCGGTTTCTAAAAAGATTGAATAAGGGTAATCTTCATAGCTGTTTTCTGAAGTGCTGATTGTGAATAGAATACTACTTGAATTCTCGTTGGTATTCATTGTCATTTCGGACAACTCCAACCCAGCTTCCCAGCCTAGCACCTTAAATGCTTCTAATTGGTCAACACCAGAATAATTTGATTCAAATACTACCACAAAACGCCCTGCTTTTAGTTCGTTTGCTCTTTCTGCGTTTGTTGCAGAAGTAGTGGTTAATCGGGCAAGAAATGAGTGTGTAAAGCCGTCAAAATCTTCAGCATTTGGTGTATATTCTACAGAAGCAGAACCAAGTTCTTTATACCAAGAAAGTTGGTAACCAGTTGCACCAGATTTCAAGGCTAAATTGCTAACGGTTGCGCCACTCACGGTTGATGCACCAAAATCAACATCTTCGTAGTTGATTATCACCGCTTTACCGCCTTTTATGCCTCTTTTGGGCTTGTCATCGCAGTTAAATTCAATATCACCACTAAGTTTATCTATGCATGCCATTTGTTTTTAAAGTTTATAATGTTGGGGCTAAAACACTTAGCCCCCATTTTTGTTATTGTTAGGTTGAATTATACTAATGTAAATTCAACAATTTCTTCAGGGTTAATTATCTGTACGCCAGACTTTGCCTTAACTCTTAAGTATACTTTATCAGTTACTTGGTCATAAAACATGTCAGCAACTTGGTTTTCATTTTCGACATCGCTACCTACAATGAAATTTCTACCAACTGAAGCAACTAATTTTGAAGTGCCGTCAAGTCCGTAAACTCTCTGAAGTGTTGCACCAGAACCACCAATTTTGAAAGTACCTTCATCGTGTTCAGCAGAATAATGGTATAAATTTTTGTTTTTCAACGCTTTGATATACAAATCAAATACGTCATCACCTACAAGAATAGTGAAGGTTTTATCTCTTTTTACCTTTGCTGGTGCAGCATCACGCATACCTTCAACAATAGCAATTACGTTATCAACGGTTATACCGTCAACTGCTGCAATTCCTTCAGTATTTCCATCAATTACATCACTTGAATTATTGATTAATTTTAAAAATCCATCAAATAAATCGCCAGAAGATTTATCACCTTGCCAGTACATTACTTCTAACTTTTCAGCAATGTCAGCCAGTTTTACATCTACTAATTTTTCTTCCCATTCTCGTGGTGCATCATGGTTGTTAGAACCAGGTGCAAGTACCATATTTGGGAATTTCGTTTGTAAGTCATCGTTACAGTAGTCTTCATATACAGTGAAAGGTGCAACGCTAATTGTTACCATATCACCTTTTGTGCTACCTGAAGGTGTTGCACAACTACCTGATTGTAAGGTTACACCACCACTGATGTAAGGAATTTCGGCAGAACCTTTAATACCTGCCATGTATTGTGCAAATTTAGAGGTATCACCACCTGCGAATAATGTTGCACTTAATACTTCATTTTCTCTTTTAATGTAGTCATTAAAATTTGTTAAGTCATAAGCCATTTTTTATTGGTTAATTTTTCTTTTTCTTATTGTTATTTGCGCTTATTTCTAAGTGCATTTGTCAAGTAATTGCCTGAATTACTGTTATTTAATTTTTGGATTTCGCTTGGTTCATTTTCGATTGCAGAACCGATTTCTTTTTTTAATGCTTTGATTTCCAATTGAAGTTTTTCTTCTTTTTCAGAAAATTTGGCTTCAGCTTTTTTAAGAATTTCAGCTTCTAGCTTTTTTAAGATTTCTTCAAAGTCGATTTCATCTTCATCAACATCTTCAGAAGTTTCTTCAACATCAGTTTCTTCAACCGCATTGGCTTCATCTTCGGTTTCTTCAGTTTCTTCAACTGCTGGTAAAATTTCTTTTACTTTACCATCTTCAATGGTGATTTTGCTGCCATCTGGCATAAGAATTTCATCACCTTCAGCTTCTACGGCATCACCTTCACTTGGTGTATCACCTGTGCTTAGGTCTGGAAATTTCACTTCAACACCGTTTGCATCTTGAAGGGTTAAAGCGTTGATTTCTAAATCTTTTTCAACCTCTTTAGCCAAATCGCTGCCATTAATGAAAGAAGCTAATGCACTTAAAAACTTTTCAGTTTTCGTCATTTGTTTTTCGTTATTATTTATATCGTTATTATAAAATGCCACGGCTTTAATTGAAGTGTAAACACCTGTGGCGAAGCCCATTGATACCGCATCAGCAGCATTTAAAAAGGTTTCTTTTTGAAGTAGTTTTTCAACCGTTTCTTTATCAATTGAAGTGTAAACAGAATAGAAATTGATAAAATTGGTTTCAATTTCCTTCAATTGTTTTGCAACATATTCAAAATCAGAACTATTGCCCTGCATTTGCGCCCACGGCAAATGAATCATAAAACGGTCTTCACCTTCAGCCAATAACCTGACATCACCAGCCATAAAGATTGATGCTGCAATGCTGTAAGCCATTGTGGCTTTGGTGGTAATCGGTAAATTTAGATTTCTTAAGTATCTATAAATCGACTGTCCTTCATCTACATCACCACCAACGCTATCAATCAAAACTTCAACGCTGTCAGGCTTCTTAAAGCTTTTAAATTGACGTATAACGTCAAGTAAATCAGTATCTTCACCGATAACACCAGATATATAAATTGTTGCTTTTCCACTCATTAATGATAATTAGTGAGCGCATTAACAATTGTGTGTACATTGGTCATTTTGATGAACAATCACCAATAAAAAAACCCCCACAATAATTAAACTGCGAGGGCTTCAAAAAACACTTATTATGATCTATTTACATCAATCAATCATTTCAATTAAAAAGCTAATAAAAGCTTCTAACATTTTTTCGGCATCTTCATTATTTTTTTTCATAACGGTTGGGTTTATTTTTCACCATTTTTTTAAAGGGCATTTTTCATTTTGTACTCTTATTTTGGCTGGCAGATAGCAACCACATTCGTTGCAAAGCATGCCTTTTATTTCAATTATGTCATCACCATCCCAATGGGCAATGCTTTTTGAATATCTTTTGAATGGACATTGCTCGCAAATTTTTACACGTTCTTTTTCAGTTTCGGTAAGGGCAGCACCAGTTAAGTGCTTCCCCCAACCTTTGATTATATTATTTATCTTCATCAGTCTTGAAAAATTTATAATTTTTCAAATCAGAATCGTAAATACTCTGTTTATCAGTGCTTTGTATGCTTCTTTCCCTTTGGTCAGATAAGACATAAAGCCCAAATTTGATTAGTTCGGCTTCCACCTTTTTTTGATCGGTTATTATTTTACTTGGGTAGTAAATAATTAAGTAATAAGCCATGTAAAATATTGATAAGTAAGGTGTTACCAATATGGTTAGTAAGGTGATAATGGCAAGCCATAAGATGTGATTATATAGTATATTTTTTTTCAGATTTTTCATCTTTTTATTTGTTAGCATTTATAGTAATAAACTGTAATTCAAGCCAGTTTTTAATTTCTTCAAGTATTTCTTCTTGCTTTTTTTCCTTGGTTGTTTTGAATTTAATTGCAACTCTAATTTCGATTTCTGTGAAATTTTTTGCTTGGTCAGTTTTACTTCTCCCCCAACAATTCACCCATTCTATACCTTTAATTGATCGAATTTTTTTCAGGATAGTTTTTTTTAGATCACTATTTTGCCATTCATATTTTTTTTGTCCGATTGCGACAAAATCTATTGCGTAATTGTGCGGTAAAATTGGTACTATTTTTATCATTTTATTTTTTGATTCATTTTTGTTATTATTCGCCTTACAGTTGTTTGGCTTATGCCGTATTTCTTGGCTAATTGGTTGTATTTCTGCATTTTGCTGCCTGTTAAAGTAAAATACACTTCATATATTTCTAATTGCATTATGATAGCTGGTGAAATGTGACCATTATTCATTAGCTTAACAATTGTTGTCACATTGTCATTAATTAATTGATAGTTAGTCATTTAATGAAGGTGTATGTAATTGTATTATTCGTTCAACCTTTTTTGCGGTCTTTATTTCCGTTATTTCTCCGTAAATTTTTTGAATCAAATTTTCACTTAAATTTTCCTCGTAAAAACGTTGAAAAATAAATTTGTGAATAGGATTTTGAATTTTATTTAAAGTACTGTTATACAAATTATTATCTTCAATTTTTTTGTGGTCATCTTCAGCGTAAAGAATTTCATTTATTGTTACGTCTTCATTTTCTTCACTCTCAAAATCAGCAGAATAGGTTTCAATTTTCTCATATTTTTTTAGAAAATAAATAAGACCATTCCAAACAACTACATAGGCATAACTATAGAATTTTACATGTTTGGTTGGGTCAAATTTTAATGAAGCCTTGTGCAATAATAAATAAGCTTCAGAAATTAAATCTTTACGCAAATGACTTGGATAGTGCAACTTACCTACTATAGTATGTACAAGTTTTTTACATTCATCACTGTTTATATCAATTTTTTCTTTCAATTTTATGTATAGTTAAGTGTAGGGTGAGTGCCTTGGGCAAGTTGTATTCTTAACATATAATAAGAACATTTCAATTTAAGTGAAGCTTCTTTTATGCAAGAATATATTTTTCCGCTTTCGCTGCATTTCACTGGTTTTGCATTTGGGTTTTTACCTAACAATGTACTTACTGACTTTCGGTGTTTTGCTCTGTAACTCCATTTACCGTTTTTACCACCGCCCCTCTGGTTAAGTGATAATGGATTTGCTAAGAAATTTGGGTTTAATAATTCAATTTCTTTGGTGTATGCTTCATCTTTATTGGTGGTGATAAGTATATCATTTCTTTTAAATGATTGAAAGCCATATTGCTGAACATTGGTAAGAAATTCAGTTTTATTTAAGTGATCTAATTGGCTTGGGTGGGTAATACCTTGACCTATATAATTTTCGTATCGATATCGGTCTTTTGGGAATTTCGGGTTGAACGAAAAAACACCGTAATATAATTGTTGTGTTAACGTGTTAATCGTTTGGTATACAACGTAGTTTACTTCATTTTCTCTAATTTTAAATTTGTCATTTTTTTTCATTTTTCTAGTTATTTTTTCTTTTGTAATGGCAGTGTTAATGCCGCCTTCACTATAACTAGTTGGCTATTTCAAAAAGGACATATTATTTTGAAAATAAAATGTTAAATTTTATAATAAATTAAATTGGTATAGATTTTTTCAATAATAAATGAATTGAAATAAGGCTTTTTAAAAGCTTTTTAGAATCTTTTGGTATAAGTTATTGGTTAATTGAAGAAATGGCTGTAAATAGCTTGTATTAGCCAAATTGGATAGGTTTACACCTTTTTATGGATTATATATTGAAAAACAATAAACTATTAAATTGAGATGGTATTAATTTTAATTTTTTAATAGTTGTTTTCCCTATCGGGTAATTGGTGATAGTTTGTATATTATTTAATTATTTCTATTAATTAATATAAGAAGGTTTAATCAACTTTAATTACAAATTGGTATTAGTTATTTAATTGTAATTAATAATTGATAAGAAGTAATTTAAATAAGTAATTGAGATAGTTTAAGTATTATTCAATTAATGATATTACATAAATAAAAATAATCAATTGAGATAGTATATTATATATTAAATTAATAATACTTCAATTGAGATAAGAAGAAATTAAATATTATAATAAATAATACTACTTCAATTTATACATATATAAATATATATCTAAATAAATCTATTATGTATATGTAAGCTATATATATCAATTATATATATGTATTTTATTTAAATCAATTATTTATATCTATTATGTATATGTAATGGCAATTCTGACTAGAGGTCGAGCAATTTTGACTATACCCCTAGTAAATTTGACTATACCCCTCTAGTAAGAATGACTAGACCCTAGCAATTTTGACTATACCCCTCTAGTAAGAATGACTATACCCTAGCAATTTTGACTATACCCCCTTCACACAAATAATCACCAATTTTAACATTATTTAGGTTGTCGTATTTCAAAATAAACTGGAATAATTGGAATAACGAAAAAATAAATGGTCGTTTTTATTTTGAACAACTAGTTATTATTAAACAACGAAATGATGAAAAAATTAAACAAAATTACCCACTCACTTCAAATAGATATAAGACTATTAAGCAAAGAAGAACTTAATTCCAATCAAAAAGTAATTCTCGCTTACATTATGGGTTACCTGACCAATAATGATAAGTTTTACGCCACCAATGCCCACATTAACAAAGCTACTGGTATAAGCACTAAAACAATAAGTAATAGCATTACTTTATTTTTTACCATGGGAATTATTTCAATTGAAACAACCCCCAGCAATCACCGCCACATTTACCTTACTTTAGATAATATCAATAAGTATAATGACTGGTTGGGTACGATTGAAGAACATCAAAATATGATGGAAATGAAAAAAGAAAGAAAGCCTGAAACCCCAACAAAACCAGCAGTTGAAACCCAAAAACAAGCACCACAACCAGCACCGAAAAATGAAGCGGTAAAACAACCAAAACCTCAATTAACATTTGATGAAGTATTTGGTAATGAAGATGATGATGATGAGCCAATTACGATTAAAAAGATTGACCGAAATAAAATAAAAGAAGCTGAAGAACTTGAAAAGGCTGAAGAAATGGAAGCTTTAAAATTTGCTGAAGATTCAATTGATAAAATGAATAACATTAATGAAGATGAACAATGTTTATTAAACATTATAACAAATGAAGATGGTGGTGTATTTTTTGATCTGACCGTGCTACCAGTTAATGACATTATTAATTATTATAATGACCAGCTAACGGACAATTTGCAAGATTCAACCATTTTTCTAAATATAGTTAATCAACTTATCAATAAAGATAAAATCGAAAAAATCGTTGGTGAAGACTTCTCAACTTATTTGGTGATATACGGCATAAAAAAAGATGAAGAAGAAGTTGCCGAAATGGAAAAAGAACTGGTATAATTGAAGTAAGAACTAACCAGTAATAATTGAGCATTAGGCATAAAATAAATGAAGTTTACCCCCACATACCCACAACAACAAAACATATTAATAAAGTAGTTGAACAAGGGTATTTAAAGAACTTCATTCATTTGAATTTCGATACTCAAATAATAACGCTGGTGAAGATTGAAAAGAATAAAATAAATTGGAAAAATATAAAATTTGAAGATATATATAAATAAGTAATTTTGACAAGCCCCCACATAATTTGAATATTATTTTACACTTTGATTGATTGAATTGTGGGGGTTATTACTACTAAAATATTGAAAAGTTGAAGGGCGTTGTTTCCCTTTCATTTGAGTTGTTTTTTAAAAGCCCTCGCATTTATTTGTGGGGGTTTTTTGATGGTTATAATATAAATCATAAAAATGTTATTTATAGTTTAGACCAGTCATTTTTTTGTGAAATTCCTTAAATTCTTGGTCTTTTTCTTCTTCTGAACGCTCGTCACCATTTGGTAAATGAACCGTGTTTGAAAATTCAACACCACCCACAATATCAAACTTTGTTTTTTCGTCCATAAAAAATGGTAAATGCTTCATTTTATTTTTTTGACCACGGTAGACTTCTGGCATGATTGGTAAGTGAAAGCTAACCATTAATTGAAAAGTACGAATATTGGTTGCAGTAGAAACAAAAGAATGAATGTGAATTTGTTTAATATATTTATGAATTAATTCTTTTTTCGTGTTGAAACCTATTTCACCTTTTAATTTCCGCAATTCTTGAATATCACTTTCAATTTTAGAAAGCTTTTGTTCTGATTTTTCAAATTGGAATAAATCTTCATTAATTCGATAAATATTCATTTGAAGTTCTTCAACTTCATTGGTTATCCTTTCATTCTCAATTTTATAAGTCGCTTCATCAAAAATTTCTTTTACAAATGCGGTTGCCACATTATTTTTTTCTTTTTTCAATGAATCAATTTTATTCTCTAATTTTTTACGGTCTTTTTTTAAATCATTAATTTTATTAATATCGTTACCATTATTAAGACCGTTTTTGAGCAACTCTAATAAAATATCACCTTTGAAAAAACGTGACCAAACAAAATTCTCTAGCCAATCAATAGGTATTTGACCATTTCCGCACCATTCTATTTTAGTGTTACGACTTGCACACCTATAGTACGCATATTTTGAATTTTTTCTTTTTTTTCCAAAATAATTTTTACCACATTTCGCGCAACCCAATATTCCTTTGTCTAACAGGTATTTATGTTTGTGAGATTGACCAGAATATATAACATTATTTTTTAAATTTTGATTTACTTTATGCCAATATTCTTTTGTAACAATGGCTGGCACGTCATAAATTTCACCACCAAAATGCCTTTCACCTTTATAAAATGGATTTTTGATGATATCTAAAATGGTCACCCCTTTCCAAATGCCGTCCCCCCCTCTAGTTGGCGGTATACCTTCATCATATAGTATCTTACAAATTGCCCCAGCACCAGTTCCTTCAAGACTTAATTTAAATATACGCTTTACAAGCGCAGCTTTGTCTTCATCTATTATAATATAATTGTCTTGATCCTTTGTATAGCCTATTGGGAGTGTTCCGTGGGCTTTTCCTTCGCTGGCATTTCTAGCCAGCACTTTTTTAATATTTTTTCCACCTCGTTTACGATAACTGGCATTAAAGATTGATTTTATATTACGCAACATTGCTATGTTGTCATCATTTAAATCAACCTTTACACCATCTTCATAAAGATCAATTTCCTTTTCGATTAACAATGCCTGAAGGGTAAACCAAGTTATTTCATCCCTTTCAAGCCTATCTTGGTTATAGACATAAAGTGCAGTTATTTTATCGTTGGTGATATCAGTTACCAATTGGTTAAGTGCTGGTCTTTCATCTATACCTTTCCCCCCACTTATTCCTTTATCTGAATAATGCAAAAAGGGTGAAGAAATTTTTTGTGCAAATTCCTCACCCAGTAGCTTTTGTTCTTTAATTGATTTTTGGTTTTCCCTATCTTTTGAAATTCGGCTGTAAATTGCTAACATAATAAAGTGATTTAAATAATTAATTTGACTTCATCAAATATAATAAAAAACCACTTTTACACCAACACCAAGTTACACATTCGTTCCTCTTGGGTAAAAATTTTTAAGATCCTGCCTGTTCCATTTAGCACAACCAATTCTTACATTTTCAAATTTGCCCTCTTCATACCTGTTTAATACCTCTTTTGTTTGAGGGTGATCCGGAGGAAGCGTAAAATCTACGTTCCCCGGATCGTCAACCTTTCCAAATTTCATGGATATGTTTTTAAATTAATATTTATTAAAATATACGGTCTTTCTATTTACAAATTCCTGAATACCATGCGAAGAAAGTTCTCTGCCATATCCAGAGATCTTGGTGCCCCCAAAAGGTAACCTGGGATCACTTTTCACCAGCTCGTTTACAAATACAGCTCCATCCTCAAAGGCCGGTACGATCTTCTCTGCAAATGTAAAATCTTCGGTAAAAATAGAAACACCCAAGCCAAAGTCAGAATAATTTACCAGGTCTATGGCTTCCTGATCTTCTTTAAAAGTAGTTACCGCCATGGCCGGCCCAAAAGTTTCCTGGTCGAAAACAGGCATTCCTTTTTTGACGTTTGTAATAATGGTTGGCTCATAATAAGCTTTATCTCTTTTTCCGCCCAGCACTATTTTTGCCCCCTGTTTTACAGAATCCTGAATTTGTTTTTCCAGATCTTCAGCAAGATCTTCACGGGCGAGTGTTCCTATAAAGGTATCTTCATCCATAGTATCCCCACTTTTTAACTCTCTTACCTGCTTCACAAATTCCTCCATAAATTCATCTTCTATACTTTCATGAAGTAACAGGCGTTTTCCGGCAATACAGCTTTGACCAGTATTTTGAAATCTTGCCTGTACACATGTTTTAACGGCTTCTGCAATATTAGCATCTTTAAATACCACCAGTGCATTACTCCCCCCAAGTTCTAAAACAGATTTTTTAATTTCACTTCCTGCAGTTGCGGCAACGGCGCTTCCAGCCGGTTTACTTCCGGTTAAGGTTACAGCTTTAACGCGTTTATCTTTTAGAATATCCTCTATTTTACTACTGGATATCACCAAATTTTGAAAACAACCATCGGGAAAACCAGCTCTTTCAAACACCTTTTGGATATTATTTGCCGAACGCATCACATTACTGGCATGTTTTAATAAGCCTATATTCCCGGCCATAAGTGCAGGAGCGGCAAATCTAAATACCTGCCAGAAAGGATAATTCCAGGGCATAATAGCTAAAACAATACCAATGGGTTCGTAACTTACATAACTTTTTTGAGCATCGGTTTCGATGATTTCATTTGCCAGATGATTTTCAGCGTTTTCAGCATAATATTCACAAACCCAGGCACATTTTTCTATTTCGGCTAAAGCCTGAGCTATAGGTTTTCCCATCTCCTTAGTAATATCTTCAGCATAGGATTGTTTATTCTCGCGTAATTCTTTTGCTGCATTTTTCAAAAGTTTACTTTTTTCTGAAAAACTTACTTTTCGCCATGTTTTATAGCGATCATCTGCCTTCTTTATGGCATTATTTATTTCCTCTTTAGTATATTCTTTAAATTCTTCTATGACTTCTCCTGTATAAGGATTCTTTGAAGTGATCATAACATCATTTTTTTGTTCTTATTAAAGGTAATAAGAAGCAAATGGTGAATAGAACGATTAAGAGGATTTTAACTGACTTTATCACTTTTTAAAAGTCTTTTCATATAAACTACAGACTTAAATCATCGAAACGCTAAACATAGCAGAATGGCAGAAAATTTGTTAATTGTTTATAACTGGTTTACAATTAATTTTATTGATATTATAAAGCGTCCTATTTATTGTTAATTTAGAACAAACGCCTTTATTATGAATCCACGTGATTACCAATTACTCCAATTAAGGCCAGAAATCCCATCAGCAAAGATTTCAGAGAACATGAGTTCAGAAGAAAAGTTCCAAAACGGAACGCTTAGGCCCATTGTTAAACTTCAAAATGATTTATTAGTAGAAGCATTCAGGAACTACATTACCAAGCACAAAAATGCGTTTTATGAGCTTGGCCTTCAGAAGCGCATTAGTTATATTGAAAATACCATTCAGCGTGATATTAAATTCCGTAATAGTTTAAAAGGAATGATTATAGGCCAGTTTACCATTGAAGAATACCGTACATATATTGAAAATTCTTCTGCCTTAAATAAACGAATGATGAATTTGGTAAAGCAGAGAATACAAGATAATATACAACTTTTAGAACGCGATATGGCGTACTACTAGTCCGATAATTATCGTGATTGAGAAACTCATAAGTGTCCCGATAAGCACATATTCTGTTTGCTTACGGGCACTTGCTTCGTTTTTATCGGCAAAGCGTAATATTGACTTGGCCGCGATTAAAAATCCTATTGCCGAGAAGTTATCGGTTAAGATAAAAGTTAGTACTAAAATACGTTCAAAAATACCTATATAGCGTCCTGCTGCTTTTAAGCTCAGGGGTTCTTTTGTATTTTTTAAAATCTCATCATGCCATTTCTCAGTGGCTTTTCCTATAATAAATCCAACCGGAAAAATAATCAGTAAGTAAGCTATAAGTATGGATAAAAATGAATAAGAATCCAATAACTGAATAAGTCGGGGGCCAATTTGCTCGAAACTAGAACTAAGGTATAAGCAGGCGATGATAATTACTAAAACATGTAGTAATTGATCCAATAAGAAATATTTAAGATTGTCTTTTTTTTGGTTCAGTTTCCAAAGATCAATAACAAAGTGGGTAATGCTAATAAAAACAGGAACAAGAATTTGATCCCAGTCCCTTAAAAGTAAATACGATAAAAGCCCTGCTAAAAAAGCATGAAGATAAAGGAAAATAGATTTCGATTTTTTCTTTTGCTTCTGTTTTACCCATTTTGAGGTTTGAAAAACAAAATCAGTAAGAACATGCGCTAAAAAAAGTTGTAGAAATATCATAGATTTCCTTTAAAAGTTGCTGAAATTTTTTCATCAAAACGCTTTAATAATCCTGAAATGGGATCCCATCCTGCTGTTTTTTTTCGCTGATTTACAGCACTTTGACTTATCCCTACAATCTGTGCTATTTCTTTTTCTTTGAAGCCCTGAAGCAGATAGTAAATCACTTCGGCTGAGGCGGTACTCCAACGATCTGTAATAAAATCGAAAAGGGCTAAACTGGCATCAAATTCGGCATTGATATCCATATTCGGTGTTTTTAACATCATTTTTCTAGAACCCGCTTTCATTTTATCTAAAGTCCTGCCCGAAAATTGAAAAGCTTCCCCATTACTTTCGGAAATTTCCTCCCGTTTTAAATCAAAACTACCAATTCCTATCGCTAGTTTCAAATCGGCTTTAATAATATTCGACTTCTGGTTCGATTCAAGTTTATTTAGGGCTGTTTTCAATAAAAAAGAGCATAACAGTGATTTTTCAGGCCTATTAATAATTCCCTGAAGGCTATCACCCCGATAAATACTGAAATTGCTTTTCTTTTCCTCTAATTTTTCTTCAAAGTAATCAAACTGCAATTGTAGCGTTTCGATAACCTGCTCTAAAAATTTAGGCTTATAGGTTGAAGAATCAATTAAGTCGGCGGTTAATACTGCGATCATATTCCAAATATAAAAAAATATAAGTCAAATATCTAATTTTTATAAAAAATAAGTCTTAAAGCTTATAAATAATAATTATAAGTATTTAAGCTTATACAATGTCAATACAAACTTAATTGCATACTAAACTTTTACTAATTCTTATTAAAGGGAAAAACAGATACTTATTTTTAGGTAATAATTAAAAAACAAATATGAAAACGAATAAGAAAGAGTTATTTCTAAAATGTATAGATGCGATTAATGATAAAATCGATCAATATCAAACTCGAATGGATGAAATTAAAGAATCCATGGAAAACAATGATATTAAGACCGATTATGATGAAGACAACAAGGGGGAAATGCTAAGTGATTTTGAAAAAAACGCAGGCTATTTAAGTGAAGCGCAAGAGCAAAAAGAAGATCTTAGTAAAATAGACCCTGACTATAAAAATGAAAGAATTGGTTTTGGTAGTGTAGTAGAAACCAATAAGAATTACTACTTCGTCTCTATAGCACTTGGAGAAATAAGTATGGAAAATGGAAGCAAAATCTTTGCAATTTCCACAAAGGCTCCAATTTATAAAGTACTAGAAGGCAAAACAACAGGAGACACCTTTACATTTAACGAGGAGGAACATAAAATTACCGGAATAGAATAAAATTTACTCCGGGTATTCAATTCTTAAGTGATAAATATTCTTCAGTTTACGCTTAAGAATTTTCTTTATCATCTGGATTTCTTTGAATGTAATATTTGCATTTAAAAACTGGCCTTCTTCCATCTGTTTATTGATAATTTTCTCAACAAAACCATCAATGAGTATGGAAGTAGGCTCTTTTAAACTTTTACTTGCCGCTTCTACACTATCACACATCATTAGGATAGCTGTTTCTTTACTAAAAGGAATAGGTCCGGGATATTTATAATCATCTGGATCTACATCATCATCGTCCTCCTTAGCCTTCATATAGAAATAATAGACTGTACTTGTCCCATGGTGTGTACGAATAAAATCGATCACCCGGTCTGGCAAATTATTTTTACGGGCAATTTCTATTCCTCGAATCACATGATCAATGATAATTTCAGCACTTTCCTTTGGGGCAAGATCATCGTGAGAATTAACCGATGAAACCTGATTTTCGGTAAAATACGTGGGATTTTCCATTTTCCCGATGTCATGATATAACGCGCCTACCCTAACCAACATGGCATTTGCATTAATTTCGTTAGCTGCAGCTTCAGCAAGATTAGCTACGTTTAAGGAGTGGTGAAAAGTTCCCGGTGCTTTTTCTGACAGTTCTTTTAGTAAAGAGCTGTTAGTATCAGAAAGTTCTAAAAGCGACATATCTGAAACCATTCCGAAAATTTTCTCATAAATATAGATAAGCGGCTGTACAAACAACGTGGCGAGCCCACCTAATAAAAACGTCAAGAAAACTTCGGATTTTATATCGTCGATAGTTCCTTCCTGAATAATGGTAAAAGCAAAATACGAAATAATATAAACCAGCGTAATCTGCCCTACAGAAATAAATAGATTTGCTCTTTTATATAATTCAGATATCGTTAAAATCGTGACAATACCCGCAATGATTTGAAGAAACATATATTCATAGCTATTAGGCACTATAAAACCTAAAAGCAATACGGTGATCACATGCGTAAACATTCCTAAACGCGCATCAAAAAATGCTTTTAAACTAAGCGGAAGAATACATAAAGGCACCACATATACATAATTCACATCAAAATTCACCACTAAGGTGGTTAACATCACCATAAAGATAATGTTAAAGAATATAAATGTAACCTTCACGTTATTTTCGAAAATCGCCGGTCTGTATTTCTGAATAAAAAGCAACAGCATTAATAAAGCCATAGCTACCAGTGCACTATAGCCTACAATAATCCAGCTATAGTTCGATTTACTCCATACCTGAGATTCATATTCAGCCTTTAAAGAACGTAAGATATCATACTTATTTCCTTCTACAACTTCACCTTTGGCAATTACCCTGCTGCCCTGTTCTATATTCCCACGAGTGTAAGATATATTATCGAGCTTACTTTGCAGTACACGCTCGGTAAACTCATTATCGTAAAACATATTTGGTGAGATACTGTTAAAGAATATTTCCAACAGCTCATTGCTAAACCTATCCAGATTAGCATCGTAGATTTTCTGGTTAATATAATCTCTAATCTCCCCTTGTTTAAAAACATTTTTATAAGGAATCTCAAAAGCTTCATTTCCTTTTCTAAGGTAGATAAGATCCCCAGGTTCCATGCGGTCGTTTTCCTGAGCTAAGCCATAGCGATAAATTTCGTCGAGTCTGGAAGTAACAAAATTGGTAATAAGCCCCCGGTAATTCCCCAGGATACTATCGCTAAAAACTTCATTAATTTCCTCTAACGCGCGGTTTTTTACACGATCAGCTATTTCTTGATCATATTCATAATAAGGAATATTATGAGCGGCAATTTCTTCGCGTTCCAGCTTTAGCTCCTCATCAGATTTTAAAATCGCAAAATCGAATGGGGCATATAAACTCTCATGCTGCCATGGTTTTCCCTTTGGAATTTCATATTTGAATTTTCCTCCTTTGGGCAGTAAATAAACAATTAAAACTGCCGTTAGTATGAATAAGAAAACTTTGTAAAAAAGCGCCTGATTTTTGTATAGCTTGTTTACGAAATCCACCATATAAGTCGAAGTATTCGTCAAATGTACTAAAAAATAGTGGTCATTAAATAGGTCTTGCCAAGTTCCTTATAAAATCACTAAATTCGCAAAACAGGAATAGCTAAATTACATAATTATGAATAATGAAGTAGTAATTGTAAGCGCTGCAAGAACACCAATAGGAAGTTTTTTAGGCAGCTTATCAGATATACCAGCCACGAAATTGGGATCTATTGCCATAAAAGGGGCCTTAGATCGAATAAACCTAAAACCTGAATTAGTAGAGGAAGTACTCATGGGGAATGTGGTGCAGGCAGGCAATGGCCAGGCTCCAGCCAGACAGGCCGCTTTAGGAGCAGGAATACCAAGCAGTGTACCCTGTACGACCATTAATAAAGTTTGTGCTAGCGGAATGAAGTCTGTGATGCAGGCAGCCCAATCTATCATGCTGGGAGACGCGAGTATCATTGTGGCTGGAGGAATGGAAAATATGAGTATGATTCCGCACTATCTTCATCTTCGTAGAGGACAAAAATTTGGACCTGCAAATATGGAAGACGGAATGCAAAAAGATGGCCTTGTAGATGCATACGATAAAAATGCGATGGGAGTTTGTGCAGATCTTTGTGCTAATGAGTATGAGTTTTCAAGAGAAGATCAGGATAATTTTGCGATAAAGTCATATGAACGTTCCGCTGCAGCCTGGGCTGCCGGGAAATTTAACGAAGAAGTCGTTCCCGTTGAAGTACCACAACGAAGAGGTGAGCCGGTTATTTTTAAGGAGGATGAAGAGTACAAAAATGTACGTATGGACAAAATCAGAAGCCTACGACCTGCTTTTTCCAAAGATGGAACCGTAACCGCAGCTAATGCCTCTACTATTAATGATGGTGCGGGAGCCGTAGTTTTAATGAGTAAAGCAAAAGCACAGGAATTGGGATTGGAAATTCTTTGCACTATTAAGGGTTTTGCGGACGCTGCACAAGAGCCAAAATGGTTTACCACCGCACCTGCAAAAGCATTACCAAAAGCTTTAGCAAAGGCTGGAGTATCGCAAGATGAAATAGATTACTTTGAATTTAATGAAGCATTCTCTGTAGTTGGACTGGCGAATATGAAAATATTGGGATTGTCTGATGAAAAAACCAATGTTAACGGTGGTGCTGTTTCTTTAGGACATCCTCTTGGATGTAGTGGTGTTAGAATTTTAATTACTTTAATTAATGTTCTTAAACAAAACAATGCTAAATTGGGCGCCGCTGCCATTTGCAATGGCGGAGGCGGTGCATCTGCCATGGTAATTGAAAGAAATTAATCCTTAAATTAGAAATATACGTCTTTGATGCAATACGGTATTTGCCCTCTAAGCATTGTGCCACTTCGCTTTGCCCCATCTAATGAAAGCGAAATGATTTCACAACTTCTTTATGGAGAACACTTTAAAATACTTGAAGAACGTGCAAAATGGAGTAAAATTCGTGTTGCTTTTGATGCTTTTGAAGCCTGGGTTCAGAATAAACAAATCAAAAAGATAGAAGAGATTGTTTATGAAGATTTGGACACTCAGGCTCCAGAATTATCGGCTGATTTAATTGAATTTATCATTGATACAAATCAGCAACTCACCCCTGTTCCCATGGGGGCATCTTTAAATGCAAATGCTTATTTAAATCATAAATTCGATGGTCATAGCGTAAGCGGTGTACTGCCAAAAGCACATATCATTCAATCTGCTTTATTTTATCAGAATAGTCCGCATTTATGGGGTGGCAGGTCTCCTTTAGGTATCGACTGCAGTGGTTTTACCCAGATGGTCTATAAATTAAATGGGTATAGACTGAAAAGAAATGCCGCCGAACAGGCAAAACAGGGGGAAGCCTTAAGCTTTATAGAAGAAAGTGAAGCCGGTGATTTAGCTTTTTTTGACGATAATGAAGGCATAATTAACCATGTTGGTATTATGATGCAGGATAATTATATCATTCATGTTGATGAAAAAGTTAGAATAGATAGAATCGATCATTCGGGGATATTTAATACAGAATTACGCAGGCACACCCATAAATTAAGAGTTATTAAAAAGATCATTTAAATTATTATAATGCTATCGAATATTTGTAAAATCAAAAAAGCCCCAAAATTGGGGCTTTTTTGATTTGATTTTTATCTCTATTTCGTGATTACTCAAGCAATGCTTTCATTTCAGCAGCTTTTTCGTTCTCACCAATCTGTGTGTAAATATTCATCGCCGTTTTAACAGCATCCTTATTGTCCGGAT
>Ga0098065_1000057_pt1 | contig 70990 bp, 56 predicted proteins | sample 25_taG_FD_75062 | JGI IMG/M metagenome (GOLD analysis project Ga0098065, IMG submission 75062) | Marine viral communities from Cariaco Basin, Caribbean Sea - 25_WHOI_OMZ | ecosystem: Environmental > Aquatic > Marine > Oceanic | place: Caribbean Sea: Cariaco Basin | collected 2014-11-08 | reverse complement strand
TCTACCACTCAGGAGTATAATATTGCAGATTATGCTATCGCTCAATTGGCTAAAAAATTAGGGAAAAAGGAAGATTATAAGCAATTTTTAAAGCGCTCGATGTCCTATAAGAAATTGTATAATCCAGAGACAAAATTTATTCAGCCAAAAAACAGTGATGGTAGCTGGTTTGCTGAATTTGATCCTTTAGCCGGAGCTAATTTTGCTCACAATCCTGGTTATATTGAAGGAAATGCCTGGCAATATTTATTTATGGTGCCACACGACATCAACGGACTTAAGAAATTGATGGGTGGCAATAAGAAATTCGAAGCTCGTTTAGACGAGCTTTTCGAAAAGGATCAGTTTGATATGGCTAATGAACCTGACTTTGCTTACGGTTATCTTTATAATTTTATTCCGGGTAAAGAATATAAGGCTTCAGAAAAAATACATGAGTTAATCGCTACCTATTATAAAAATGCACCTGATGGAATTCCCGGTAATGATGATACTGGTACCATGAGTGCCTGGGTGATTTATTCGATGATGGGGATTTATCCAATTACTCCGGCAGAACCAGTATATACATTTGTGGTTCCTACATTCAATAAAATTATATTACACCTTAATCAGGACTATTATGAGAATCCAGAACTGATTATCGTAAAGGATTCAATTTCTAAAGGAAAACTTAAGATTGAAGTAGATGGTGCAAAGTTCACAAAACCATTATTTGATTTAAGTAAAATTAACTTTCCTAAAAAAATAAAGTTTCTTTAATACATAGCTTATTTTCTTAACTAATCATTTTTATTTAAGGGAGTTTCATGTTTTATTAGTGTACGAAAACGGTTTCTTGTTGTGGTTGTTTAGCTATCGAGGAGTGTTGTCCGTCGATTTTTTTTTATTTTCTTTAACATTATATAGACTTTTAAGATAAGTTTAATAGTTACAACAATCTATTAACATTAATTAACTCAATAAATATGGAATATGGTAAAAAAAATTACTCTATTATTTCTGTTAATGGTAGGTGCACTTTGCGCTTATTCGCAACAACAGGTTCTTGAAGGTACTGTAACCGAAGCAGAAACAGGAATGCCGTTACCGGGCGTTACGGTTTTGGAAAAAGGTACTACAAATGGTACTTCAACTGATTTTGAGGGCGAGTTTGCTATACGTGTTACTGGGGATGCTATCCTGGTATTCTCGATGATTGGCTATGAGTCGCAAGAAGTTCCTGCCTCAGGTAATTTAAACATTCAGTTAAGCGTAAGCAGTGAAGCCTTACAGGAAGTTATGGTAACAGCACTTGGTATCAAAAGAGAAACCAAACAGCTAGGGTATGCTATGAGTGAAGTGGCTGGGGAGGAATTGGTACAAACCAATACAATCAATCCCGTTAGGGGGCTTCAGGGGAAAGTTGCCGGTGTGAGCATAGGTACCTCTGATGGGGGCTTATTTGGTAATTCCAAGATTCAAATTAGAGGTGTTTCCTCATTAAGCTCCAGTAATAACCAACCAATTTTTGTAATTGACGGTGTTATTCTGGACAACAATACCTCTAATGAAAGTGCAGATTGGTCTGCCAGCTCGAACGATTACGGTAATATTCTAAAAAACCTTAATCCAGACGACTATAAAAGTATCTCGGTGCTAAAAGGGGCTGCTGCAACCGCACTATATGGTTCAAGAGGGATTAATGGAGTGATTCTTATTGAAACAAAGAGTGGAGAAGGAACAAAAGGTTTAGGTGTAAGCGTTAGGCAGAGTGTAGGTGTAGATTATGTATTTAAACAACCAGGTCTTCAAAACGAATTTGGTCCTGGTACTCTTCCGGGATATGTAAGCTACGGCGAGCAAAAAGAAGATGGTAGTTATTATCGGTTTTCTCCTCAGTTTTATTATAATAGCGAGGGGAATCCTACCTTGATCAACCATCCTGGAGGCGGTTTAAGTTTTGGTCCAAGATTTGACGGACGACCTATCGAAGATTATGACGGTACAATGATACCCTATCGCGCTCAAAACGATAACATGAAGGATGCCTATGAAACAGGATGGAACCATAATACATACGTCGCATTGCAGGGAGGTAACGAAAAAGGTAATTTTTATTTATCTGATTCATATTCCGAGAGAACCGGTATTCTTCCAAATAATAGTTTCGATAGAAATACCTTATCTTTTCGCGCAGCTTATAATCTGGCTCCGTGGTTAAGAGCAAACGGATCTGTTTCCTTTACACAATCCAAAGCGAAAAATGCCAGGAACGATTTTTCTCAGTCTTATTTTGAAGGCACTTTTGAAAGAATTTATAATACTGAAAAATATCAGGAGCGTAAGTACTGGCAGGCTCCACATGGAGGATTGCCAAGTACAAATTATGGCGATGAATTTGCTTTTGCACCTGGTAGTGGATTATGGTTTGGTTTTTTTACCGGTGATGACGTGCAGAAAGAAACAGTAGTACGCCCTATAGTGAGCCTTTCGGCAGATATTACTGATTGGATGACCCTCTCTGTAGAAGGGAATATGAACTATTATGGTACTCGTTATGAAAGCAAGAGTCTTGGGTCTGGATATGCAAATGAAGGTGGTGGGTATACATTAAATCATTCCCGCGACCTAACGCGTAATGGTAAAATAACATTGAATATGGATCGGAATATTACAGAGGATATTGGTGTGAATGTACTATTAGGTGGAGAATTATGGGATCAGGAACGTTCCTATAGTAATGTGAGAACTGATGGAGGATTAATTGTACCTGGAAGATACTTTATTCAAAATTCCAGAAGAAATCCAATAGGAACAGCGGCAGTTTCCGCTACAAAGCAAATTAATTCACTTTATTTCTTATCCAGTTTTGATTATAAGGATCAGTTATTTTTGGACATTACAGGTAGAAATGACTGGTCATCAGCACTCGTTTATTCAGATGGAACCGGTAATTATTCTTATTTTTATCCTTCTGTTTCCTCATCCTGGATTTTTGATCAGACATTTGACTTACCTAATTGGGTGACTTTCGGTAAGTTAAGGGCGTCCTGGGCACAGGTGGGTAGTGATACCGATCCGTTCTCTATTAACCGAGGTTACAGTATAGATTCTTATGAAATGCCTGGTGGTGGTTTTGTAAATACTAATACTGTAAATACAACTTCAGTAGACCGTAGTATTGAACCAGAACGTAAAAATTCTTTCGAGGTTGGTGCCGATATAAGATTTTTTAATAATAGAATAGGTCTGGATGTTGCTTATTATGATGAAACCATCAACAATCAGATTGGTTCTATTCCTATTCCAAGAGAAAGTGGATATGGTAATTTATTAACCAATATAGGTAGCTTAAGCAATTATGGTTTAGAAGTAACCTTGAATGTAGTGCCGGTTAAAACAAATAATTTCAAATGGTTATCAACTTTTAACTATTGGAGAAATACAACAAAAGTAAGAGACCTACATGAAGACTATGGTGAATTTAAAGTCCTTGGCGGAGATATAGCTTACGGTAATTTTAGAATAGGATCAGTAGCTTTTGAAGGAGGAGAATATGGTGTGTTAATGTCTGATAGTAAAGCGAAAACCTGGCAATCTACCAATGAAAATGGAGATCCAATAGATGATCCAAGAAACGGAATGCCGCTTTTAAATTATAGCGATTCCAGACGTGGAGCTTTGTTTATAAGAAGTGGTGAGCCAGAAAGAGTCGGTAAAATTCAACCAGATTTTGAAGGATCATGGAGTAATGAGTTTACTTACAAAGGATTATCACTTTCGTTTTTATTAGATGCGAGAATAGGGGGGCATATGGGATCTTACTCAAGTCGTTATGGGACAGCCTATGGATATCTAGATGCTTCTTTAAGAGGTAGAGATACTGATTTTGGTGGAGTTTCATGGACATCACAGTATGCAGATACACAGGGACAACAATATACTGATGGTGTTATTCCAGAAGGTGTTTTTCAACCAGGTCAAATGGTTACTGCTCCTAACGGAAACTCGGTAAATGTAGGCGGAATGACCTTTCAGGAAGCATATGATCAAGGATTAGTAGAACCAACACATGCCGGTTTTTATCATTACTTTCGTAATTCTTGGGGCAATGGTGTAGTGAACAGTGACTGGTTTAAAGAGTTAAAATATGTGGCCTTCAGAAATATAAGTATAGGATATAATTTACCTAAAAGTTTAAGTGAGCGATTAAATGCCAAGAATTTATATGTTGGTTTAAATGGTCGAAATTTGGGATACTTGTATAATTCTATGCCCAATGACATTAATCCTGAAAGTTTCAGGGGTACAACAAGTTCAGACTCTTTTAGAGAAAGAGCTTTTGCCCCTTATCAGGCAAGCTATACTTTAACAGTTTCTATAGACTTTTAATAATATTAAGATGAAAAATAAATTTAAAATATCTATTTTTTTCTTATTTGCAATTTTAGCAAGTAGTTGTGATAGGGAAGACTTTGCAGATCTAAATAGTGATCCTTCTATTAGCCAGGATGCTGAGTTAAGATTTTCGATTACCAAAGGAATCGAACAAATGTATGGGAATGACTATACTTCATGGTTTTATGATGCATTTGATTATGCTTACCCATGGTCTCAGGTAATTACTGGCTCCTCGGGTGGGGGAAATACTGAAGGACTTGTAGAAATGGGAAGTGCCGGAGGGTTTCAGCATATTTATAACTTTATTATTCCCAACATGAGAGACGTTCGTGCAAGGATAGATGCGATGCCGCAGGAAGAACAGGAAGAAATGCAGGCTATGCGCGCAATGACCTATCCCATACAAATTCTTCCGGTAATGCAATATTCAGACTTTTACGGTTCAGTAATTTATTCTGAGGCGGGTCTTGCACCCTATACCAGTCCACCATTAATAACGCCTGCTTTTGACACTCAAGAGCAACTTTTCGATATATGGCTAGAAGAACTGGATATGGCAATACAAGGATTACTTGCAGCTAATCAATTCGATATAGGAAATCAGGATATTATATACGGAGGGGATTATCATAAATGGGCAAAATTCTGTAACCTGTTAAAGCTTAAAATTGCTGCCAGACTCGTAAATGCAAATCGTACGAAGGCTATTTCAATAGTAGAAGAGGTCGTAAATTCCCCAGCGGGTTATATGGCCTCCTTAGATGATGATTTCATTTATAGACGGGGGATAAATTATTTTGGAACGGGAGAAACCACGCAACCCGGAATTGGAGGTATAAACCTTATTGATTTTATGGTAGATAACCGTGATCCTAGGCTTCGGGTGGTTTTTGAAAAAAATTCTTTTAACGGTGAAGTAGTACAGGCCTTTATAGATGCTGGTCAACAACTTCCGCCTTATGTAGAGCAGTACGTAGAATTTGATAATTCTGGAGACTTTTCCGGATGGTCTGGTCCCGGCGAGCCCTGGGTAAGATATTTTGGAGTACCCCTGGCTCCAGAAGCTACAATTAATAGTGCTAATCAATATTATTTTAATCAGGGTGTAACCAATAGGATTAGCCTTGATGGTGTAGAAAGAGCGTATTCCTCTACTTCAAGTTTTAATGAGAGGGTAGTAAGAACAGGGTATCCTTTTACCTATCCCACAAGACCTGGAGGTCGAGTATTAGAAATTAGAAATAATTATCCTCCTCTTGAAGTTATTTTAGGCTCATCTGCTGAGACTTATTTTTATCTTGCGGAATTTAAATTATTGGGAGCGAATATTACCGGATCAGCGCAGGATTATTTGAATTCGGGGGTCGAATTATCCGTACGAAGATTAGATCAGTTAGCTAATAATAATGGATTTCCTTATTATGAGAGTGATCCTGTATACACAGATGCTGATATGGCGCAAGAGGCCGCAAGTATGCTGAAACCGGGTGAGATCGATAATTTACTAATGAAACCTGCTTATGATCTTTCTACAAATGCTTTGGAAAAGGTTTATATTCAGCAATACATCAACTTTTTAGGTACTCCTGGGGATGTTTGGACTACCGTACGCCGTTCTGGAATTCCAAAGCGTAATAGTGACTATTTACCATGGGATCAATTGTTGGCAAGTGGTAGCGAACTCATTATTCCACGAAGGTTTATGATTAACGCTCCTAGCGCAGATAATCAAAACTATCAAAATTTAAGAAGCGCTTATGAAGAACAAGGGTTTACTACGGGAACCAATGATCCTTCTATCCTTAATCAGGAGCGAATCTGGTGGGATGAAAATAATCCAGATTATGGACAAGGGCCAATAAATTAATTCAGTATCATTATAGAAAAAGGGGAGTTCACTCCCCTTTTTTGTCTAAAAAATTTTAAGCTTGATGATAAAAAAAATTATCAGCATATTTCTATTACTAAGTTCTTTTACTTTCTTTTCTCAACAAAAACAAGGCAATATTGTAGAGTATTTTGGAAAAGAGAAAGTGAATGATGTTAGTGAAGGAGATGTGGTTTACATTTTTGAAGAGGGCCTAATTTTGCCGTTTTCTGGTGTTCCATTCAATAGTGCCTCTGTTAAAAATGATGCGGTCTTTATGGATGCTCTTACTAACGGTATGGACATTTTTGAAGGAAAACAGGTAATTAACCATTTTAATGGAGAACAGATTAAATGGGAATTTGTAAAGGTTGATGGGAGTAGTGAATTTCATGATAGTAGACTACAGCGCAATGGCTATCTTTACTTAGAGTATAATTCTAGTTCAGAAAAAATATTGCTTTTCGAGGCTTCTGGGCATACCAATGCCATTATAAACGGATTGCCTCATGAGGGAGAGCATTATGATTTTGGATGGAGCCTTATACCGATTAAGCTTAAAAAAGGTGAAAATAAGTTTTTGCTTTCCGGGGGACGTTTTCCACGTATACGAGCACGACTTTTAGAAAGTTTTAAACCGGTAGAGTTTACCATGAGGGATCTTACTTTGCCAGATATGCTAAAAGAAGGAAGTACGCCATTATGGGGAGCAATCCGGATAATAAATGCTAAAGATGGCTGGTTGAAAGGAGCCAAAATTAGGGTAGAAATTAACGATGCCTCAAAAGAAACTTTTCTTGGAAATATTGCTCCATTAAATGTAAGGAAAGTACCCTTCCAGATTCCGGTACCTTCCAATCTTGGAGATGCTGATATGGTACAGGCGAAACTTTATCTGCAGGATCATCAAAACAATATCATCGATACTGTTACTATAGAGCTGGCGGTAAAATCAAAATACAATCATCATAAAAACACCTTTTTAAGCGATATTGATAACAGCGTTCAATACTATAGCGTGGCGCCATCTTTAACGAAAGATAAAGAAAATCAAGCCATGTTCTTGTCTGTTCATGGAGCATCTGTAGAAGCTGTAAATCAAGCCAATGCTTATAAGCAAAAAGATTGGGGGCATGTTGTTGCGCCTACCAATCGAAGACCCTTTGGTTTTGCCTGGGAAGACTGGGGCAGGCTGGATGCACTGGAAGTTTTAAATCGAGCGGAGGAATTGCTTCATACCGATCCTAAACATACCTACCTTACCGGGCACTCTATGGGCGGGCATGGTACTTGGTATCTGGGAGCTACCTATCCCGACCGTTTTGCGGCCATTGCACCTGCCGCTGGTTATCCTGATCTTTTAGGCTACCGGCAGAGTTTTATCAATCGCATGGCTAGTGAGGATTTTCAGAAAAGGTTTGGAATGAGCGAAGAGGAATTTAAAATAAAAATTTCTGGAAATATTAGTGATGCAACCGAAAAAGATGTGGATTCCATGATCCGTAGGGCGGGAAATCCTAGCCGTACCTTAAAATTGATGAGAAATTACCTGCATTATGGAGTTTATATTCTTCATGGCGATTCTGATAATGTAGTGCCTACTTTTTTAGCACGCGATATGCGGGAGAGGTTAGGGAAGTATCATAATGACTTTGCCTATTATGAATACCCTGGAGGGGAACATTGGTTTGGTGATGAGAGTGTAGACTGGCCTCCTATCTTTTATTTCTTTAATAGAAGGGAAATAAAAAATGACAGTGAAATTGATAAAATAAATTTTTCGACTGGCTCCCCAGGCGTTTCGGCAGGTTCACACTTCATCAAAATAGTTCAACAAGAAGAACCATTCGAGATCAGTAATTTCGATTTCGAACGTACAGAAAATGGTTTCAATTTAAATACTTTGAATATTTCGGTTTTATCGATAAATGTTACAGCTATGGAGCCTTCAGCCTTTAGCGTGATAAATATAGACGGTCAGGAGCTTGATATTCCGATTACAGGTATGCTATATTTGAAAAAATCATCGGAAAAATGGGAGATTTCGGAAAAACCGTCAGCATCAGAAAAAAGTCCTTTACGTAATGGCGGATTTAAGGATGCGTTTAGACATAACATGGTATTCGTTTATGCTAGCCGGGGAAATAAACAAGAAAACGACTGGTATTATAACCGAGCAAAATTTGATGCTGAAAAATTTTGGTATCGTGCCAATGGAAGCATTCAAATTGTAAAGGATACAGATTTTAGAATTTCAGATTTTAAAGATCGAAACGTGATCATTTACGGTAATAAATCTAATAATGCAGCATGGAAAATGCTGCTTAAGAACTCACCTATACAGGTTAGCAATAATGAAATACAAATTAGAGATAAAGTCTTAAGAGGGAACCAATACGGAGCTTATTTTATCTATCCGAAACCAAATAGTGATTTTAACAGTATAGGAGTCGTTACCGCAACTGGTATTAAGGGAATGCATGCAGCTTATGCTAATGATTATCTGGAAAACGGAACCTTTTATCCTGATGTTATCATATTTGATGAAAAAATGCCAAAGCAAGGTTTGTCTGGAGTGAAATTTACCGGGTTTTTTGGTAATGACTGGTCTATAGAAAATGGAAAATTTATCTGGAATCAATAAATAATGGATTGGGTTAAATAGCTTCAATATTATTTCGTTTTGTGGATTTAACCAGAATGTTTCGGCATTCTGGTTTTCTGTTTTTATAGTTTTCAATATTAAAAGTGAAACTTAAAAAGTTAACATTTTGTATTTGAAGAGCCTCAAACGTTTTCATTAAAATTTAGGCAGGATTTAAAATTTTGATAAATCGATTTAGTATTGAATAATATATAAGTTAAAATTAAAAAAATTGAATTAGTATTTAAACTTTAATTAAAATTATAAGTAAATTGTACTTAATGATTAAATTTATTATGAAGTTGTTTGTCTATTCAAAGCAGTTGTCCGTCGATTTTATTTTAAGAAACTTAACTTATTTATAACATTTAAGATAAAATTGGTAGTTATGAACTATTGATTTCTGTACTAACTAAAATTAAACACAAGTATGATTAAAAAAATTATTTTTTCGTTTTTGCTTGTTTTGGGACTAACTCAAATGGTTATTGCTCAATCGCAAACAGTGAAAGGAACCATTACAGAAGCAGAAACAAAAATGCCTCTGCCAGGGGTTACTGTTATGGAAAAAGGTACTTCTAATGGAACATCAACCGATTTTGATGGAAATTTTTCTTTAGAGGTAGGTGAAGATGCAACATTGGTTTTCTCAATGATTGGTTATGTTACTCAGGAAATTCCTGTCACAAGTGATGATGTTAATGTGGAAATGGCTACAGATACTGAAGCTCTCGACGAAGTTGTGGTAACAGCTTTAGGGATCAAAAGAGAATCGAAAGCATTAAGTTATGCTTCTCAAACTTTAGGATCTGAAGAGGTTACAAAAGGCAAAAATGTAAACTTTGCTCAGGGGCTTAATGGTAAAGTTGCTGGTGTACAGATTAGACAGGGAACAGCAGGAGCTGGTAGTTCCACTAAAATTCAATTAAGAGGTGCGAAAAATATTACTTCTTCAAATCAGCCTTTATTTGTAATTGACGGTATTCCTATGGCGAACTATCAAACATCAGATGCTAATGGTTTTTATGGAGGTAGAGATAGTGGGGATGGTTTATCTAATATTAATCCAGAGGATATTGCTAGTGTGACAGTGCTCAGAGGGGCTAACGCTGCTGCACTTTATGGTAGCCAGGGTGCAAATGGTGTAATTCTTATTACTACAAAACAAGGCGAAGAAGGCAAAACAAGAATAAATATTAGTTCCACAACTCAGGTGGAAAGAGTTTACGATTATCCTGATCTTCAATTTAGATACGGAGCAACAGGTGAGCCAGGAGCAGATTCAAGCTGGGGAGAGCCAGGTAATTATAAAAATTATGTAGACGACTTTTTTGATACAGGTATTACTTTGCAAAATGCTATTTCCTTAAGTGGAGGTAACGATAAAACAACTACTTATTTTTCTTATGCTAATACTCATTCTAATGGAACTATGCCAACCAATGAGTTTAATAAAAATAACTTAACTTTTAAACAAACATCTAAGTTTTTTGATGATAAGGTCAAGGTATCTTCTAATGTTTTGTTAACAGATCAAAGAGTAGATAACAAAATGTTGAATGGATATTATTTCAATCCATTATTAGGTTTATATACTTTCCCAAGAGGATTAGACTTTGATGAATATGCGACTAACTATCAGGTTTTAGATCCACAAAGAAATATTATGACGCAAAACTGGCCAATCTTAGGTAATAGTGAAGCGAACATGAACCCTTACTGGATTTTAAATAATACTCCAAATACAGAAAGAACAAAGCGTTTTATAGGAAATGCATCTATAGAATATAAAATTTCTGATGCACTTACTCTAACAGGTCGTGGAAGTTATGATTTTACTCGTCAAATATATGAGCAAAAAGTTATGGCGGGAAGTAGTCCTGTAGTATCAAGTGACAATGGTCGTTACGTTTATGAGAATGTTGAGAGCTGGCAAGCGTATACCGATATGATCTTAACCTACGATCAGCAATTTGGTGAAAATTGGGATTTCCATGGATTGGTGGGAGCAGCTTACCAAAAAAGAATTATTGGAGATGGAATATCTGTAGATAGTAATACTTTTGGATTATATGCTCCAAACGAATTTACTATTCAAAACATTACACAACTACAGGCTTTCACTAATGCGCAGTCGCTCAACTCAAGATTAGTTAAACAATCAGTTTTTGCTAATGCCTCTATAGGTTTTAAGGATATGGTATTCTTAGATGTTTCTGCTAGAAATGATTGGGCATCAACATTATCTTTCACAGATAATTCTTCATATTTATATCCTTCAGCAGGTATTACATTCCTACCTAGTGCTGCATTCGAGTTACCTGAATTTATATCTTATACCAAAGTGAGAGCCTCTTTTGCTCAGGTAGCCAACGAGGTTCCTGCATTCAGAACCAATCCTATTAATTCACCTGCATTTAATCAAATCAGCTTTAATAATACACAACCATTTACCGAATTAAAACCAGAAATTCAGGATAACTGGGAATTTGGTGCCGATTTTAGGTTTTTTAATAGTAGGGTTAATTTGAGTGCGACATATTATCAAATCGATAGTAGAGATCAATTTTTACCACTACAGGCGATTCTTGGAACGGTTTGGCAAACATATTATGTTAATGCAGGTCATGTAAGAAATTACGGTGTAGAACTAACATTAGGAGCTGATATTTTTAAGAATGATGATTTTACTTGGAATTCCACTTTTAACTTCACACATAATGACAATGAGATACTTGAATTAACAGATGAGCTTAACGGACAGAGAAATAGTATTGTTGGTGGCGGAGGAGAAGGATATGATACTTATATCGTAAAAGGAGGATCTTTAGGAGATATTTATGTAAATGCATATACCAGAGACGAAAATGGAAATATCGTAGTTTCTGATGATGGAATTCCCGTCAATGCAAATACTACAGAAGGCATGAAATTGGTAGGCAATGCTAACCCAGATTTTATGTTGGGATGGAATAACTCTATGAATTTTAATAACTTTAGTTTAAGCTTTTTGATTGATTCTAGATTTGGCGGAAAATTTGTGTCGCAAACTGAAGCTTATCTTGATGCCTTAGGTGTTACAGAAGCAACTGCAAACGCTAGAGATGCAGGAGGTGTTCAGGTTGATGGTGTTTTAAATGACGGCACACCATATAGTGGCGTTGTTGATGCAAGAGATTATTATACTGGTGTAGGAGGTAGAAACGGAATTAAAGAGCGATATGTTTATGATGCTACCAATATTAGGTTAAGACAATTTACTCTAGGGTACAACTTTAGTTTTGATGAAGATAGTTTTATGAAAAACCTGAATGTTTCTTTAGTAGGAAATAATCTATTCTTCTTCTACAATGATGCGCCAACCGATCCTGATTTTGCAATTAGTACAGGAAATGGAACTCAAGCGGTGACAAATTTTGGTCCTCCGATTACCAGAAACTTTGGTTTAAACCTATCAGCTAACTTCTAATTTAAGATGATGATGAAAAGAATATTTAACACAATATTAGCAGCTACGGCACTTTTTGCTGTAACAAACTGTACCGATGATTTTGAGGAAATTAATACCGATCCTTACGGTATCACAGACGAGTCTGCAGAACAAGACGGTAATAACATTGGAGGTTTTGTAAGAGCTATGCAGGCATATGTTAGGACCATTGATGGAGGCTTACAGGTAGAAGAAAATCTTACAGGGGATGCCTTCTCACAATTTTTGGTACCTCCAACTCCATTTGTTTCTAACAGAAATAATGTGACCTATGCCTTTTCATGGTACGATAGACAGATGAACCTTAAGTACAACAATATTATGTCTTACATGGGAAGATTTGAGACAAATAACGTACAGGAAAATTATCCGCATTTTTTCGCTTGGGGACTTATCCATAAGGTTTTTGCAATGCATAAAGTTACCGATAACTATGGGCCAATTATGTACAGCCAATATAATACTTCTCCTAGTTTTGTGCCTTATGATAGTCAGGAGCAGGTTTATACACAGTTTTTTGCAGAGTTAGATCAGGCAGTAGCTACTTTAGAAGCTTATGTTGATAATACAGAGTTTATTCAGTTCGATACATCAACGCTAAATGGAGATGTATCGCAATGGATTAGAGCTGCAAATTCTTTAAGATTGCGTTTAGCCATGAGAATAGTAAAAGCTAATCCTACTCTTGCTCAACAGGAGGCAGAAAAAGCCATCTCTAATCAATACGGAGTAATGGAAAGTAATGAAGATAATCTAATGATGTCTTTACAAGGAAATATGCATCCACTTTGGATGTTTAGTAATAGCTGGCAGGATACAAGAATGTCTGCTACTATGGAGTCTGTTTTAGGAGGTTATGATGATCCACGTTTACCAATTTATTTTCAGCCAGCAACAGATGAAGATGTAGCTGGAGAATTTAAAGGAATTAGACAGGGTATCGCGATCTCATCTAAAAATACCTACGTAAATTTCTCAGCAATAGGAACTATGTTCGGTTCTGCTGAAAATGTAAAGATCATGACCGCTTCAGAAGTTGCTTTCTTAAGAGCCGAAGGTGCTTTAAGAGGTTGGAACATGGGAGGTTCGGCAGAGGATTTTTATGCTCAGGGTGTACAACTTAGTTTTGATGAGTTTGATGCTGCCGGAGCTAGCGATTATTTAGCAGATGCTACAAGTACTTTTGGGAATTATACAGATCCTAAAAATCCTGAAAATGATTTCTCGGCCTCTAGTGATATTACTATTGCTTGGGAGGAAGCTGCTTCAAACGAGCGTAAATTAGAGAGAATTATCACTCAAAAATGGATTTCTTTGTTCCCTAATGGTCAGGAAGCCTGGTCTGAATTTAGAAGAACGGGATACCCGAAATTGATTCCAGTGGTAGTGAATTACAGTGGAGGGTTAATTAGTACAGAGGAATTTGTAAGAAGAACACCATTTCCTACAGTAGAGTATAATACACATAATGAAGGTGTACAAACCGGTGTTGAACTTCTTGGTGGTCCAGATAATGGAGGTACCAGAGTTTGGTGGGATACTGGTGCTGCTAACTTTTAAAATAAAACAAGCTTTTGGATTGTTTCTGTTTAGTTAGGTGAAAACTGGTTGGTGAATAGCCAACCAGTTTTCCTTTTAAAATTTAAAATTGATGAAAAAGTTTTGCCTTGGTTTTTTACTGATTTCAAATTTCCTGAGTGCTCAGGATCTTAAAGATGCGCCTTACAAAAACAGTGAACTTAGCATAAAGGAGAGAGTAGAAAACTTGATTTCTTTAATGACGCTTGAAGAAAAAATTGGTCAGCTAACCACGCCACTTGGTTGGAAAATGTATAATAAAGAAGCAGGAAGTAAGGCGAGCTTAAGTGAACTTTATAAAGAAGAAATCAAAAACAGGCATATTGGTGGTTTATGGGGATTGTTAAGAGCCGATCCCTGGACACAAAAAACTTTAGAAACCGGTTTACATCCAAAAGAAGCAGCAAAGATTACCAATGCAATACAAAAATACGCTATTGAAAATAGTCGTTTAGGAATTCCATTATTATTAGAAGAAGAGGCGATGCATGGGCATATGGCAGTAGGGACTACGGTATTTCCAACTGCGATAGGTCAGGCGAGTACCTGGAATCCCGATTTGATCAAAAAAATGGCTCACGTTATAGCCAGGGAAATTAGGGCACAGGGAAGTAATACGGCTTATGGGCCAATTATCGATATTGCCAGAGAACCCAGATGGTCGCGAGTAGAAGAAACTTTTGGAGAAGATCCTTACCTGATTGCTGAAATGGGAAAGTCTATGGTAACAGGATTCCAGGGGAGCCACGAGAGTCATTTAAAGTCTAATGAGCATGTTGCTGCTACTTTAAAACATTTTGCGGCTTATGGAGTTTCAGAAGGCGGACATAATGGGGCTGCAGTACACATAGGGCAACGTGATCTATTTCAAAATTATATGTATCCGGTAAAAGAAGCCGTGGATAATGGAGTGATGTCGGTAATGACAGCTTATAGCTCGATTGATGGTGTTCCCAGTACGGCTCATAAAAATTTATTGACAAATATTCTTAAGGAAAAATGGGGTTTTAAAGGTTTTGTGATTTCAGATTTGGCAAGTATTGAAGGTCTTTTAGGAGATCATCATATTGTAGATACTGAAGAAGATGCCGCAGCTATGGCGATGAATGCCGGTGTAGATGTGGATTTGGGAGGAAATGGTTTTGATGATGCCTTGATTGATGCCGTGAATGCCGGAAAAGTTGCTGAAGAACGAATCGATGAAGCCGTAAGACGAATTCTTACTGTGAAATTCAAATTAGGGCTTTTTGAAAATCCTTATGCCAATGAAAAACAGGCTGAAAAAATTGTTAGAAATTCAGAACATATAGAGCTGGCTAGAGAAGTTGCTCGCCAATCAATTACAATGCTTAAGAATGAAGACAATATACTTCCATTAAATAAAGAATTACATAACATTGCGGTAATTGGTTCTAATGCAGATATGCAATATAATCAGTTAGGAGATTACACCGCTCCGCAGTCCGAAGAAAATATAATCACCGTGCTAGAAGGTATTCAGCATAAAATGCCGAATGCCAATATCGAATACGTAAAAGGAACTGCCGTTCGCGACACTACCCAAACTAATATTCCGGCTGCAGTAGAAGCTGCAAAAAATGCAGAGGTGGCTATTGTGGTTTTAGGAGGTTCGAGCGCAAGAGATTTTAAAACCGAATATTTAGAAACAGGAGCGGCTACCATTTCCTCCAAAGAAGATCAGGTGTTAAGTGATATGGAAAGCGGCGAAGGATATGATCGTTCTACCCTTAACTTAATGGGGAAACAGTTAGAGTTGCTTCAGGCAGTTGTAGCAACTGGTACGCCAACCGTTTTAGTTTTGATAAAAGGTCGCCCATTATTACTTAACTGGCCAGCAGAAAATGTTCCTGTAATTTTGGACGCCTGGTATCCAGGTCAGGAAGGAGGTAGTGCTATTGCCGATGTAATTTTCGGTGATTTTAACCCGGCAGGCAGATTACCCGTTTCAGTACCAAAGTCTTTAGGACAAATTCCGGTGTATTATAATTACTGGTTTCCAAATAGAAGAGATTATGTAGAGACCGATGCTAAACCATTATATCCATTTGGGTATGGTTTAAGCTATTCAGAATTTAAGTATTCAGATTTAAAAGTGGCAACTTCCGGGAAAGGGAGAAATACTAAAATAGAAATCAGTTTAAAAGTATCTAATACAAGTAAAGTCGATGGTGATGAAGTCATTCAGCTTTACATTCGTGATATGGTGAGTACTGTACTTAGCCCGGTAAAACAGCTACGTGCATTTGAACGTGTTTCCATAAAAGCCGGAGAAACAAAAACTGTTCAATTCGAATTACTTCCGAAGGAATTATCACTATTTGATACTGAAATGAAGCAAAAAGTGGAGGCAGGAGAATTTAAGTTGATGATCGGTGCTTCGTCTGAAGATATTCGACTGGAAACTACTTTTAAAATTCCGGAAACAATTATACTTTCTAAATAAAAAATAAACTCACGAATGTCGAAATTCAATACCTTAAAATCATTTTTAGTACTGGTAGTTCTTGTTAGTGTACAGACGCTGCAAGGGCAAAAACAGGAAGAAGACGAGCACGGTGTACATGGTCGCTCTGAAGAATATGTTGCTCCCTCAGATCCGAAGGTTCTGGGGAAATTGGATAAATGGGGCGATCAAAAATTCGGAATGCTAATCCACTGGGGCGTTTACGCTGTGCCAGGAATTATGGAGAGCTGGAACTTATGCTCTGAAGATTGGATAGAGCGTGATAGCACCATTGCCTATAATGATTATAAGAAATGGTACTGGAATTTAGATAAAATCTTTAATCCGGTAAATTTTGATCCTGATAGTTGGGCTGATGCTGCAGAAGCAGCCGGAATGAAGTATGTAGTTTTTACGACCAAGCATCACGATGGATTTAATATGTTTGATACCCAGCAAACTGATTATAAGATCACTAATGGTCCTTTCCAAAATCATCCAAAGGCAAATGTGGCAAAATATGTTTTTGAAGCCTTTAGAAAAAAAGATTTTATGATTGGAGCTTACTATTCTAAACCCGATTGGCATTCGCAATATTTCTGGTGGGATAAATACGCTACTCCTAATAGAAACGCAAATTATGATATCGAGAAATACGATTGGCGTTGGAACAAGTTTAAAGAATTTACTTATAACCAGATAGAAGAGTTAATGACGGATTATGGTAGTGTAGATATTCTTTGGTTGGATGGCGGTTGGGTGCGACCAAAAGAAACCGTAAACGATGAAGTTAGAGCCTGGGGAGCACCAATTCCGGATTTTAGTCAGGAGATCGATATGCCTAAAATAGCCGCAATGGCAAGAGAGAAGCAACCAGGGATTATTTTTGCAGACCGTACAGTTCATGGACCTTATGAGAATTACCAAACACCAGAGCGTAAGATTCCTGAAACCAAATTAGATAATCCATGGGAAAGTTGTTTGCCATTAGGTAACAACTGGGGCTATGTGCCTAACGATCCTTTTAAATCATCTACCAAAGTTATCCAAAATCTTGTAGAAGTGGTAGCTAAGGGCGGAAATATGCTTCTGGGGGTAGGCCCCCAACCAGACGGTACTTTACCACTGGAAGTAGTAGCAAAATTAGAAGAAATAGGTGTGTGGCTGAATAAAAATGGAGAAGCAATCTATGATACGCATGCCATTGATGATTACCAGGACGGGAACATTTATTTTACTCAAAATGCTAAGAAAACTTTTGCTATAGCAATGTTTGAAGATGGAGAATCTCTACCAAAAACTATAAGTTTTAGTAAAAATTTACCTTCAGAAAACGCTAAAATCAAGTTACTGGAAACCGGAAAGAAAGTTGATTTTAAACTTAAAGATGGGAAAGTAGAAATTAGCCTTCCGAAGGAAATTCGTTCAAGAAAAAATAGTTCAGGAATTGCATTTTCAATAGAAAATTAATAAAGATATGATTAAAAATCTAAATAAAACTATTGCAACTATTGGTATGGCCAGTCTTTTATTTGCATGCCAGGAAAAACAGGAAGTAAAAGCACCACAGGCTATTGGTCCAACGCCAAGTAAAGAACAACTGGCTTGGCATGATATGGAAATGAATGCATTTATTCATTTTACAACCAATACGTTTACCGGTAAGGAATGGGGATATGGAGACGAATCTCCTGAAATTTTCAATCCAACAGACCTTGATGTAGATCAATGGATGGAGACATTGCAAAAAGCAGGTTTTAAAGGAGTGATCTTAACGGCAAAGCATCATGATGGTTTCGCACTTTTCCCTTCAGATTATACCGAACATGATATCGCAAATTCACCGTATAAAGATGGTAAGGGAGATTTAGTAAAGGAGGTTGCAGAATCGGCTAGAGCGCATGGTCTAAAATTCGGTATTTATCTTTCACCATGGGATCGTAATCGTGAGGATTATGGTGAGACATCCTATGTGGAATATTACCGCAATCAATTAAAAGAAGTGTTTACAAACTACGGTGATATCTTCGAGATGTGGTTTGACGGCGCCAATGGTGGTGATGGATATTATGGCGGCGCTAATGAGGAACGTAGGATCGATAAACAAAATTATTACGACTGGCCAACCACTTTGGCAATGGTGGAAGAAATGCAGCCTGCAGTATTATTTTTTAGTGATGCCGGTCCAGATTTGCGTTGGGTAGGTAACGAAGATGGGGTAGGAGGAACAACAAACTGGAATACCATAACTCCAGATACCCTTTATGCCGGGAAACCAGGGATTGGGGATATTTTGCAAACAGGCTCTGAAGATGGTACAGATTGGATTCCAGCTGAGGTGAATACTTCCATCCGCCCGGGTTGGTTTTATCATAAGGAAGAAGATTCTTTAGTTAAGTCGCCAAAAGAGTTATTTACGACGTATCTGCAATCCGTAGGAAGAGGTTCTACTTTGTTGCTTAATATTCCGCCAGATCAGAGAGGGCAGTTTCATGAAAATGATGTGGCTTCTTTGTTAGGGATGCGAAAAATTCTTGATAGTGTTTTTGCTGAAAATTTAACCAAAAATGCAAAAATTTCGGCAAGTAATTATAGAGGTAAGTCAGAAGCTTACGCTCCGTCCAATTTAATTGATGACAATGCCGATACCTATTGGGTGACCGATGAGGGAATAATCGACTCTTCCGTAGAGATTATGTTTGATTCTGCTAAAACGGTTAATTTTGTACTATTACAGGAAAATATAGCATTAGGACAACGCGTAGAAAAGTTTCATATTGCAGCAATGATCGATGGTGAATGGGAGCAAGTTGCTGAAGGCACTACGATTGGTTACAAAAGAATACTTGAAATTCCTTCCGTAGAAACGACAGCGATTAAAATTGAGTTTGAGGCAGCAAAAGCTACCCCTGTAATTAGTAATCTTGAAATTTATTAAGGTCGATGCGATTTTTAGCAAAACTCATTCTTCTTTTTTGCCTTGCCGTTAATACGACGCAGGCGCAAGATGAGGTTTTTAAAATTGAAGATGGTAATTTTAAGTATAAAGGAGAGCCCATACACATTTATGCAGGAGAAATGCATTATGCTAGAATTCCAAAGGCTTATTGGCGGCATCGCCTGCAAATGATAAAAGCTTTAGGTTTAAATGCTGTGAATACTTATGTTTTTTGGAATTACCATAATACAGCACCGGGAAAATGGGATTGGGCCTCAGGAAATAAAAATCTGCCGGAGTTTATAAAAATGGCTAAAGAAGAAGGCCTGTTCGTAATTCTTCGCCCCGGCCCTTATGCGTGTGCCGAATGGGAATTTGGAGGTTATCCGTGGTGGCTTCAAAAGAACCCGGATCTTAAAATTCGTCAAAATAACCCGGCTTTTTTGGATTCTTGTCGTACATACATTAACGAGTTTGCTACTCAGGTCAAACCGTTTCAGGCTAGTAATGGAGGAAATGTAATTATGGTACAGGCTGAAAATGAATTTGGGTCTTTTGTGGCACAACGAGAAGATATTTCTACTGAAGACCATAAAGCCTACAAACAAAAAATCTTTGACATGCTCAAAGATTCTGGTTTGGACGGTCCTTTTTTTACCTCAGATGGAACATGGTTGTTTAAGGGAGGAGCGATAGACGGGGTATTACCCACCGCAAACGGAGAGAATAATGTTGCCAACCTTAAAAAAGCGGTAAATGAATATCATAACGGAGAAGGTCCTTATATGGTTGCTGAGTTCTATCCTGGATGGCTGGATCACTGGGCAGAACCGTTTAATAAGATTAGTGCCGAAGCAATTGCCAAGCAAACGGAAGTATATCTTAAGAACGATGTAGATTTTAACTTTTATATGGTGCATGGCGGAACCAATTTTGGGTTTACCAGTGGCGCCAATTATAACGACGATCACGATATACAACCTGATATCACCAGTTATGATTATGATGCACCAATTTCTGAAGCCGGATGGGCAACGCCAAAATATAGGGCAATTAGAAAATTGATGACGAAATATGTGGCATATGATATTCCTGAAATTCCAAAACAAATTCCGGTGATATCCATTCCAGAAATTAAACTAAATAAAAAGCAAAGTGCACTCGATGTTATCAAAGCATCGAAACCTGTGATAGCTGATGCGCCGATGAGTTTTGAAGCACTCGATCAGGGCTATGGTTATGTATTATATCGTAAAAAGTTTACACAGCCTATTAATGGAAAATTACAAATTCCCGGGTTGCGCGATTATGCCACAGTTTATGTAAATGGTAAATATGTAGGAAAGCTAAATCGTATGTATAACCAATACGATATGGATGTGAAAATCCCTTTTAACGGGACTTTAGAGGTTCTGGTAGAGAATATGGGGCGTATTAATTATGGCGCAAAAATGACCGAAAACAAAAAAGGAATTATCAGTGCGGTAAGTATTAACGACTATGAAATCTCTGGTGGTTGGGAAATGTATAAGGCACCGTTCGATAGTGCGCCAGCGTTAAGCAATGAGCAGGAAATCAAAAATGGGTTACCGGTATTGTATTCAGGCAATTTTGATCTAGAAGAAATAGGAGATACATTTTTGGATATGCAAAAGTGGGGTAAAGGAATAGTTTTCGTAAATGGTCATCATCTTGGTCGTTATTGGAAAGTTGGTCCGCAGCAAACACTTTATTTGCCGGGATGCTGGTTAAAAGAGAAAGGAAATACGATTACAATTTTAGAGCAGCTAAATGAAGACCCAAAATCGACAATTTCAGGTTTAGAGAAACCGATTTTGGACAGCTTGTCTCAATAAGTCTTCATGTAAGTTCACTTAAAGTGAATAGTTTGTTTGACAGTGGAAGGAGGACCGCCATCCTCCTTCCTTTTTTTAAAAATGGAATTTAAGATATGCCTGCTTTTTTTTTAAAAAAAAGCTTAGATAAAAATTGAATTTTAAGTAAGTGTAAGTTTGTTTCAATTGTTAGGGAAGAGGAGTAGTTTACCTCTTCCCTTTTTTTACTCGATGATCGAGATGAAATACTGCGTTCCCGTCCTGCTATCGGGATGCCTCGAAATAAAAAATAATGTTATAATAATACCCCATTGTTCTGGGGAAGTTTACTTTTTCTGAATTATGAAAGCGAGATTTGTTGTTTTAGTCGTATTTTTTAGTCTAAAGATAAGTGCGCAGCAAAACGTGAAATTTAAAGTTTTGGATTCTGGTTTTATTTATACGAAAGCTAGTTTTCCTTCTGCTCATGCATCAACTATTGAAGAGTTGGAAAACGGTGATATAATCGCTGCCTGGTTTGGCGGAACGCACGAAAGACATCCCGATGTTAGCATTTATAGCAGTATAAAAACAGTATCCGGCTGGTCCTCTCCTAAAAAAGTAGCGACTGGCTATCAAAGCGATACACTAAGTTATCCTACCTGGAATCCCGTGTTGTTTAAAACAAATAATAAACTATTCTTATTCTATAAAATAGGCCCTTCTCCTTCAACCTGGTGGGGTGCTTATAAAATTTCAACAGATCACGGGAAAACCTGGAGTGAGAAAAAAATGCTTCCTGAAGATATTCTTGGACCTATAAAAAATAAGCCAATTCAGCTTAAAAATGGCCGAATTGTAAGTCCGTCTAGCGAAGAACTTCAGGATGGTGAAATTTGGAAGGCACATATGGAAATTTCAGATGATTACGGTAAAACCTGGAGAAAAGTTCCGGTCAACGAGAATTCAGCATATAAAGTTATTCAGCCTAGTATCGTTCAGCTTCAAAACGGAAATTTAAAAGCTTTTTTCAGAAGCGATCAGGATGCAGTTTTAGAAAGCACCAGTATAGATAATGGAGAAACCTGGAGTGATTTCAGTAAATCTGAATTGGCAAACCCCAATTCGGGTATCGATGCTGTAAGTCTTATAAACGGCGGATTCCTGATGGTTTATAATCCTATGGCAAGTGGTGATAATTGGTGGGAAGGTAGAAGTAAGCTTTATCTTGCCTATTCAAAAGACGGTGAACATTGGCAGGATATATTAAAATTAGAAAATCAAGAAAAAGGAGAATACAGCTACCCTGCCATAATTCAGACGGAAAATGGTGAAATTTATATCACCTATACCTATGACAGGGAAAAGATCAAGTATTTTAGATTGAAGCGTGCTAGTTAACTATTTAAAGATTTTCGGGATGGTATAAGGATCAAAGTCCCAGATGAATGGTAAAGCAAAATAAATGATCAGGCTGATTATTAAAATAGATAAGATATTTAACCAAAAGCCTGTTTTCATCATATCGGCAATTTTTAAGTAGCCAGATCCAAATACCACCGCATTAGGCGGTGTGGCAACAGGGAGCATAAAAGCGCAGCTGGCAGCTAAAGTAGCGGCAACCATTAAGAAATAAGGATGCAGGTGTAGTGCTAGCGCCATGGGTGCCAGAATGGGTAATAGCATGGCGGTTGTCGCGAGGTTAGAAGTCACTTCAGTCAAAAAGTTTACAGATGCTACTAAGATCAGGATGAGTAAAAATAACGGTAAATTTTCAAGATTTACCAGTTGCTCGCCAATCCAGTTTGCTAATCCCGTATCGCTAAAAGCTTTTGCTAGTGCCATCCCGCCGCCAAAAAGCAATATAATTCCCCATGGAATTTTTACTGCTTCTTCCCAAGTTAACAGCTGTTTTTGTTTCTCTTTGTTTTTTCCAGACGGAATTAAGAATAATAATATGCCTGCCGTCATGGCAATAATTGTATCATCTATATTCGGTAAAAATTTTTCGAGAAAAAATGAACGGGTAATCCAACACACTGCAGTAAATACAAAAACGACAAGAATACGTTTTTCCTGTGTGCTTATTTTACCTAATTCGGTAAGTAATCTTTTAATTTCGGTTTTTCCACCGGGAAATTCCTTTTGTTTAAACGTAAAGGCGATGCTGGTAATATATTTCCAGCAAAAAAATAAAAGCAGAAAGGAGATGGGCATTCCCAAAAGCGCCCATTTAACAAAGCTAATTTCAATTCCATATAATTCTTCTACGATCCCAGCGAAAACAAGGTTTGGAGGTGTGCCGATTAAGGTTCCAATTCCTCCAATAGAAGCACTGTAAGCGATAGCTAACATGAGTGCTTTCCCAAAGGTCTTATTTTCGTTTTCACTGGTTTGGGGATTGTCTTTTAGCTGAGAAATTATCGCGGTGCCAATTGGTAACATCATTACAGAGGTTGCGGTATTCGAGATCCACATCGATAAAAATGCGGTAGCCACCATAAATCCAAGAATGATAAACTTGATGTTAGTACCAATTAAATTGATGATGTTTAGGGCAATTCGGCGGTGTAAATTCCATTTTTCAATAGCTACAGCGATAAAAAAACCACCCATGTATAAAAATACATATTTATGGCCGTAAGAAGCAGTAGTGAGTCCAATATCCAAAGCTCCGCTTAAGGGAAAAAGCACTATAGGTAGTAATGCCGTTGCAGCAATAGGGATAATTTCAGTAACCCACCAAATGGCCATCCAAATCGTTATGGCTAATACATGAAAAGCTTCAGGCGTCATTCCTTCGGGTGGCTGCAAAAATTGAAATATTGCAAAAATTAATGGACCGGCAATTAAAATTATGCGTTTAAGACTACTGTTCATTTTTGATTTATTATCGGTGGGAAGATAAATATTTTCCGAACAAGACGATAATCCTATTTATTACTATTAAATTAGTTTTATTACTAAAAAAATAGTTTAAAAATTGCATGGTTAGATTTAATATTAGATATTGTGATAGAAATCAATCAACTATGCTTATGAATAATAAAATTATCTTTGCTTTAAGTTTTTTAGTGTTCAATTTTTTTGAGGTTCAGGCTCAAGATGACCTAAATTACCGGGTGACCTACACGCTTACTTTTAAACTGGATTCTACCGATCTGGAGGCCAGTAAATCAGAAACTATGTGGCTTTTTGCTAATAATGAATCATCTCTGTTTTTAAGTAAAGGAGCAGCTTTAAAAGACTCTATGTCTGTTAACGTAAACCTTGCCGATATTGGATCTGAACGATGGAAAAGTAAAACGGAGGCCGCGAAGACCGAATTTAATTATCGTGTGTTTAAAGATAAATCAGATAATAAAGTGGGTTACGGAATTAAGCTGATAAGTGATAAACTATATTATGCGCAGCCTATGGATCAATTAAATTGGGAGATACAAGCTGAGACCAAGGAAATCTCAGGGTATCAGGCACAAAAAGCAACTATAAGCTTTGCAGGGCGTGATTATACGGCTTGGTTCACTCCGGAAATTCCGCTTACAGATGGGCCCTATAAATTTTCAGGATTACCCGGATTAATTTTGGAGCTACAGGATAGCGATGCTGAATATGTCTTTGAATTTACCGGTTTCGAAGAATTATCTACTCCCTTAGCGTATAAAATTTTTCCGGAGGAATATAAGGAAATTAAAAAGAAGGAACTTATGGATTTAGTCGCAACCTATGAAAGTGACCCCATTAGTTATATCAATAATTATGTAGGTGAAGGTGGTAAAGTTATACGGATAGGTTTAGAAGGTGATGATAAAAAGAATTACCTCAAAAAACATAGAGAGCGATTAGCAAAAAAGAATAACCCCATAGAACTAGACTAGATTTTATTTTAAGAATATGTAATACTGTTGTCTTAAATTAGTAAGAATCGTTTAGCACTTCGAGACTGTTGTTTGTCGAAAAAAATTTGTACGCTGGTATTTATTGCAGATTTTCAATGTTTAATATTGTCAATCTTATGCGCAAAAAGTACATTCTCGTCTATTTTTTATTAGGTTTTATTCAAATTACAGGATTTGCTCAACAAAATTATGAGCTTAATTCGGGTTGGAAAACACTTTCTATGGAAGAAGTAGCAGCCAGGGGAGAAGAGATCTCCAATACATCTTTTGCTGTAGATAATTGGAAAGATGCTATTGTACCCGGTACAATCCTAATCACGCAACTTAATAATGGTGAAATTCCTGATCCATTTTTTGGGATGAACAACGAAGAAATTCCAGATATCTATGATGTAGGCCGCGATTTTTATACCTATTGGTTTGTAAAGGATTTCGAAGAGAAAGCAAAGAAAGGCGAGCATGTCTGGTTAAATTTCCGTGGGATAAATTATAGCGTCAATATTTTTCTAAACGGAAAGAAAGTCAACAAGGAAGAATACAAGGGAATGTTTCTTCGGAAGCGTTTTAATATCACAAAATTTCTTGCTAAAAATGGCCAAAATCGCCTTGCAGTGATCGTTTACCCAGCACCGCATGTTGGCAATCCAAATGGTGGCCAGGGTGGTGATGGAACTATCGCACGCGGTGTTGCTCATCAATACGTTGCCGGTTGGGATTGGATTCAGCCAATTCGTGATCGAAATACGGGGATTTGGGATAAAGTAATTATCGAAAAAACAGGTGCGGTAAATCTTAAAAATCCGCATGTGGTGACCAAAGTGCCTGAAAAACGACTTCCGGGAGAAAAGCAGAAGCCAGTTAAAATTGCTTTTACTGCCGAAGTTGAAAACCCCACTTCAAAAACGGTTGAAGGAACACTATCTTTTAAAATTGCAGATCAAATTATCGAAAAGGAAGTAAGCCTGGCGGCGAATACAGAAATGCTGGTAGCACTTCCAGAATTCGAAATTGAAGATCCAAAACTTTGGTGGCCTTCAGGTTATGGCGCACAAAACTTATATGATGCCGAAGTTGAATTCAGTATAAAAAATAAAACTTCAGATAAAGAAACACTAAAAGTAGGAATCCGTGAAATCCAAACCGAATGGAATTCGCATACACGCAGTAAACAGATATTTGTTAACGGGCAGCCTATTTTTATAAAGGGAGGAAACTGGATCATCTCAGATGCGATGCTTCGTTTTACTAAAGAGCGTTATGATGCCGAGATTCGTTTTCACCGTGATATGAATTTAAATCTTATAAGAATTTGGGGTGGCGCTTTACCAGAGCGACCAGAATTTTATGAAGCCTGTGATAAATATGGGATGCTAGTGATTCAGGATTTTTGGATGTCTGGTGATTGTAATGGTCGCTGGGTAGATCCCAAGAAAAAAGACGATCAGTGGACGCGCAGGCAATACCCAGATGATCACAAGTTGTTTATCGAATCTGCGGCAGATGCAGTCAAGATGTTACGTAATCACGCATCCTTGGCAATTTGGTGTGGTGGTAACGAGATTACGCCACCGCAGGATATTTTGTTTGCCATTAAAGATTCGATCTTGCCAGAGTTAGATGGAACACGCTGGTTTATCGATTACTCCAATTCAGATGAGATGTCTTATAATTTCAAAGGAGGGAACGGTGATGGTCCGTATGGCATTCAGAATATTTCGACTTTTTGGGAAGAGCGTACCTGGCCTTTTAATTCTGAAGTTGGTTCTGTAGGTACGGGGGATGAAGTTAGTTTGAAGCGTTTTCTGCCCAAGGAAAATTATACTGTTCCCGTAGAATATGATGGGACTGAAGCCGTAAAAGACCCGGTTTGGACCTATCATAAATATATCGATTATGGAAACTCTTTAGAACCTTATGGAACGCCAGAAGATATGGCTGATTTTGCTGAAAAGGCACAGCTGGTAAATTACAATCAGTATCGTGCATTAATAGAAGGTTTTAGTGCACATATGTGGGATTGGTATACAGGTTCGATCATCTGGAAAACTCAGAATCCCTGGACGGCACTTCGCGGACAGATGTATGATTACTATCTAGATCCTAATGCCTGTTTATTTGGACTTAGAGAAGGAAGCAAGCCATTGCATATCATGTATAATCCTGTTAGTAGCGATGTTTATATGGTAAATAATGGTTTTAAAGCCGAATATGATTTAATGTTAGGCATTAAACTGTACGATATGGAAGGAAATGAAAAGCCGGTAACCCAGGTCTTTTCTTATATAGAAGGCTCTAGTGCTAAAAAAATATTGTCGCTAAAAAAGCAAATCGATACGCTAGCTTCGGAAAAGGGTTTGTTTTTAAAATTAGATATCAGAAACAAGGATCAGGAAGTTTTAGATGAAAATTTCTATTGGATTCCGGACAGTTCGGGAACGTATTCTGGTTTACAGAATTTAGCCAAAACCAAGGTTGAAGCCGAAATTGAAAAAGTCGCTGAGAATAAATTTATGCTGAAAATCACTAATCCTGAAAATAATACAGTTTCTTTCTTTAACCGAATCTCTTTAGAAAATTCGGAAACGGGCGAACGCATTTTACCAACTTTCTACGACGATAACTATTTCTCCATAGTTCCTGGAGCAACCCGGGAAATCATTTTGGAAGCGCCAGGAAATGAAGTGAACGATCTTCAAATTTCCATAGAAGGCTGGAATACAGATCGAATGCTAATTCCGGTAAATTAACTTATTTTTCTAGTTTTATTACTAAAAAACTAGTTGATTTATTGTTTCGTAAGTTTTTTTAAGGCATCTTAGATAAAATTTCTTTTATGAAATCTATCCTGATGCCTTTTTTCCTGTGTTTTTCTGTGATATTCTATGCCCAGAAAACCGATATTCAATATTCCTATAAAGCGACTTATAATCTCGAATATCAGGAAGATTCTACCGATCAAAATTCAATAAAATCAGAGACTGTTGTACTTTATTTAGGAGAAGGCGTGTCTCGATATTCCAGTTTGGGTAAGGCAGTTAAAGATTCTTTAACCGAAACTTTAGATCCTTCAAATAAAAGTATGGCTGAGTTTTATCGAATTAGAAGTATAACTCCAGAAACCGATTTTCACTATAAGATCTTCAAAAATCATAATGATAACGAACTTATTTTAGCCGAAAAAGTTTTTAAGGATAAACTGAAATATAAACAGACTTTAAATCTCATGAACTGGGAAATAGAGCAGGAAACTAAAGAAGTTTTAGGATATAAAGTTCAAAAAGCTTCAGGCTCTTTTGCCGGCAGAGAATATGAAGCCTGGTTCTCGCCAGAGCTTCCATTTTCAGATGGGCCATACAAATTTGCTGGTTTGCCTGGACTTATTTTGGAGATTTCGGATCTTCAGGATCACTATCACTTTACTTTCTCAGCATTTCAGGAATTAGAAAAATTAGTATCTAAAACATTGAATTTGGACGATTATAAAGAAGTTTCTCAGCAAGATCTCGATCAGGTTCGTAATGATTATAAAAGAGATCCACTTACTGCAATGAATAATGCTGGCATCACTATAGAATGGAATGATGAAGCTAAAGCTAAGAGAGAGTTGAGTGAAGCGCATAAAAATCGTAACAATCCAATTGAACTTCAATCAAAATAAATTTTTTAATCGAAAATCATTATGAAATTCAAAATAGGTCTAATATTGCTTTTCTTTTCATTTAAGATTTTAGCACAGCAACAATCACAGGCAAAGTTCAATTATAAAGCGACCTATCAACTAGACTATCAGGAAGATTCTACCGATGAAAATTCTTTAAAGCCTGAAACTGTTGTGCTTTATTTAGGTGATGGGCGATCAAGATATTCCAGCTTGGGCCAGGCGATGAAAGATTCTTTAGAAAATAAGCCCAATCCTGAAGTTGTAAGGATGGACCAGTATAATCAAATGACCGATTTTAAATACACGATCTTTAAAGATTACCAGAATAGAGAACTTGTTTTAGCCGAAAAGATTTTTCAATACAGTTTTAAGTATAAGCAGGATTTAAACCAGATTGATTGGGAAATTCAGTCAGAAACTAAAGAAATACTAGGCTTTAAGGTTCAAAAAGCTACAGGTGCTTTTGCCGGTAGAAATTACATCGCCTGGTTCGCGCCAGAGCTACCATTCTCTGATGGCCCTTATAAGTTTAGTGGTTTGCCGGGACTTATTTTAGAAATTTCAGATTTACAAAATCAATATCATTTTAGCTTAACAATTTTTCAGGAATTAGATAAACCAGTAAGTAGAATATTGAATTTGGATGATTATAAAGTAGTTTCTCAAAAAGAACTCGACCAGGTTCGTAACGATTATAATCGTGATCCTATTGGAGCAATGCAGAAGGCAGGAATTAGATTTGGTTGGAGCGAAGAAGATGAAGCTAAACAAAGAAAGGAGCTAACCAAAAAGTATAAAAGACGAAATAATCCTATTGAGCTCCAGTAATACCATCTTCATCAATCAAAACTCATCATGAAACTAAAACTATTATTCATATTAATATTTTTCTCTTTTAGGATCTCAGCGCAGGGAACTATAAAGGAAAAATTCGATTATGAAGTAATATATAAGCTGTCTTTTAAATTAGATTCTACTCTTGTTAAACCAGAAAGTGAATATATGATGCTTTATATGGGGAAAGACTATTCGTATTATATAAGTAGAGCTCAAAACTTTGCAGATGAAATAAAAGTAAAGGGAAACTCTGGTAGTACATCCAAAAATGCCTTGACTAATTTTCATTATCAAATTTTAAAAGAAATAAAAAGCGATAGGTTGTTTTATATTCATCAAATTGCTTCAGATCGATTTTATTTTGGACAGGATAAGAATATCTTCAATTGGCAAATAGAAACTGAGACCAAAGAAATAAAGGGGTATAAAGCCCAAAAAGCCATTACAAACTTTGCTGGGAGAGATTATGTGGCCTGGTTTACTCCAGATGTTCCAATTTCAGACGGGCCTTATAAATTTAATGGCTTGCCGGGATTAATTCTAGAGATTTCTGACGTAGAAAATGAATGGAATTTTGAGTTTGTCGGTTTAAAAAAACTATCGCCAAAACAGGATTTTAAACTCAAATTTAATCAGCTTATAAAAACAAGTCCGGCAGAGTTAAAAGCAACTAATCTTCGTTACCGTAAGGATCCTTTTACTTATGTAAATAATCCAAACATTACTATTTCGCCAGAAGTTCACCAAAAATACATCGAATCTTTTGCTGAAATGCTGGAGAAAGAAAATAACCCTATAGAGCTGGAATAGTATGAAAAAAATAATCTTTACAATACTATCAATATTCGTTGTTTTTGCAGGTTATTCTCAGACTGAAATTACCGGACAGGTTTTCGACGATAATAATGAAAAACTTAGTGGTGCAACGGTAATGATCAGTAATGATTCGGTTTCTTCGATCCTGGCTTATGGAATTTCAGACTCCGATGGTAAATTTAAGATAGCTGTGAAAAGTGATGGTGAATCCTTGTCTTTAAAAGTTTCTTACATTGGTTTTGCTACGTTCGAAAAAACTATTCAGAATAAAGCGCAGCAATTAGAAGTGCAACTTTTGCCTTCTTCAGAAGCCTTGAAAGAAGTCATTGTGAAATCTGAAATTTTACAGCAACGTGGCGATACGCTCAGTTTTTCGGTAGACGCTTTTAAAGATAAAAACGACCGGGTGATTGCTGATATTTTAAAGAAGTTACCGGGAATCGATATTCGACCAAATGGGCAAATCTATTATAAAGATGAGCCAATCCAGAAGTATTATATCGAAGGTTTGGATTTATTAGAAGGTCGTTATAATTTGGCCAATAATAATCTTTCGGCCGATGCAGTTTCTAAAGTCGAGATCCTGGAAAATCATCAGCCTGTAAAAGTTTTGGATAGTCTTGAGTTTTCAGAGCGCGCTTCGATAAATATAAAGCTTAAAAAGGATATTAGCATTAGCGGAACGGCCACCGCCGGGATGGGTGCTGCGCCTTTGCTGTGGCAAACAAAGGTGACTCCAATGATCTTTACTAAAAAGCGACAGGCGATCGTCACCTACCAAAGTAATAATACCGGAAGCGATGTATCTGGCGAGATTCGTAATTTTTCGATCAATTTTTTTGGAGATGAATTTAATATTGATAAAACAGATTGGCTGTCAATTCAAAATGTCTCACCACCCCCATTTTCGGCAGAACGCTGGTTGGATAATAACGTACATTTAGGTTCGGCAAACATTTTGCAACGAGTTAAAGAAGATATAGATTTAAAACTAAATATTTCTTATCTGAATGATTATCAGAAGCAGGATGGAAGTACACAAACACGTTATTTTACACCTACAGATACAATCGATATAATCGAAAATACCAGTAATAATATTTTTGTAAGCCAGTTAGAAGGACAACTTACCTTAGAGAATAATACCGATAAAAATTACCTGAAAGATCAATTAGAGTTTAACGGTTCCTGGAATACAAATCGTGGTTTGATAGATCGCCCCGATGCAAAAATCAAACAACGGCTGGACAATCCTTTTTTCGGAATAAAAAACGATATGCGCCTGCTTAGAACTATTGGAAAACAATTGATCACTTTTAATTCTAATATCGGTTTTACAGAGACTAATCAGGATCTACTGGTGCAACCAGGACAATTTGAAGCTATCTTTAATAATGGTGATCCTTATGGTGAAATTCAGCAACAGGTTTCTTCAAGGAAGATGTATGCTGATAATTCGGCTGGGTTTACCAAGGCCCTTGGCAAATTTACCATATCACCCAAATTTGGGTTTTCGATCCAAGATCAGCAATTAGATACAGATATTTTTCTGGAAAATGCTGAGGAGGTGTTTGATACTGATTTTAAAAACAGAACCGAATTTGTAGAATCTTCGGTCTATTTTAAAAATTCTTTCAGGTTTAAAAGTAAGGATGAGACCTGGAATTTAAACTTAAGTACGCCGTTTCAATTTAAAAGTTTTCAGCTTAAAGACCGAAATTTTGAAGAAAAAAGAAGTTTAGATCGATTGGTTTTTGAGCCTAGATTTTCTGTGAATAAAAAGCTTTCAGCCTTTTGGGATGCTAATGCTTCAGCAGGATTAAGCTATGATTTTGGAGAACTTCAGCAGTTATATTATGGATTCTTATTGAATAATTATCGAAATTTAAATCGGTACAACGCGCCAATTTCTGAAGAAACACGACAATATTATAACGGCGGGATAGCTTATCGAAATCCCTTAAAGCAACTGTTTTTAAACACGTCTTATTCCTATAGTTATTCTGAAAATAACTTGTTGTACAGTTCTAATATTGGTGAAAATGGAACAAGGATTTTAGAAGCGGTGGTGCGAGATAATAGCTTCGATAATCATAGCTTTAAAGCTGGCGGTAGTAAATATTTTAGAAAATTAAAAACAACATTTAAATTGAACGCCTCCTATAACTTATCAAAACGCCAGCAACTTTTAAACAATACGTTGGCTGAGGTGAATACACAGAGTTTTAATCTGAGAGGGAGCATCGATGCAGAAGTTTCCAGTTGGTTAATTGCGAATTACTCGGGAAATTTTTCGACTTATACTTCGGGTTTTGGAGAGCGTGATTTTCAGCAAATCGAAACGCAGCAACATACCATAGATCTTTATTTTTATCCTAAGGATAATCAGTATTTAAGTGTAAGTAGTGAATATTATGGCAATTCTTTATCTGAAAATGGAGATAATTATTTTGTGAACCTGAGCTATCAGTTTACTTTTGAGAAGCCAAAAATGGATTTAAACATTAGTTGGCGAAATATCCTGAATACCGATCAATTTATCAACGCCAGTAACAATCAATATTATTACATACAAAGTAGTTATCGATTACGGCCATCACAAGTTTTAGCAACTTTAAAATTTACCTTTTAGAGAATCATTTATACGTGTGTCTATTAAACCAGCGTTACATCCAGATAATTACTTCCAGGCTTTAAGGTAAGGTAGATAAATATTCCATAATGCCCTAAAACAAGTTCGTGATGACTATAATTTACGCTGAATCTTTAGCGATCAACTTACACAATGATTAATTTTCTTAGGTTTACACTAAATTATATCCTTTAAAAATGACCAGTTTCATAAAAGAAGCCTGTGTAGAATCTCTAGATGAAGCTTTAAAAGCTGAAGAACAGGGCGCAGATCGAATAGAACTATGTGCAGATTTATCGCAGGATGGTATTACTCCGGAAAGGGATGTTATACGAAAAGCTAAAGAACAACTTAGAATTCCTATTAGAGTAATGATTCGTCCGCGCGGAGGCGATTTTGTGTATACTGCTTCCGAAGTTAATCAGATGATGCAGGATATCAAATTTTGTAAAGTGATAGGGGTAGAGGGAGTAGTTTTTGGGATTTTAAAGGAAAACAATACATTGGATTTAGGAAGAATTGCTGCACTGGCAGCACATTCAAGTCCGTTAAAAATAGTAATCCATAAAGCGATCGATGAGACCCCTGATATTTTAAAAGCTACTGAAGGATTAACCCATATTAATGGGATATCAACTATTCTTAGTTCTGGAGGGAAAGCAACTGCAAAAGAAGGAATTTCAATTTTAAAAAAGATGATAGTTGTCGCAGGTAATAAGCTGGAAATCATGCCCGCCGGAAGGATAACTATTGGAAATTTAGACGAAATACATAAAAGTATCGGTGCATGTGCTTATCATGGACGCCAAATTGTTGGTGAGTATTAATATTTTTTTATAATTTAGCTAGTCCAAACGTTTTTTATATGGATATGGAACAGAAAGGAAAACCAGAGGCAAAATTAAGAACGGCAGTTTTAATTATTCTGGCAATCGTTGTTTTTCAGATAATTATGGATTGGAGTGATTTTAAGGCTGGCTTTTTAGGTGCTTTTTTGCATTAAATAAAAAGTCTTAAAAAATACTAATATTTCTTCCTTACGAAACTCGTTAATTTCAGTGGGTGTGTTATGTCGGTTTAACTGTAACTGTAAATGATTCACCATTGAAAAGCTTTAACATAGTTTCCCTATTTTTAGATATCAGGTAAATTTTAGTTTTCCCTGAATAGCAATCTTTCTATTTTTAATTCTGCGCGGCATACTTGAGATTACTGATCCTCAATTAGTTTCTTTTATATTTATTTTGCAATTTATGCATAAAACAAAGCTGCCTTAAACGAATAAGACAGCTTTGTTTTTTAATGAGTGATGATTACATCATTCCTGGCATACCGCCACCCATTCCTTGTGGCATTCCTCCGCCACCATTATCTTCTTTGATGTCGATTAACGCACATTCTGTAGTTAAGATCATTCCTGATACAGAAGCTGCGTTCTCTAAAGCTACACGAGTAACTTTCTTAGGATCGATAATACCAGCTTTCATCATATCTACATAAGTGTCAGTCTTAGCATCATAACCAAAGTCTTTATCACCTTCAAGCACCTTGTTTATTACTACAGATCCTTCACCACCTGCATTTTCAACTATTGTTCTAAGTGGAGATTCGATAGCACGAGCTACAATTTGTATTCCTGTTGCTTCATCTGCATTTTCTGTGCTGATAGCTTCCAGAACAGCTTTTGCTCTTACTAAAGCTACACCACCACCGGCTACGATACCTTCTTCTACCGCCGCACGGGTTGCATGAAGTGCATCATCCACACGATCTTTCTTTTCTTTCATTTCGACTTCTGAAGCTGCACCTACATAAAGTACTGCAACACCACCGGCTAATTTAGCAAGACGCTCTTGTAGCTTTTCTTTGTCGTAATCTGAAGTGGTAGTTTCAATTTGTGCTTTGATTTGGTTTACACGCTCTTTAATAGCGTTATCGTCACCAGAACCATTAACAACGGTAGTGTTATCTTTATCGATAGCTACTTTCTCTGCAGTACCAAGCATATCAATAGTTGCATTTTCTAAAGAGAATCCTCTTTCTTCAGAAATTACAGTACCACCGGTAAGGATAGCGATATCTTCTAACATTGCTTTTCTACGATCTCCAAACCCTGGAGCTTTAACAGCCGCGATTTTAAGAGAACCTCTTAATTTGTTTACTACTAAAGTAGCCAATGCTTCCCCGTCTACATCCTCAGCAATGATTAAAAGCGGTTTTCCAGATTGTGCTACCGGCTCTAGAATTGGCATTAAATCCTTCATGGTAGATATTTTCTTGTCGAAAAGAAGGATATAAGGATTTTCCAGATCCGCAGTCATTTTCTCACTGTTAGTTACGAAGTAAGGAGAAAGATAACCTCTGTCAAACTGCATTCCTTCTACTACGTCTACGTAAGTATCGGTACCTTTAGCTTCTTCAACAGTAATAACACCTTCTTTACCTACTTTACCAAAAGCTTCAGCAATCAATTCTCCAATAAGTTCATCGTTATTTGCTGAAATAGAAGCAACCTGCTTAATTTTTTCTGAAGAATCACCAACTTCCTGAGTTTGTTCAGAAAGATTTTTCGTTAAAGCTTCAACTGCTTTATCGATTCCTCTTTTAAGATCCATTGGGTTTGCACCGGCAGCAACGTTTTTAAGGCCTTCCTTAACGATTGCCTGCGCAAGAACAGTTGCTGTAGTAGTACCGTCACCGGCAAGATCGTTAGTTTTTGAAGCCACTTCTTTTACCATTTGAGCTCCCATGTTCTCCAGCTCGTCCTCTAATTCGATTTCCTTAGCTACAGAAACACCATCTTTAGTTACGGTTGGAGCACCAAAAGATTTACTGATAATTACGTTACGACCTTTTGGTCCTAAAGTTACTTTTACTGCATTTGCTAAAGCATCTACACCGCGCTTAATACCGTCACGTGCTTCGATGTCAAATTTTATATCTTTTGCCATTGTATTATAAATTTTAGTAGCCGAAAAATTCAGCTAAAAATTGGTTAATTTTAATTAAATTGAATTTGAGAAAGAAATTATACGATTGCTAGAATATCGTCTTCTCTCATGATAAGATAATCTGTACCTTCTAGTTTAAGTTCGGTACCGGCATATTTGCCATAAAGAACCGTGTCACCAACACTAACAGTCATCTCATGGTCTTTAGTTCCTTTGCCAACTGCCACAACTTTTCCTCTTTGAGGTTTTTCTTTAGCAGTCTCTGGAATGTAGATACCTGAAGCTGTCTTGGTTTCAGCTGCTACAGGCTCGATAAGAACTCTGTCTGAAAGCGGTTTAATGTTTAGTCCCATTTTCTTTAAATTTATTTTGATTAATTAATTTTAAATATTCGTTGTTGAATATTTCGAAAATTATGCCACTCAAAAAAAGCTGACATTAATAAATAAAAAATGCCAGCTTTGTGACAAGCTGGCATTTTATTATAAATGGGTTTATTTTTTTACTGAGCGCTATCTGCAGCAGGAGCAGTTTGAGTTTGCTCATTTTGCTGTGCTGGAGCTGGAGTGGCTTCAGGTAAAGCATTTTCTACTTCGTCTTCATCAAAGATTTTAGAATCTCCAAAACCATTATTACCATCCATTATAGAAACATTACTAATTAGGATAAGTACTAATAAAGCGGTTGCCAGTGTCCAGGTACTTTTGTCTAAAAAGTCATTTGTTTTCTGTACGCCACCAATTTGTTGACCGCCACCACCAAGAGAAGAGGATAAACCTCCACCTTTAGGGTTTTGCACCATGATCACTACCACTAGCAAAAATGCTACGATAACTATTAAAACTAAAAAAATTGTGAATGTGCTCATTCTTTATCTGTATTATTTTCCTGTAATTTTTCGATTGCCCGAATTTGGTCTGCAAAGAAACCACTTTTTTCGGGATTTTTCAAAATTAAAATTTTATAGGCCTGAATTGCCTTTTTATAATTTTTTTGTTCAAGGTAAACACGTGCTAAAGTCTCTGTCATCAAAGCTTCAGGAGCTGGGTTAGAGAGATCTGGGGTACTGGCTCTAGGCGAAGATTTAGCCGGTTTTATTTTGGGGTTCTTCGAAATAAAACGGTCTATAATGTCAAATTTCTTCTGAATATCTTCAGGAGCTTCCTTTTCTTTTTCAGCAGGTTTTTGCTGTTCAGGTTGTTTAAGAGGTTTTGCTGAAGTTAATCTAAGCCATTCTGAAAAACTATGTGATTCAGCATTATTGAATTGTAAAGGTTGTCCTATCTTTAATTGGTCCTCTGGTAATTCTTTCTCCTCTTCCTTGTTTTTGTTTTTAAAACGTTCAAAAAGTTCAGGATCCATCACTTTTTCAGATTCGTCCTGTTTCATTTGTATGGCCTCACCCATGGCCATACTCTTTCTCCCCAAAACTTCTATAGGTTCATAAACCTCAAGATTATTCAGTTTTTCGTCTTGTTTTTTTATCTGGTGAGCTATGCGATTTTGGTTAAAATTGGCAGAGCTTATATATTCAAAAAGAATTTCACGGTCGGTAGTATATGCTGCAGTTTTTCGTAAAGCCGAATTATAAGAAGGACTATCGGCATCTTTTAAGCCTTTTAGCCGAATTGCACGCGCTGCCTGAAAGTAAGGTGCATTCATTAGAATATCTTCTAACTGGCGGGTTTCCTGAGGAGAAATTTCCTCGGGGTGTTCTAATAAATATGTGAAATTTTTTAAATCCATCACTTATTTTACCAGTCGGTTAAAGCAGCATTGAAAATGTCCTGGGTAATCCTGTCGTAAATTTCTTCGATCGCCGTGTTTAAAGTCGCCCCAACTAATTGGGTCCTTGCATCATAATCATAATAAAAAGAAAAACGTCTGTCGAAATCTTTTTCCGGCTCTAATGTATTGTAATACCTAACCTGTACGGCAATGGTTAATCGGTTTTGAGCGGCAGTGTTTTGTGCAGTCGCCGTCATAGGGGCGATGTAATAATCGATAATTTCACCTTCAAAAATGAGGTCGGCATTATTATTTGTTAACGTAAGGTTGGTTTGATTCTGAATTAAATCCTGTAAGTTTAGTTTAAAGGTTCTTTCAATTCCTGGTTCAATTAAATCTGCCGTGTTTTGGAAATTATTTACCTGAAAACTTTTAGCATCTCCCGTGCTGGCTCCTGTAAAGGAGTAAATCCCACAGGAAGCCAGCGTTAAAATGCTAAGAATCGATAAAATAAGGCCTAATTTCTTCATAGTTATAGATCGTGAATTTCTGTTTTTTTTAAACGAAATTCTATAATTACAAATTGTATTGTTTGATTTTGCGATACAGGGTTCTTTCGCTAATTCCCAATTCTTCAGCCGCTGCTTTACGTTTGCCGTTATGGCGTTCTAGCGATTTTTTAATCAGTTCTAATTCTTTATCCTGCAGTGAAAGCGTTTCTTCTTCCTGGATTTCTTCGGCGAAGTGATATTTGTCTTTTTCAGAAAGGTGTTCTGGTGGTTCATTTTCAGCTCTGCTGCTCTGCTGCGGGATTTGCAGGACTTCAAGATTATCGCCATCCAAATCCTCTACGTTAAAATCTTCAGCATCTTCATCTCCGTTTCCGTAAATTTTTTGGATAAGGCCTTCGTTTTCATCCCTAACTTCTTTAGAATTACCTTCCTGCATTAATTTTAAGGTAAGTTTTTTCAGGTCGTTAAGGTCATTTTTCATATCAAAAAGAACCTTGTAAAGTATTTCTCGTTCATTACTAAAATCGGCCTCCTTTTTCTTATCTGAAATTACTGCGGGTAAATTGCTGCCCATATCTGGCAGATACTCCTTTAATTCTTTGGCGTTTATAGAGCGTTCTTTCTCTAAAACCGAAATTTGTTCGGCAATATTCCTAAGTTGACGAATATTTCCCCCCCAGTGATATTTTTGCATTAGAAGTACGGCATCATCTTCTAGTCTGATGGTTGGCATCTTATATTTTAGAGCAAAATCTGAAGCAAATTTTCTAAATAATAAATGAATATCACCTTTACGTTCTCTTAAAGGCGGTAAGTGAATTTCGACCGTGCTTAAACGATAATAAAGATCTTCCCTGAATTTTTCTTTTTTGATCGATTCGAACATGTTGATGTTGGTTGCCGCCACAATCCGAACGTTTGTTTTTTGAACTTTGGATGAACCTACTTTAATAAATTCTCCGTTTTCCAGAACTCGTAAAAGTCTAACCTGGGTAGGGAGAGGCAATTCACCTACTTCATCAAGAAAAATGGTTCCGCCGTCGGCTACTTCAAAATAACCACTACGGGTTTGAGTTGCGCCGGTAAAGGCGCCTTTCTCATGGCCAAAAAGTTCGCTATCTATAGTTCCCTCGGGAATAGCTCCGCAGTTTACGGCGATATATTTGCCATGTTTGCGATGTGATAATGAATGTACGATTTTAGGAATACTTTCTTTACCAACACCGCTTTCCCCGGTTACTAATACCGAAATGTCTGTAGGGGAAACCTGTATTGCTTTTTCTATTGCCCTGTTTAGTTTTGGATCGTCTCCTATAATTCCAAAACGTTGCTTGGTGGCCTGTACTGATTCCATTTAAAGTTATGCGGTATTAAATGTTATTGAATAGTTCTTAAAACTGAAACAAAACTTTTTTAATTATTCTCACTGTATCCTATCGGCTCTCCTATCAAAGTTGCACTGGTACAGTCGTTAATTTTTACGTTTACAAAATCACCAACCTTATAGTTTTCTTTAGGGAAAACTACAACTGTGTTTTGCGTATTTCTACCGCTCCAATGAGCATCAGATTTTTTAGATGACTTTTCGATAAGAACTTCAACTGTTTTTCCAATAAATTGCTGGGTTCTATATTTACTATGTTCCTGCTGAAGATTTACAATCTCAGTAAGTCTTCTTTTTTTGGTCTCTTCGGGAACATCATCTTCAAATTTTCTGGCGGCCATGGTTCCAGGTCTTTCAGAATACGCAAACATAAATCCGAAATCATATTTTACATATTGCATCAAAGAAAGTGTATCCTTATGATCTTCTTCTGTCTCGGTTGGAAAGCCGGTTATAATATCATGCGAAATTCCACAATCGGGGATTAGTTTTTTGATATTATCAATTAGTGTAAAGTATTCTTCACGAGTATGTAGGCGGTTCATCTTTTTAAGCATCTTATCGCTACCGCTTTGTACTGGTAAATGAATGTAATTACAGATATTGCGGTGAGCAGCCATCACTTCAATTACATCTAAAGTCATATCCTGTGGGTTAGAGGTAGAAAACCGAATTCTCATTTTTGGCTGGGCTTCAGCAACCATTTTTAAAAGGCTTGCAAAACTTGTTGCTGTAGCTTTTTGCATTGGCGTAGCATCTTTAAAATCTTTTTTAAGGCCACCTCCATACCAAAGATAACTATCTACATTTTGCCCAAGTAAGGTGATTTCTTTATATCCTCTGCTTGCCAGATCGTTTACTTCTTCGATAATACTTTGTGGATCACGGCTACGCTCTCTACCACGTGTAAAAGGCACTACACAAAAGGTACACATGTTATCGCATCCTCGAGTGATCGAAACAAAAGCAGAAACACCATTTGTTTGTAGGCGCACAGGTGAAATATCTCCATAAGTTTCTTCTTTAGAAAGAATAACGTTTACCGCATTTCTACCTTCTTCAACTTCGTTAATCAGGTTAGGAAGGTCTTTATAAGCATCAGGACCAACAACAAGATCAACGATTTTTTCTTCTTCTAGGAACTTACTTTTTAAACGTTCAGCCATACAACCTAAAACCCCAACTTTCATATTCGGGTTTATACGTTTTACAGCGTTATACTTCTCAAGACGTTTTCTAACAGTTTGTTCTGCCTTTTCCCTGATCGAGCAGGTATTTACCAAAACCAAATCAGCTTCCTCCAGTTGTTGGGTAGTATTGTAACCTTCCTTAGAAAGTATAGAAGCTACAATTTCACTATCACTAAAATTCATCTGGCAACCATAAGATTCTATAAAAAGCTTTCGCTTATTTTCTGTCTTTGGCTCCATAATCAGGGAGTTTCCCTGCTGCTTTTCATCAATAATCTTCTCCATAATGCTATACTAAGCTTAGGTAATTAGGTGGCAAAGATAAGCTTTACGCTTCTTGTGACAAACTGGCAGTAATTTTTTTTAGAATAATTACGCAACCTTTTTTAAATCCGGGTATCTAAAAGACGGTAAACAAACTGATATCCGGTTTTTTTAGAAATAAAAATTATATATTTTCTGGGAAAAAAGGAAGATAATTAAAAGTTCGAAAAACGAAAATAACTTTAAAACCCCGATCATTATTGACAATGTCAATAAAAGAATATAACACCTATGAAATAACTCTGCCTAATCATGACTATTGTCGATCGGGGTAAACACTAGTTGTAATCTGGTGTAAAGATAATAAAATCAATCTATTAAGTTTCTTAATTACGATTGTTATTTATGTTTGGTTTATTTTTGCATGCCCGCAATGTTGCGGGCATGTGATTTTAGTGCAAAATGCTTTCAAATTAAGGGGATAATAGCCTATTATACTTCTGTTTTTAAACCTATTTAATATTTCATTTACCAGGTTCAAAAAAAATTGATATACTTTTGCACTTACAAAAATGTAAACTATGGCAAAAAATTTAGTGATCGTGGAGTCTCCTGCCAAAGCAAAAACGATTGAAAAGTTTTTGGGGAAAGATTATAAGGTGGCTTCTAGCTTTGGGCACATCGCAGACCTTCCAACAAAAGAATTAGGTGTAGATACCGAAGGGGATTTTTCTCCTAAGTATATTGTATCTAAGGATAAAAAAGATGTTGTTAGAAAACTTAAAGGTTTAGCAAAGGATGCAGAAACAGTATGGCTAGCGAGTGATGAGGATCGCGAAGGAGAAGCTATTGCCTGGCACCTGGCAGAAGAACTTAAACTAAAAGACGACCGCACTAAAAGGATTGTTTTTCACGAGATCACAAAATCTGCCATTTTAAATGCTATCGAAAACCCAAGAGGGATTAATTATAACCTTGTAAATGCCCAACAAGCAAGACGTGTTTTAGATCGGCTTGTGGGATATGAGCTTTCTCCGGTATTGTGGAGAAAGGTAAAAGGAGGTCTTTCTGCCGGAAGGGTGCAAAGTGTTTCGGTTAGACTGATCGTAGAGCGTGAGCGTGAGATTGAAGATTTTACTCCAGAAGCTTCTTATAGGATTGATGCTGAATTTGCTAATGCCGAGGGTAAAACGTTTAGGGCTAAATTGCCTAAGAACTTTGATACCAAGGAAGAGGCAGAGGCCTTTTTAAAAGATAATTTAGGAGCCGATTTTAAGGTGGCCGATCTAACAAAAAAACCGGCTAAGAAATCTCCGGCTCCACCGTTTACTACTTCTACCTTACAACAGGAGGCATCCAGAAAATTATATTTTTCAGTAAGTAAAACCATGACCTTAGCACAACGTCTTTATGAAGCTGGTCATATTACTTATATGAGAACCGATAGTGTAAATCTTTCAGATGATGCCCGTAAAGGTGCTCATCGCGAAATCTTAAAGGCTTACGGTGAAGAATATGCAAAATCAAGACAATTTAAAGGTAAAACAAAGGGAGCGCAGGAAGCTCACGAAGCAATACGTCCAACAAACTTTGCCAGTCACAGCGTAAGGGCAGATCGCGATGAACAACGTTTATACGAATTGATCTGGAAACGTGCTATCGCCTCGCAAATGTCTGAAGCGCAATTAGAACGTACCAATGTTAAGATTGAAGCTAATAAGCATGATAAAGTATTTACCGCTAATGGAGAAGTGCTGAAATTTGAAGGATTTTTAAAAGTTTATTTAGAAGGCAGTGACGACGAAGATTCTGAAGAACAAAACGGAATGTTACCTGATATGAAGGTTAATGAACAACTCCAGAATATCTTTATTAATGCTACAGAGCGTTTTACACGTCCGCCATACAGGTATACCGAGGCTTCATTAGTTAAAAAATTAGAAGAACTGGGAATTGGTAGACCGTCTACTTACGCGCCTACAATTTCTACTATTCAGAATAGAAATTATATTGAAAAAGGTTCTGTGGATGGAACAGAACGTGAATACACGCAATTTACCCTGGAAAACGGAAAAGTATCTGAAAAGAAATTAACAGAAACCGTGGGAAGTGATAAAGGTAAATTAGTGCCAACCGCAGTAGGGAAAGTAGTAAACGACTTTTTAGTTAATCATTTTTCAAATATCCTTGATTATAACTTTACCGCAAAAGTAGAGCAAAGCTTTGATGATATTGCTGAAGGAAATGAGGAATGGACAAAAATGATGAAGGATTTTTATACTGATTTTCATCCACATGTTCAGGATGTTGCCAAGAACGCAGATCGTGAAGTAGGGGAACGAATTTTAGGAGAAGATCCGGAGACTGGTAAGCCGGTAAGTGTGCGCTTAGGAAAATTTGGACCAATGGTTCAGATAGGATCTGTAGAGGATGATGAAAAGCCAAAATTTGCAAGTTTAAGTCCAGATCAAACCTTAGATACGATTACTTACGAGGAAGCGATGGATCTTTTTCAACTTCCAAAGGAACTCGGTGAGTATAAAGGAGAAAAAGTTGAAGTAAATAATGGCCGCTATGGTCCTTATGTAAGATTTGGTAAAAAATATGTCTCTTTAGAAAAAGGAGAAGATCCCATGAGTGTGGATTTTGACCGGGCCATGGAACTTATTAAAGAAAAAGAGAAAGCCGACGCTCCAATTTACGAATATGAAGATAAGCCGGTTCAAAAAGGAGTAGGGCGTTTTGGTCCTTACCTAAAATGGAACGGTATTTTCATTAATGTGAATAAAAAATACGATTTCGACAATCTTTCTGATGAAGATATTGTAGAACTTATTGAAGATAAGAAACGTAAAGAACGTGAAAAAATAATTCACCATTGGGAAGACGAAGGTATTAGAGTTGAAAAAGCCAGATGGGGAAGATCTAATGTGATAAAAGGTAAGACTAAAGTAGAATTGCCTAAAACTGTTGATGCCACAAAAATTACCTTAGAAGAGGCCAAAGATATAATCGCCAAGAAAGCACCAAAGAAAAAAGCTGCTAAAAAAACGACCAAAAAGAAAACTGCGGCTAAAAAAACAACAAAGAAAACAACTAAAAAAACATCCAAAAAGTAACTGAATGGAATTGGATTTTTTAAGTCCTGTAAGTGAAGAGTTGATTGCTTATGCTAAAAATTTAAGTCAGCATAGCATAGGTGCAAAAGCAAAATTTAATTCGGTATTAAATGGGATTCCTGATCTTAGTGATGTGCAAATCGCTATTATTGGAATTCGTGAAAATCGCTTAGCTGAATCTTATGAAGATAGTTTGCTGAATTTTGATGGAATTAGAAAAGCCTTTTATGGTTTGTTTCCGGGGAATTGGCATTTAAATATTGCAGATTTAGGAGATATACAGCAAGGCGATACTGTAAAAGACACCTATTTTGCGGTAGAAAAAACAGTAGCTACATTGGTTAAAATGGAGGTGATCCCGGTGATTCTTGGAGGATCTCAGGATCTTATTTATGCGCAATATCGCGCTTATGATACTCTAGATGAGATGGTGAACCTTGTAAATGTAGATGCCCGTTTCGACCTTGGTGATGCAGAACAGGTAATCTCCAATAAATCTTATGTGTCTAAGATTATAGTGAATGAGCCTTATAACCTTTTTAATTATTCCAATATAGGTTATCAAACCTATTTTAATTCTCAGGAAGAAATAGAATTGATGGATAGGCTGTTTTTTGATGCTTATCGGTTGGGTGAGATTAGCAATGATATTTCTTTAATAGAACCTATAATGAGAGCCGCGAATCTGGTGAGTATAGATATAAATAGTATCGAAGCAGGCTCTTTAGGAAGTTCGGTTTTTAAATCACCAAACGGGTTTAACGGAAAAGAGATTTGTGCCATTTCACGATATGCAGGACTTAGTGATAAGGTAAGTTCTTTTGGTGTGTTTGAATATAATTCGGCACTAGGGGAATTATCTAATATGCTTTTAGCACAGATGATTTGGTATTTTGCTGAAGGTGTAAATTATAGAAATAATGAAAACACGGTAGCGGCTAAGCAAGAGTTTGTTAAGTATCAGGTGCCTGTTGATGATGATGTGCTTGTATTTTTTAAAAGTCCGCTTAGCGGTCGTTGGTGGATTGAAATTCCCTACGTAGCTAATCGCAATACTAAATTAAAAAGGAGTACGTTATTACCTTGTAGTGAGGAGGATTATTTGGAAGCCTGTAATCAGGTTATTCCAGAAAGATGGTATAAAGCAAAAAGAAAAAACGAAGTTTAATAGATTTTGGCTAGGCCTGGTTATATTGTAATTTTCTTAAAACTATTGTTTTTTAGAAAATAATTAGATAGGTTTACTGCCTTAAATTGAGATGTCTTAACCTAAAAAGTATTATGAAGAAAATTGTTTCGCTAGTTGCTGTTCTTGCTTTAATCTACAGTTGTGGAAGTAATGACAGGGGACAGCTCGTAGGTGCGAAAGGAAAAAGATGGAACCCTGAAGAGCCTTTTGGGATGGTTTTAGTGCCTGGAGGGTCATTTATAATGGGGAAATCTGATGATGATATAGCAGGACAACTAAATGCCCCACCAAAAACGGTTACAGTCAACTCATTCTATATGGATGAAACCGAAATTACCAATGCAGAATATCGACAATTTGTAAATTACGTTAAGGATTCTGTGGTGCGCGTAATGCTGGCGATGGAAGCTGAGCTTGAGGGCGCAACTCCGGGAGCAAGTGGAATTGGTGAGTATGCCTTTGCAGATGCAGACGAATCGAATTTAACGCCATATCAGGAGTATATGCTTGAAACTTATGGGACAGGCAGTGAAATGGATGCTTATGAAAACCGTAAACTTAATAAAGACGTAGACATTATTTGGGATACCGAAGACTATCCGGATGTGGCATATGCCAGAGTGATGGATCAGTTATATATTCCGCAGGAGGATGCTTACAACGGTACGAGAACTATTGATGTTAAAAACCTAAAGTTTAAGTACAGTTGGATGGATGTTGAAGCAGCGGTAAAGGGAAAAGGTGAACGTCGTAATTATATGAAAACCGAGGTAGTTGAAGTATATCCAGATACAGCTGTTTGGATTAAAGATTTTAATTACTCTTACAATGAGCCTATGCACAATGATTATTTTTGGCATAGTGCTTTTGATGATTACCCGGTAGTAGGAGTGACCTGGAAACAAGCCAGGGCCTTCGCGCAGTGGAGAACAAAATACAATAATGATTTTCGTAAATCCAGAGGGGATAGCAATGTACCCCATTATCGATTACCTACTGAAGCAGAATGGGAATATGCTGCTCGTGGAGGTTTAGAAGGTGGAACTTATCCTTGGGGAGGTCCTTATACAAAAAATGATCGTGGCTGTTTTATGGCTAACTTTAAGCCATTAAGAGGGGACTATGCCGCAGACCAGGCTCTTTATACTGTAGAAGCTAAATCTTTTGATCCTAATGGTTACGGATTGTACAATATGGCCGGTAACGTTGCAGAATGGGTAAACTCATCTTATGATGCCGCATCTTACGATTATATGTCTTCTATGAACCCAACGGTAAATAATTATGAAGACCCAAGAAAAGTAGTTAGAGGAGGATCATGGAAAGATGTAGCATACTTTTTACAAGTTTCTTCCAGAGATTACGAATATGCAGATTCAGCAAGAAGTTATATTGGTTTTAGAACGGTACAGGATTATTTAGGTAACGATGTTCCTTTAAACCAACAACCTCCTTTAAGATAAATCAATATCCCCTAAATAAAAACCTTTAAAACTTAGCAATTATTTATTATGGCACAATCAAAAACTAGAGCAAAAGTTATGAATATGGTATACGGTCTTGGTGCGGCTGTAGTTATCCTTGGAGCGCTTTTTAAAATTATGCACTGGCCTTTTGGTAACGAAATGTTAATCCTTGGATTATGTACAGAAGCTTTAGTATTTACCGTTTCTGCTTTCGAACCTGTAGATGAAGGTTACGATTGGTCCCTTGTTTATCCAGAATTAGCCCAGGGAAGTGCAGCGATTACTTCTCCAAGAAAAAAAGAAGTAGTGATCGAAGAAACTAAAGACGCTCAGGGAATGCTTTCTAAAAAGCTAGATGATATGTTGCGTGATGCAAAAGTAGATGCTGCACTAATGACAAGTCTTGGAGATAGCATACGAAATTTTGAAGGTGCTGCTAAAGGTATTGCACCAACCGTAGATGCAATGGCTTCTCAGAAGAAATACAGCCAGGAATTAACTACTGCTGCTACTCAAATGGAAACTCTAAATAGTATATATAAAGTTCAGGTGGAATCGGCTTCCAGACAGGCTGAAATTAACAAAGCCGTGGCAGAGAATGCCGGTAAGCTTAAAGCCGAAATGGATTCTTTAACCCAAAACCTGGCTTCTTTGAATGGTGTTTATGGTGGTATGCTAACTGCTATGCACGGTCAAAGAAGAGCATAATCTTTAGACTTTATAATTAACTAATTAGAATATAAAATAAATGGCATCAGGAAAACAAAGCCCAAGGCAGAAAATGATCAACCTGATGTATTTGGTGTTCATCGCGATGATGGCACTTAATATGTCGAAAGAGGTTTTGGTAGCCTTTGGCTCTATGAATGAAAAGTTGGAGGAATCTAACGCCACTACTGAACAGAGAAATGTCGCTGCTATGCAGGGATTAAAATCTAAAGCTAATGAGCAAGCCGCAAAATATGCAGAGTTAGCTCAAAAGGCTGAGACGATAAATCAACTTTCTCAGAATTTAGACACCTATATCCAAGGCGTTAAAAATGATCTAACCTCAAGTTTAGATGATCCTCAGGATTATCAGGCGATGGATAAGACAGATATTCTGGATGAGAAATTTTTTAAAGGTGGTAAGATTTCTCCAGAGGGACAGGAATTTGTAGCTAAAATTAACGAATACCGCGAAGGAGTAATCAATACTTTGGGTGCGGGTTTTAGTAGCCTGAATAGTGAAATTGAGCGTAAATTCAATACTGGTGAGCGCGAAGATAGCGAAGGTACTAAAAAGCCCTGGTTAACGTATAATTTTGAAGGTTTTCCTTTAATAGCTTCTATTACTCAATTAACCCAGATACAATCTGATATTAAAACTACAGAGAATGATGTGCTTTCAGCAATGTTAGCAGGGCAGTTACAAGAAGAAGTTTCTATGACCAATTACACTACTTTATTAGAAGCTCCTAAATCTGCTTATTATCAGGGAGAAACTTTTAATGGAGCAATTGTGCTTGGTAGAAGTGATGAGACCACAAAACCTAATAAAATAGAGTTAAAATTAGATGGTAGAACGCTATCAGATAATGATTATTCGCTACAGGGAGGAAAAGTTGTGTTGAATGTTCCTGTGGGAAATGCCGGCGATCATAGCATTACGGGTAAACTTATATTTAATGAAGGAGAAGAGCCTATAGAGGTTCCGGTTAACCAGAAATTTGCAGTGATTCCAAAACCAAATTCAGCAACAATTTCTGCTGATAAAATGAATGTGTTATACCGTGGGGTTAAAAACCCATTAACTATTTCTATGGCTGGTGTCCCAGATAATAATGTTCAAGCTAGTGCGCCTGGTTTATCCAGAACTTCTGGAAGTAGTTATGTAATGGATGTAACTACACTTCAGCAAAGAGAAGTAAAGATTAATGTTACAGGAACAATAGATGGAAAAAGCTACCCTTCTAGTTCAACTTTTAGGATTAAGGATATTCCAAGTCCGGTTGGATCAATAAGAAGGGAAACCGGTTCTGTTAAAATGCAACGAAATAGCTTAGAAGGTTCTGAAGTTGGAGCTGAACTACCAGATTTCGATTTTGATATTGGTTTAAGAGTTACCGGCTTTAGCTTTAAAGTTTCAGGACAACCTACAGTTACCGTTAGAGGAAACAGATTGGACAATGCTGCAAAAGCAGCATTACGTAGAGCAGGTAGAGGTGAAACCGTTCAGATATTTGATATTGATGCCTCATTAACTACCAACAGTGGTTATAAGCTTAAAAAGATCGCTCCGGTCTTTATAGAACTTACGAATTAAGAAAAGGAAAGTATTATGAAAGGGAAATATATAATATATAGTTTGTTTTTGCTGATCGGTTTTTCCGGTTTGTCGCAAACAGCTAATATTTTAAATGCAAAAAAGCCAGAAGATATTGGGAAATCAACAAATGCAGAGCTTACAGAAGCCGCAGATGAGAAACCCCTGGAATATGGCTATGTAGATGATCGTGATGTGCTCTGGTCTAAAGGGACCTGGGAGATTATTGATTTGGATGAGCGCGTTAATTTTCCTTTGTACTATCCAGTAGATACACTAAACATTTCTGCTAATAGAAGATCCTTATATGATGTTTTAGTTAGAGCGATCAAGGAAGGGAAGATCGAGAATATTTATGCAGATTCTTATTTTACAGAGAAAAGAACATTAAAGGATATTCAGGCAACCTTATCCAGGGTAGATACTACTAATTACGGAATAGAGCAATACAACGCGGGTCAGGAGGTCGATGAGCAATTTATTGATCGCAGGGATTTAAGTGCAGCAGATATACAGGAATATAAGATTCGAGGGATCTGGTATTTTGATAAGAGACAGGCAGAGCTTAAATACCGAATTTTAGGTATAGCTCCTCGTGCACCAGATGTTAACTTTATTGACGATTCAGAGCTAAATGACCTTGTAGACCTTTTTTGGGTTTGGTATCCAGATGCAAGGGAAGTACTTTATAAAGCTAAAGCCTATATTGGTAATAATACTACGGTTTCTTACGATCAGCTTTTAAACTCCAGAAGGTTTAACTCTGTAATCTATAAAGAGGATAATGTGCAGGGAGACCGACAAATCAATGATTATATTGTTGATAACAGCTTTATGCAGCTTTTAGAATCTGAGCGTATAAAAGAACAAATCCGCAATTTTGAACAGGATATGTGGAATTATTAAAATATGATTCTTAATAACTATATGAAAAGCGCCTTTTAAGGGCGCTTTTTTTATTCTTACTTTGTATTGTTAAAAATTATATATGCTGGATTATATTATTGTTGGATTAGGACTTAGTGGTATAGCACTATCTAATCATTTGGAAGCAAGAAAACGGAGTTTTGTTGTTTTTGAAGATGACTCTCAAACTTCTACGAAAGTAGCAGGAGGTATTTTTAATCCAGTGATTTTAAAAAGGTTTACCCTTGCGTGGGAAGGCGATAAGCAAATAAGTTATTCCGTGCCCTTTTATGAAAAACTGGAAAAAAAGCTTGGCAAAGATCTGCTTAAGCCTCTTAATATTTATCGTAGATTTCATTCGGTTGAAGAGCAAAATAACTGGTTTGAAGCTGCTGATAATTTTCGGCTTTCTCCATTTTTAAATACACAACTTATCAGACAGGTTAACCCATTTATTCCTGGCGATTTCTCCTTTGGGAAAGTAGAGAAAACGGGTGCTTTAGATACTAATTTACTCGTAAGCGCTTATAAGAAACATCTTCAGAATCATCAATTATTAAAAAATAAGCGTTTCGATTATGATAAGCTGAAATTGAATGAGAATTCGGTTTCTTATGATGGTACTGAGACCAGAAATATTATTTTTTGCGAAGGATTTGGCATGGTAAACAATCCTTATTTCAATTATTTGCCTTTACAAGGGAACAAAGGAGAGTATCTGGTGATTAAATCAGCAGCTCTCCAATTAAAACAAGCCGTCAAGTCATCGATTTTTATTCTTCCGCTGGGGAATAATTTATATAAAGTTGGGGCCACTTACAATCATCAGGATAAAACGCAGCAACCAACTTTACAAGCAAAAGAAAAATTACAGCAAGATTTAGATCAATTGATTACCTGTGAATACGAAATAGTGGATCAGGTTGCCGGGATCAGGCCCGCCACTTCAGATCGTAGACCTTTAGTAGGGAATCATCCAGAGTATCATCACCTGTTTGTTTGCAATGGTTTTGGTAGCCGTGGAGTATTAATAGCACCTTTAATTTCAGAAAAACTTCTCAATTTTATTGAAGATGAAATTCCGTTACCACCAGAAGTCGATATTACACGTTTTCAAAAGAAATTTTATAAATCGTCATTTTGATGCTTCGTTTTAGAAGCAGCATTTTTATCGTAATTTAGGAAAAAATTAATCCAGATATTTCTTGAGAGACGCATAATGATAGGCATAAAGACAATTAGTGTTCCCACAATAGCGAAAAAAGAAGTAAGCAGTCCACCGCCTAGAAAATAATGAGCAATGATAAAAGCGGCAACCGCAAAGGCTACGCCAACGGCATAGCTTACGTACATTGCGCCGTAAAAGAAAGAGGGCTCTATTTTATATTTGGTTCCGCAGTGCGAACAACGATCATGCATTTCGTATACTTGCCCCAATTTAAAAGGGTTTTTCTCTTTATACATGCTCTCCTCCTGGCATACAGGACAGGTGCCTGTAAGAATGCTGTATAACTTAGTGCCTTTCAAGAATTTCATAATATTTTTTTTGCATTACAAATTTAATCATCTTTGCACGAACCTTAAGTTACATTCGTTACAATAATGCTCAATATTCATAATCTTTCAGTCTCTTTTCAAGGAGAATATTTATTTCAGGAAATTAGTTTTCGTTTAGGTGCCGGTGATCGTATAGGTCTTATAGGTAAAAACGGAGCGGGAAAATCTACCATGCTAAAAATTATTGCTGGCGAACAGGAATATGATAGCGGACAAATCGCCAAAGACAAAGACTTAAGAATTGGATTCCTTAAGCAGGATATCGATTTTGTACAGGGACGTAACGTTTTGGATGAGGCTTATCAGGCTTTTGAAGAAATTAAGTCGCTGGAGGCTAAAATGAACGATATAAATCATCAATTAGCAACACGTACCGATTATGAAAGTGATTCGTATACAGAATTAATTCAGGAACTTACCGATGTGACCCATCAATACGAAATTATCGGTGGTTATAATTACGAAGGCGATACTGAAAAAGTTTTACTTGGTCTTGGTTTTAAAAGAGAGGATTTTGAAAAGCTTACCGATACTTTTTCAGGAGGATGGCGAATGAGGATAGAACTTGCTAAGCTTTTGCTTCAAAATAATGATATTTTGTTGCTGGATGAGCCTACCAACCACCTGGATATTGAAAGTATTATCTGGTTAGAAAGTTTTCTGAATTCTTATCCTGGCTGTGTGATTCTGGTTTCTCACGATAAGATGTTTTTAGATAACGTGACCAACCGAACCATAGAAATTTCTTTAGGAAGAATATACGATTATAAGAAGCCTTATTCTAAGTATCTTGAGCTTAGGGGGGAGCTTAGAGCACAGCAATTAGCAGCCCAAAAGAATCAGCAAAAAGAAATAGAGCAGACAGAAAAACTTATCGAAAAATTTAGAGCAAAGGCTTCTAAAGCCTCCATGGCGCAGTCTTTAATAAAGAAGTTGGATAAAGTTAATCGTATTGAAGTTGATGAAGATGATAATGCAGTAATGAATATCAGTTTTCCGGTTTCGGTGCAACCTGGTAAAGTGGTGGTAGAAGCGGAACACGTGGGGAAAGCTTATGGGAAACATCAGGTTTTAGAGGATATTAATCTACTTATAGAACGAGGTAGTAAAATTGCTTTTGTTGGGCAAAACGGACAGGGAAAAACCACATTGGCAAAAATTATCATCGATGAGATTTCTCATTCGGGGAATCTAAAACTAGGTCATAATGTTCAGTTGGGGTATTTTGCTCAAAATCAGGCAGATTATTTAGACGGGGAAAAAAGTATTTATGATACGATGGTCGATGCTGCGAATGAGAGTAATCGAGCTAAAGTTCGTGATATGTTGGGATCATTTTTATTTCGCGGAGATGAAGTGGATAAAAAAGTGAAGGTGTTATCTGGGGGGGAACGAAACAGGCTGGCTCTTTGTAAAATGCTATTGCAGCCTTTTAATGTTTTGGTGATGGATGAACCTACCAACCATCTTGATATAAAATCTAAAAATGTACTTAAAGAAGCCTGTAAAAACTTTGAAGGTACTTTGATTATCGTTTCTCACGACAGGGATTTCCTTCAGGGGTTAACCAGTACAGTTTACGAGTTTAGAAATAAAAAAATAAAAGAGTATTTAGGGGATATTGATTATTATCTGGAACAGCGTAAACTTGAAGATATGCGTGCAGTAGAGAAAAGGGATAAAGTTTCAAAAACCGCAGCCAAAAAAGTCGCTACAGAAAAGCAATCCTATGAAGATCAAAAAAAATTAAAAGGGCTACATAATAAATTAAGTAAAATAGAGTCTAAAATCTCCAAAATCGAAAAGGAGTTAAAAAAGAAGGATCAGGAGCTAGCAACCAATTATGAGAAAACTATTGCTCAGTCAAATTTTTTGGACAGCTATAATGATAAGAAGAAGCATCTTAAAAGTTTAATGCAAGAATGGGAAGAATTACAGCTAGAAATAGAGGAGATTAGCTAATTTCTTAAAAAATTATGATATTCGATTAAACTTTAACGAGTTTTAGGAGTCCAATTAAATAAGTTATGGATATACGCAAAATAATTCTTTCAGCACTTGGACTCCTACTAATCGTCGGGGCCATCTTTGCAGCTAAATGGATCATCGATAGTAATGTAAAAGAAGATCCTAAAATAAAAAAGGTTGTAAAAAATGTATTTGTAAAAACAGTAAAAAATGATACAGTGCCCATTAGTATTCCCGCTAATGGAAATGTATCTGCGCTACGAAAACTTGAACTTTACTCTGAAGTGCAGGGCATTTTTAGAAGTAGTAGGCATAATTTTTTACCAGGGCAGCAATATAAAAAAGGTCAGGTTTTATTGAATATTGATGCTGCGGAATATGCGGCTAGCGTACAATCAGCTAAAAGTGATTTGTATAACAGCATTACTGCTATTATGCCCGATTTGCGTTTAGATTATCCTGAGGTCTTTGAAAAATGGCAGGAATATTTAAATAATTTCGATATCAATAAATCCGTACCTGCGCTTCCAGAGGTTGAAACCGATAAAGAAAAATATTTTATTAGTGGGCGTGGGATTGTTTCTGCCTATTATAATATTAAAAACCTGGAAGAGCGTTTAAGGAAATACACCCATGTAGCTCCTTTTGACGGTATTCTTACCGAGGCTTTAGTGAAAGAAGGGACACTAATTAGATCTGGGCAAAAATTAGGGGAATTTATCGATCCTTCAGTGTATGAATTGCAGGTTTCTATTGCTAAGAAATTTAGTGATTTGCTGAGTGTGGGGAAAGAGGTTAAACTTCAAAACCTGGATAGAACAAAGCAATACACCGGTATGGTAAGCCGAATAAATGGGAGAGTAAATCTGGAGACACAAACCATTCAGGTATTTATTCGTGTAGAAGGACAAGACATTCAGGAAGGGATGTATTTAGAAGCAATGCTCGATGCAAAGGAAGAGCCTAATGCACTGGAAATCCCCAGGGAATTACTGGTAGAGCGTTCTAAGGTTTATATTGTTAGAGATAGTGTGTTAGATCTTGTAAGAGTAGATCCGGTATATTTTAGTACAGAAACAGTTGTGGTAAAAGGCCTGGAAGATGGTACTAAGATGCTTGCTGCATCGGTTCCTGGAGCTTATGCCGGCCAACTGGTAAATGCTGAAGAAATAAGGGATACCGCAAAAACCGAATAGCTTTGAGAAAACTAATTAGCTACTTTATTAAGTACGAAGTTGCGGTAAATATCGTAATTATAGCTTTCCTTTTGTTTGGAGCCATTGGGGCCTTTACTTTAAAATCTTCGTTTTTTCCATTGGAAGAAAGCCGAATGATAAATATTGATGTCACTTACCCAGGATCGGCACCAGAGGAAATTGAAGAAGGGATTATCCTTAAAATAGAAGATAATTTAAAAGGTTTAGATGGTATAGAACGGGTAACCTCTGTAGCTAGAGAAAGCGGTGGCTCCATTACGGTAGAAATCGAGCGCGACGAGAATATCGATGTAATGCTTACCGAGGTGAAAAATGCAGTAGATCGTGTTCCTACCTTTCCAACAGGTATGGAGCCTTTAATCGTAGCTAAAGAAGAGTCCATAAGGCCTACGATTCGTTTTGCTATTAGTGGAGAGAAAATTCCGTTAGTCACCTTAAAAAGAATTAGTGAGCAAATTGAAAACGATTTGCGAATGATGGATGGGATTTCCCAGATTGAAATCGATGGTTTCCCTGAAGAAGAGATTGAAATTGCAATTAGGGAAAACGATCTTCTGGCCTATAACCTCACTTTTGAAGAAGTGGCTCAAGCCGTTTCCGGAGCTAATATATTAACTACGGGAGGAACCATTAAAACCAGCAGCGAAGATTATTTAATTAGAGCTAATAATCGAGCCTATTACGCTGAAGATTTACAGGATCTGGTTTTAAAATCCACAACCAGCGGAGAAATTATTAGATTATCTGATGTTGCCAGGGTTTCAGACCAATTTTCAGAAACACCAAATGCTTCTTTTTTTAACGGTAATCAGAGTGTAAATATTACGATAAGTAATACCAATTCTGAAGATTTACTTGCCGCCGCAGCCCAGGTAAATGAATATATAGAAGATTATAACCGCAAAAGCAGTAACGTTCAGTTAGACGTGATTTTTGATTCCTCTATTCGGTTACAGGAAAGAACGCAATTACTGGTAGAAAACGGAATAATGGGCATTGTGCTGGTATTATTCTTTCTCTCCCTATTTTTAAATACGCGATTGGCTTTTTGGGTAGCTTTTGGTTTGCCGGTAGCATTTCTTGGAATGTTCATTTTTGCAGAGCAATTCGATGTAACGATCAATGTACTTTCGCTTTTTGGGATGATTATCGTTATTGGGATACTGGTGGATGATGGGATTGTAATTTCAGAAAATATTTATCAGCATTTTGAAAGCGGAAAAAACCCTATAAAAGCAGCTTTAGATGGTACTATTGAAGTAGTGCCGCCAATTATTTCAGCAATTATTACTACAATATTGGCCTTTGCCAGCTTTCTTTTTCTGGATAGCCGGATAGGAGAGTTTTTTGGTGAAGTTTCAACGGTAGTAATGTTAACCTTGGTAGTTTCTTTAATTGAAGCCCTTATTATTTTGCCAGCACATATTGCTCATTCTAAGGCTTTAATGCGTGATGCACCTAAGCCTAAAACAGCGATAGGAAAATTCTTCGGCAAAATGAGGGATATCAATAAAGTAGGGGATCGGATCATGATTTTTCTTCGTGATAAATTATATGCCCCTACTTTAGATTTTGTGCTTAAACAGCAAATACTGAGTATTGGCATTTTATTAGCTGTTTTAATTCTCACCTTTGGAGCGATTGGCGGGAATATCATTAGAATTACCTTATTCCCAAGTGTAGCCAGTGACCGGATTTCTATTGATCTTTTAATGCCTGAGGGTGTTAATCCTGAAAGAACCGACTCGATTATTACTATGGTTGAAGAAGCAGCCTGGCGCGTAAACAAAGATTTTACCGAACGGCAGACCGGAAATCTATCGGTTATTGAAAACACCATTAAAAGAGTGGGGCCCGGGAATAACAAGGCTTCTATACAGGTGAACCTGTTGCCAGGGGAAGAGCGTGATTTCGGAGCTCCAGAAATTACCAATGCTATACGTGATGAAGTGGGACCGGTTTATGGAGTGGAAAATCTAACCTTTGGGTCTGGAGGGAATTTTGGGGGATCTCCGGTTTCGGTTTCGTTATTAGGAAACAATCTTGACGAACTTGAAGCAGCGAAGGAAGAATTGAAAACGATTTTTGAGAATAATCCTTTATTAAAGGATGTTAGTGATAGTGATCCAAAAGGGATCAAAGAGATTAATATCCATTTAAAAGAGAACGCGTATGCTTTAGGATTGGATCTGGCTGAGGTGATGCGACAGGTTAGAAATGGCTTTTTTGGTACACAGGCACAGCGTTTTCAGCGTGGGCAGGATGAGATTAGAGTTTGGGTGCGCTATGATCTTGAAAATCGATCTTCAATAAACGATTTGGATGATATGCGCATTGTAACTCCTAGTGGTAATCGTGTGCCATTTGATGAAATCGCGAATTATGAAATTATCCGTGGTACCGAATCGATAAGCCACCTTGATGGGATGCGTGAAATTAGGGTAAGTGCTGATATGGAAGATCCTAATGGAAGCTCTACCGATATTTTGGCAGATATTCAGGAAAATGTAATGCCAGATTTATTAGCAAAATATCCTAGTTTGAGTGTTTCCTATGAAGGGCAGAATCGGGAAGCCGGAAAACTGGTAAGTTCAGCTAGTGCAGTGTTACCTGTTATTCTTTTTCTTATTTATGCAACCATTGCATTTACCTTCAGAAGTTACAGTCAGCCTTTGCTTTTAATGATTATGATTCCTTTTAGTGTAATTGGAGTGGCATGGGGCCATTGGATTCATGATTTTCCTATCAATATGCTTTCAGCTTTGGGGATTATTGCCTTAGTGGGAATTATGGTTAATGACGGACTTGTACTTATAGGAAGGTACAATGGTAATTTACGGGATGGATTGAAATTTAAAGAGGCAATCTACGAAGCCGGTAAATCACGCTTTAGAGCTATTTTCTTGACCTCTTTAACCACCATTGCCGGTATGGCGCCTTTGCTTTTAGAAAAGAGCAGACAGGCGCAATTTTTAAAACCAATGGCGATTTCCATTAGTTATGGGATCGCGATTGCTACTTTATTAACCCTTTTCCTGCTGCCGTTATTATTATCAATTACCAATCGTATAAAAGTAGAGACTAAGTGGCTTGCTAGCGGAGAAAGAGTAGAACGGGAGTCTGTAGAGCGAACAATAAAAGAATTACATGAAGCTGAAAAAAATAGAGATGAATACTAAGATTATATATGTTACGGTCTTTTTCTTCGGGTGGCTATCTTTTTCAGCAAACGCGCAGGAACCTTTACAGGATTCCCTGCTTACTAAAGAAGAGGTAATTTCCAGAGCTTTAGAAAGTAATTTCGGTATTAAAATAGCCAGTAATAATGTGGACATTGCAGAAAATAATCAGAGTATATTAAATTCTGGCTATTTACCAAGTCTAAGAGCTGTAGGAGGATATAGTTATGACCTAAATGACCGACTTACCGAGCCAGAAGGAGGTGAAAATGTAGATCAAAGGGGGATTGAAGGAGAAGCCTACAGTACTTCAATAAATTTAGATTATACTCTTTTTGATGGTTTGGGTAGGCTTTATAATTATAAAAGTTTAAAAGAGCAATATAATCTTTCTCAATTAGAAGCCAGAGAAACTATAGAAAATACCATTCTTCAGCTACTAACCGTTTATTATGAAGTTGCCAGGTTAAGCCAGAATATGGAGGTGTTAGAGGAAACCCTTCAAATTTCCCAGGAGAGAGTAAAAAGAGCCCAGTATCAATTTGAATATGGGCAATCCAATAATCTGGTGGTACTGAATGCAAAGGTAGATGTAAATACAGATAGTATCAATATTATTGAAACCCGTCAGCAATTACAAAATACCAAGAGGGACTTAAATGTGATCTTAAACCGGGATATCAATAATCGTGAATTTCAGGTAGATACTTTAGTCGATTTTATTCCGCAGCTGCAAATCGAATCATTTTTAGAACAATCAGCTTACAATAACGTGAGTTTGCTGCAAGCACAAAGCAACATCATTATTAGCGATTATGATATTAAAGTAAGCAAATCTGGATATCTTCCTACGGTTGGACTTACGGGGTCTTATGGTTGGAACAGGAATATTAGTGCGGCTACTGCATTTTTTCCGGGTTCGACTACGACTACTGATGGCCTCTCTGCGGGGATTAATTTATCCTGGGATTTATTTGATGGAGGGCAAACCAGCGTGGCTATTCAGAATGCAAAAATCAATAAAGAAAATCAACAACTTCAAAAAAAACAGATAGCATTACAAGTAGAACGCGATATAGCTAATGCCTTGGGGAATTATGAGAATAAGCTTTACATTTATCGTGTTCAGGAAGAAAACGTGCTCACTAATCAGGATAATTTTAACCGATCTGAAGAACAGTATCGCTTAGGGCAAATTTCGTCTATTGAATTTAGACAGGCACAGATTAATTTGCTGGATGCCAAAACGAGTCTTAATTTAGCGAAATATGATGCAAAGTTAGCCGAACTTCAATTATTACAATTAACCGGCCAGTTGCTAAATATTGAGTTTTAATTATGTTTGAGCACTTTTTTCAATGTCCGTATTGCTGGGAGGAAATCTCAGTACTTTTAGATCCTTCGATAACACGCCAAACCTATATTGAAGATTGCGAGAATTGCTGTAATCCTATAGAGTTTACGGTATCTTTTCAAGATGGGGAATTACTGGAGTTTGCAGCAGAAAATATTGAGCAATAATCAGACTGTTTAATTTGTTTGCTGTCAGTAGGTTATTTTTTTTGATGTTCATTGAATCAATAGAAAAATAGCTATCGAAATTTATTTTAGCTAAAAGAGATCAATAAATTTTTAAAAAAAGTTTTGGAGAAGTAAAAAAGCGTTGTATATTTGCATCCCGATAACGCAATAAGCGATGTCGAAACATACTGAAATAAGATATTATACAATATATATCGCGGGATAGAGCAGTAGGTAGCTCGTCGGGCTCATAACCCGAAGGTCACTGGTTCGAGTCCAGTTCCCGCTACTAGCAATGACAAGGGTTTCAAGAGATTGAAGCCCTTTTTTTATGGACTGGGTACAACATAGGTACAACATTTTACCATTTTTGATATTGATATATTATTTGATATTATTTACTGTTGATTAATGCCAAAACATATCATAAAGCCTATATATAACAGAGAGTACATTCTTTGGCTTTTTAAGTGATTGAAGTAGTATATGTTTAGATGGTTCTTATTTCTTATCTAGCTATTTTCAATTAACCCTAATTTAAATTCTTTTAAAATTTGAACAGCATATTCTAAATTCCACTCTCTATTTTTTATCCATTGTTTGGCGATTTCTGAATCTTTGGCATCTGCAACATTATCGTTGATGGTTTTTAAAATTCTATCATTAATGGCTTCTGAAATATTTAAAAAATGGCTTGCTTTTCTCCCTAATACTCTCGCTGCAATTTTGAATTGATCCAAGTCATCTTCCTCCGGAAAAGTGTCATTGTGATGTTCTACTATTTCATCAAAATTTAAATCGAAGTAATGTTCAATGATTCTTAAAATATCATAGAGGTCGTTATCCCTTTCTTCTGGCCTGTCGCTCCAGGCTATTAATTTTAAAATTACCATTCCGGGAAGGGATGGGATTTGCAAGGACTTTTCTTCTATTTGTACGGTTTCAGATTCTTTTAGCACTTCGTTATATCCCAGAACGTGTAAATCTGTGTAGCGTTCATTAAATTTTATGGTGAATTTTTCTTCTATCTCTCCAAAGGGTAATAGATCAATAGCAATATTGAATTTGTTATTATAGAGTGTCCACGGGGCTTCTACTTTGTTAAAACCATATTTGAGAAGTGCTTCAACCACAGCTTCAAATTCCTGTATGGAGGCTATCATTATAGCAAAATCAATATCTTTTGTTCCCCTGCTCGGTTTAATTCCTCCTTTCAATAGTTCTAAGGCTACAGCACTTGCACCAATGAGGTAGTAGGGTATGTTTAGTTTTACCAATACCTCATCGATAATATCAAAAACTTCTTTAAAATAAGGGATTGCTAATTCCTTATAGGTTTGGTTTGATTTGCTCATTCAAAATTAGATTTGCGGTTTCTTTGCTTCTTTTATCATTCCCGATCATCAATTCGGCATACACTAATGCTGCGGGTGCTGTATTCTCATTAAATTGGGGGTTCCAAAAGAGGTCGTATGCCCATACATCCCCTTCATCATCTGGAATTAGTCTGTAGTGGAGCATCAGTTCTTTTACGGTCTCTATCGTGTATATTATAAACTTTTCTGGGCGTAAATGATTGGTGAGTATATCCCCTGCAGGTTCACCTCCCCATACGGTTTTCCCTTCGTTGAACTGTATTTCTTTCCAATCTTGATTTTTATTTTGAAATCTAAAACGTTGCTTAAAAATCGTAGGTCTTAAAGTTTGTTCAAATTCTGTAATCCACTTATTGAGGAGTTCTTCATAATTATTAATGATATATTCATTCTTGTTCAATTTTAATATGAAGTTAGTGTCCAATAACCCATTTATAATTAATGGAATATTTCCCAAGCCTACATTTGTAAGCTCAGCGATATCTCTCTGAGTGTGATTTAATAACTGGGGGTTTAATAAAAAATGAAATATGACCTTAAGTCCAGTTTTTGTAAATGCCCTATTTCCTTTATCCTTTTTAGTTTTAAGTGTCTTATTGGTATCAATATATAGGAATACTTCATTATGGTTTATATAGACATTTCCATTCCCCTCTAAATAGTTCACGTTATGCGCTCTTAGTTCTTCCTTTACTTTTGGAAATAACTTTTCGGCAACCAATAGAAAGTTTTGAAATTCATTGTTGTAATGTAGTATATTGAGTATTTGATGATTCTTCACATCCTTTTTAATCTCTACCAGTAATACGACCTTCTTATCATTCAGGGTTAAACCCAATTCCCCATCTATACCGGTGTCTTTATTAGGAGCAATGGTTTTCCATTCCCAAGTAATCGGGATATCCTTCTCTAAATTATGAATTGCATTATTGAAAATATCTAATTCGGTCATTACAAAAACATTTTATTGTTCACTATTTTTTCTTGTTCATTATTCGTGAACACGTTTTATTTGTGAACAAAGATACATAATTGTTCTGATTAATACATAAAAATCACTCATCACATTACCGCTCTATTCCATAAAAGCTACATTTTGGCGTTACTAAACTATAGCATTGGTTTTTTTAGATCATTTAGGGATTTTTTAAGGAGATTCAATTCAGCGGTGTTTGGCTAAGGAAAATTTTATTAAATTTTTTGCCCATCGTTCATTGGACACTTTCACGACTTCTTTAGATAATTGATAAACAGATTGCTAAAATTTCTTAGGTTTTGAGAAAAAATTCTAATACAGTAAACGGATGCTCTGGGCTACTCTCAAAACCGAATAATAAGGCAAGTCAACTCAATGGCAAATCTAACTACAATATGTACCAATTAAACTACTTTTTATAGGTTTTATGCCTATAAATTTGTGATTGTATATACTTGAAATTCTGATGGATATGATAAAAGGAAAAGTATTGAAAAAGCTAAAGAACTATTAATTACGTCTTCCCTTTTTATAGCTTAAGTGTAGTATAAACTAGGTTTTGGACATCCACAATCCTTTAGCAAATTGTTTAAATTAAAAACCAATTATTCCCCTTTTAGCAGCAGATTTTTCTACATAAACTAAGTATCGAAAGGGAATGGCGAAAATACCCGCTATAATAAATTACGATAAACAATAAATAATTTTAAGCCTGGAGAACAAGAATAACATTCAAAAAACTAAAAAGTATTGAGAAAGAACAGAAAGAATGCTTACGTTAGAACTAAAAAGTTAGAGGAAAATAGAGTTTTAACCCGTAAAATTTATGCTGAAGTTCCGCCCCGTGTTGAATATGAATTTAACACGCATTGCTTATCAGTTGAAACCAGTAATTAATGAACTTGAGACTGGGCTAAAAAACATAAAGAAATAACATAAACCTCACCTTGCGTTGCATACAAAAAATAGATTGTGAAAAACTTCGAAACCTTAATAAAAGAACATTTTGGGCAATTATCAAACCGAGAAGTAGCCTTTATCCGCCCCTATTTTCAGGAAGAAAAACTTCAGAAAAATGAATTTTTTACCCAGACCGATAAAACTTGTGACAAATTGAGTTTTGTAAAATCTGGCATTCTTAGAGTTTATACTTTATCTGACGGCAAAGAAATCACCCAATGGATTTCTACCCAAAACTTTCTACTCACAGAAGTAATGGGCTTCTTTTTTAATCAGCCCAATCGGTGGGCCATACAGGCCCTTACAGAAACCGAATTACTAAGCATTACCAAGACCAATTACCTTAAACTTTGCCAGGAATTTCCTAAATGGAATGAGATTGAAAAACAATTGATAATGAAGTGCTTTATGATGATGGAAGACCGGATTTTTTCTCATTTATCAATGACCGCAGAAGAAAGATATGAGTTGTATTTTCAGCAAAATAAAAAATTATTTAATCAAGTGCCGTTGCAATACATTGCTTCCTTGCTTGGGATGACCGCTGAAACACTCAGTAGAATACGAAAACGCCAAAATGAAAATTCTTGATTTTTATCAAGAGCTGCTGAATTTAAGTTGAAGACCTTTGATCTCAACAACTAAATGTAGCAAGGATGATAAAAATGAGCAATCTTATAAAGCTTGAAGAAGTAGGGCAGTTTTTACTTTCCCTTCTCTTGTTTAATCAACTGGATTATGCCTGGTGGGTGTTCCCTGCCTGTTTACTCTTACCTGATTTGTCGATGTTGGGCTACCTGATAAATCCCAAAATAGGCGCTTGGATTTATAACCTGTTTCATCATAAATTTTTAGGAATTAGCCTTCTGTTATTGGGGTTTTTATGGAATCAACCACCGCTAAGCCTGGCCGGTGTTATCTTATTCGGTCATTCTGCAATGGATCGGATTTTTGGTTATGGACTAAAATATGAAGACAATTTTAAAAACACTCATTTGGGATGGTTTGGAAAAGATTAAAAAATTTGGCAATTAATTTTTGCCACTTGTTTCTATACATGAACCTGCTTTTCTATTTAGAAAACAATAACAATTGTGGTGATCTACAGGAGTTTTATTTGACTATTTTTATTGGAACATTTCACGTGGAGTGAAGTCGAATGGTTTCGTTGGATACTATTATTTAAAACAACTTATAAGCCAAGCTATGAATAAAAAACAGTTTCTTTTAGGATTACTCTTAGTATGTGTTTTCGCTTGTAAAGATGCAACTAAAAAGTCTGATGAGCATCAATCCCCTAAAAATGAGTCAGCAATCGAACAAACAGGTGACGAAGCAAATTTCTCTTCACCACTCAATAAAGATGAGGTGGTTAAAAATATTCAGGGGAAATGGAAAGAATCGGAATATCCTTACCGAATGATGGAAATTAGCGGACAAGAAGTTAAATTCACAGAAGAAGGAGTAGTGGAGCCACCAAAATTCAAAGCATTCGAAATTTCAAATAAATGCCCTTTCCAGGTGAATAATATAAAAGAGGTTGATAAGAACACGATCATCCTTAGTTTAACCGAAGAGCAACGCTGTGAAAAATTGAAAATTGAAAATGAGACCTTGATTTTAAGTGGTTACAGCACCAATACAGAAGCCGATTATAAAATAGTCTATAAAAAGATGGAATAAGTCGTGATCCATTAAAGACTACACTTATAATTCGTGATTTTTTATAACTAATTACGGATGTAGATTTTTCCTATTCTTCCACCAAAACCAAGAAGCGATTACCCCCATAATAATCGGTAAAGGCAAAAATACAATTTGCATAAAATCACTAAATGCATTAGCAGTTTTATAAATGTAGGGGACCCATCTATATTCGGGAGTTGTATAAATGTACAAGTAATACACCATTACAATTCGGAACACCAAAACTAACAGTCCACCATATAAGGTTTTTCTATACGACTTCGAAAATGTGGGTAAAGGCAATACGGCATAATAAAAAGTCATTACCAAACAGATAATCATTTCTATAATAACATACACTACGTTTATAAGTGTATAAGTAGGTGTTTGATTTGGAGTTTTCGTATGAAGTAGCGATAGAAAATCCAGCACTTCGATAAGCAAGAAAAACGAATAAACCCCATAAAGTATAGCGCACCATCGTACCAGTGTTTTCCATTTGATGAAACTATTTCCCATTACTATTTAATTATATCAGTTTAAGTATAGGTACACCAAGCTTAACACGTTTTAGATTAATTGGTACTAATTTACACTAGTATAGAAAATAATACTAACTTTTATTGGATTTATAGGAAACGATATAACTAGCTATTCCATCGACAACGTAGTGATTGCATTATTTTTTATAGGCTTAAGTCAGGGAGTGGAAAGTGTCGTAGCATCCACATCTGTTGTTCCATTAGCCTTCGCTGCAAAAGGCCCTTTTATGTTGGTCTATGCAGCGCTATCCAAAAAAGGCTTGTGGTTATCAATGGGAGCAGCATTATTAGTATGGTTTGGCATCTCTTATCTTATCATCCTCTTAGACTTTAATAACTTTAGTTGGGGGCTGGGTATTTGTATAGTAGTCCTTATAGTAAGTACTATTATCTTTGAGAAAACATTCAGTGCATTGTCGGTGGTAGGACAAAAAACCGAATATAAGGGTTTAAATCTTTTAGCAAGAGCCCTTTTTGCAGGGATAATTATTGGTGCAGCCGTTCTGGCTTCCAAATTTTTAAGTCCGTTATTTGGAGGGATTTTGGCCTCTTTTCCAGCAGTTTTTGTTTCCACTCTCATTATTTTACATAAGAGTCGTGGTGCAAAGATAGCTATAGGATTAGCAAAAGCATTATTAATAAGTGGATTTATAAACGTAATGTCTTATATAATCGCCATAAGATTGTTGTACACTTCGGTTGGGATATATTGGGGAACATTGATAGGGCTTTTAATTTCATTAGCTACAGCCTATGTAACACATCAGTTTATTCTAAAGAAACTAAAATAAATGAAACATATATCCTTCAAAAATCACCAAATACCGCAACCGTATAACCTGAGCAAAAGCAAATAAACTCAAAAAACAATCATAGTTTTCTATAAGTATTTTAAGACCAATCAGAATTGGGAACGAGGATTTTTAGTTAGTTTTATAAGAAAATAATCCCAATACTTTAGCAACTTATAGTACGCCCTTAAAAAAGCACTACGAACTATCGAATGAACTTGAACGACACCACAAGACTTTCACGGCTTACAGCCATACTTACCCAGTTGCAAACAAAACGCTTAGTCACAGCCACAGCCTTAGCGAGCAAATTTTCGGTAAGCGTTAGAACTATCTATCGTGACATTCGGGCCTTAGAACAGGCAGGCGTACCCATCATCACAGAAGAGGGTAAAGGCTATCTACTAATGGAAGGTTATACCATTCCGCCATTGATGTTTACTGAAGCCCAGGCCAATGCGTTGATCATTGCAGAGCAACTGGTCCTTAAAAATAAAGACACCTCTTTTATAAGAGATTATTCAGCGGCCATTGAAAAAATAAAAGCCGTGTTGCGTTATAGCCAAAAAGACAAAGCCAACCTACTTTCTGAAAGAACACAGTTTGAGCAAATTAAAAGCCTGGAAAGAAACAGCAGCAATTTATCTGACCTGCAATTTGCACTGACCAATTTTTTGCAAACCAAAATCGATTACATCAATGCGGAAGGAAAAACAACAACACGCATTATAGAACCATTTGCATTGTTAAGTACAGAAAACTGGTTGTTATTGGCTAAATGTCGATTGCGAAAAGAATTTAGGTATTTCCGTTTAGACCGAATTAAAAAATTACAGCTCTTAACGGAGAAATTTGAACCCCATCAAATGACTCTACAAGAATTTTTTGATAAAAATCACGATCAATAATCACCCCTGACATACCCTTGTCATTCACTCATTTTAGCTTTGAACCAGTATTAATTTAAAAAAGCATAAAATGAATCTTACAAAAATGATCACAGATTATTCCGCTTACAATTTAAGTGCTAACCGGCAATTGGTAAACTGGTTAAGCAATCAACCCGAAGCAGAACTCCAAAAAGAAGTGCCCTCAAGTTTTAAAGGAGTGCTCCCCACTTTAAATCATATTTGGGCGATTGAGGAAATGTGGTGCGCTCATCTTTTTAAAAATCAGGATGCCGTTAAGCGTTATGGGGTGCAAGACCTGAATTCTCAGGAAGTATTTGAGGGGTTACTTCACCGTTCAGCGGTCATTGTTGAAAAAGTAAATCAGTCATCAGATGAAGCACTAATCCAAAATAGCTATATCAAAACACCTTGGTTTGAAGCCAATATTTCAATTGCCGAATATCTGCAACATTTGTTTAATCACGGGACCTATCACCGCGGACAAATTATTAGCATGGCCCACCAATTAGGTTTTACAGAAATCCCTTCAACCGATTTTTTATTCTTTAGCTTAACAATAGCCAACCAGTAAATAGGACAGCGGTCATGGTGTTCTCCCACATAATGACCGCAATGAAAAATAAGAAAAGTGAACAAACAAGAACTCGAATTATTTTATCCAAAGAATAAACAGCATTGGCGTGAATGGCTATTTAACAACCATCACCGTAAAGATGCTGTTTGGTTGGTTTTTTATAAAAAACAATCGGGCAAAACAAGCATTTCCTGGAGTGATGCCGTAGACGAAGCCCTATGTTTTGGCTGGATAGACAGCAAAGTAGAAAGCATAGACAAAGAAAGCTATAAGCAATACTTTTGCCAACGAAAACCCAATAGCACCTGGAGTAAAATCAATAAAGAGAAAATTGAAAAATTAATCTCAACTAACCAAATGACCAAGGCAGGTTTTAAAGCAGTAGAAAGAGCAAAACAAAACGGTTCCTGGACTATTTTAGATCAGGTAGAAGCACTTATCCTCCCGGAGGATTTAAAACAAGCCCTGGCCGGTTATAAAAACGCTTTAGAATATTTTGATGGGCTTAGCAAGTCCAATAAAAAAATGCTACTGTATTGGATCATTTCCGCTAAAAGGCAAGAAACAAGACAAAAACGAATCAACGAGCTGGCAGAACTTGCGGGTAAAGGCCAAAAACCCAAACAATTTAGGTAGGATAAAAACACTTAAAAGAACGGTAGCATTTACACGAGCTACTCATCTAAAAAAATGGAAACTTAGTTGTGTTAGACCTGTAGATAGTATTCAGAAAAGTAAAAGAGATCAACCCTAATGCATTTTATTATGGTAGCTTCAAGTCTGCCACTTCGCGTAAAAATTGGTTATTATTTTAATATTGATAATATGACTTGAAGCTAAAATTAAGTTCTCGATATAATTTTACTTTGTTCTACTTCACAAAAGCATTCAACCGGGCCGATTTTAATTTCTTAATGCCATATGGGGTATAAAAAATGAAATGTATTTTATAGATTCATAGTTAGCGCCACACTACATGGCGATAATTAGAAGTCGGACTTTCTGTAAAACTGAACATTGAAATGGAAAATTATAAAACAAGAAAAATTAAATTTAAAGAAATAGTAGAAATAGGTACTTGGCATGTAAAAGTATATACCATTTCCAAGAGTGGAGCATTTGACCATCCGCTTTTCTATAAAAGTGTTATTAGCCAACTTCCCAGCTGGTTTCAACAAGAAAACAGTTTCGATGCTACGAACGATAAGATGGCATTTTTGATTTTACACGCCGGGACAGAAGGCATATTTTCATTGATTAATTGGTGGGTCGGGAAAAATATGCTGAATACTCATATATTTATGACGAATCCCGAAAAACCCAATGAATTTGAAAAAATATCGGGTGACGGACTCGCTCCCTGTATTTGGGAATTAGAAATAATTAATCACGAAAGGATCTCGTGGATCAAGAATGTGCTAAAACAAATACCCAACCCCCATTTTAAAGAATATTTAAGCGATACGATTAGTATAGAGCTATGATGAATGAACCAAAAATACGTTTTGTACAAAAAAAGGATTTATTGCAATTAGTGAATTTATGCAAGCTTCACGCAGATTATGAAAAGGCCGACTATGATGTTCAACAAAAAGAAGAATTATTGAATAAACATCTGTTCTCAGATCATCCAAGTCTATACTGCCTGGTGGTAGAGAAAGAAGGTCGCCTTATAGGTTATACTGCCTATATGAAGCAATTTTCAACCTGGGATGCTACGAATTATATCTATATGGATTGCCTGTTTATGACAGAAGAATCAAGAGGCTTTGGTATTGGGGAAAAAATAATGGATAAGATTAAAGAAGAAGCCCAAAAACTAGGTTGCGCAATGATCCAATGGCAAACACCAGAATTCAATAAAAGAGCTATAAAATTTTATAAAAGAATCGGGGCCGTAGGAAAATCAAAAGAACGATTCTTTCTTAATGTAGAATAAAACCTATATAACCCTTTTCAAATCCAGTCACTTAATTTCAGCATAAAAACCGCTTTCATAATCATCAGGAGAAGCGGTTTTCTTATTAAGCTTAGCAAAGCTTCAAAAATCAGAAAATTAACAAAAAGCAAAAATAGGGATAACTTTATTCCTTATGGAGTAGCACTAGCAATAACCTTTGTAATCCCTTTGTTTACTTCACCAGTACTTGTTATTTTAGTTTTTTTAAGATTGAAAAACTCAACCAATGAAAAATACCGTATTAAAATCTCTATTAGTGCTAAACCTATTTGTTACAGCCGGTCTTGTGGTCTATATTGTAAAAAACAATGAGGTAGAAATAGACCTCTCCAACGAAGTTTTAAAAGTGAGAGGGCTTGTAGTAGCCGATTCAATAGGCGTGGAGCGCGTGATTATAGGTACACACCTACCACCGCCACAATCCTTTGGGTATCGGTTTTATAGAGGAGACAATTCCGGTGTTTCTGGTGTGATGCTTTACGATCACGAAGGTCAGGAACGTGGAGGTTATGTCACCGATGATTCTTATGGAAATATATTTTTAACCCTGGATTCCAAAATTTCCCAACGTGTTTTATTTATGGCCGAGCCTCAAGGAGCATCCACGCTAAAAATGTGGGGTGAAAATGGAAACCAGATTAATCTTGGCGCTTCTGATGACGGAACCTGGTTGGATGTTTCAGACAACGGAAAAAAACAAAATCTAATAGAAAGCAATTAATGCAATGAAATTTTATAAAATTACCGTACTCATTCTTACAGTTCTATTTTTCACCAACTGTGAACAAAAAATCACCATAAAGAAAAATAAATTCACTAGTATCAATCCGGTTACCTATACCGATGTCCTTTACAAATCAAACCGTGATACTGTTTTTGTTTCCACCTATAGCGGAAAAATATATGAGCTCATCAATAATAAAGAAAACAGAAAACAAATCGCAAGTCTTGATGATGAAATATACAGCCTGGTTTATAATGCCCAAAGTGATGAACTCTATGCTGCAACTTTAAATTCTGGAGTGGTCATCATTAATGCATCAACCGGTGCAGTCACGGGAACCTTACCTATTCAACAGACCTGGGCATCTCAACTTTGCTATAATGAGCAAAGCGGACTCCTGGGAACATTCGACTATAAAGGAAATCATTATATATGGGATCTTAAAAATGATTATAAACTCTTGGAGACCCCAACAGAATTACAACAAATGCGTCCAAAATACATAGCCGATAACGGGGATATTTATTTTGACGGAAAGAGTAAAATCATTCGCTGGAATTATAAAACAAATGACATAGCTTCTTTGAACAGTAGTGGCCATATAGCCGATGTAGATGCTGAGAAAAATGTAGTACTGATAGGCGGTAAGGAGTTTGCTTTTTACAATGCTGAAGTAGATAGCGTCCTTTACAAGGAAAAACATCCAGACTGGCCCATCCATATCTCCGGAAAAGATCGAAAAGACAGTATCGTCAACGTTCCCTTAAGTTTAGAAGTACTGTCAGGCTTGGCAAGCCCTAAATTTATCTATACCTATGGATTAGATAAATCAATACGTAAATGGAATAAGTCATCAGGAAGTTTAGCCGCAACCTATGCCAAACACAAAGGCAGTATAAGCGGAATGACAATGAATAGCGATCAAAACCAATTGGTCACCATAGATCTTTTAGGGAACATTCAATTCTGGGATTTATAAAACTAATTTTAAGTAAGGGCGTTGAACCACGA
>Ga0098065_1000056_pt1 | contig 71295 bp, 61 predicted proteins | sample 25_taG_FD_75062 | JGI IMG/M metagenome (GOLD analysis project Ga0098065, IMG submission 75062) | Marine viral communities from Cariaco Basin, Caribbean Sea - 25_WHOI_OMZ | ecosystem: Environmental > Aquatic > Marine > Oceanic | place: Caribbean Sea: Cariaco Basin | collected 2014-11-08 | reverse complement strand
ACAGCCAAGAGAAGATTTAAAATGGAAGTAAGGAATTTAATTATTGCAATGATAGTGACCTTTTCCGGAGGAGATCCCAACAAATTATTTAAAACTTAAAGTGGCCGGAATTTCTTCCGACCATGACTGGCTTAAGCCGCTTTTTTAATTATAAGTATTTAATACTGAAGTTCTTTCTTATTTTTTTGCTGTGTAGGACTTATAATTTCTACATTTTGGAATGCTATAGCTCCCTTTACAACCGATGCTATCACTTTGCGCATTGCATCGATGATTTGCATTTTTAATTCGCTGCGATTATAGATTAAACTCACTTCTCTTGCCGGTACGGGATCTTTAAACATTTTTAAGTTGCTCTTATCGTTTTCAGAAAGATCTAAAGTATGGAGGTATGGTAGTAGCGTCATTCCCAAACCTTCGTTAGAAAGTTTAATCAGGGTTTCAAAACTACCACTTTGTAATCTAAAATGTTCGGCTTCACCAGATTTTACTGTTTTACATAAATTAATGATTCCGTCTTTAAAACAATGACCGTCCTGTAGTAATAAGATATCATCAATATCCAAATCTTTTACATCTATTTTGTATTCATGATGTAAACGATGGCTTGGCGGGATATAGCCCACAAAAGGTTCGTAGTATAGAGCGTTTTCTTTTATGCCTTCAATATTTAAAGGGGTCGCAGCAATAGCAGCATCTAAATGACCCTCTTTTAGTTTTTCGATAATTGCTTCGGTATGCAATTCCTCGATCTGAAGTTTTACCTTTGGATATTTTTTAATGAAATTATTAATAAACATAGGCAGCAGTGTAGGCATTACGGTAGGAATAATCCCAAGTCGAAATGCACCACCAATATATCTTTTTTGTTGATCTACGATATCCTGAATTCGATCGCTTTCATTCACAATATTCCTGGCCTGAGTGACAATTTTTTTCCCTGTTTCAGTAAGCTCGATGGGCTTTTTACCACGGTCAAAAATTAGAACATCTAGTTCTTCTTCTAATTTTTGTATTTGCATACTTAAAGTAGGTTGGGTAACAAATACTTTTTGTGCGGCTCTTGTAAAGTTTTTATGCTCGGCAACAGCTAAAACATAATGCAACTGAGTTATGGTCATAGTCTACTATAATATTTCCTTGATCATCTGGATTTATATTTTAAAAATCCTTACTTACAAATATATTAGTTTTTTCTATTGTAAACGAAAAAATACTAAAGTTTATCTATACTGTAAACCCGCAATTAGTTGGTTATAAAAGCGGGTTTCAATCTAAATTATTAATTGTTATAGCCGAATGGTAATTACTTTTTCATGACCATCAAAAGTAAATTTTCCATCGTTCCAAACCGGTGGACCAAAAGGGTTTAACTTATTGTTTGAAACTCCATAATCTTCTTGTGGCATTCCATTGGTTTCAAAATCCATTTTGTCATTATCATTTTTATCGTGAAAGCAAATTACAGCGTATTCCCCTTTAGGGACATCAGTAAAAGTGACTACAGATTTCCCATTTTCTATTTTAGCATTCTTTGAAAAAACAGGTTTTTTCATAAAGCTTTCTTGGGTATAAATTCCGTAAACCATCTTTCCATTATCACTGGTCACATTTAAAATTTCTACAGAAATCGTTCCGGTAGTATCTCTTGCAGTTTCCTGTGCGTTGGCAACAAATCCTGAAATAAAAAAAGCAAAAATAATAGCTAAAGTTCTCATGTTTAATTGGTTTTATTTAATTTTATAATGTAAAAGTAGGAAAGAACTATAGCTTTAAAGAAAACAGTTTACCGAATTGCAGAATTTTATTGCTGAATTGTTTTTTCACGTATTAACCTGAATTCGATAATTCCATTCATTTTGGTTTATTGAGTTGATCTTCAAAAAGAATTTGTATCGAAATTTTACTAAAATGTAAGCTTCGATATAAAATATTTTGCAAATATTTCAATTAACCTCCGGTTATGAGATGTATTTAATATTGATTATATAAACAAAATTGACTATATTCGATCAAGTGATGAAATATATTATTAAATGATAGAAAAAAATGATTTAACCACAACGCACTTAGCAGAATTACGCGATGTACTAGGTAAAAAAAATATCAAGACTGAGGTTGAAAGTCCATTTGACTTTATTCGTATAGCTACAAATGGATTGGATGCTAATATTATAAAGAATTTTAAGGCTTATTTTAATTTATCCTTAGATACAACAGCTCATATGCTTAATGTTTCTGAACCTTCCATATACCGATGGATTAAATCTAATAAAAAGCTTGACAGAAACTTATCAATTAAGATTTTCGAAATATCGGAACTTTTTCTTTTAGGAACTGAACTTTTTAGAAGTAAGGAGAATTTTTTTAAATGGTTGAATCTTCCAAATACGGCATTGGGAGGAATACAGCCAATCGAATTAATAGAAATGCCAGAGGGTATTTCTAAAGTGAGGGATATTTTAGGCAGAATTGAGCATGGAATTTATAGTTGATGAAAGTTTATAGAATTACAGGCAGGAAATATGCAAAAGATTTATCTGGGACAGGGGCAGCACTTTATGGTGGAAGATGGAATAAAAAAGGAACACCGGTAGTTTATACTGGAGAATCGAAGGAGATAGCGTTATTAGAAACAATAGTTCATACACCGCCAATGATTGTTCCCGATTTAGACATACTAACAATAGAAATTCCTAACAACTCAATTACTCAAATTGAAATTAAAAATTTACCTGGAAATTGGAATAATTATCCGGCACCTTCCATTTTGGCGCAAATAGGAGAAGATTGGATTAAAAATAAAAATACACTAGCACTAAAAGTACCCAGTTGTATAATCCAAAGTGCTTATAACTATATTCTTAATTGTCGGCATAAAGATTATAATAAAATAAATATTTTAGATCACAGAAACTTTCATTTTGATTCTCGTTTAAAGAAATATTGAATGTCTACAATAGATCATAATGAACTGTGGTCCACGCTGAGGCTTTTCATCTGACTTCCGCCAGGCAAGTTCCGGCAAGTGTGCTCTCCACAATAGTTTGTTTTTCAGTATAAAATTATATTCCAGATCAATTCTGATAGCAGCGGAATGGAATGACGAAAACAACAAATTATTACAGATTATTGATAATCGATATAAAATTCAAAATATCCAAATCTATTTATCCAATAATTTAACCAGCCAATCTTCTAAAATACCAATAATCTAACTTCTTAAATCAATCCCCTGGCTTTAATTTCCAGATATTTATTAATGGTATTAACGCTCAAATCTTTAGGTTTGGTAAGTACGACTTGGATGCCGTTACGTTGTAGCTCTTTGGCCATTTTTATCTTATTCTGGCTAAACTCTTCAGCAACTCCCTGGTGGGCGCTTTCGCTTAGGTTTTCAGGTTGAGTGTGCAGGAGCCTTGTAATTTCAGTATTTTCAAAAAAGATCACGACCAACACGTGTCGTTTATTAATCGCTTTTAAATAGGGGAGTTGTCGTTCTAAAGCTGATGGATGCTCAAAATTGGTATAGAGCATCAATAAACTACGATGCGTAATAAACCGGTTAATACCGGCATATAAACTACCAAAATCAGATTCTTTAAAATCGGTATTAATATTATACAAGCTTTCCATGATACGTTGTAACTGACTCATCCTGGAAGAATCTTTTAGTATTTTTTCGATTTTAGCAGAAAAACTAATCATTCCTGTTTTGTCTTTCTTGCGCAGGGCGATATTCGAAAAAGCAAGACTACTATTTATGGCGTAATCCAGCAAACTAAGTCCCTCAAAAGGCATTTTCATCACACGCCCGGTATCGATAACCGAGTATACTGGTTGTGCTTTTTCATCCTGAAATTGATTTACCATCAGGTTTCGGTGTTTTGCGGTAGCCTTCCAGTTAATAGTGCGCACATCGTCACCGGTCACATATTCCTTTATTTGCTCGAATTCCATGGTATGGCCGAGTCGGCGTATTTTTTTAAGTCCGGCTTGTGAAATTCGGTTATCAATAGCCAGGAAATCCAGTTTTTTCATCTGGATAAATGAAGGATATACCTTTACCATTTGCTCAGCGTTAAAAACCTTTCTGATTTTGGCCAGCTTTAGGATGCTTTGTGCGTATACATTCAGTTTTCCGAAGATATACTCACCACGTTGCAAGGGAGTAACTTCATATTCAAATTCATAGTTTTCGGAAGGGGTTATTTCCGCAGTATATAAAAAATCCCTTTTTTGAAACTGAATGGGAAGTTCGTCGATAACTTCAGCAAAAACTTTAAAAGAATAGGCATTTTTAATTTGAATTTTAACCGTATTGGAATCTGAATTACTAAACTTCTCAGGTAAAATACGTTGAGCGCTTAAACCTTTACTTTGATATAGCGCAATAATATCGATCACTAAAAGGATGCTTAGTAATACCAATATCACCCAAAGGATGGGATAGATGATTGGAATCCAAAACGAGAATAGGAAAAGCATCGCAATCCCAGCGATAATATAAAAAAAACGCTTGGTTAAATATAAAGACTTAAGAAATGTAATCACTATCGCGGTATTTCTACAGATTGGCTAATCATTTGAATAACGTCCCGAGTTTTCATGCCTTCCATTTCGCGGTCTGGGGAAAGGATAATTCTATGGCCTAAAACCGGATTTAGCGATTTTTTAATATCCTCCGGAATTACAAAATCACGCCCATCGATAGCCGCAAAAGCTTTAGCAGCATTCATAATAGCAATGGATGCTCTTGGGGAAGCTCCTAAATAAAGATGCGCGTGTTGGCGGGTTTTACTTACCAGTTCGGCTATATAGTGCAGGAGCTTTTCTTCAATTTTAATATCAAAAATCTGTGTTTTTAATTCCTTTAATTTTTCAGGAGAAAGTATAGGAACGATATTGGCTTCAGGTTGAGCTCCTTTTCTCTTGTTATGACCTTTAAGAATATCAATTTCTTCCTCTAATTTTGGGTAATCTACTTCAATCTTAAATAGAAAACGATCTAATTGTGCTTCAGGTAAGGCATAAGTTCCTTCCTGTTCTACCGGGTTTTGAGTAGCCAAAACCATAAAAGGATCCTGTAATTGATGGCGCTTCCCATCGATAGTAACCTGGCGTTCTTCCATTACTTCAAAAAGAGCAGCCTGAGTTTTTGCGGGTGCACGATTAATTTCGTCTATAAGTACGATGTTGGAGAAAACAGGCCCTGGTTTAAACTCAAAATCTGATGTTTTCATGTTTAAAACCGAAGTTCCCAAAACATCACTCGGCATTAAATCTGGTGTAAACTGAATTCGGCTAAAATCGGTTTTAAGGCATTTGGCAAAAAGCTTTGCTGTTACGGTTTTTGCTACCCCGGGAACACCTTCGATAAGTACATGGCCGTTAGAAAGTAAGCCTACAATTAATAGCTCTACAAAGTCGGTTTGCCCAACGATAATTTTAGATAGCTGAGATTTCAGATCTTCTACTGAAGTTTTTAATGCTTCCAGGGGAATACGGGCATCAAAATTAAGTTCTTTATGCTCTTCGTTTTTGGGGTGTATATTTTGTTCTTCCATTAGTGTTGGTTTTAGCTTCTCATGAAACGATATTTTACGCCGATTTTATCGAACACCGTCTATATTTTTTCTTTTGGGGCATTGGCATATTTAAATTTATATATGCCCCTACTTATATTTTCAAAATCCTGAGCAGTAGCTTTTTTAGTACTCAGTATCTCCATGTTTTTGAATAATTCTTCTACAAATTCAATCGTGGTACCCGTTTTATCGGCCAATATGGTATAAAATTGATCATGTTTTTTATCAGGTTCAAGTTTAATCTCAGTCCTGATATATTCTTTAAAATGCTGAATTCTTTTTTGGGTTAATTCGTCGATCTTTTTTTGTTCCAGATAAAGATCGGCAATAGTTTGGGTGTATTCGTATGACTGATTTTTTAATGGTTCTACGATTGGGATCGCTCGTTGCTTTCGTTTTCCTTCAAAAATAATAAATAACAAAGAGGCCAGAATCATTAAATAATAGGCCCATTTTAAAGGTTTGTTTTGCATGATCACATACAGCAAATTTGTAGGCTGTGCTTTACCGGTTTTATAATAATTATCCCAGTAAATGGACTGATTCTGGTCGATATATGCCAAAATATTTTCTACATATTTAAAATTATTGTGCTTAAGCATAAAATAATTACCAAAAGCTTCAGGCGTACTATGCATAAAGATCTTCCCTTTACCAAACGGTGTTTCAATAAAATTAATTTGGGGTTCACTTAAGGTATCATCATCGTATTTTACCGTTCCTAAAATAGTTGTTTTGAGAGTATCTATTTTGTTGAAATAAATAGAACTGAATTCATGCGGAACTTCAAAAGGTCCTTCCTGCTGGAAATTTTGATTTACCAGATCTAACTCCGTTTTAGGGATAAATGTCACCTTATCCTGAATTTTTTTACTGTAAGGTTTGGTTTCTAAATGCAGGGTATCTAAAAATTGTTCTCCAAAAACATCTGAAGCTATAAAAGCGGTATTCCCTTTTTCTACCCAGGCGAGTAATTTATTCAATTCGTCTTCGTCAAAAATGACGTGATTATTCAGGAAAAAATAAGATCCGTCTTTAATTTTGGAACTGTCGCTTAAAAACTCGAACGGCGGAATATTAATTTCCTCGAAATATTCTGGATTACTATCCTTCCAATTTTCGTAGAAAACATAGGTACCAAGCGGAATCTTGTCTTCTTTGGCATAGCTGGGATACCAGTTTATTGGAGTTGGTTCAATCGCTTCCAGATAGGTTAGAAATGCGACCAAGAGGATTAAAACACCAAGCGAAACTTTATAAAACCTACTCATTTTTGGTGTTTTTAATGGTTGAATTTAATTCTGAAAAACCTTTTTCAGCAAGTAAAAAATCTTCTTTAGAAACCTGAAAATCACCATACCAGATAAAATTGTACACTCGAGTGCCCTTTCTGAAAAGTCTGTTTAGCTGTTCATTAGTAATTTCTGAGATATAATCGTTGTTGGTTTTTTGCGCTTCAAATTCAATAAAGTTTTTAAGATCCAGTTCCTTTAAAGCCTGAAGATAATAATAACGAACCGCCATGCGATATTGGCCATTTTCTATAGCTGTGTTTATTAAGCTAGATATGTCGGCATTTTGGATAATTTCTTCTTCATCATCTAAATGTACTTTAGCTGTTTGTGGTTGCTGAAGTATATTTTTACCTGGATTCATGCGGGTAAATAACCAGATGATTAAACAAATCACACCTATTAACAGGATATAGGGTACTAATTTTATGATAAAACCAAAGATGCTTCCAGCGTCGTAATCGCCAAATAACCAATGTAGAAATTGTTGGTATTTCTGGTTAATCCATTCTTTAAACTCCTGCCACCAGGTTTTTTGCTGTTTCTCTTCCAGATAATTAAAATCTTTATCCTGCTTATGTTCTTCAATTCTATGCTCTTTAAATTCTACAGGCGTAAGATTATTGGTCGTATCATAGCGGATTTTATCATGAGGGGATACCGTAGCAGTTTCTTCTGCTTTTCGCTTCATTCCTGTATTAGCGCCGGACTGGGCAATAGTATCCTGCTGCGCTAATGCCAGATTAAAATTAATTAATAAAAGAAGGGAAATTAAGATTTTCATTCGCGGTCTTCGCCTAACCTATCGATATTTTCAAAAGTACCGGTAAAGTTTTTTTCTTCGTGTAAATTAAAATAGATAAGACTTATAAAGATTGGAGTAATGATATAAAGTAAGTACTGAGCGATAGAAGCCACAATGGTTAGGATCATCAATATAGGATCTTTACTTTGCATAGATTCTGCCATGGATTCTACACCGGCATCTAACCCGGAAATCATTCCAACAATCATATAAATGATCATGGGCATCTGAAAAACAACATTGATCAAGTACATAATGATACCAAAAACGATAAGTGCACCAAAGGTAAACCACCAGTTATCTTTAATTAACTGGAAGCAAGATGAAATTGTATCACCAACTCCTTTTTGTTCAAAAACCAAAATGGGTAAAGCTAAGGTGAGCACTACACCAAGATAAATACCTGGAATTAATATAAACAAAAGTCCGGTAAAAATTAAAATACCAACAATTAAATTAACGGCTAAGCCGCTTCCCAGATCTTTTTTAAGCCCGTTTTTTATATCATCTTCGCTTACTACACCATTATTGGCGATGTACGATTTTATATAGTTAAAAACACTTAAATATAGAGCTGTGATATAAACAAACACAGCAATTAAATTTATGAATGCAGGGATTAAGAAACCGGTGAAGTTTCCATAACTTTCAAATCCCATTCCTAGTGTTACATATGTATAATAGGCATTAGTTAAAATTAGCGCAATAAAGAAAGGGGCGCAAATTTTAAAATTGATACTAAGAAAGCTTTTCCCGTTTTCTCGTAAAAACTTAAAGGTATCACTTAGTAGTTCTCCAAAATCTCGGGTTTTTCTGAACCTGAATATGTTATTTTCCATCAACAAATTTTTTATGTAAACGATGTGGTAAAAGCACGTAGTACCACAAGATTAGAATTAATGACAAAGTTATAATTAAAATAGCCAGTATATCTGGCATTTCCGTATGCCTGGTGACAAATCCTTCTAAAAATCCGGCAATTATAAAAAACGGAACGGTAGAAATTACGATTTTTAGTCCGTCTTTAATTCCGGTGACAAAGGATTGGAGTCGGCTGTAAGTTTTAGGAAATAATATACTACGTCCTACAACCAGACCTGCACAGGCTGCAATAATAATCACCGAAATTTCTATCGTACCATGAATCCAGATGGTTCGTGCCGATGCCCACAAAAGCCCTTTGTCATAAAAGAAATACTGAAAAGACCCCAGCATAATCGCATTTTGCATAATTACCACAAGTGTTCCCAGACCTGCCAGTACACCAAATGTAAATGCCATTAAACCTACCCGAATATTATTAATGGTAATCCCCAAAAACATATCGGTTTCCGAGGCCTGTTTATAGACGGCCATCGGATCGTTATTTTCAATATTATTTAAAGTTGAATTCACATAAGCATCCCCAAGAACGGCTCTTACAAAACTATCGTCATTAGCAGCCGAATAGGCTCCAATAATCGCAAATAACGCAAAGACTATAAAACTGAATAATAATTGTTTTTGATACTGGTAGAAGAACAGTGGAAACTCTTTAGTATAAAATAGAATAAATTTATTTTTCGATTCTTTTTTGTTTTTGTAAATCTTACGATGGGCCTGTGATGCCAGGTCATTTAAATATTTCGCTGTATTACTGCCGCGATAAAAAGTGTTGGCATAGCTTAAATGATCTGTAATTTCTACATAAGAAGCAGAAAGCTCATCTGGAGAAATATGAGTATTATTTTTCAGGAGACTTTCAAATTTTAGCCATTTATCTTTATTTTGCTTCACAAAAGCAGCCTCGCGCATATTCAGGATTAAATTAGATCCTCAAAGAAACATATTTAATGGATAATTTTCAAATCGAAACCGCTCAAAATATCGGAATTCAACAAAATTCAGCCTCTATTGGAGATCGAATTTTAGCATTTCTGGTGGATCTCTTTATCATCATCATCTATACCATCTTATCTATGCTTCTATTGGCCGGTCTGGAAGCCGATCGTTTTGGTGAAATGGTATACTATGTGGTGATTGGGCTGCCCGTTTTTTTGTACTATTTATTATTCGAAACGTTTTGGGGAGGAAAAACACCGGGGAAAGCTGCGTTAAAAATTAGAGTGGTAAAATTAGATGGATCCCGTCCTGCTTTTTCAAATTATTTAATACGATGGTTATTGCGAATAATTGATATAAGTATAGGGAGCGGTAGTATTGCAGTGGTCACTATTTTACTAAATGGTAAGGGACAGCGCTTAGGAGATATGGCTGCAAAAACCACGGTAATTTCAGAAAAAAGAAAAGTAAGTTTGGCCAATACACTGGCTGTAGAAATTCCTGAAAATTATGTCCCTAAATATCCGCAAGTAACGGTTTTAAAAGATCGTGATGTACAGGATATAAAAGAAATTTATAGAACTGCGAGAGTAAAGGGAAGGCACGATATCGTCATTGCCCTGGCTGAAAAAACAGCTAGTGTCCTAGGAGTAAAATTTGAAGAAAAACCTATGGCGTTTATAAAACAGGTTATAGAAGATTATAATTATTTTACCCAGCAGTAGGGTGGAAGTAAGAAGTAAGAAGTTAAAAGTAAGCTAGATTTTTACTGTTGAGTGGATGTAAGTATCTTAGTAATCGCTTTAAAAGATATAATCATGACATTTTTAAAATATTGCAGCGTAAATATGAATCGAATCTAAATTTTTTTTCACATTCTAATCCAAAGAAATTATTATTTTTCATTATCCGAACCATACATATAATAAGGTGATTACGCTCAGAATCAATTCAAAAATAGAAAGTTTAAGAGGACTTATCCGATTTACCAAAATTCTATCAATAATTAAAAAATGGAAGAAAAATAGCAACTCCTAATAGAACTAAAACTCCCCCCTAAACTTCCTCCACCATTCAATGTCCAATGCATATAAATCAAAAGGAATTCCGATAATTAAAATAATGATGCCTACTATCAGAAATGATGTTGGTTTATACTTCAAATTACAATTAAAATTATTTAATTTCATAACACGTGTAGATTTTTCGCTTATCTTAAATTGCTAACTGTTTGATGCAAGCGCTAATTGATACTGCGCACTGAGACTGCTCACTGCCAACTGAGACTGCCTACTGAAAGACTAATCAATAATCTCAACTTCCATTTCGATATTATCTATAGGCCATTCAGATTGGCCGGTTTTTACTTTAGAAATTTTATCTACAACATCCATTCCTTTAGAAACGTAACCATAAACGGTATGTTCGTCGTCTAAATGATGGGCACCATTAGGATTTAACACCACGAAAAATTCAAACGGACTGGAAGCTTTGCTGGTATTCTGTTCAGCATATTTGGCAGCTGAAAAGGCTCCACGTACGTGGATGTGCCCAGCATCTAATTCATTTGGAATTAAGTAATCTCCAATGGCATAGCGTTTTTCGTTGGTAGAAGCGTTATCAGAATTACCACCCTGAATAACAAAATTTGGCGCTACACGGTGAAAGTAAGTGTGATCAAAATAATGATTTTTTACCAGCATGATAAAATTAGCGCGGTGTAAAGGCGTATCTTTATATAAGGTTACTTCAAAAGAACCAAAAGAGGTGGTGATACGCACTTTATTTTCAGGGTTTTGTTTTCCATATTCGGTTAAGAACGGGATTAATTTTTCCTGAGGGATCGGAAATGCCGTATCTTTTTCGGTTAATGCTTTTTCTTTCTCTTTTTTAATTTTAGCTGAATCTATTTGAGATTTTGCAGAATCCTCATCGTTTGGACTATTTTTAACTGCTTTTGATGTGTTTTCTGAATTATTTTCATTGGAAGTTTTCTTATCTTCACAACTTGCAAAAATACTAACAGCTAAAATTACGAGTACTGATATACGTTTAAACATGGATTTTTTCGAGTTTAAAAATAGAATTTCAAATTTAAAAAAAATAGAACTTCCCGGCGAGACTGCTCATAATAAATTAGCTCCTTCCATTAGGATTCAGGAGCTTAAAAAGATAGATTTTTCAGAAAAAAGAACAAATCAAGCCGGAGTAATGGCTGTTTTTTATCCTAAGTACGATGAAACTTATTTCGTGTTAATTCTACGTAAAACCTATAAGGGTGTACATTCTAACCAAATTGGCTTTCCCGGTGGAAGGGTAGAAAAAGAGGATCGAGATTTAGCGGAAACAGCACTTAGGGAAACTGAAGAGGAAGTAGGAATCCCAATGGAAAAAATAGAAGTAATTCGCGGATTGTCGAAATTATATATTCCACCCAGTAATTTTTGGGTACATCCTTTTGTAGGTATTTTAGAAGAAACACCAACCCTGGTTCCCCAGGAATCTGAAGTTGAAGATATCTTAGAGGTAAAACTGGAAGATTTTTTAGATGACAATAATTTCGTAACCAGAAACTTAAGTACTTCTTATATGAAAAACATTGATGTTCCTGCGTTTTTACTAAACGATCAGGTAGTTTGGGGAGCAACAGGAATGATGTTAGGGGAGCTTAGAGAAATGTTGCAGGAAATATTATAAAATAAGAATCCCTATATTTGTGAGTTTTCAGAAAATTTTAAACTTAACGTGAGAATTTAGAAATCAGGAACCTAGAGTGAATTTACGAATTATGAACCCGGGCATCCTAATATATAGAGGGAATGGGGGGAGTAAAGCTTTAGTATTACAACAAAAGGATTGGTGACGATAAATAGAGTAATGAAATTATGGGATTATTTAAAAAGAATCCATTTGGACATATATTATTTTTAAAAAAGTGGCTCATTCGTTTATTCGGTTTGATGACGCACAGGCGCTATCGAGGTTTTAATGAATTAAGTATTGAAGGTTCAGAAATTATAAAAAACCTCCCCGATACCGGAGTGTTATTTGTATCTAACCATCAAACTTATTTTGCTGATGTAGTAGCGATGTTTCATGTTTTTAATGCGAGTCTTAGCGGTAGGGTAGATAGTATAAAAAATATAGGTTATATCTGGCAGCCTAAAATGAATATTTATTATGTGGCGGCCAAAGAAACCATGAGGGCCGGCTTACTGGCAAGAATTATGGCTTATGCCGGTGCTATTAAGGTAGAAAGAACCTGGCGCTCTAAAGGTCAGGATGTAAAACGAAAAGTAAATCCCGACGATTCTAAAAATGTTGGAATCGCTTTAGATGATGGTTGGGTAATTACTTTCCCTCAGGGAACCACAACGCCATTTAAGCCTATCAGAAAAGGAACTGCTTATATAATTAAGCAATACAAACCAATTGTGGTACCTATAGTTATTGATGGTTTTAGACGTTCTTTTGATAAAAAGGGATTGCGAATTAAAAAACGCGGAATTTTACAATCTTTTCAGGTTAAAGAGCCTTTGGACATTGATTATGACAATGATAGTGTAGAGGAAATTGTAGGAAAAATCGAATATGCCATCGAGCAGCATTCTTCATTCTTAAAAGTAATACCTGCAGAGGAATTAGAGGAAATAGAACATTTAAATGAAAAACGCCGCTATTCTTACAAAGAAGAATAAACGGCATTTATAAGACAGAATTATTGTAGGTGTTTAATCACAGTCTAAATTCTCTAACTGCGTATAATTTTTCTTTAATCTTCTTAGTAGGATTCCGTATAAGAGTTGGTAAAAAAACCATATTACAGCCAAAAATATACCTATAGCAATGACGGTTATTCCCGTAAATTTTAGCCAGTCTAAGGCATCAAAAACATAAGGAGTGTTATCAGTAACCTGGGTATCTTGAATATGGTGGTAAATTATGATATAAACATAGGCTAATGTTACTATAGCGAGTGAGATTAAAACATACAGAATGTATGATTTAACCGTTTTTCGGGTTCTTATAATATCCCTCATTAATTTTTTAGCTGAACTGGTAGCGTTTATTCTTCTATAGTTCATATAAAACCTAAACACAAAGAATAATGTAATTAAATAATTTATCCCATAGATCCATATGGTTACTTCTTTTAGATCCAGTTGTTCTAAAGAATTCCAGTATTCTTTGTCAGCTAAGCCAACATTCAATAACACACCAATTACAAATTCGAATATACTTATAATAAAGATCCACTTCACAATAGAAGAAGATCGTTTCCAGATCATTTTGTAGATCTCGTCATAGGAAACTTTAGGAAGTGTGGCTTCCTGTTTTTTCCAGTTCTTTTTTAATAATTCTAATCCATCCATAGTTAAGGATTTAAAACACTTTTAAGTTTGGTTTTTATTCTATTCATCTTCACTCTGGCGTTCACCTCACTTATCCCTAAAGTTTCAGATATTTCTTTATAATTCTTGTCTTCCAGATATAGAAAAACAAGTGCTTTTTCGATATCGTTTAATTCTTTTATGGCATTATACATTAGGCCTAATTGTTGCTCGGTCTCATCATCGTACTCTTCAGTTTTAATTTTAAAATGAACAGTATCGAAATCTTGGGTTCTAATTCCTCTTTTCTTTTTTCGATATAAAGTAATTGCGGTATTTAAAGCTACGCGGTACATCCAGGTACTAAATTTAGCATCTCCCCTGAACTTTGGATAGGCTTTCCAAAGCTGGATGGTAATCTCCTGAAATAGATCGTTATGCGACTCCCTGTCGTGCGTATACAATCTACAGATTTTATGCGCAATATTCTGGTGTCGCTCTAACTTCGAAACAAACTGATGCTCTAATTCTTTATCCACAATTACTGGTTAGCTAATGGTAAGTAGTTATAAAATGTAAAATGTTACAAATTATTTTAAATTCAAGTTAATGCATTCGCTATTTGTACTATATGCCGTAACTTTACGGGAAACCAATCAATAGTTATGAATATACCCAGGACAGATTTACCCAGGGTGGTTATCATTGGTGGAGGTTTTGCCGGGATGTCCCTTGCAAGAAAGTTGTTACACGAAGATGTACAAATGGTCTTATTGGACCGTAACAACTACCACACTTTTCAACCCCTTTTATATCAGGTATCTACTTCAGGTTTAGAGCCAGATTCGATAGCTTACCCATTGCGTAAAATTACCCGAAATTCCGAAAAATGTTTTTTTAGAAATGCAGAAGTAAAGTCTGTAGATGCAGATAATAATACCGTACACACCAGTATTGGTGAGATAATTTATGATTATCTGGTTATTGCTACAGGTTCTAAAACAAATTTCTTTGGAAATAAAACGGTAGAAGAACATGCCATGTGGATGAAAACAGTCCCGCAGGCCTTAAATATTCGAAGTCTTATTCTGGAAAATCTGGAGCAAGCGGTAATTGAAAACGATCCAGAGAAGCGCAAAGCTTTACTGAATTTTGTATTAGTAGGAGCAGGGCCTACCGGGGTAGAGCTTAGTGGTGCAATAGCCGAATTACGGAATAATATTGTTCCCAAAGATTATCCAGATCTTAATCCCGCTGAAATGAATATTCACTTACTAGAAGGTTTGGGCAGAGTATTACCACCCATGAGTGAAAAATCCTCTAAGAAAGCACAAAAATTTTTAGAAGATCTTGGAGTGAAAATTCATTTAAACACCATGGTGCAAAGTTATGATGGGCATTTGGTGACCACAAATACCGATCTCGCTTTAAAAACAGAAACATTAATATGGTCTGCAGGAGTAACTGGAGCCCCTCTAAAAGGTTTAAATGCATCAGCATTGATCGAAAAGGCCAATCGCTATGAAGTGAATGCATTTAATCAGGTAAATGGTTATGAAAATATTTTCGCAATAGGGGATATAGCCATAATGAAAACAGAGGATTATCCTAAAGGTCATCCTATGGTGGCCCAACCGGCTATTCAACAGGGAAAACATCTGGCTAAAAACTTAAAACGAATTTTGAATGATCAGAAATTAGAGCCGTTTGATTATTTTGATAAAGGAAGTATGGCGACCGTAGGTAGAAATAAAGCGGTGGTTGATATCGGTAAATCTGCTTTTGGTGGCTTTTTTGCCTGGTTTATCTGGATGTTTGTGCACCTTTGGTTTTTGATAGGCTTTAGAAACAGATTGGTGACGTTTTGTAATTGGGTATACAATTATATAAATTATGATCGTGCAGCAAGACTTATTATCCGCCCTTTTAAATCGAATAGAGAAAATCTGGAAGCCGATCAGAAAAAGATTTAACATGATATAAAGACAGAAAGAAGAAATTTTTAAAACCCGAATCCTAGGATTCGGGTTTTGTTTTTTCAGCTGGTCATTAAAAAATCACAGTTCAGTTTTCTTTTTTATAAGTAATTGAATTCCTAAAGCATTTTTGGAGTATAAAATCAATCAAAAATGAACTTCAATTACTTTCTTTTTCTTTTAGCTACAATTTTTAGTGCGCAATCATTGCTTGCGCAACACGAAATCTCTGGGATTATTACGGATAAAAAACAGCAGCCCGTAGTAGGAGCCAATATTTATATTAAAGGCACTTATGACGGTGCTGTTTCAGAGGAAAATGGACAGTTTGTTTTTACTTCTGAAAAAACCGGAACACAAATCCTTGTAATTTCATTTTTGTCTTTTGAAACCAAAGAAATTTCAGGAGAAATAAATGATTTCAAAAACCTACAAATTCAGCTTGTAGAAAAATTTGATGCTTTAAATGCAGTGATTATCAATGCAGGAAATTTTGAAGCAGGAACTGCCTCCGAAGCTTCGGTTTTAAAACCTTTGGATATTGTAACTACAGCCGGAAGTGTTGGTAATATTATCGCGGCATTAGAAACACTGCCTGGTACGCAAAGTGTTGGCGAAGACGGGCGTTTATTTGTAAGGGGTGGTGATGCCAGCGAAACACAAACTTTTATAGACGGACTAAGAGTTGCGCAGCCCTATAATGCTTCTGTAAGAAATATTCCTTCCAGAGGGCGATTTTCTCCCTATTTATTTAAAGGAATGTCTTTCTCTACCGGTGGTTACAGTGCCGAATATGGTAATGCCTTGTCGAGTGTGTTAGTGATGGATACTCAGGAAAAAGCCGAAGAAGATAATACAGAACTTAGCTTTATGAGTTTAGGTTTAGGGATTGGTAAAACTAAAAACTGGGAAAAAAGTTCAATCACGCTAAATGCCAGTTATGTGAATCTTGGACCTTATCAATCTTTAATCGATCAAAATATAAAATTTGATAAGCCTTTCCAGTCCATTGCCGGTGAAGCTATTTTTAGAAATCAGTTTGAAAACGGACTTTTAAAAGTCTACACCGCTTATGATTATTCTTCCTTTACAGTAGAGCAGCCTATCGATGGAGCTTCCCAAACGGTAGATTTAAAAAACAATAATTTTTATATGAATTCTTCTTATCAGCATTCATTAGGTAACAAATGGCACTTATTTGGCGGAATTAGTTACGGAAATAGCCAAAATGATATCAATTTAGAAAATGAAGAAAATGCTGAAATAGTTGATGATACCGAAAATAGTTTTCATCTAAAAACGAAGCTTAGTAAAAGATTTACTGATAAAATAAAATTGAATTTTGGAGCGGAATATTTTAATACCAATTTTAATCAATATTACCAAACTGACACTGGTGATTTTGAGCCGAATTATACTTCAGGATTATTTTCAGTATTTACTGAAACCGATGTTTATTTTACGCAGAATCTGGCAGCGAAAGTGGGAGTAAGAACCACCCGGGACGCACTGTTGGAAAAAGTTTATGTGAGTCCGCGTTTATCTTTAGCCTATAGAATAGATGAAAATCAACAAATTTCAACAGCGTATGGAAACTTTAGGCAACAGGTAGGGCAGGATTATTTAAAATTTAATCAGGATTTATTTCAGCAACAAGCAGCACATTATATCCTTAATTATCAATTTTCAAAAGCTTCAACTACATTAAGAGCAGAGGCTTATTTTAAAAAATATCGCGATTTATTAACCTACACAGGAGATGAAATTACGTATGATTCTAATTTTGGCAACAATGGTTCTGGTTATGCCAAAGGGATCGATATTTTTTGGCGTGACGGGCATTTAAAAAATCTTGATTATTGGGTTTCATATTCTTTTATCGATTCTAAAAGGAAATATCAAAACTATCCAGAGAAGGTAACACCAAATTATGTAGCCAATCACAATGTTTCTATTGTCAGTAAATATTGGGTTCAATCTTTACGGAGTCAGGCCGGATTTACTTATAATTTTAATTCAGGCAGGCCCTATAACAACCCTAATACTTCAAATTTTATGAGTGAAAAAACTTCATCTTACCATAGTTTGAATTTCAACTGGGCATATTTACTTAATAAACAGCAAATTCTTTATGTCTCGGTTTCCAATATTCTGGGCACTAAAAATGTATTTGGATATGATTACTCAAACACACCAAATGCCTCAGGAAAATACACTGCAAAGGCAATTAGACCCACGGCCGACAGGTTTTTCTTTGTGGGGTTCTTTTGGACGATAAGTGATAATAAAAAGCGAAATCAGTTGGATCAACTTTAAAATTACAATTCGGTATTGAAATTCGACGATTCAGTAAGCTATTATTTAAAAGCAGCCTTTATTTATCCAATTTTACAATAAGAAATAAAATCAATCAAAAAATGAAAACACTTATTATTCTATTTTTACTTACAATTTCTGAAGCGATATCTGCACAGAGTTACGAAGAAGCCATGCAAAAAGCCATGCAAAACTGGCAGGAAGATAAAGTTGAAACCGCTAGTGCTATTTTTGAGCGTATTGCGGCGGCAGAAAAGGAAAACTGGTTACCCGATTATTATTTGGGATTGGTAAATACGACGGCAGCCTTTAGTACTAAAGATCAAAAAATGTTAGAAAATCAGCTAAAAAAAGCAGAAACAGCTTTACAATCAGCGTTGATGAAAACCGATGAAAATGCCGAACTTTTAGTGCTCGAGGCGCTTATCTATACTGTGAAAATTACACAAAATCCTATGGTCAACGGACAAAAATATATGCCAAAAATCAACGAGATTTATGCAAAAGCTGAAAAGTTGGAGCCCAAAAACCCAAGGATTAAATTTGAGAAAGCACAATTTGATTTAGGAGGAGCAAAGTTCTTTGGAAAGGATACAACACCAATTTGTAAAGAGATCAAAGCTTCTATCGTTTTATTTGATGAGTTTAAGAACGATACACCGTTTTACCCAAACTGGGGGAGAGAACAGGCTGTCAAAGCTTTAGAAGATTGCAAAAATTAGGGTATAGAGATTTTAATTAAAAATTAGAGTATTTTTAGAACATAATAGCAATCCTATGCAAACCCTAAATAAAATTATCAAGATTAGTTTTATAGTAAGTATTTTGGTTTTTATTATAAACCTAATTTTTAACGACTTTAAAATTGATTATTTTAAAGATTTAGAAAATTGGGGAATAATGGTTTTTTATAGTTTATCCCTAACCATTGTAAATGTTTTGTATGCCGATCTTTTTGAGAAATATGTAGGTTGGGAAAATGCCGGGCCAAAAAGAGTTTTCCTTTCAGCATCAGGATCAATAATAGTAACTCTTATAGCTTATTTTTTGTGTAGGCTTATACAAATTGTTCTCTTGGTGCCAACTAAAACGCTTACTGAATTTATAAGTGAAGAGAAATTAAGATATTATTTATTTCCGCTATTGTTCAGTACAGTAATATCCTTGTTTTTTCATCTTGTTTATTTTTTTAGAGCCAGGCAGGAAGAAAAAGTAAAAGAGCAGCAAATCATCGCAGGAACAGCCACTTCAAGATTTGATGCACTTAAAAATCAGCTTGATCCTCATTTTCTTTTTAATAGTCTGAATGTGTTGAGTTCTTTAATTGATGAAGATCCTGATATGGCACAAAAATTTACCGGTTCATTATCTAAAGTATATCGCTATGTTTTAGAGCAAAAAAGCAAAGAACTGGTAACGATAGAAGAAGAACTTAAATTTGCTAAAGTCTATATGAATCTTTTAAAAATGCGCTTCGAAGATTCTATCATATATGATTTTCCTGAACAACTTTCAAATCCCGAAGCGAAGGTGGTACCACTTTCACTACAGTTATTATTAGAAAACACTGTAAAACATAATAAAATAACTCCCGACTCTCCTTTGGTTATTACAATTTACGAGGCGGATAGGGTACTTGTGGTGAAGAATAACCTACAGCCTAAAGAAATTTTAAAAAGTGGAAGTGGGGTAGGCCTGGTAAATATTAAAGAACGCTACAACCTGCTTACTAAAAGGACAATGGAAATTATTAAAACAGAAGACGAGTTTATGGTGCGTCTTCCTTTATTGACAAAACAAACCAACCAGTTAAAACCTTTAAAATCTGAAAAAATGAAAATAATAGATAGCCAAAGATACTTACAGGCAAAAGAACGCGTACATAAAGAGAAAGAATTCTACGGGAACCTTACGTCTTATTGTATAATAATTCCTGTGCTAGCGGTCTTTAATTATCTGACTACAGATTTTATATGGGTTATTTTTCCGGCGCTAGGTTGGGGACTGGGATTACTGTTTCATGGTTTTGCAGCTTTTAACTATAGTCCTTTTCTAGGAAAGGATTGGGAGGAACGTAAGATTAAAGAAATCATCAACAAAGAAGATTAATATACTTAATTATGAAAAATTTAGCAGACAGATATTTTATAGCACAAGAGAAAATAAAGAATATAAAAAAGTTCTACGCCCACCTGGTAACTTTTATCCTCGTTAATCTTGTTTTTTTGAGTATTAACTACCAGATAAAATATATCGAATTTCCATGGGTTTTATGTGGAACTTTTGGATGGGGAATAGGTTTGGCGTTTGATTATTTAAAGGCTTTTAATAAAAATCCTTTTTTAGGAAGGGATTGGGAAGAGCGTAAGATTAAAGAGATATTGTATAAATAAAGGTAAATCATCGATCATGAAAAATTCAGAAGAAAAATATATTGAAGCACGAAGAAAAGTGCAAAAAATTAAAGATTTTTATACGCACTTAATGGTGTTTATCGTAGTAAATCTTTTATTGTTTGGTATTAATTGGTACACCATAGATTTAAGTTATCCCTGGTTTTTATGGGTTTTCTTTGGGTGGGGGATTGGCCTGGCTTTCGATTATTTAAAAGCTTTTGATAAAAATCCCATGTTTAGTAAGGATTGGGAAGAGCGAAAGATAAATGAATACATGAATGAAGAACATGATCAGCATCGCTGGGAATAATATTTTACATGAAAGTAGTAATTGTTGAAGACGAAAAGCCCGCCGCAAGGCGATTAAATCGTTTACTAAATAAAAGAGAATTAGATGTAGTGGTAATGCTTCATTCTGTGGCCGAGGGGGTTGCCTGGTTTTCTAAAAATGAGCATCCAGATCTTATATTTCTGGATATTCAACTAAGTGACGGACTCTCTTTTGAAATTTTTGAAACCGTAAAAGTGAAAAGTGCAATTATTTTTACAACGGCCTATGATGAGTATGCATTAAAAGCTTTTAAATTAAATAGCATAGATTATTTATTAAAACCAATTGATGATGAGGAGCTGGATGACGCCATCGAAAAATTTGAAGAAACACATCAGTCAAAGTCGGTACAATTAAATGTAGATGATTTTAGAAATTTACTTCATCTTTCCCCTTCCAGTAATTATAAGTCAAGATTTACCATTCAGATAGGGCAGCATCTTAAAATTATAGACGTAGATGATATTGTTTGTTTTTATTCAGAAAATAAAGCCACGTATATCCAAAATAGTGAAGGTAGAGCTTACCTAATGGATGCCTCTTTAGAGCAGCTTGAAAAAGATCTGGATCCTAGCCTGTTTTTTAGAATTAATAGAAAGTGTATTGTAAACTTAAAAGCAATTAAAGATATTATTTCGTATACTAACTCTAGATTAGAGCTTAAACTTATGAATTTTAAAGAATTTCAAATGATTGTGAGTAGAGAACGCGTTAAGGACTTTAAGAGTTGGATTTCTTAGATTTAGGATGTTAGAATAAAATGTTAAAACGCAATATTTTTAAAACCAAATAAAACTTTATTTCGTAAATATAAATGAAGGGCAGTAAAGAAGCCTTTCTACTTGAATCGTTTTTTTTGGTCGAATTTCAGATTTGAGTTTTTGATTTTTTTGGTTGGTTAGGTGAAAGGCTTGTTTTTACAGGCCTTTCGTCTTTACTCAAAGTTAGCAATTTACTACTGGCGCCTATGAAAAAGCCCTGCATTCGCAGGGCTTTTCTTATTCTCAAATATATTGGTTTTACAGGCACCACCAAATAGTTCTAAAAGTATTAAGGAGCTGCTACTGTACCTAGCACGTATAACTGTTCCATGGTAGGAGATTGGCTACCGCCCTCAGGCTCCAGGGTAATACCAAAAGCTTCAGATTCATTAGTATTGACTAACTTAAATATTTTAGATCCAGCTTCATCAAAATCCTCTAATAAACCAATACTCGTTGGTGTTAATGGTTGCATGGTTAGCGACCATACTTGATAAACCATACCTCTTGGTGGTTCTGGTAAGCCAAGGGCATCAATGTATGCGGTATCATCGTTATTATTCCAGTATACTGTAGCATAGGCGCCAGGAGCTACATCCTGCCCTTGTAATGGTATTCTTGAAATATTTTGATCTCTTAGTGCCGCTAAAATCTGTTTTGTATTTTCAGCATCTGCTCTAATATCCGCAATTTGTTGCTCTATAATGCTATTCTTAGTTTCCGCTTCGGTTAACGATCTTCTAAGCGCACTGTTTTGCTGGAACAAAAAGAATAAGCCTATTAAAAGTACGAGACTTGCAGCCCACCCCATATATGTTACCCATTTAGCGCGACGCGTGCTTTTTGGTGCGATAGACCTAACAGAATTACGCGGAGTAAGTTTAGATTTAAGTGAAGCTAATAATGCTTCAGGATTGTAGGGGGCTACTCCAATTGCAAGTTTCTGAAGGGCAGCCTCGATTTCCTCTACTTCTTTTTCAACTTCGGCATATTCTTTAAGCATAGAGGTCACCTCGCGACTTTCAGCTTCACTAAGAGCGCCGTAAACATAAAGCTCCAAAATACCTGATGATATATAATCTTCTATTTTAGCCATTAGTTTCCTATAATTTCTCTTAATTTATTAATACAGGCCCTGTTTCTGGTTTTTACCGTTCCCAAAGGCATTTCTAATTCATCAGCGGTTTCTTTTTGAGTATAGCCTTTGAAAAATAATAGGTCGATTAATTTTTTACAAACGGGTTTCAGAATTTCGATATATTTCTTCAATCCTATGGCATCTGCACTAGCACTAAAATTTGAGTTTGATTCTAATATATCTACGAAATTATCTGCAGCGAGGTTTTGTTTTTTGTTTTTAAAACTTTTAGATCTTATCTTATCTATGGAAGCATTCCTGGCAATATTGAGGATCCAGGTAAAAAATCGGCCTTTGCTGGAATCGTAGGATTCCGCATTTTCCCATATTTTCATGAATACATCTTGTAAAACCTCTTCTGCGATATCCTTTTCGCCAATAATGCTAAAAATGATACCGTAGGTACTTTCAGAGTAAAGTTGGTAAATGCGCTCAAAGGCTTTTTGATTTCCTTTTTGTAGCTCTAAAATTAAGCCATCCTGCTGCATAAAATTTAATGGTTAGTTTATTTAAAAATAGATAAAAAAATAAAAGCAGCTAATTAATTAGCTGCTTTTATTTTCAATTTTAGGATTTTATCCCAATTTTATTTCATTTCGATAACTCCACATCCCACACGGGTACCAGCAGCACCTGACGGCTGAGAGGTAAAATCGTCTACACCGTCGTGTACAATAATAGCTTTACCTACGATATCTTTAGTATCGTCGCCACATCCTATACACCACTCGTCGGTAGTTACAGTAATCGTACCTTTTCCTGAAGCATCTACTTCAAAATTTCCTATATCACCTTTATGGTAGCCATCTTCAGATCCCCATTTACCGTGAGGCTCATTGGTAGGATTCCAGTGTCCACCTGCGGATGTACCGTCTGCAGCAGAGCAATCTGCCTTCTGGTGAATGTGAATAGCGTGTTTACCTTCAGAAAGTCCCATAATGGTAGCTTCCATAGTAACCTCACCATTTTTCTGAGTAAAGACTACTTCTCCAGAAAGGTTGCTGTCACTTTTTGGCTCTAAGGTTACCATTATTTTTTTCTCATCAGCATTTTCATCTTCCATTTTGTTGGAATCAGAACTCATTTCGGTTGTTTGCTCTTCTAATTCTGTACTATCACTTTCTTTTTTTTCGTTTTTACAACTGGTTATAAAAAGCGTAGCACAAAAAAGTAGCGGTAAGCTAATACGTTTCATAATTTCCTGATTGGTTTTACAATTAATCATAACGAATGTACCAAGATTAGGAAAGGAATGCAAGTATTTAAGGCAAGCTTAACAGTCAAAACCCCTTTAGAATTCAGTTTTAAACTTATAGTATTAATACTTTTAAATAAAGTTTCATTACTTAAAATTATATCCCTGTTTTTGTTAGTATTTAAGTTTTTCAGCCTGTGTATAGTAGGATAGTAAGGCAAAAAAAAACCGCGCATAGCAGCGCGGTTCTTTATAAAAACTAAAAACTAGTTTAATTCTTTAATCGTAATATTTCGAAACCAAACCTCGTGACCATGATCCTGTAAAGCAATATGACCAGATTTAGATTTTCCAAATCGATCCCAGTCCGCAAATTTTGAGTTCTTAACAAGTTCTTCCCATCCTTCTCCTTCAACAGGAAATTCAACGATTTTTACTCCGTTTTGGGTCACAGAGCCCTCATTAGTTTTATGATCTATTTTTAAAACAACGCTATTCCATTCTCCTACTGGTTTGGTGGCATTTTCAGGAGGAGCAACCATGTCATATAGAGCTCCGGCGTGACGATTAGGACCATTTTTACCATCTGGATGTTTTTCATTATCCAATACCTGGATTTCAGGACCGGTTAAATAAGGCTCACCTAGGTCTTTGTCTTCTACTACAGCCCACATAAATCCGCTATTTCCACCTTCAGAAATTTTCCATTCCATGGAAAGTTCAAAATCGGTATAACTGTTTTTCGTAATTAAATTTTCACTTTGATTTCTTCCTTCTTTCGGGACAAAATGTAAAGTCCCGTCGTTTAGCGTCCATTGTGTAATAGAATCACGGTTATAGCCTTTCCAGTGATCATTTATATCACCTGTAGTAAGATCATTCCAATCACTATTTGGAGCCGGTTTACCGGTAACGACATTTTCCTTGTTTTCATTTGATTTTTCTGAATTCTCAGATTCAGAATTTTTGCAGCTAATTGTTGTTACAGCAGCAGCTAATAGTACTAATCCTAATTTTTTCATTTACGGTTAGGTTAAGGTTAAAATTATTTGAGATGATAGTTCTCGGTGGTATTGATTTTGAATATTTATTTTAATCCCAGAATATTTTTAAGATGGTCTTCGTTAATTTCGGATCCTGCGAAATCATCAAATTTTTTCTGGGTGGCTTCGATTATATGGCTTTGTATAAATGGAGCTCCTTCTTTAGCTCCCTGGTCGGGAGATTTTATGCAACATTCCCATTCCATTACCGCCCAGACATCACATCCATATTGGGTTAATTTAGAGAAAATCGTTTTAAAATCTACCTGACCGTCACCAGGATGGCGGTATCTACCCGCACGGTCTATCCAATCATTATATCCACCAAAGCTTCCTTTTTTACCGGTAGGATTAAACTCGGCATCTTTCACATGAAACATTTTAATGAACTCATGATAATGATCGATATATGTTAAATAATCTAATTGTTGTAGCACAAAATGGCTTGGATCGTAAAGAAGATTAACTCTTTTGTGATTATTTGTTTCCGCTAGAAAGCGCTCAAAAGTATCACCATCGTGAAGATCTTCACCGGGATGAATTTCATAACAAAGGTCGACTCCCTGTTCATCAAAAACATCTAGAATTGGCAGCCATCGATTCGCTAATTCTTTAAAACCAAGTTCAACAAGACCATCTGGTCGTTGCGGCCATGGGTGAGCGGTATGCCATAAAAGAGAGCCGCTAAAAGTACCATGTACATCCAGTCCAAAATTCCGACTGGCCTTAGCAGCACTTTTTAGTTGTTCTATAGCCCATTGTGTTCTGGCTTTAGGATTGCCCTTATATTCATCTGGAGCAAAATTATCAAACATGATATCGTAGGCAGGATGTACGGCAACCAGCTGTCCCTGTAGATGTGTACAAAGCTCGGTAATTGCTAATCCGTAAGATTCAACTTTTCCTTTGAGCTCGTCACAATAGGTTTTGCTTTCTCCTGCTTTTTTAAGGTCGATTAGTGCCGACTCCCAGGTAGGGATTTGTATTCCTTTGTATCCTAAATCTGCAGCCCATTGGCAAAGCCCGTCTAAGCTGTTAAATGGAGCTTTAGTATCCATAAACTGAGCTAAATAAACTGCAGGTCCTTTTATCGTTTTCATTGGTTAATTTTTTGCAGATTAATCGTCTATATTTGTCCAAACATTACCTTTCTTATGGCTTTCTACCGCTTTTTCGATAAAGTTCATTCCTCGTAAACCATCGATAATGGTTGGGTATTCGCCATCAAAAGCCTTTTCTCCTAAAATTGCTTTTGCCACCCCATGATAAATATTACCCATAGAGTCAAAAATTCCTTCAGGATGTCCTGGTGGTAGTTTTGTTCCGCTTAGTGAAAAATCACTGTTATAGGCATGTCCTGGTTTTAAGATCTGTAAAGGTTTACCTTCTTCCATTAAATAAAGGTAATTAGGGTTTTCCTGTTCCCATTTTATTCCGGCTTTGTCTCCGTAAACTTTTACGGAAAAATTATTTTCTTCTCCGGTGGCGATCTGGCTAGCTCTAAGCACACCTTTAACCTGATCGTCAAGTCTTAGTAACACGGTGCCATCGATATCCATTGCGTTATCCTCGTAAAGATAATTTAGATCTGCAAGGATCTTTTTAACCTCCATGCCTGTTATATATTCAATCATGTCATAAGCATGAGTACCAATATCACCAATACAGCAGCTTATTCCAGATTTTTCAGGATCGAGTCGCCAAATAGTATTTCGTTGTTCTTTATCATGAATAATGGGGTTTATCCAACCCTGATAATACTGAACATCTATTTTCTGAATTTTTCCAAGCTTTCCTGAAGTAATCATTTCCCTCATTTGGCGTACCATTGGATATCCCGTATACGTGTAGGTAACCGCAAAGACTTTCCCCGCTTTATCTGAGGTTTTCTTAAGAATTTTAGCTTCTTCTAACGTAGTGGTCATTGGTTTTTCACAAATCACATGAAATCCATTTTCCAATAGTTGTTTAGCCATCGAAAAATGGAGAAAATTTGGGGTAAGTACGGATACTACTTTTATACGTTCTTCTTCAGGTAAGCTTTTCTCTTTTTCAATGAGCTCATCAAGATTAGCATAAATATGATTGGTGCCAATTCCAATTTCTTCAGCAAATCGTATACTTTCATTTTTATCGGTATTAAAAACACCTCCAATAACCTCAAACTTATCGAACATTGAAGAAGCTACACGATGTAAAACACCAATTAATGAATCACCGCCACCTCCAAGGATGCCCAGTTTAATTTTCTTTCCCATTTTATTTTAATTTTTATTCAGAATATTCGACTTTTTCATTTCGGAAAAAGATAGCAAAAATGATCATTACCACAAAGGCAAATCCAGCTGGTACGATCCAGATATTAGTCCAGTCATGAGTACCATCTGCGTTAAGGTACATATCGCTAATTTGTCCTGCTACCCAGAAGCCTATTAGCATTCCAACACCATAGGTAGCCAGTGTAATTAAACCCTGTGCGGCACTTTTAATTTTTGGACCGGCCTTAGAGTCGGTATAAATTTGTCCGGATACAAAGAAGAAATCATAGCATATCCCATGTAATGCAATACCAATGTAGAGCATAAACACTAACTCGTCTGCATTTCCATAGGCAAACAATAAATATCTTATCGTCCATGCCAACATTCCAGCTATTAATGTAATTTTAAAACCGTAGCGTTTAAAGAAAAATGGTATAAGTAAAAGGAATAGTGCTTCGGAAACCTGACCAATTGCCATTTTTACCGTTGGGGCTCCCATACCGACTTCGGCTAAAAACGGATTCGCATTTTGATAATAAAAAGCAAGTGGTATACAAATTAGTATTGAGGATAAGAAGAACATAAAAAAGTTCCTGTTCTTTAGGAGTCCGATAGCTTCTAATCCAAGTATATCTTTAATGGTAATTTTTTCGCCTTTTCCAGATGGTGGTGTTTTTGGTAAGGTAAAACTAAAAAGGCCTAAAAATGCAGATGCAATGGCTACCATTAAAAACGTATATTTTAGCATCCCTTCAGCTCTTGCTTCTGGAGCGTCCCATGCAAATACGGTACTAATTACTACTCCAGAAATAATCCAGCCAATGGTTCCAAAAACTCTAATATTAGAGAATTCTTTTGATGGATCTTTCATTTGTGCAAAAGAAATAGAATTTACCAAGGCTAAAGTGGGCATGTATAATACCATGTAACCAAGAACATAGGGGTAAAAACTACCGAAATCTACAGAGCTGTACATCATATACATTAATATGGCACCTATTAAATGTAGTACCCCTAAAATTCGCTCAGCATTAAAAAATCTATCAGCAATCAGCCCAATAATAAATGGAGCTATAATGGCGCCCCAGGATTGTGTAGAGAAAGCCAAAGCAGTTTCTGCCCCGGTTGCCTGTAAATTATCGGCCAAAAATGTACCTAATGTTACAAACCAACCACCCCAAATGAAAAATTCTAAAAACATCATTAGCGATAGTTGAAATCTTACCAGTTTCTTCATAGTATAGTAATGTTTAAAGCTGCTTTGCTTCTTTTAATAATAGTTCTTTTGTTTTTAGGATTCCTTCTTCTGGCGTTATATCGGTACCTTCGTATTCCACACCAATCCACCCGGTATAACCGGATTCTTTTATCAATTTTAAAATTCGTCTTATATCAAGAGTAGTTTCTTTCCCATTTTCGTCGAATTCATAAGTTTTTGCACTAACGGCTTTGGCATAAGGAAGCATTTCTTCGATTCCCTGATAAGTGGGATACTCTTCTATACATTCTGCTCCCCACATTTTACCATCTTTCCTGCGTAAACAGAAATTACCGAAATCAGGAAGGGTACCGCAATTGGGCAGATCTACTTCTTCCATAACTTCAGCAAGTAATTTTCCATTACTGGATAAGCCACCGTGGTTTTCAACCAAAACATTAATTTTTTGGGTAGCAGCATATTTAGATAATTCGGTAAGACCTTTTACGGCGTTAGATTTCCATTCGGCTTCATCATCACTACCAAATAAATTCACACGAATAGCATGACAACCTAAAAATTTGGCGGCATCTACCCAACGTTTATGCTTTTCTACGGCATCTTCTCTGTCCTTATCATCGATAGCGGCTAAATCACCTTCGCCATCAACCATTATCAATACGTTCTTAACATTAAATTGCTCACTTTTTGCTTTTAGCGTATCTAAAAGTTGGGAAAAAGCAGCTTCCGGATCATTAGAATTTCGATATTTATCAAAATAAAGTTGGTTTACATATTCAATACCATTAAATCCTAATTCTTTAGCTTTTTCAGCAAAATCAACAGGATCTAATTCGCCTTCGTGAATAGGTTTTTCTAATGACCATTGAGCCAAGCTCAATTTAAAAAAAGGCTCATTGCTTTCAGTAGAATCAATGGCTGCGGAGCTGTTGTCTTTATTTTCAGTTTCCTTATTTTTACAGGAAAGCAAGGATAAATTAAAGACAATTACCCCCAAAACTAAGATGCGGAATCGGGATAATTTATTATTCATATAATCTGTTAATATGTTTTAAAATAATGTGAGATCAATTTTTTTGCAGTTATAAATGTATTGTTTTTTTCAAAGATGTGAAATTATACGCAATAATTTATATATTTGAGAAGATTCGATGATCAAATTATTAACCAATAACATTACCGTGAGCAAAAGTTATTACGAAAACGATACCTACGATGCCATTGTGGTAGGAACAGGTATTAGCGGAGGATGGGCCGCGAAAGAATTATGTGAAAAAGGGTTTAAAACCCTTGTATTAGAAAGAGGTCGTATGATAGAACATGTAAAAGACTATCCTACGATGAATGATGATCCCTGGGATTATAAGTTTAAAGGGCAACAAACGCGAGAAGAAGCCGCTCGTCAACAAAAACAGGCACGTACAGGATATACCACAAATAAGGCCAGTGCACACTGGTTTGTTGATGATATAGATCACCCCTATAACGAAACTAAAAGGTTTGATTGGATGCGTGGATATCATGTTGGTGGACGATCAATCATGTGGGGACGCCATAGTTATCGTTTAAGTGATCTTGATTTTAATGCAAACAAAAAAGATGGTGTTGCAGTAGACTGGCCCATTCGTTATAAAGATATCGCACCATGGTACGACTATGTAGAATCTTATATAGGGGTAAGTGGTCGCAAAGAAGGGCTTTCTCAGTTACCTGACGGGAATTTTCTTCCGCCGATGGATCTAAACTGTGTAGAAGAACATATAAGAGAAAAAATTGCTGAAAATTTTGATGGTCGTGTGTTAACGGCAGGTCGGGTAGCGCATATAACCGGAGATAAAAAATTTGAAGGTCGCTCTAATTGTCAGTTTAGAAATCGTTGTATAAGAGGCTGTCCTTATGGAGGTTATTTTAGCAGTCCGTCTTCTACATTACCAGCAGCGAGTAAAACGAATAATATGACACTAAGACCTTATTCTATTGTTAGTGAAGTATTATACGATCCGGACACCAAGGAAGCAACAGGAGTAAAAGTTATTGATACAGAGACGAAAGAAGAAATGGAATTTAAAGCCAATGTTATTTTCCTTTGTGCTTCGGCTATTGCTTCTACCAGTATTTTAATGCAGTCAAAGTCTGATCGATTTCCTGATGGTTTAGGAAACGATAGTGGAGAGCTAGGACATAATGTGATGGATCACCATTTCTTGGTTGGAGCCTCAGGTAAGTTTGACGGATTTGAGGATTCTTACTACAAAGGAAGAAAGCCTAACGGAATTTACCTTCCTCGCTTTAGGAATCTAAAAGATAACGAAGGTTTGGATTTTATTAGAGGTTATGGTTACCAGGGAGGTGCTAGCCGTGGAGACTGGCAGGAGGCGATTGCCGAGCTGGGTTATGGTAAAGAAATGAAAGAAGCTATTGTTAAGCCTGGTGGCTGGACTATGGGTCTTTTAGCTTTTGGAGAATGTCTTCCTTACCATGATAATAAAATGACTTTGGATTATGATAAGTTAGATAAGTGGGGATTACCTACCGTAACTTTTGATGCTGAGTTCAAAGAAAATGAGCTTAAAATGCGTAAGGACATGAAAGAACAGGCTGTAGCTATGCTAGAAAAAGCAGGTTGCCGTGAAATTTCTTCTTACGATAATATTGGCGCTCCTGGTCTTGGAATTCACGAAATGGGAACTGCAAGAATGGGCCGCGATCCAAAAACTTCGGTTCTAAACGGTAATAACCAGGTACACACCGTGAAAAACGTGTATGTTACAGATGGTTCTTTTATGACATCTTCTGGATGCCAGAACCCTTCGTTAACTTATATGGCTATGACTGCCAGAGCAGCAGATCACGCTTCCAAAAACTTTAAAACTTCGTCTAACGCTTAAACCAAAATCATGAATAGAAGACAGGCCTTAAGAAATATAGGATTAGGAGCTGGAGTGATGGTCGTTGGGCCAAGTACTTTAAGTTTACTACAAAGCTGTAAGAATGAACCTACTTACAATTGGCAGCCTACTTATCTCAGCGCATCAAATGGTTTTATTCTGAAAGAAGTTTTGGACATTATTTTGCCTAAAACAGATACTGCGGGAGCAAGTGAATTAAATATACCTGAATTTATAGATTCTTATATGGCTGAAGTAGCTCCCGAGTCGCAGCAAAAAGAATTTAAGAAATCGGCAGATGCTTTTGCCAGTGCTTTTAAAAAGGAATTTGATAAAGATCCGGGTAATGGAACTCCTGAGGAATTTGATAAAATAATCGCAAAATATTTAAAAGCTACTCCGGAAGAAAGGGAAAGCTTTAGACCAAAAAGGAATACCGAAACTCAAGACCCACAAGAACAAACTCCTGATGAAGAAGAATTAGGAGAAGAAATGAATCAAGATTCTGGAGCCCTTGCTTATTTAGAAACGGTAAGGGATTTGGGAATCTGGGCTTGGAAAACTAGTGAACAAATTGGGGAAAATGTACTTTGGTACGATCCTATCCCAGGAGAATACATTCCTTGTGGCCCGGTTGAAGAACTGGGGGGAGGTAAAGCCATGTCGCTTTAAATTTCTCAAAATAAAATACTTTAGTTTTAATATTAAAGCAAATTAAAGTATATTGTTATAGCTTAAATTTAGGTAATCTAAATTACTAATTATCCGAAAAAAGCTGTCTCTTCTAAAAGGGACAGCTTTTTTATTGGTAGCACCATATATTGATAATACCCACTTTCCCATCTAAAGTAGCTGCTATTCAAGATGTCTCGATAAAAAATAAATATACAAGGATGCATTATAGACACGCCCTGAAATAGTTTATTGACGTCGGTTTTCTAAAATTTTATTTAAAAAACGTCATTTAAAAAGTTATTATGACTGATTTGAAAATCTTAGCAAAGTTAGCAAATCAATCACCATTGTCCGGTTAAAGAATCAAGAACGCTTCACTGAATGAAACAAGAAAAAAGAATGGATTGGAATTATTCGATATACTTTTTATATATTCTTTTTTGAGTACCAAATAGCACCTGTAAGTTTTTCAAAAAATAAGGTTTAAAACCTGAAAAATCTCATTATTTCCAATTATTGGCATAATAAAAGTTTTATAGGACGAACAGATAAATTCATTTATAGTCCAGCATTTTTCTTGGCTGTTAATCTCTTATTAAGGTATAGATATCGGTTGTCCATTCGATGGAGTTTCCACCCATTTCAGGATTATTATTAAATACCTCAAGAACCTGATCACTAATTTTTAAATGATTTGCTTTGGCATAATGCTGCAATTTATACCAGGCGAAGTGTGTAAAAAGATAGTTCCCATTAAAAATCGTATGCACTGCATTAAACGATGGTAATGTTCTTAATTTGATCTTTTCGGTTTCTGGTAGTCCCTCTTTTTTAACAATCGGAAAACAAAAATCGAATTTAATTTCATTGGTCCCCTTGTCCCAACTTTTTACCAGAACTCTTGGCTTTGCGGGCATTTCAAGATCATGCTCTAAAACATAATCCGATAAATAACCAATATTGGTCATCATAAGCATTGCTTTTTGTTGAAGCTTTCCTTTTAAACCTATGCAGGCGCAATAGTCGGCTTTTGGCGCCTTTGTTTCGCCAATAATCTCAATATTATAATTGTTTTTTTCTTTATCAAGAGACTTTCTGATTATTTCAAGCTCTTTTTTAAGGCTATCCTGTTCTTTATTTTCACCAATTAGTATAGAAAACCGACTGGAAATTAAGCTTTCTGGATGGCTAACAATAGCTTTTACCTTGTTTACGGAATCGTTGAGCTGACTAATATTCCAATCGATAATTAGGGGGGTATCCTGAAATTTAACTAGATGTTTAACCTGTTCATCAAAGTTTTCCTCCAAAATTTCGGCTTTATCAAAATGCTCGTATTGCCAATATTCAATTCTTTCATAAATAATTCCACCTGGGGTATTGGTGGTAAATGCGATACTGTAGTCATAGGGCTTAACCGCAAAATACCAGATGGAAAAACCAATGATCCCAACTATTAAAATACCCGATAAAATTTTTCCCATCAGATTATAGCGTTTTTACCTCTAGCGTATTAATCACATGTTTACCCAGAGATATTCCCTGATCTAAACCATTTTCTATAGCCGCCCGGTAATGAATGCCACCATATAGTCTACTTAAAGCCGCTTCTTTGGCTGCATTTCTAAAAGAGGCATATTCCCGTTTTGGTAATCCATAAGGAACTTCAGTATCGTCTAAAAACTGAAATTGGTCTCCAAATAGTTTTGATAAGACCTCTGCCGAAGCTCCACTTACTACAGAGTGACCACTGGTATACTCTGGGAACGGTGGCGTTTGTAAAACCGGTTTCCACTGGTCGTCGATAAATTTATTGATCAATGTTTCAGGGCGTACAAGATTACTACGATACTTTTCATCCCAACAGCTAATAAAAGCATCAGCAATTGCCATACTCGTAGTAGTATACGCATAAACGGTTTTATCGAAGTCTAGATTGGCCTTTTTACAAGCCACTTTCGTGATACCAATCCAATGACCACCCGGTGTAATTTTTTTGGTGGCAAACATTAAATGTCCACGTTGTGTAGAAACATAAGGATTGCAATCCCAAAATTTAGCAATCGCCATTTCTTCAGATTTGTTTCCTGTTTCTTCCATCTGGTTTCTCACATCGTAAACCTCCATCAATTCTTTGTAAAACTGTGAACCTTCTTCCATAGAAAATTCAGGATGGCTTTTTGGTTTAAATTGTGAAGCAGAGTCTAAGGTAAAAGGCCTTATTTTCATCCAGTGCGGTTCTATCCCATCCATATAGGCGGGTGGGGTAGGTTGCCATCTGGAAACATCTTCAGTATACACCGAAAATTTGGGCATTGTTCGCGTTTGTTTGTAATTGTCTTTATCAATCCATTGCTTAAAAACATTCGCTACCTGCATGCCGTAAGCTTCAGAGTTAATAAAGATTTCCTCATTATTTTCTTTCCAGTTTACAAATAAACTATCGCTGTAATCGCTAATTTCAACTTCAGAAAAAATAAGTGTTTTTCCAATTTCCAATTGTGCGATTAAAGCGGCCATTCTATAATCGATAGCTTTCGTTGTATCTAATATAGGGATTTCTATATCTGCATTTATAGTTTTTGTTAATGAATTCATTTCCGGATTATGCTGCGCTACAATTTCGTAAGCAGCAAGATTGGAATAGGAGTAAATTCGGCTTGCTACCGGCGGAGAGAATATATCATGCACCATGATGTTGGTGATCTTATCTAAAGCTTCGTGATAATTATTCGCACTTATCGCAACAGATTCTTTAGATGCGCTTTTTTCATTGGCACATCCTGTGAATAACGATATCGTTAAAAGTAATACTAGAACTTTTTTCATATTTAGTTCAGTTTATAAACTTCTGGTTTATTGTTGTTATAGGTCACTAACAGGTATTCCCTATCTTCCAAATTTAGTATATTGAAACTAATTACTGCTTTTTGCGTAAAATTAATACCAAGATCTTTGGCTTCCATTAAAGTGTCGACAGACTGTAGCATAATGCCGGCGAGCTGATCGAATTTGCCGTGGTATGGTATGGTACCAAAGTAATTACCACCAACAAGTACTTCTGTTTTACCATCTTTATTAAAATCGTGTTCTAAAAATGCGGTTATTGGGGCTACTTGTAACGGATTTTTAAACGCTTTAAAGCTAAAATTTCCATTTTCATTTAGTAAATATCCAGAAGCCAAGGTTTCTACTTTCAAAATTTCAGCTTTTTCGAGCTGCTTTTTATCAAAAATTTCTTCGATAGTTTTTCCTGCAAAACTTTTATAATCGGGGAATTTTTTCCTTAAATAAGCTAATTGTCCTACCAACATATCTAAACCATTCACAGGATAATAATTTCCGTTTTTTTCCTGAGCGAGAATGGTTTCTGTACTTCCGTTCGCATCAAAATCAAGATAATACATTTTAAGCGGATTGTCCCTGTTTGCTTTTAATTTTGTATTTAATCCCCAATTCCCCAGTAAATAATCTTTATCTCCATCACCATCTATGTCAAATTCAGCAATGCTTTGCCATAAGCCTTTTAAGTGATGGTCGATTTTAGAGCTTATAAGTTTTCCTTTTTGATTTTTATAGAACTTGGGTGCCATCCATTCTCCAACTACGATAAGATCGATTTGCCCGTCCTTATCAAAATCAGTCCAGATCGCATCGGTAACCATCCCGATTTTCCCCAGGTTATTTTCTTTATCAATACTGAAACTTCCATTATCATTTTTTAATAAAAAAGACTGTGGAATGTTACCAAAATCATTAGAAACCGCTGCACTACCAATAAAGAGATCTAAGTCACCATCATTATCATAATCGGCTGCTTTTACAACACTACCATTTTCAAAATATTCCGGGAATTCAACTTTACTGAAATTTTTATCCTGTTGAAGATATAATCGGTCTAATAAAGCCTTGTTTTCTCCATAATATTCTCCACCGCCGGAAATTACAAGCAGGTCATTTTCCCCATTTTGATCAAAATCTTCAATAATTGCAGAAATATCTTCGGAAGGGGCGTCGTTTTCTAAAGCCGAAATTGATTGTTTTTCAAAGCCATTTTTAGTTTGAAAATATATCACTGATTTTTCGAATTTCGCACTTCCGAAGAAAATATCTTCTTTTGCATCCCCATTAATATCCTTTACAACAACGGCTGGTCCACGATCTGAAATTTGATAAGGAATTAATTTCTGGCGATCAAAATCCTGATAGCGATTTTCTTTATGTTCGTAATCTAATCCGGGTAAAGAATCGATTTTATTAAACCATGGCCTATTCCTCGGGAATAACTCGGCATAATTCACCTTTTCAAGGTTCTCTTTTGAGGTAATGTAAAGGCTTTTACCCAGCTTAAGATTCGATAATTTTTGAACTGAATTGTCTGGCCATATAATGAAAAGGGAATCGATTTTTGTTGTATCAGGAAAACCAAAGTGCAATATTGCTTCTGAAGCCGATTGAAAGCCGCGAGTGGTGAATAATTGTTTTATTTGTCGGTTTCCATTTTGATAAGCAATTGCTTTACTCCCAATACCCTGAATATTTGGAGCTTTATATTTAAGTTTTATTTTTAGAAAATTCTTATTGTTTTTAGTGATTAAATTTTCATAAATCCTTGCGGGTGCATTGATGTTATTGGTAATAATATCCAGATCACCATCATTATCGAAATCGGCATAAGCCGAGCCGGTACTCATAATACTATCTTTAGAGATCCAGTTGCCAGAACGATCTTTAAAATTCAGATTCTTGCTACCTTTAAAGATACGGTTTGCTACTGCCCCGGAAGGCATCATCTGGATTGCTTTTTTATCGATTTTATTCCCTTTAGTGAGTTCTTTTTGAACCTGATTATTCGAGACATATTTTATATAATCATAATCATTTGGGCGTTTTGGAATTCCCGTTGAAATAAAAACATCCTGTATTCCGTCTAAATCATAATCTGCAAAAAGTGCGCTCCAGCTCCAATCGGTAGCGGCAAGGCCGCTAATTAAACCTAAATCCTGGAAGTATTGACCACCCTGATTTACTTGGAGCATATTACGGCTAAACTGCTCGTGATAATGTAGCCTTTCGATTTTCATTTTATGAATGTCTGGGGAATCGTCACCCATACTCGCTTTAATAACTTTTTCATCATCAGGTAGCATGTCTAAAGTGAGAATATCCAAAAATCCATCATTGTTTACATCGGCAGCATCGCTTCCCATAGAAAACCGGCTGGTGTGCCCAAATTTAGATTTAAGGCTTTCGGTAAACGTTCCATCACCATTATTCAGATAGTAAAAATCATCTTCATGAAAGTCATTACTAATATAAATATCGGTAAATCCATAATTATTAAAATCAGCCGTCGCAATTCCAAGTCCGTAACCATTTGGTCCACCATAAATTCCGGCTTCTTCACTAACATCGGTAAAATGGGTTCCATCGTTTCTCAGTAATTTATCACCGCTTCTTTCATTTCTTTTTTCTCGAATATCAGCAGGGCCATAAGTGTTTACAGTATGTACAGCATGATTCAATAAGTACATATCCAAATCACCATCATTGTCATAATCGAAAAATGCGACGTTGGTGCTATAATTTTGAAAGTCTAAACCAAAATCGGCTGCTTTTTCGGTAAACGTTCCGTCACCATTATTGATAAAAAGTTCATTTTTCCCTTTTAGTCCGTTAATGCCTACAACAGCGCAAACATATATATCTAAAAGTCCATCACCGTTGATATCGACAATTGCTGTACCGGTGTTCCAATCTGAATTTCCGGCGACTCCGGCAGTTGCTGTGATGTCTTCAAATTGCAGGTTTCCTTTATTCAAAAATAATTTATTGGCAACCTGATTTCCTGTAAGAAAAATATCCGGCAGGCTATCGTTATTAATATCGCCAATTGCAATGCCCCCGCCATTATAATAATACAGGTAATCTAAAATATTAAGACTATCGGTTGGCGTAAGTGTATTAATGAAATCAAGATTAGTGATTTGAGTGTTCAATTCTTTAAAAAGGGGAGGAGTGGCGGTTTCCTGAACTTTTTCGTTTTTAGAGCAGGCCGCTAGAACAGCAAAAATCAATATGTACCCAAGTTTTTTCATTACTGGAGTTTGTACAGTTTTGGTTTTTCGTTGTTAATTCCTACCAACAGATACTTTTCACCTTTTTTATTTTGAATAATTTTTAGATCCCGAACCTGTCCTTTAAAAAATAAGCCGGTTTTTTCTGAAGATTCCGCTCTAAAATTACCATTTCCGTCATTGATTAAAACAAGTCCGTAATTAGCATCTAATCTTGAAAACTGAGGTTTTAGATCGTAATCATTACCCGCGATAATTATATCCAAATTACCATCATTATTTACATCAAGGCTTTCGATTGCATGAATAGAACTAAATTGTGCTTTGGCTGGCATTTCCTTAATGTCAAAATTTCCATTCCCCTTGTTGATTGCAATAATACTCTTAAAGCTTCTAATTTCCTTTACTAAAGCTTTGTCCAAAACTTCTTTGGAAAATAACTGATCTATAGATTTTGTGGCATATTCAGAGAATTTTAGGTTTTGCTTTTTTACTGAAGAAATCTGCCCTGATAGCTCTCGGCGTAAATGTATGGGAACATCTTTATCCTCAATTCGTTGTGTAAAAATCTGCTCTACAGTACCGTTATTATCAAAATCATTGATGTACAATTTAACAGGAGCTTCTTTGCTGGCATTATAAAAAGAATTGGTGCCCCGGTTCCCCAAAATTAAATCTGCTAGACCATCATTGTTTAGATCAGCCACATGTATGCTATTCCATGCCCCTGAATATTCATCAAGATTAGAGTTTAATTTAATTAATTTTCCGTCTTTAAATTTAAAAATAGCCGTTGCCATCCAGTCTCCTGTAATGATCAATTCTGCTTTGCCGTCATTATCAATATCGGTCCATTGGGCATCAGTAATCATTCCTAGATTATCTAAAATGGACGTATCTAAAGTTTTAAAATTACCGTTTCCTTCATTTTTAAGCAGTTGATGTTTTGGATTTACACCATAAACTCCGGGTTTACTACGGTACCCAATAAAAAAATCGGTTCTTCCGTCATTATCAATATCGTTGGCTGCAATAACCGCCGCATTTTGATTATTAACAGGTAGTGTCGAATTGGCCTTACTGAAATTCCCTTTACCGTCGTTTAGATAAATACGAGTTTCATACTGTTCTTTTTCAGCATAAATATTATTTCCTCCAGAAATTATAATAAGATCTTTAAAATCATCATTATCAACATCAATAAAAATTGCGCCGGTTTCTTCAACAAGTTTTGAATTTTCAGTGTCGTCCAAAATACTTTGTGAAAATTTACCATCGGCTTGCTGAAGATAAAGCACACCCGACTGGTTTCTGGCGCCAGCAATATAAAAATCATCGTTTCCGTCATTATTGATATCGGCAACGGCGATTGCAGGCCCTTCCCGGGAGAGCATTTTATTAATAAGACCTTCGTAATCATAGTCTACATAATTATCTTCTTGGTGCGGTTTGAAATTGGAGACGATTTCTTTAAAATATTGCTCAGATTGCGATTCTGGAAGATTATATTTTTCAGCTTCTTCCTGATCGAAAACCACAGGTTTATTACTATCAATACCGGTTTTTAAAGAAGAAGTTTTATCAGGCCAAATTACACGTATGGAATCTATTTTTTTATAAGGTCCCAAGCCAAAAGTGAGGCTGTAATCTGCGGAGGATTGAAATCCACGAGTAGGAATGAGCTGTTGCGTTAACTGTTTTTCTTTGGTATATACGATCACTTTACTACCAATGGCGAAGGTGTTTTTGTTACTGCCTTTCAGCTGGATTTTAGTCCAGTTATGATTTCTCTTTTTATTTGTTTCGTTGCGGTAAACAAATAGATCCATGTTTACATTATTTACGATAATATCCAGATCTCCGTCGTTATCCAAATCTCCGTAAGCTGATCCATTAGAAAAACTAGGTTTACCAAATCCCCAATCTTCTGTAACATTAGAAAAGCTTAAATCACCATTATTTTTAAAGGCATAGTTGGGAATAGGAGTACTTGGCATTTCGCTTAAAATAGAATCAAATTCTTTTTTTTGACCGGTAAGTACCATCTGCTGAAGAATATCATTCGCAAAAAAATCCATAAAGTCTTGATTGGTAAGATCATGGTATATGCCGTTACTCACATAAATATCCTTATAACCATCATTATCCATATCGAAAATTAAAGCGCCCCAGCTCCAATCTGTTTGTGCCACACCACTATAAAAAGCAATCTCAGAAAAGCTGTTATTGCCATTATTTAATTGCAAGCTGTTTTGCATGTACTGGTGAAAAAAATCTCGGTCTTCCTTTAATTTATAGAGATCAAAACGTTCAAATTCACTGGTGTTTTTTAAGCGTTCATCTGCTTCGGGAAGCATATCGGTAACAAAAATTTCAGGTAATCCATCGTTGTTGATATCTGCCATATCTGCTCCCATTGAAGATAGACTTAAATGCGATACCTGATTTTTGATGTCCTCTCGAAAACTTCCGTCCCCATTATTGATATAAAGGTAATCACGTTCGTAAAAATCATTAGAAACATAAATATCTGGAAGCATATCATTATTTATATCGCCAATAGTTACTCCAAGGCCAAAACCAATAAGACTCCCATAGATGCCGGCTTCTTCGCTAACATCCGTAAATTTTCCATTATCATTTCGTAATAGTTTATCTCCACCACCTTTAAAAACTTCAGGTAAATTCCAATCCTTAGCACGCAGATCCCTTTTGTTTGTATAACCAAGACTGGCAACAGGAATAAAACTATTATTTAGGATATAAACATCTAAATCACCATCCAGATCATAGTCAAAAAAAGCAGCATGGGTAGTGAAACCATTTTCATTCAAGTTGTATTCAGAAGCTTTTTCTGTAAAAGTAAGATCCCCGTTATTGATAAAAAGCTCATTGTTACGGTCTTCACCTTCAATGTTCCCAGCATTACAAACATAAATATCTAGTAAACCATCATTATTGATATCTACCATTGTTACCCCGGTAGACCAGGATCTATCTCCCTGCGAACCTGATGTTTCAGAAATATCTTTAAACTTAAAGTTCCCCTGATTAAGATATAGTTTGTTCTTACCCATATTTGAAGTAAGATAAACATCGGGAAGGCCATCATTATTAATATCTCCTATTCCTACTCCGGCACCGTTATAAAAATTACGATACCTGAAAATATTAAACTCTCTTTGGTTTTTAACCTGATTGATGAAATAAATGCCCGTAGAATCCGCTGGCATTTCTGTAAACAAAAAATCTTTAGCTTTCTCATGTTGAGTATCAGCATCTTTTTTACAGCCATATAAAAAACAAAGTAGCATTACGATACCTAAATGTTTGGAGGAGGATAAACCTGAAATCGATAATAATTTATTCATTATTGGACTATACTGATTAAAACTTCAAGTAAAGAAAAAAATTAAAATAAAAGAGACCTAAGTGACGGATAACCGCCTCTTAAGTCTCTTAAAAGCTTGCCTAAGCCTAATAGCCCGGATTCTGAGCTAAATTTGGGTTTGAAGTTAAAGCTACAGAAGGAATGGGGAACAAAACTCTAAACTCTTCAGTATTGTCTTTAAGCTCCCAGCTAGAGTTAAAAGTTCCAAATCTAATTTGATCCTGTCTTCTACAAAATTCTATATAAAGTTCTCGACCTCTTTCATCCAGCAAATCTTGTTCGCTTAGGCTTGAAAGGGGAGAAGCATCCCTAATCGTTCTTAATTGGTTTACAAGTTCTAATGCAGATTGGTTCGCATTTCCACCACGCATTACAGCTTCAGCTTTCATGAGATGAGCATCGGCATATCGAAATACAATCAGGTTATTTGGGTATGCTCCATCTGAGGGGTGATATTTTAATACGCGAATTCCATTTCTTTCATTATTCCCGATTAAACCCGGTAACTGTTTGGTGAAAACCAATGGATTACCAGCCCTATCAGTTAATTTTGATCCATCCATAGCATATTGCTGGTTAATTAGGAATCCATGTCCGATATTAGTGCCCGGTTCATCACCACTAAGTGGAACAGCACCTCTACGTTCTTCCTGTCCAGACCCAGGAGTGTTAATTTGTGGATCGCCTTCAAATAGATCATAAAATTCTGCAAGTGTTGAAAAACCGTTCCATCCACCTCCGGTATTATCGGGTGTGGTTTGATTATAATGAAGAGTAGACCACATTCTGGCATCTGCTCCATACTTAACTCTAAATACAATTTCTGTATCAGCTTCGGTTACCTCAGGTTCAAAAATTTCGAAAAAACCATTTTGAAGAGCAAAACCTTCATTCATTACAGCATTTACATGTTCGATAACTGCATTCATATCTTCTGAAGAAGCACTGGTTTCCCCATAATAAATAAATTTATTCAAATACAATTTAGCCATTAAAAAATGTGCTGCCGCTTTACTTGCTCTATCAGTGTTTTCTCCAGGAGCGGTTGAGGGTAAATTTGGCAATGCTTCTTCCAGATCTTTTATGGCAAATTCAAAAGCTTCAGTACGAGACATAATTTGCGGATTAACATCTGGACCCTCAGTAACCTTTCTAAATGGAACCTGCCCATATAAATCGATGATCCAGTACATGCTAAAAGCTCTTAAAAATTTAGCTTCGGCAATTTGTTGAGCATTAGCATTATCGGTTTCAATAATTTCGGTACTGGAGTAAATACTCGAATTGAAGTTATTCCATGTGTTTAAAATAAAACGATGGGTACCATCCCAGGTGTGTTGGTGCAAAGTTCGCCAAACTCCATTATCTCCCCAATCTGTACCTCGAGTAGGGATTAACAATTCATCAGAAGTTGCTTCCTGTAATGCGTATAAATTTTCCTGAGTCTGTAAATGACCCTGAATGGAATTGTACGCATTGGTAAGAGAACTTTCTACATTTTCAACCCCATTAAATCCATCACCACTTGCATCCCTTGAAATAGAGTCGGTATCATCTAGTTCTAAATTGGTACAAGAGTAAGAAATACTAAGTACTCCTGCCAATATTGTGCTATATAAATATTTTTTTTTCATAATCTTTTTTTAAAATGTAACGTTCAGTCCAAAGGTATAAGTTCTTGGCCTTGGGTAAGAGGTGTAATCGATCCCCGCAGAAGGAACGTTGTTTAAAGCTTTATTGGTATCTACCTCTGGATCCAAACCGGAATAGTTTGTAATTAAAAACAGATTTTGCCCTGTTAAGTATAGTCTAAGGGAATTAAAAATACTGTTTTCATCAAAATTAAAATTATATCCCAATGTTGCATTTTGCATTCTTAAGAAGTCACCGCGCTCTAAAAATCGGGTAGATACATCTGGAGCATTTAAAGGTGATTCTCCATTACCTACAACATCGCGAGTTACATTTCTACCATTGCTAAGTGTACCTGCGGTAAAAAAAGCATTGGCGGTATTGTTATAGACGTAAAATCCATACTGACCGGTAAAGAAAGCTGAAAGATCCCAATTTTTATATTCAAAGCGGGTAGATATTCCTAAGTTGGTTTTAGGTAGCGCACTTTTACCTACAAACGTTTGGTTGTCGATATCTCCACCTTCATAAGTATTAAATCCGTTTTCATCAAAACCGGTGAATTCTCTTAGATAATATGAGAATAAAGGATATCCACCTACTAAACGCTGTGCAAATGCGCCTGTAAGTCCCTGCCCATTAATTTCGCCTGTATCGATAATACCATCAAAGTCTTCCACCATATTGTGATTATAAGCTACATTAAATCCAAAATTCCAATAAAAATCTTCGGTTTGGAATATGTTATAATCAATGCTAAATTCTACTCCTTTGTTTATAATATTAGCATCCAGATTTTGATACACAAAAGGCTGAGGTGATGGCTGGGCCGAGAATACCTGAATAAGAAGATCTGTAGTATTTTTATAATAGAAGTCTAAAGATCCACTTAGTCTATCTCGCATAAACCCAAAGTCCAACCCCAGGTTAGTTTGGCTTGTTTCTTCCCATTTTAAATCTGGGTTTGCAAAAGAAACTAAAGAAGTACCGGGCACTACAATATTACCTCCGTTGCCAATTCCTATATCGGAATAGCGTTCACGTTGCTCGTACTGATTATATGGAATTTCCTGATTCCCGGTAACTCCGTAACCTATTCTGAATTTCAGGGTAGAAAAGGTATCCGGAATAAAATCTTCTTCAGCTAGTTGCCAGGCAAAAGCACCCGAGGGAAAATAACCGTATTTATTATTTCCACCAAATCGAGTAGAACCATCTGCACGTATCGTTCCCGTAAAAATATACTTATCAAATAGCGTATAATTTACACGGGCAAAATATGACTGAAGTTCATCTGTGGTATTAAAAGAATCAAATGCGACTGAATTCACGTTTATTCCTGAAGGAGCTGTTAAATTATCGGTTGCAATTTCAGGAAACAAGCGATTTACGAAAAAACCTTCCGAACTATAACCATATTGCTGATAAGAACCAGAAATATTAGAAGCAAGGATATTGCTGGAATATTCTAGGTTATCTGCCATGGTATTAAGGTTAGACGTTCCGAAACCGAATCCACTAATATTAGAACCTTTACGTTCAAAGTCCTGAAAGGAGTATCCTACCAGAGCTTCTATTTTCGAATTTTCGAATTGTTTCTTATAATTAAGTGTGATCTCCATCAAGCGGTTAGTAGCATCGATTTCATTTAAGTTAGCACGACCATTTCCCGGTACTCCAGAAATTCCCAGGATGTCTGGAGAAATAGAGGCACGACGATCAGATTCAGATTTGTCATAGCCTAAGTTAACTTTTGCACTTAAATCAGGAATGATATCGTATTCTGCAGAAAAATTTACCAGTAGTCTTTCGGTATCCGTTTTATCCTGATTATATTTTAATAAAGCCAAAGGATTAATTAATCCTGGTAATTGAAAATCTGGATCTGCAGGATAAGTAGGGTTTGATTGATAGGCACCCCCCAGTAAATCACCAGAAGCTCCGGCATTGTTTGATATAGGAGCTCTTTCATCTTTAACCTGAGAAAGGGTTGTTTGTAAATTTAGGCTTAAACGATCATCAAATAAACGCTGGTTAAAATTAATCCTACCCGAAATTCTTTCCATAGAAGAATTTTTTATAATTCCTTCCTGGTCAGCATAACTTAAAGACGCGCGATAATTTCCTGTTTTATAGGAATTAGAATATGAAAGATTATGGTTTTTAGAAAAAGCAGTTCTTAATACAGCACGTTGCCAATCTGTATCTCCACCAAAATCTATTGCGTCGGGATCGTTACCAAGATCCTCTACGGCTTCTAAAAATTCATCACGGTTTAGCAGGTCATAGGTATTCGCTGCATTTGCAACACTGGTCGTTGTACTATACTCTACACGACCTTTATTTCCCCGACCGGATTTAGTAGTAATAATAACAACCCCGTTTGCACCACGCGAACCATAGATAGCGGTAGCTGAAGCATCTTTTAAAACACTCATACTTTCAATATCCGAGGGGTTTAGGAAGTTAAGCGGGTTTTTAGCTGAACTCGATCCAAAACCAACATCAGTGCCTCCAGAAGAAGTGTCGCTACCGGCTAAAGGTACACCGTCTACTACAAATAGAGGGTTATTGCCTCCTCTAACCGAGGTGGTACCCCTAATTCTAATATTTACGCCCGCACCAGGTTCACCGCTAGTACTTGTTACCTGTAATCCTGCAGTTTTCCCCTGAATTAATTCTTCAGGTGAAGAGATAACCCCCTGGTTAAAATCTTCGGCAGAAACGGTTGCTACGGCACCTGTTGCATCTTTAACGGTAGTAGAACCATAACCAATCACGACAACTTCACTTAGCGCTGCTGCATCCTCAGACATAGTAATATTGATAGTTGATCTACCATTTACTTTAACTTCTTGCTGAGCAAAACCAACAAAACTAAAAACAAGCGTAGCATCACTGGCTACATCGTTTAGAGTAAAGTTACCGTCAAAATCTGTGGTGGTACCATTAGAAGTACCTTTTACCAGAATGTTTACTCCTGGGATCGGCATAGAGCCATCTGTCACTGTTCCCGAAACCGTTTGCGCTTTTGCAAATGAAAAACTCAGTACGGCTATAAGGAACAAACTGATCCTTAATAATCCTTGTTTCATAAAAATAATTTTACAGTTTGATTAACTAAACCTTATAATTTCCAGATGTAAATTTAATAAAATTTCAAACCAAAAATCAATAATTATGAAATGTGAAAAGTTATAGGTTATGAATAATTAAAAATTTATAGCGTTTTACTTTGAAAATCATAACTGTGTGTTTTTAACACTTATTTGTATAATCTCAATATTGATGCGGTTTCAGCAGATTTTAACACAACATAAGCGTAATTATAACGTTTATGTTTAAAATTGTTGAAAACTATCAAAAAAAATATAATTAATCTTATTTCACGGCTATTTTTAGACTCTTTTCGGCAATTTTGACCTCAATTTTCTGCGTATTTTCGATAAATTCGCCGTCAATTTGGAAAGCAATAGGCGTTTTACAACTAATTATAGCCCGTTCTGTAGAAATGGTTTCAGCAAAATCTGGATTAAATTTTACATCTTCTCTTAGGGTGCCTAAAATTTCAGTGATATCTAAATTTTTAAAGATCACGATTTCAAATTTTCCATCATCATGTCGTCCTTCAGGGTTAATTTTAGCTCCTGTGCCATATTTTTGACAGTTGGCTATAGCGAGCATTATTCCTTTATGATTATAGACTTTACCATCTATTTCAACTTCGTACTCATATGGATACTTGCTTCTAACTAAAGTAGGGATTGATTGCATTAAATAGCCAAACTTACCCCTAATAGATGCGGATTCGTAATTTTTGATCAACTCGGCATTTAAGCCAATATCGCTTAAATGAAGGCATAACTCGTCGTTCACTTGCAAAACATCCAGATTGGTAAAATGATCACCCATGGCAACTTCAATTTGCTGTTTTCTATTTTCTGGAATGCCAACATTTAGTGCCAGCCCATTTGCCGAGCCCGCAGGAAAAATTGCAATTGGCAGATCCTTATGAAACAAGGCTTCAGCAACAATTTTCACCGTACCATCGCCGCCAACTACAAGAACACGTTCTGGTTGAATTTGATCGATTTCCTCTTTAATTTTTTGGATATCATTTTCACCGGTAGTTTTAAAAAGATGAAATTTATAATTATTATTTTCTACTGCTTGTCGTACTTCCTTGATAAGATCGTCTTTCTCTTCTCCGCCCGAGATTGGGTTTACGACCATTAAAATATTCCTAAAGTCTGCCATATCTATATAATTGCGATTAAAATTAACTAATTTGGAGTTAGGCTATTCTTTATAAAAAACTAAAAAATTTGAAACTTGACTTAAAACTTTACCGCGGCTATGTAAATGATAAAGAATTGGTGGTGTTTGGGCATCTATTTAAAAGTTGGGCTCCCGATAAATATCGCTTAGACCGTAAAGGAATAAAACATACATCAGCTATTATCCATAAATTTAGAATTAAACCATTATCTAATTACGAGCTTCATTTATATTTTAAAGGAAAAGAATGGAAAACTAAAACCATGGAAGATGGATATTTTAGGTTTACTGTTCCTTTTGAAAAAGATTTAGAAAGCGGGTGGCATGAGTACGAGGTAATCGCTAAAATGGAAGATCATTTTGGGATTATAGAAAAAGGGGAGTTATTAAAGCCTTATGATAGTCAGCTTGGAATCATCTCTGATATTGATGATACCTTTTTAATTTCCCATAGTAATAGCTTTTTTAAAAAGCTATATGTGATGTTATCCAAAAATGTTAATCGTAGAAAGATCTTTGAAGATGTGGTAGATCATTATAAAGCTTTAAGCAAAGCAGGGCAGGATAGTGAACAGGCTTCAAATTCTTTCTTCTATGTTTCCAGTAGCGAATGGAATTTATATGATTTTATTGTTGAATTTGCTGAAATGCACGATTTGCCAAAGGCTGTGATTAAACTGAAAAAGATAAAAACCGGAATTTCAGATTTTATTAAAACGGGAAGGGGAAATCACGATCACAAATTTCAGAAGGTGAAAGATATTATCTCATTTTATCCAAATTTAGAATATGTTTTACTGGGAGACGATTCGCAGCAAGACGTTCATATTTACGAGCGAATCTGTAAAACTTATCCTGAAAATGTAAAATCGATTTATATTCGACAAACCGGCAAAGAACAGAAAGAAGAGACCAAAGAAGTTTTAAATAATATCGAAAGCTTAAATGTGAGTACCTGCTATTTTAAAAACAGTCAGCAGGCGATAAAACATTCTAAAGAACTGGAAATTATATAAGTTAAAATTCTCCGTGTTAAGTTATTCCTTTTAAGTGCTTATAGGTTCTTACGTAGTTTTAATAATTTTAAGCTCGAAAGTTTACAATCCAGATTCTGCATTTTAAAACACTTTTTTTGAAGCGGAGTCTTATCTTCGCATTCCGCTAAAATTTTTATTGTGAATTTAGATCAATTTGTAATCAAAAAGCTTGGCCTGCCGGCTAAAAGCATTCAAAATACCATCAAATTACTTCAGGAAGATGCGACTGTACCTTTTATTGCACGCTATCGAAAGGAGCAAACCGGTAATTTGGATGAAACTCAAATTCAGCAAATATCAGAAGAGCTTCAATATTTTAATAATCTTGAAAAACGTAAGCAATCTATTCTCGAAGCCATTGAAAGTCAGGATGCACTTACCAGTCAATTAAAAGCGAAAATTGAAAATGCTGAAAATCTTACTATTATTGAAGATTTATACCTGCCATTTAAGAAAAAGAGAAAAACCAAAGCCGATACAGCAAGGGAAAACGGATTAGAACCTTTGGCAAAAATAATTATGGCCCAAAACGCGCCAGATATTTATTCCGCAGCCACAAAATTCGTTAAAAATAAGATCAATTCTGTAGATGAGGCGCTGGAAGGAGCAAAGCATATTATTGCTGAGTGGATCAACGAAAATCAATATGTTAGAAAACAAATAAGGAAGTTATATTCCAGGAGAGCTGAAATTTCTTCTAAAGTAGTCAAAGCAAAATCGATTGAAGAAGAAGCACAAAAATTTCAGCAGTATTTCGAGTGGAACGAGTCTTTAAAGAGAATTCCTTCACATCGATTCTTAGCCATTTACCGAGGCGATAAAGAAGGAATTTTAAAACTGAAGATTGAAGTAGATAAAACAGAAGCTTTAAAATTAATTACTGAATCCATTATCAAAAATCGGAATTCAAAGTCTACAGCTCTTATTGAGGAAGCCGCAACCGATGCATATTCGCGATTATTAAAACCGTCTTTTTTTACCGAATTTTTAAATGAAACTAAACTAAAAGCTGATGAAGAGGCGATAAAAGTTTTTTCACTGAACTTAGAGCAGTTACTTCTCGCACCACCATTGGGCGAAAAACGAATTTTGGCCATTGACCCTGGATTTAAATCCGGTTGCAAGGTGGTGTGTTTAGATGAAAATGGAAAGTTAGAGCACAACGAAAATATCTATCCACATCCGCCAAAAAATGAGCGTAGTCTTGCAGCGAAGAAAATAAAATCACTGGTGAATGCACATAAAATTGAAGCTATTTCTATAGGAAATGGTACAGCAAGTAGGGAAACCGAGCAGTTTATAAAATCGATTCCGTTTGATCGTGATATTGAGGTTTATGTGGTAAATGAAGCCGGAGCTTCAGTTTATTCTGCTTCAAAAGTAGCCAGGGAAGAATTTCCTAATTACGATATTACCGTTCGTGGTGCAGTTTCTATTGGTAGAAGGCTAAGTGATCCTTTAGCAGAATTGGTAAAAATCGATCCAAAATCTATTGGAGTAGGACAGTACCAGCACGAAGTAGATCAAATTTTATTAAAAAAGCGTTTGGATACCACGGTGATGAGCACCGTAAATAAAATAGGAATCAATCTGAACACCGCCAGTAAAGAATTACTTTCTTATGTAAGTGGATTAGTACCCTCCTTAGCTGAAAATATTATAAAAATACGAACGGAAAATGGTGCTTTTCAGTCTAGAAAAGAACTACTAAAAGTTCCACGTTTAGGAGCCAAAGCCTTTGAGCAGTCGGCTGGATTTTTAAGAATTAGGAATTCTAAGAATCCTTTAGATAACTCAGCAGTACATCCTGAAAGTTATCACTTAGTTACGAAAATGGCGGAAGACCTTTCTGTCGATATTTCAGAATTGGTGGGAAACAAGAAGAAACTTCAGGAAATAAAATTAAAGCAATATACCACGGAAAAAACGGGATTACTTACTTTAAAAGATATTCTGGCCGAATTAGAAAAACCCGGCGTAGATCCAAGAGAGAAGATTAGTATGTTTTCGTTTGATGAAAGCATACGCGAAATAACCGATTTAAAACCGGGAATGAGGTTGCCAGGATTGGTGAATAATATTACTAATTTTGGCTGTTTTGTGGATATTGGTTTAAAACAAAGCGGGTTGGTACATATCTCGAAATTATCTAATACTTATGTGAACGATGTCACCCAGATCGTCCGTCTAAATCAGGAAGTTGAGGTTACTGTTTTAGAGGTTGATCTGGATAGAAAAAGAATTCAGCTTTCCATGGTAGATTAATAATAAAAATCCCTGCAATTTGCAGGGATTTTTATTATAAAGGTTTTCTAGTAACGTCTTCTAGGCTTAAACTCTTCCTGATCGTAAAAATCATCATCTTTTCTTATCCGGCCTTTACGTCTTGATTCGATTTCAGCATCAGTTACATACTCTTTTTCTCTAACCCAGTTTCCGTCATCATCATAAGTTCTTGTTGGTTTAAAAGCAGGATCTGGATTTCCTGATGTAGCCCTTAATTTTGCTCGCTCTCTCTCCATTCGTTCTTCAGTAGTTTCTTCACGGTCATGAAGAACTTCAGATTTATATTTTAAATTCGCTTTTTCCCTATCAATACGCTGCTGCGTTTCATCCTCATTGTAACCTGAAGGCTGAACTGTTTTTCTTGCACTGTATTCTCCATCCACGATTTCGTCTTTACTCAAGCTCTCCTGTTTTCCTTTAATTTCATTTGGACGATAATTTTGTTTATAAGAAGAAAGGATCTGTTTTTCGTAATTTCTTGAAATAGGTTCTCCTGTGCGATAGCGTTTAGTTTCGGCAAACGTATTATAATCCAGTGAATTGGTATGTACGTATTTATCTTCAGGATAGATATCGATTAAACCTATAGGGATAATAATATGATTTTCACCATCTTTATTGATAAACTCCTTAAACCCAGTATCATTATTGACTGAAAAAGGATCATGGTTTTTATCGATTATCGACTGATTTACTTCGACATCTACATACACTACTTTTCCTAATTCTTTATTCGCAAGAAGGTTGTCTACTTTACCAATACTTTTGGCATCCCGATCTCTTACTTCCCAACCACGAATATCGTGATCATGCTTGGCTATTTTATAATCCCCTAATTCACTTAAGCTATATAAATGCTTTTCGTTGGTTTTCATAATTTGTTGATTTTATTGGTTAATTGTGGTTAAATTTCGAAAGTTGGTATATTCGATGCTGCCTGATCGCTGTTTAGACCAATTTCTTCCATTGAACTTTCACTGTCATTATCATCGTTTTGTGCGCTTCCGTAGAAATACAGAAATGCCAGTACTCCCACAACGATAAGAACAATGATCCATGGCCAAATTTGTTTCTTCTTCTCAATTCTTATTTCTGCCATAACTCTTTAATTTATGATTAATTAGTACTAAAAGTACGCTACTGCACTACTAAATTGATTTAATTAAAAAGCAAACAATTGTTAATTAACTAATTATATAGAGCAGTTGCTAAAAACTCATAAAAAAAGCGAAACCAGATTGCTCTGATTTCGCCTTCATAAAAAGGAATTTAATTGTTATTTAAATGTACCCGATGGGAATACCACAACACTTTCGTGACCATTTTTTCCTACAGTAGAAACACCAAAGAAAAAATTATCGATTACAATGCCATCTAAAGTAAATTCTGTAACCTCTTTCACAAATCTCGAATGTTGCCATTGTGGAGCGGTGGTATCACGCCAATAAATTTTGTAACCGGCAGCATCTTTTACAGCTTCCCATCTTAGCTTGGTATTGGCCTCTACAATTCCGCCAATTTCAACTTTTGCCGGAGCTGGTGGAGCCCAGGCTAAACTTGCCAGGTTAATGGCATTTACAGTGGTTAGTTTTTTTGCATAATCAAAATTAACACCTTCGATCACATCGCCGTATTCAATACCGTTTTCAGTTCTTATATCCTGGTGTTGACGATTATAATTTTCATGAGCTTCCATAATTCGTACACCGGCAAAACCAAGATCGTTAAATGGCCTATGATGCCCACCACGACCAAATCTGTCTAAACGATAGATCATCATGGGATTCATTTCTGGCATATAAATTTCAGTGGTTTTATGGATATATCGTGCTAACTGTCTTGAAATTCCATCTACTTCACCGCCGTAAAAACGTCTCATATTTCGTTCGTTTTCTGTTTCGGTAGGAGGAACAGGTTCTGAAAAAATTCTGAAGTCACGATTACTAATCACACCGTCCACCCCTTCAATATTCCCGATCATATCGTTGTTTAAAATACCAATGATATCCCAGTTGTTCTTTTTAGCATATTCAGCTAGGCCTTTACCACCAAAAAGTCCCTGTTCTTCACCGCTTAATCCTACATAAACAATGCTGCTTTCGAATTCGTACTGGGATAAAACACGAGCCGCTTCCATGGTGCCGGCCATTCCGCTTGCGTTATCATTGGCTCCGGGAGCGTCAATTTTAAAGTTCATTGTATTGCTGGCACGAGAATCGATATCACCGCTCATAATAATATAGCGGTTAGGATATTTTGTTCCCTTCTGAATAGCAACAACATTTACAACCCATGCGTCTTTTGGTATTCTGCTGCCATCTTCTTTAGTCACAAAGTCCTTTTGATAAAAAACATCCATATAGCCACACTGTGAAGCTATATTATCGAACTCAGACTTTATCCAACGGCGGGCAGCGCCAATTCCACGTTTATCAGAAACAGTATCACTAAAAGTATTACGTGTTCCAAAACTTACAAGTTTTCGAATATCCGCTTCAATACTATCAGCCGATATTTTTGAAATTATATCATAGATTTTTGTATCGGTTTCTTGTGCTACTATAGTTTCTTTAGAAAATAATAGTGCAGCAAAAATCAATAAGTTAAGAGGTAATTTTTTAAACATATATAAGGTTTTTGGATTGGTAATTTACATAAACTTTGGCTGTTCATGCAAATAAGTATGTATGCTAATAAAAAAAGCTGCTCATAATTGCTGAACAGCTTTTAAATAAAATATTAGCCTACTATTACATTTTTGGTAAAAATACGGTGTCGACTACATGAACAACTCCGTTAGACTGGTGAACATCTGCAATCGATACGGAAGAAATATTACCACTTGCATCTTTTATTTTTAGTATATCACCATCCATCATTGCGGTAATTGTTTGACCGTTTACAGTTTCGAATGAAGCCATTCCGTTACCTTTTTTTATCGCTTTCATAATTTTAGCTGCATCATATTTTCCTGCAATTACATGATAAGTTAAAATGGCCTGTAATTTAGTTTTGTTTTCTGGCTTAAGTAATGTTTCTACCGTTCCAGCAGGAAGTTTTTCGAAAGCACTGTTTGTAGGAGCAAAAACGGTAAAAGGACCGTCACTGCTTAAAGTACCTACAAGATCTGCTGCTTTTACAGCGGCTACTAAGGTGGTGTGATCCTTAGATTGCGATGCGTTCTCTACAATTGTTTTAGAAGGATACATTTCAGCACCACCAACCATCTTTGTTTTCTGAGCGCTTAAATTGTTGAAAATAAATAATACAAGAGTAAAACTTAGCAAAAATGATAATTTTTTCATAATAAAAGTATTTTTTAGTTACATCATATAAACGAGAAGCTACTCCTGTTTGGATTTTTAAACTATCATAATAAATACTTAAAATGATAAATATTAAAGATTATTGCATTGGAATGGAGCTTATGTAATTCGATTCGGTTTCTTTCAGCCCAGTGCTCAAAAGAAAAATACTTATATAATATGTGCTTATGGAGTAGCCTTCAGGTGGCTTATTTAAAACTCTTCGTAAAAAAAGGAGATGGAGTGGGTAAGAATGTAGGTAAAACATGGATATAAAAAAAGCCCCGAATTATTCTCGGAGCTTTTTCTTAAAAATTATATTATTTAGCTAGCTTTCATTTCATGAATTTCAGCTTTAGCTTCATTTATTTTTTCCTCAGATTTTGAATTAGAAAAATTTGCTTTTGTCTTCGCTTTTAAAGCATCAATTTTATGACCTACAGAATCTGAAAAATCTGTAACTCGGCCTTTAGCTCCTTTATAATAGTTATCACTAGTATCTGCAATTGCTTTTCTGGTATCTTTCCCTTTCTTAGGTGCAAATAAAAGACCTGCAACAACACCTGCAGCAGCTCCTGATAATAATCCTATTAAAATTTTTCCTCCTGATTTCATAGTTAAGTTTTTATAGTTCGTAAATTATTCTGTCGTAAAATTATTAATAAACAGGCTCATAGCCTTATTTTTGGAGTTAATCTTGATATAAACTTTTGGAATTTTTCTCAATATTTTTAACAACTATTGTTCGATTAATTTTACTACTCATCTAGAAATGATTTTAAGATTTCCCTAACCCGTTTCGTATCATTTACGTAATAGTTTGCGCTGGTTTTCTTTATACCCACTTTAACCGTATAGGACTTTTTAGGTAATTCCTCAAACATATATTCATCGGTCCAGTCGTCGCCAATTGCAAAAATGAAATCATAGTTATGGCCAACAAGTTTTTTGGAAGAGGCCTTACCTTTATTTACCCCACTACTTTTTATTTCCAGTACTTTATTACCAGCTAAAACACTTAAACCGCGATTAGAAACAAGACCTTTTAAAGTATTAGATAGTTCATTAGCCCTAATCTCTCCAAGTTCTGGATCGGCCTTTCGATAATGCCATGCTAAAGAATAGTTTTTTTCCTCTAAAAATGTTCCCGGGGTACGGTCTACAAAACTTTCGATCACCGGTCTTACGGCATCCATCCATTCGTTTTTTACATTTTCAGATAACTCCCATTCACAATTTTTTTGACGCATCCATGCCCCATGTTCAGAGATTAACTCTATAGATGTTCCTTTCCACCAATCGCCAAGGGTTTCTTTATCGCGACCACTGATAATGACAACATCTGTATTTTTTTGATCATTAAGCTGGGTTACTAAATCAATAAGTTCCTGATCTGGGCGAGCATCTTCGGGTTTATCTACAAAATCTACCAGAGTTCCGTCATAGTCAAGAAACAACACTCTTTTTTCTGAACTTTTGTAATCTTCAATTAATTGTTCAGCTACTTTTGGAGATATACGAATAGATTCAAATGAGCGTCTATTATCTTCCGTATTGATTAATGCACTCATAAAGTCCTTTGCCCATTTTTCTACATCGTAGCGTTTTAAACGTTTCTGAAGAATTTTATTTCTTTCGATTTGTTCTTCCTTAGGCATATTGATGGCTTGTTTTAAAGTCAGTGCAATTTGCTCAAAATTATTAGGATTGATAATCAGGGCTTCATTCATCTCATGTGCCGCTCCCGCCATTTCACTTAAGATTAATACCCCGGTATGATCTGTTCTCGTAGCGATATATTCTTTAGCAACAAGGTTCATCCCATCTCGGATAGGGGTTAGTAAAGCAATATCACAAGAGGTATAAAGATCAATAAGATTATCAAAGGGCATCGAGCGATAAAAATACCAGATAGGTGTCCAGCTTACCGTAGAGAATTTACCATTTATACGTCCTACTAATTCGTCGATCTCCCGTTTTAAGCGTTGATATTGCGGCACATTAGAGCGTGATGGCACTGCCAACATAACAAGACGGACTTTCTCAATAAACTCTGGATATTTTTCCAGAAAATATTCAAAGGCCCTGATTCTATTGGCGATACCTTTAGTATAATCCAATCTATCAATACTTAGGATTAATTTTGCATCGGGCGTTGCTTCTAGGTGAAGATCTAATCGTCTTTGTAATTCGGATTGTTCGTCTTCGCTTCCTCGGAAGTGATTTAAAGCGGCTTCCTCAAATTTCTTGTAATCGATCCCCATTGGGAACGAATCTACTTTAACAATCCTTTCAGGTAATGTAATTTCATTGAAATCTACCTGATATCTTAAAATACGACTCACTGAACTCAAGAAGTGACGTTCGTAATCGTAGGTATGAAAACCAATAAGATCTGCGCCTAACATTCCCTCTAAAACAGATTCACGCCAGGGGAGTGTTCTAAAAACTTCGTAAGAGGGAAAGGGAATATGATTAAAAAAGCCGATAATAGCTTCAGGTTCTTCATCCCTAATCAATTTTGGCACCAGTAGTAACTGGTAATCATGTACCCAAACGCGGTCTCCTTCTTCATAATATTTAAGGACTTCTTTGGCGTATTTTATATTTACCTGTTTATAGGTTTCCCAAAAATTATATTCGGCTTCAGTATATTCCATAAAATAATGGAATAATGGCCAAATAGTACGATTGCTAAAACCATAATAAAAACCTTCGACCTCTTGTTCGGTGAGATTAACGGCGACGCAATCTTCAGCTTTCGCTTTTTCTTTCACTTCATCTTCAAGATGATCCGGAATTTCTTCTTTGGTTAAGCCACTCCATCCAATCCAAATACTGTCTCCATCTTTATGAAAAGATTTAAGCCCTGTGGCTAATCCACCAACGCTAGGGGTGACTCGAAGTTGATCGTCTTCTAATGATATTTTAAGGGGTAGACGGTTAGAAATAATAATAGTTTTACTCATAATTATATGCTAATGCTGTTGTTGCCAATTTGAATTTTATTAAATTTCGGGAATTCATTTTAGAATACCATTCTTTTAAAAGAAATTTAAGATATATGGACAATTTAGATTACGGAATAATCGGGAATTGTAAGAGTTGTGCGCTTGTATCCAAGACAGGATCTTTAGACTGGTGTTGTTTACCAGCATTTGATTCGGCTGCTGTATTCGCAAAAATCCTGGACGAACAAAAAGGCGGTAGCTTTGAGTTTAAAGTTAGTGATGATTACAATATTTCGCAAGAATACCTTTGGGAAACCAATATTTTATCTACGGTTTTCGATAATGGTGAAGATGCTTTTCAGCTTATCGATTTTATGCCTAGATACCCAAGAGACGACGGCTCTTATTACTCCCCACCCGATATTATTCGTTTTTTAAGACTTTTAAAGGGGAAACCTAAATTTAAAGTTATTTATAATCCCAGATTAGATTTTGCCAGGGAAGAAACTCATAACGAGAATAAAGGGAATTATATTAAAAGTTATACAGTTGAAGGCAAATACGATTCGCTTTTTTTCTATTCCAATCTCGATTTGGATGATATTCTTCAACAAAGGGAAATTACACTTACTGGTAATGCTTATTGTTTAATAGGCTATCATGAAAAATTGATTACTCAGTCCCTAGATCGTTCCTATTTAAAATTCCAGCGTACAAAGACTTACTGGATGAACTGGAGTGAGAAGACTACACGGTATTCTCATTACAGTAATGAAATAATGCGTAGTGCCCTGGTTTTAAAATTGCTTAGTTATAAAAAATCAGGTGCTGTACTTGCTGCAGCAACAACTTCGCTACCAGAAACGATAGGGGAGGAACGAAACTGGGATTATCGTTTTTGTTGGATTCGTGATGCTTCAATGGTCATTAAGGTAATGGCAGGGCTTGGGCACGTAAAATCTGCTCGTGAATTTTTACAGTTCATTATAGATATCATACCAGATAAGGATGAAAAAATTCAGATTATGTACGGTATTGATGGACAAAAAGAGCTTACCGAACATATTTTGGATCATTTAAGTGGATATAAAGGATCGTATCCGGTTAGAACAGGAAATGCTGCTTACATCCAAAAGCAAAATGATATCTACGGAATTTTGATGGAAGTAATCTATCAACAATTCCTTCAATTTGAAACTTCACTTGAAAATAGTGAAGAACTCTGGACGGTTGTTCGTGGTATCGTTATGATTGTTGAAGAAAACTGGCAAAAACCGGATAAAGGCATTTGGGAGTTACGAACCGAAGATCGCCATTTCGTATTTTCTAAATTATTATGTTGGGTGGCAGTGGATCGTGCTATAAAAATAGGGGAGGTGTTAAGAATGGGAATTAATGATACCCATTGGAAAACCCTTCGCGCCGAGATCTATGATGATATTTATAACAATGGCTGGAATGAAGAGAAGCAGGCCTATACCCAGTCTTATGGTTCACCAGATCTTGATGCCAGTACTTTATTAATGGAATCTTACGGATTTATAGATGCTAAAGATCCTCGCTTTGTAAGTACGGTTAAGGCCACAGAGAAAGAATTATGTAACGATGGTTTAATGTACCGCTATAAAAACAAAGATGATTTTGGATTACCTTCTTCTTCCTTTACCATTTGTACATTTTGGCTAATTAATAGCCTTTATAAAATTGGGGAAGATGAAAAATCTAAAGCGCTTTTTGAACAATTACTATCTTATAGTAATCACCTTGGGTTATTTAGTGAAGATATCGATTTTAAAACCAAACGATTATTAGGGAATTTCCCACAAGCTTATTCGCATTTAGCCTTGATAGAAACGGCTGCAAACTTTAGTAAAGGGCATGCTTCTGAAGAAAATGCATTTAGTGGCTTTTAAATGTAATCTTCTTCGAGAAATAACTATCCAAGGCAGAATTAGATTGTAAAAATTTATGATTTAAAACTGCTTTCTTTATTAAGTTTGATGATGATAATTGAAACAAAAAATCCCCATAAAATATGGGGATTTTTTGTTTCAATTTTTTATTGCGTAGTGGTTGAAGGATTTTTTTCGGGAGAAATGCTTTCTGAAGGATTTTGATCCTGTTGTGGTAATACCACGCGGGTTTTCGGTAAACTGTGCGGATAGTTTTCTCGAATAAAATCAATAATTTTTTCACGAATATAAACCCTAAGATCCCAGGCAGTAGGGGAATCTTTTGCACTGACTAATATTCTTATTTGCACCGATTTTTCAGTCGCATCAGTTACCTGCAACACATTTACCTGCTTATCCCAAAGTGGTGAACCTTCTAAAAGTCGGGTTAGTTCAGCTCTAATAGCGTCAAAAGAAACATCGTAATCGGTATATAGAAAAACGGTGCCCATAATATCAGCCGATTTTCTTGTCCAGTTCTGAAAGGTATTTTCAATAAAATAGGTTGAGGGCACTACTAACCTTCTTTTATCCCAAATTTTTACAACTACATAAGTTAAGGTAATTTCTTCAATCCAGCCCCATTCACCTTCTACAATAACAGCATCCTGTAAACGAATGGGCTGTGTAATGGCAATCTGTATTCCTGCCAGTAGCGTTCCAATAGCTTTTTGGGCTGCTAAACCAAGGATAATCCCGGCAATTCCGGCCGAAGTAAGTAAGCTTAAACCAACTTGCCGAATACTATCAAAACTCATTAAAGAAATACCTATAGCCAATATTATTAGAATAAAGATCACTATGTTTTCAAGAATCGTAAACTGGGTATAGACCTTTCTCGCTTTAAGGTTATCGTCAGTATTTACATCATATTTTTTTAAAAGACGTTCTTTAAAAACCTTTAAAAAAACAATCAAAAACCAGGTAAAGCTTATTATAATTCCAATAGTACTGGAATGTTTTATAAGTCTAATTAGTTCCTTATTGGAAAATACATCTTCAAGAAGACAAAGCTTAAGGAATAAAGAGAGCAAAAATATAAGTAAGGGAATTCTAATCCGGCCCGCAAGGTTAACTGGAAGTATATTTTTAGGATCTTTCCCAATTTTTTTAATGATAAAAAAAGCAATAACAAATACAACGACTACTGCTAAAATTCCTACAATTAAATACGAAGTGTTCAATGCTTCGTCGTTTAGTATGTTTTGGGTCATTTTTCTGGATTTTGTTCTTAATTTATATAAAATCCATTTAAATACTTTTATACTTAAAACTATTTTAACTGAAAAGGTTTTCGCATTCCGAAGGCTGTTTTAGAATTATTGCTTAGAGTTATGAGAAGGAAATTCCTGAACTCTTACTCTTGAAGTCGCTAAGAATTGGCCATCTTCTAAACTACTTATATAACTTACCAGTTCTTCCCTAAGTTCACAATGTAGGTCCCAAGCCTCTATAGCATCCTTGGCACTACAAAGAAATCTTATTTGTATAGATTTTTCAGTTGTATCAACTACCTGCACCACCGGTGGTTTTTTCTCATCCCAGCTTTCTTTGGTTTCAAGAATTTCTTTAAATTTTTTTCTAACTTTTTTTACATCGATCCTATAATCAGCGTAAATACTTATAGGGCGTATTTGGTGAGCTGAGGTCATAGACCAGTTTTCAAAACTATTCGAGATCACCTGTTTTAAAGGAACGACAATGCGGCGCCAATCCCAGGTTCTCACCACCATATAAGTAAAGCGAATATCTTCTACGTATCCCCAGTTATCATCGATGATAACGGTATCTCCAATTCTGGCAGGTTTTGTAATGGCAATTTGTATTCCGGCAATAATATTTCCTAAGGTACTTTGAGCGGCAATACCAAGAATCACCGTGGCAACCCCAGCTGAAGCCATTAAGGATATGCCTAATTTTTCAAGAGATCTAAATTGTGATAAGATCACAGAAGCACCAAATATAATCACGATAAAAGTAACTATTCTTCTGGCCACAGATATGTAAGTTAGCATTTTTCTGGCTTCAGAATTTTCTTCCATAGTGGTATCTCCAATCTTATTTTCTGCGACATACAGCATAAAAGAATCAACCATTCTCATAAAAAACCAGGTAACTGAACCAATAACCACAATTAAAAGTATAGCATAGAGGGTAGTTGCAAAGGATCCGGTAAACGAAATTAGATTATTCAATAAGAGATAAAATGATAAAACACCAATCGCTACGCCCGCCGGAGTGGTTAGTTTATCTGAGATATTTTGGATCCATCTTTTTTTAGATTTATTTAGAAATTTTTTAAGGTAAAAGGAAAAAAGTTTTCCAATGTAATAGCAAAGTAATATAAGCAGTAATGCCCCCACAAACTTCCAAACAGGCATGTTCCATAATTTTATTCTGGCCCAACCGGGCATCATTCTATCCAACTTTCTAGGACCATATACCTTATAAAGTGCATCGATATTTTCTACAGTATTGGGGGAGATCAACCAAAATGCACCATAATCTTTATATTTTACCCGTTGCAGTCTGAGCACGTAATCTATGCCATCTAATTCAACTTCACCAAAGACAATACTTCTACGAGGATTTCCTGCTACAGCTTTATTTGTACTGGTTTGTATATCGATCTGTCCATCAGGTCTATCGGGTAGATCATCCCAGTTTAGCTTTACTCGTTGATTGATTACAAAATAAAGTTTCTCTGCTAGAAGCGCCGCATCTTTATGGGATAGATTCGAAGGTAATAGATTTAAGTTTAAAGCATATGCTGCCTTTTTATAATCATTTTCCCTTGAGCTTACGATAAAGTATTCTAATGTTGCCTGAGGTGTCTGGAAATTTACGTTATTGGGAGGTAAACCAATACTTTTATTCACTCGGTTTAAAACATAATAGGCTTCATTATATTCTTTAATGGCATTGCTTTTAAAGTCTCCTTTCTCTTTAATCGTTGGAGTTTTACCGGGCAAACCTGTACCAGATTTTTGCGAGGTAGAATCTTGTGATTGCTGAGCGTTAAGCAATTTACAATTTAGAAAGAAGAATAATAGAAAACAGAACAGCGTTGAATAGTTTTTTCTCATACCTTACAATTTACAGGGTTTTTAGCAAAAAATTATTAGAGCTTTGTTAAAGCTATATGAGCTTAATTTCAATCATAATTTTTAATAACTATAGTGCAACCACTGTTATAGAAAAACATCTACTAATAAACTAATCAATGTATATGATGAAATATTTATTACTATTTATTTGTACAATTTCGCTTCAGTCATGTATCTACTGGGGTAGTGATGACGAAATGATGCATGGTAGCAGATATACCCCAATTACACAAACAAGACAAACTTTTGAGAGCACAATTGAGCGTAAATCAGCTAGACCGGTTAGTAATGCCGGGAAAATTTATGTGAAAGATCAATTTTTGTTTATAAACGAAGAGGAAGAAGGTTTTCATATTTACAATAACCAAGATCCCGGAAATCCAGAAGCAATTTCATTTTTAAAAGTTCCCGGAGCGACAGATTTAGCGATACGCGGGAATACTATATTTGTTCATCATTATGTAGATCTACTTTCCATAGAATTGAATTTAAACACGAATGAAATTCTAACTATGACTAGAACTCCAGATGTTTTCCCTCAGCTGAATTCGCCAGACGGTTATGAAGCAGCGTATTTTGATATTCCTGCAGATCAAATAATTGTTGGCTATCAACCTAAAAATTAGACGATGAAAAAAATTGTAATTATTGTATTGGTGGTTTTGCTGAGTGCTTGCAGCTCAGATAGTAGTGATACGGGAAATATTACTGATGGCCAAGGGGGGAGTTTAGCACGTTTTACTCTTTCCGGAAATTATTTATATACAGTGGGGGAAGAATCTTTAAGTGTATTTGATGTTTCAAATACTGAAAATCCTGTTTTTAAAGGTGACACCTATATAGGTTTTGATGTTGAAACTTTATTTGGACTTGGTGATAAGCTTTTTGTGGGAAGCCGACTAGGAATGTACATTTATGATATTTCTTCTCCCGAAAATCCATTGCGATTGGCAGAAGTAAGCCACATTAGAAGCTGTGATCCTGTAGTTTCTTCAGGTGATTATACCTATGTAACCTTGCATACCAATTCTGCCTGCCAGGGAAACATCAACCAGTTAGAGATTTATAATACTGAAAACCCGCTTTATCCTGAATTATTAACCACCGTACAAATGAATCAGCCTATCGGTTTAGGTTTATATTATAATTACTTACTGGTAACCGATTTAGATATAGTGCGGGTCTTAGATGTATCTGAACCTCAATATCCGAAATTTGTGTCGTTTATTCCTTTGAAAGGTTTTGATGTGATTATTAGGGGGGACGAATTATTTGTGATTGGAGACGAAAACCTTACACAATTTGAGGTTTCTATTGGGGAGGATGAATTGATTTATACGGAAAGAGGTAGGATTGAATTTTAGTCTTCCACTTTATATTGGTTCTATAAAAATCCTTTTTTTTATGAGTAAATTTGAAGCTTAAAATTTTTAAAATTGAATGAAAATGAAAAAATACCTTTTAATTCTTAGCGTATGTAGCCTGCATCTGCTTACGGTGAGTTGCGAAAAACATACATCTCCTGTGAAAGATGGAGCAAAACCGGAACTGATTTCTGATGAGTTTATATTTACCGAAGGCCCGGCTTCTGATAAGGAGGGAAATGTATATTTTACCGATCAGCCTAATAATCAAATTTTAAAGTGGGACGCAAAAAGTAATTCCATTTCAGTTTATATGAAAGATGCAGGTCGTTCTAACGGAATGTATTTTGACGATGATCAAAATTTGTGGACCTGTGCCGATGAAAATTTTCAGCTATGGAAGATAAGTCCGGATAAAGAAGTTAGCGTTGTTTTAGACGGTCACGAAAACAAGGCATTTAATGGCCCTAATGATTTATGGATGGATGAAAAGGGCGGTTTTTACTTTACAGATCCTTACTATCAAAGAGAATACTGGGAAAGAAAATCTCCTGAGATGGAGAAAAGAAAAGTGTATTACCTGAGTCCAGATCATAAAACCGTAACACCCGTAGCAGAAGGTTTTGTACTTCCAAACGGAATTATTGGTTCTTCTAAAGATCAGGTTTTGTATGTTTCAGATGTTTCAAAAGAAAAAGTGTATAAGTATCAAATACAGGATAACGGTACACTAACCGATAAAGAGCTTTTTGCTGATATGGGCTCTGACGGAATGACCTTAGATAATGAAGGAAATCTATACGTTACCGGCGATGGAGTTGTTGTTTTTGATAAAGAAGGCAATAAAATAGATCATATTCAAATTGATAAAGATTGGACAGGTAATGTTACTTTTGGTGGAGCCAATGAAGATATTTTGTTTATTACCGCTTCCGATGCGGTTTATAAACTTCCAATGAAAACTCACGGGATTCGATGGAATCATTAATATTAAATAAAAAGAGCTGCCAATTGGCAGCTCTTTTTCAATTTAAAAATCAAACTTAACTAAACCTCAACTTAAAAACAATACTTATTTTCTGCGATTAATTTATCGGCAATTTCAGTTCTTAATTTGACGACGTTCGGGAAATTATCGTATTTCGTGAAACGCTTTAATCCCATTAACATCATTCGTAATTCGTCTCCTTCAGCGAAAGAAATAATTCCTTCTTTGGCTTTGGCGTTGATTTTTTCAACGGCATTATAAAGGTAAAGCTGAGACATTGCTATTTGTTCTTTTTGGGTATCTTCCCCAAAACGTTTCGCGTTTTTTTCGGTTCTTAAAATAGCCGATTCTGCCATATATACTTCAATTAGAATATCTGAAGCAGCCAATAATAATTGCTGATGTTCTTCTAGCTGTGGTCCAAATTTTTGAACAGCACTACCGGCAACCATTAAGAATACTTTTTTCAGCTTTTTGATCATTTCTTTTTCTTCCGCAAATAATTCAGAATAATCAGGTTTATCGAAAGATGGAATTCCCATTAATTCTTCTCCTACGGCTTGTGCAGGTCCTAAAAGATCTACGTGACCTTTCATCGCTTTTTTCACGAGCATCCCTACTGAAAGCATTCGGTTAATTTCATTGGTGCCTTCATAGATTCTTGAAATACGAGCGTCTCGCCAAGCCGCTTCCATAGGGGTATCGGCAGAGAATCCCATTCCACCAAAAATCTGAATTCCTTCATCGGAGCAATGCTGAATATCTTCAGAACAGGCTACTTTTAAAATAGAACATTCAATTGCATATTCTTCTACTCCTTTTAATTCGGCTTCAGAATGAGAATTTCCACTTTCCATACGAAGGTGAATTCGGTCTTCTATATTTTTAGCCGCTCTGTAGGAAGCTGATTCGCCTACATAAGCAGAAGTCGCCATTTCGGCTAGTTTTTGTTTAATCGCTCCAAATTGTGCAATGGGTGTTTTAAACTGAACTCTTTCATTAGCATATTTAACGGCATTTTCGGTCACCCGACGTTGTGCATCTAAACAAGCCGCTGCCAGTTTAATTCTACCTACGTTTAAGGCATTCATCGCGATTTTAAAACCTTCACCGCGACCCGCTAACATATTTTCTACAGGGACTTTGGTTTCATTAAAGAATACCTGACGGGTAGAGGAGGAGTGAATCCCTAATTTCTTTTCTTCTTCCCCAAAGGAGATTCCGTTTTCTTTATCGTTTTCTACGATAAATCCGGTGATGTTTTTATCATCTTCAATACGTGCAAAAACGATGAACACATTCGCAAAACCGGCATTTGAAATCCACATTTTTTGTCCGCTAATGCTGTAATATTTTTCATCATCAGAAAGCACGGCTTTTGTTTTCCCTGAATTGGCATCACTACCTGCGCCCGGTTCAGTTAAACAATATGCACCAAACCATTCTCCGGTGGCTAATTTTGGGACATATTTTTTCTTTTGCTCTTCGGTACCATACAATGTGATCGGCATTGTACCAATCCCGGTATGTGCTCCAAAAGCGGTAGCGATCGATCCGGTAGCTCCCGAGATATAATCGCAAACCAGCATTGTAGAAACAAACCCCATACCTAATCCATCATATTCTTCGGGTACGGCAACACCAAGAAAACCAAGTTCCCCGGCTTTTTGCATAATTTCTTCCGTAAGCACGTAATCTTTTTTCTCGAATCTTTCCTTATGTGGAACGATTTCACGATCTACAAATTCTTTTACAGAATCACGCATCATCTTTTGCTCCTCGTTAAAATCTTCAGGAGTAAAAACATCGTCGCAGCTGGTTTCTTTTACTAAGAATTGACCACCGCGTAATATATCTTTTTGTTCAGTTGTATCACTCATTTTAATCCCCCTATCCCCCGGAAGGGGGGAACTACCTATTGGAGGTTATAGGTTTTTATATTAAACATTTTGTTAGTTCTCAATTTAAATTCCTCCCCTTAGGGGAGGTTAGGTGGGGATTAGAATACCTCATAAACTCCCGCAGCACCTTGTCCGGTTCCTACGCACATCGTAACCATTGCGTATTTGTTGTTAAGCTTGCGTTTACGCATTTCATCAAAAATCTGAACAGATAGTTTAGCTCCGGTACAACCCAGCGGGTGACCCATAGAAATCGCTCCGCCGTTTACATTCACGATATCTTTGTTTAATCCTAATTCACGGATGACCGCTAGCGACTGAGAAGCAAAGGCTTCGTTCAATTCGATTAATGAAATATCATCTTGTTTTAACCCAGCTTGTTTGATGGCTTTGGGAATTGCTTTAACCGGTCCAACTCCCATAATTCTTGGTTCTACACCAACCGCAGTATAACTCACCATTCGGGCAATAGGTTCAAGATTGAGTTCTTTTACCATTTCTTCGCTCATCACCATTACAAAAGCAGCGCCATCACTCATTTGTGAAGAGTTTCCGGCAGTTACACTTCCGCCTTCTGCAAATACAGGACGAAGTTTATTCAATACCGCTTCAGAAGTATCTTTACGTGGTCCTTCATCTTTAGTTACGGTATAGCTTTTGGTTTTCTTTTTTCCGTCGCCATCTACATAAGTCTGATCTATGGTAATCGGAACAATTTGATCTTGAAAACGATCTTCTGCCTGTGCTTTTATGGCTTTTTGGTGAGAATTATAGGCAAACTCATCTTGGTCTTCCCGAGAAACTTTGTACTGATTGGCCACCGCTTCGGCAGTTAATCCCATTCCCCAGTAATAATCTTCGTGACCTTCTTTTGCCAGTTTATAATCGGGAACCGGTTTGTAACCTCCCATTGGGATGTAGCTCATACTCTCGGCACCACCGGCGATGATACAATCGGCCATTCCACTTTGAATTTTAGCGGAAGCAATAGCGATGGTTTCCAAGCCTGAAGCGCAATAGCGGTTTACCGTCATTCCGGCTACGTCTTCGGTTTTTAATCCCATTAAAGAGATTAACCGACCTACGTTTAAGCCTTGCTCTGCTTCGGGCATTGCATTTCCTACGATCACATCGTCGATACGATTTTTGTCAAATTCCGGAAGTTTATCCATCATATATTCGATGGTTTCCGCTGCCAGTTCATCTGGTCTTTTAAATCTGAACACACCTCGGGGTGCTTTCCCCACTGCGGTTCTGTATGCTTTTACTATGTATGCTGTTTTCATATATTTTCCCCCTCTAGCTCCCCCAAAGGGGGAGAACAAAAGGTATTTTTTTAGTTAAACAATATTCATCTAAATCCCTCCCCTCTGGGGAGGTTAGGTGGGGATATTAGTTTCTCAACGGTTTTCCCTTCTGTAACATATGCTGAAGGCGTTCTAAAGTTTTTCGTTCTCCGCAAAGGCTTAAGAAAGCTTCACGTTCTAGGTCTAATAAATATTGTTCGCTTACGTAAGAAGCTTCCGATAGGTCTCCACCAGCCATTACATAAGCCAGTTTGTTAGCGATTTTCTTATCGTGGTCGCTAATGTATTTTCCGGCATTCATCTGATCGGTTCCTACATAAAAAGCTCCTAAAGCTTGTTTTCCTAAAACTTTAATGTCTTTGCGCATAATTGGTTTGGTGTAGCCATTCTCTGCCATTAATAGCGCGTGTTTTTTCGCGATGGTTAATTGGTTGTCGCGGTTCACCACCACAATATCTTTTCCTTTTTGCAGAATATTGGTATCATAAGCTTCGTAAGCTGAAGTGGATACTTTTGCCATTCCGATAGTGAGGAAATTTTCACGTAATCGGTTCAACTCTACATCATCTTTCTGGTAGGTATCAGAAGCTCTTAAGGTCATTTCTTTAGAACCTCCACCGCCGGGAATTACCCCAACACCAAATTCTACTAAACCAATATAAGTTTCGGCGTGAGCCACCACTTTATCGGCGTGTAACGAAAGTTCGCAACCGCCACCCAGTGCCATATTATGCGGAGCAGATACGGTTGGGATAGAGGAGTAGCGCATACGCATCATCGTATCCTGGAAGTATTTAATGGCCATATTCAGCTCATCATATTCCTGCTCTACTGCCATCATAAAGATCATTCCGATATTAGCACCTACCGAGAAGTTTTTTCCGTCATTAGACACTACCAGTCCGCGGTATTCTTTTTCAGCCAGATCGATCGCTTTGTTGATTCCATCAAGTACATCACCGCCAATAGAATTCATTTTACTGCGGAATTCTAAATTTAGAATGCCATCACCTAAATCTTCAACGACAACGCCGCTATTTTGGAATACGGCTTTAGATTCGCGAATATTATCTAAGATGATATAGGAGTCTTGTCCCGGAACTTTTACGTGTTCCTTTTTCGGGATTTCATAATAATAGGTGTTTCCTTCTTTTACGGAATAAAAGGAAGTAATACCGGCATCCACCATTTCTGAAACCCAAGCTGCAGGCTCGTAACCTTCAGCTTTCATCATTTCAATTCCTTTTTCTACACCAAGTGCATCCCAAACCTGAAATGGGCCGTGTTCCCATCCAAAACCGGCCTGCATCGCATCATCAATTTTGTAGAGTTCATCAGTAATTTCTGGAATTCTGTTGGAAGCATAAGCAAATAATGCTGAAAAGTTTTTGCGGTAAAACTTCCCTGCTTTTCCTTCATCTTTAATTAAAACTTTATAGCGATCGCTAAGTTTATCGATGGTTTTGGTTTGCTCTAATACACTAAATTTCGCGCTTTTTCGATCGCGGAATTCCATTTTATCAAGATCAAGCGATTTGATTTCGCTGGAACCATCTTCTTTCTTTTCTTTTTTATAAAAACCTTGTCCGGTTTTGCTTCCCAACCATTTGTTATCCATCATTGTTTGGATGAAGTCTGGTAGTGCAAAAAGATCGTGAGCTTCATCATCAGGAACGTTTTCGTACAAACCGTTGGCAACGTGCACCAAAGTATCTAAACCAACAACATCTACAGTACGGAAGGTAGCCGATTTCTGGCGACCAATCACCGGTCCGGTTAATTTGTCGACCTCTTCAATAGTCATATCCATATCTTTTACCATATGGAACAAACTCATAATGCTGAAAATACCAACGCGGTTTCCGATAAAGGCCGGTGTGTCTTTGGCGATCACCGATTTTTTTCCAAGGAATTTTTTTCCGTAGTCATTAAGGAAATTCAATACCTCTTCTGAAGTATCGGGTCCTGGAATAATTTCGAATAAGCGTAAGTATCGTGGCGGATTGAAAAAGTGTGTTCCACAGAAATGTTTCTGGAAATCTTCACTTCTTCCTTCGTTCATAAATTTAATGGGAATCCCGGAAGTATTGGAAGTGATTAAAGTTCCCGGTTTTCTATGTTTTTCAAGTTTTTCAAAAACCTGTTTTTTAATGTCGAGTCGTTCTACTACCACTTCGATAATCCAGTCGGCTTCAGAAACTTTAGCGATATCATCTTCTAAATTTCCGGTGGTTATGCGATTGGCAAAATCTTTATGGTAAATAGGAGAGGGCTTGGATTTTAAAGAATTTTGAAGGGAATCGTTAACGATGCGATTACGCACTTCTTTATCTTTTAAGGTAAGTCCTTTTTTTTGCTCTTTTTCATTGAGTTCTCGCGGAACGATGTCAAGCAGTAATACCTCGACGCCAATATTGGCGAAGTGGCAGGCGATACCGCTACCCATAATTCCTGATCCAATGACAGCAACTTTATTGATTGTTCGCTTCATAATTATTTAGCTGAGGTTTCAGGTTTATAAATTTTTTTATTATTAATTAATTCCATTATCGTATTTGCTACTTCGATAAAGGTTCTAAGATCTTCTTCACTAACATTTTCTTTTACGGCTTCATCAAATCTTAGTACCACACCTTTAGAGAAATTACGCATTTCCAGACCAAAATTTGTGAGATTTATAAGAACGCTACGACCATCTTCCGGATTTCTTTTACGAACGATTAAACCTTTATCTTCCATGGTTCTTAGAATTCGGCTAAGGCTTGTAGCCTCCATACCCATTTTTGGGCCCAGAGAAGTAGATGGAGTACCTTTTTCTGGATCTATACTAAGTAAAGCAAAACCCGTTGCCATAGTACTACCGGCTTTGCCGGCTTCTTCATTATACATTTTAGAAACAGCCATCCAGGTAGCTCTCAAAACATAATCTATCGTTTTTTCTTTCATATTTTTCCCTTCCGAAGGATTTAATCAGTTAAGATGATAATTTTTGGGTACTTCTGAGGTGCAAGCCTCCCAAATGTAATAAAAATATACTATGCACGCATAATAAATAAATGTAAATTTTGTTAATATTATATTATTTATACTTTAATTTTTAGACTAAACAAAAAAATCCCCTTGATTGGGGATTTTTATTCAATAAATTAAATGTTATTTTGAATTATTGATGATCGTATATAAGGTTATAAAGATCACTATATTTTTCCTTTACATTCTTTCGCTTCACTTTCATGGTAGGAGTCAGGTGACCATCTTCAACAGTCCATACCTCTGGGGTTAATTTGAAAGTTTTTACCTGCTCCCAATGGCCAAAATTTTTGTTATAAAAATCTATATCCTGCTGAATGCGATCGATCACCAATTGATTATTAGCAATTTCTTTTTCACTTTTATCTCCAAGATCAATGTTTTTACGCGATGCCCATTCACGTACAAAGTCAAAATTGGGTTGAATTAAGGCGGCAGGCATTTTTTCTCCTTCGCCCACTACCATTATTTGCTCAATAAACTGTGATTGCTTCATGATATTCTCCAGAAGTTGCGGTGCTACATATTTACCCCCTGAAGTTTTAAACATTTCTTTTTTTCTATCTGTAATTTTTAAAAAACCATCTGCATCAATTTCCCCGATATCTCCGGTATGAAAATAATGATCCTCTGTAAGTACTAATTTTGTTTTT
>Ga0098065_1000055_pt1 | contig 72995 bp, 63 predicted proteins | sample 25_taG_FD_75062 | JGI IMG/M metagenome (GOLD analysis project Ga0098065, IMG submission 75062) | Marine viral communities from Cariaco Basin, Caribbean Sea - 25_WHOI_OMZ | ecosystem: Environmental > Aquatic > Marine > Oceanic | place: Caribbean Sea: Cariaco Basin | collected 2014-11-08 | reverse complement strand
CACTGAAAAATAGGAAACCACAAGAATTTTTAAACTTTGTTCAGCGCTTAGCTACTGAACAAAGACCAGTATTTAAAATAAATTATTAACTTGAAAAAAGGCAACCTTATTCAGGCAAGGTCACGCTGTAAATTGTAAACCGCAAAGTGTAACTGTATATTGAAAAAAGACTTCTGCATTTCCCTTAGAACAAAACTTTAAACCTTAAACTTTTCAACTTTGAACGCTACGGTCATTAGACAATCCAGATAGTTATCGGGAGGGATGTTTTTTAATTTGAAAGTTAGAAGTTAGTTCGATGGCTGTTATAGTTGTAAAAATATTTTTTGAATTTACCGGAAGCTAAAGTATTAATAATCATCGCTAACTGATTACTGATAAGTGCTAATTGCAATGTAGTTATTGCTAATTGATTTTTGTTTATGTATTTTTAAAATATGACAGAGGCAGCTATAGAAAAGGAAAATAAAGAAATCGCACAGCAGTACAAAGAACTGCTAAGGATTAGCTATCAAACCTTAACCGATGAGGACAAGAAACTTATCCGATCGGCGTTTGATACCGCTGTTGATGCACATAAAGATCAGCGTCGAAAATCTGGTGAAGCGTATATTTTTCACCCCATTGCAGTGGCAAAAATCGTAGCTTCGGAAATTGGTCTGGATGCTACATCTATCGCTGCTGCCCTACTCCATGATGTGGTTGAAGACACCTCTTATACCCTCGATGACCTGGAAAGAATGTTTGGGGAAACCGTTGCTAAAATCGTAGACGGGCTTACAAAGATTTCAAGTCTAAAAAAAGATAAGGATGTTTCTCTACAGGCCGAGAATTTCAGAAAAATGCTCCTTACGCTAAATGATGATATTCGGGTAATTATTATCAAAATTGCAGATCGCTTGCATAATATGCAAACCATGGATGCCATGCGCAGGGATAAGCAGTTAAAAATCGCTTCAGAAACACTTTATATATATGCTCCGTTAGCGCATAGAATCGGATTATACAACGTAAAAACCGAACTTGAAGACTTAGGGTTAAAATATACCGAACCTGAAGTTTACCAGGATATTTTAACCAAAATTAAAGAAAGTAAAGAAGAACAGGATGCTTATATCAATGAGTTTTCTAAAATCATTCAGGATTCTCTAGATAAGGAAAACCTAAATTACGAAATAAAAGGGCGACCAAAATCCATTTTTTCGATACGTCGCAAAATGAATGCGCAAAACATCAGTTTTGATGAAGTTTACGACAAATTTGCGATTCGTATTATCTATAAAAGCGATCAGGCCAACGAAAAATTCCTGGCCTGGAAAATCTACTCTGTAGTAACCGATCATTTTAGACCCAACCCCACCCGTTTGCGTGATTGGATCTCTTCGCCCAAATCTACGGGATACGAAGCCTTGCACATTACCGTAATGGGACCAAAAGGTCGTTGGGTAGAAGTGCAAATTCGTAGTGAGCGAATGCACGAAATTGCCGAAAAAGGTTATGCAGCACATTATAAATACAAAAATGCCGACGAAAAGGAAGAACAGGGTATCGAAGAATGGTTAAACCGGCTGCAGGAAGTTCTAGAAAACCCTACGGTAAATGCCGTGGATTTTGTAGAACAATTTAAACTGAACTTATATTCTAAAGAAATATTTGTGTTCACACCTCAAGGAGATTTAAAATCTCTGCCAAAAGGCTCTACTCCACTCGATTTTGCCTTTAGTATTCATACAGAAATTGGCACACACACCCGTGGAGCACGAGTAAATAACAAATTGGTTCCGCTAAGTCATGTTTTAAAAAGTGGTGATCAAGTAGAGATCATTACCTCAGATAGCGCTAAACCAAACATCAACTGGCTGGATTATGCCAATACCGCAAGGGCCAGGGCTAAAATAAAATCTTCTTTAAAAGACGAGAAAAAGCAAATTGCGGAAGAAGGAAAAGCTGTTTTAACAAGGAAGCTCAGAGCGCAAAAAATTCCTTTTAGCGAAAAAACGGTAAATGAGCTGGTAGCCCATTTTCATTTAAAAACAAGTCTGGATTTGTTTTATCGTGTGGGTATTGGAAAAATAGATAACCAGGCACTAAAAGAATTCGCAGCTTCCCGAAGCAATGCGCTGGTGAGTTACATTAAACGAAAAATAAGCAAAAAACCAGAAGTTAACCACGATCTTAATAAAGATGAAATTACCGCAAATTATGACCAGTTAGTTTTTGGAAAGGAAGAAGACGAGTTGGGCTATAAACTGGCTAATTGCTGCAACCCTATTCCGGGAGATGATGTTTTTGGCTTTGTAACTGTAAATGAAGGAATAAAGGTACATAAGATAGATTGCCCCAATGCTATACAATTACAAAGCAATTATGCTTATCGTATTATTCAGGCTAAATGGGTAGATAGCTCTCAGCAAGATTTTAAAGCTGTCATTAAACTAAATGGAATAGATAATATTGGTCTTGTTAGCGATGTTACCCGGGAAATATCGAGTAATATGCATGTTAATATGAAGAATATCAATTTTGAGAGTGACGACGGAATTTTTAGTGGGCGTATTACCGTGGTCGTTAAAAACAATGATATTTTGACAAAAATTATAAACAGACTGAAAAAAATTAACGGGATAGATAAGGTTACCCGTGAATAATCGCATACCTTTGTGCGGCAGTAAAAAATTATGAGTAAAAAAGTTGTAAATAAGAACGACCAGGCAGTAGTTAAAAACGTATTTACCAAGTTTTTGGAAGATAAAGGGCACCGAAAAACCCCTGAACGTTTTGCTATTTTACAGGAAATCTATGATAATGATGAGCATTTTGATATTGAATCTTTATATATCAAAATGAAAAATAAAAAGTATCGTGTTAGTCGTGCTACATTATACAATACCATCGAGTTATTATTAGAATGTGGACTGGTACGTAAACATCAATTTGGGCAAAATCAGGCGCAATATGAAAAATCCTATTTCGACAGACAGCACGACCACATCATTCTTACCGATACTGGCGAAGTGATCGAGTTTTGTGATCCAAGAATTCAATCCATTAAACAAACCATAGAAGAAGTGTTTGATATCAAAATAGGCAAACATTCTTTATATTTTTACGGCATTAAAAAATCAACTAATTAAGTATAATTTTCATGGCGGTAGATTTACTACTCGGGCTTCAATGGGGAGACGAAGGCAAAGGAAAAATTGTTGACGTATTCACCACTAAATATGATATTATTGCTCGTTTTCAGGGCGGTCCCAATGCAGGACATACTTTAGAATTCGACGGGCAAAAACACGTATTACACACCATCCCTTCGGGAATTTTTCACGAAAACACCGTAAACCTTGTGGGTAACGGAGTAGTGATCGATCCTGTAATTTTTAAAAGAGAACTAGATAATCTGGCAAAACATAATGTAGATTATAAAAGCCGATTATTAATTTCAAGAAAAGCACATTTAATATTACCTACACATCGATTATTAGATGCAGCTTCTGAAGCTTCTAAAGGTAAAGCCAAAATAGGTTCTACCCTTAAAGGAATTGGTCCTACTTATATGGACAAAACCGGAAGAAACGGAATTAGAGTAGGTGATTTAGAATTAGACGACTGGAAAGAACGCTACCAAAACCTTGCAGATAAGCATGTAAAAATGATCGATTTTTACGATGCAGATGTACAATATGATCTTAGCGAATTAGAGAAAGAATTTTTTGAAGCGGTTAAAACCTTAAAATCACTTCAGTTTATCGATAGTGAAGAATACTTACAACAAGCCCAGGCTAGCGGTAAAACTATTCTAGCTGAAGGTGCACAGGGATCTCTTTTAGACATTGATTTTGGCACTTATCCGTTTGTTACTTCTTCAAATACTACAGCTGCCGGAGCCTGTACTGGACTTGGCGTTTCTCCAAGACAAATTGGTGAAGCTTTTGGTATTTTTAAAGCTTATACAACCCGTGTTGGTAGTGGCCCGTTCCCTACCGAACTTTTTGACGAAGTTGGAGAAACAATGGGACGAGTTGGTAACGAATTTGGAGCAACTACAGGGAGACCCAGAAGATGTGGCTGGCTGGATCTAGTAGCACTTAAATATGCCGTACAGGTTAATGGGATTACCCAGCTTATCATGATGAAAGGTGATGTTTTAAGTGGTTTTGATACTTTAAAGGTTTGTACCTCTTATAAATATCGCGGAGAAGAAATAAAACATCTTCCTTACAATATTGAAGAGCAAAATGTATCTCCGGTTTATACCGAACTAAAAGGATGGTCTGCAGATCTTACCGGAATGACAGAAGCTTCGCAACTTCCAAAAGAGTTCAATGATTATGTAGCCTTTTTGGAAAAAGAATTGAATGTACCAATTTCTGTAGTCTCCGTAGGTCCTGATAGAACCCAGACAATTACAAGAAAATAGATCAATATTTTATCGATTTGATATAAAAAAAGGCTGTTTTTCAACAGCCTTTTTTCGTACACTTATAAGTAAAACCAATTTAATTAATTATCATTGGTTACGATGAAATTCGTCGCAATAGCATTTACTTCATCCATAGTTAAAGGCTCATCAAAAGCTTCAGTAACTGCATCGTTGCCTCCTACTGCACTAAAATCTACACTAGAAAGATCAAATCCTCCAATAGTTAGATTTTCTTCACCTGCGTAAATTGCATTAAAAGCATCAGGTAAAGTATTATTGTTTTGGGTTATCCATCCTTTTTCGCCTCTCATCCTTCTTACCTGAGAAGCATGACGAGCTTCTATAGAATGAATTTGAAGTGCATACGTCAATAAATCATTATTATCGATTAATGCCCCGGCCTGTCCTTTATAAGCTCTTACTCCAGTATCTTCAAATCCCTGAGCTAAAGCCATAAATGTTGCATAATTGCTAAACGTATCTAAGTTAAGTCCTTTTCCTGTAAAATCAAATTCTGGCTCTGCGATGGCATCATCTCCAAGAGCTGCAACAAGAAAATCAACATGGTCACTTTCATGCTCTGCAATTAAACCAAAAACATCTCTATCTTCTTCCGGAATTAATCCATCGGTATCCAGCCCCATTTGATAGAAATTTCTTTCTAAATATTCTAAAGTTAAAGCAAAATTAAGCACATCTGTTGGAGACGCCTGAAAAGCAGCTGCAGCCATATTCATTGTAGCTGCTTTTGTTTTATTGCTTGTCGCTGCTAATCCAAATGGAATAGAAGCTAAAGCAGCTCCTTTTCCAAAGTTCTTCATTTTTTTAAACGAATCTTTTCTTGAGGTCTTTGCATTTAAAACCTCCTCGTTAGATAACTTATCTAATAATTTTATAAAACTCATAATTTTTTCTTTTAAGTTGATTATTCAGTTGGTAAATTGTTTGCAGTGAAAGGTGTTTGAACTACACCCAATCCAACTACGGCTTCTAAAATTTCAGAAGGCGCTTGTGCTTTATCATAAGCTACTCCAGATCCTCCCAAATCAACCAATACGTCATTTCTGGCAAAATCCGTAGATCCTGGATTAATCAGGTCTGCAATAGCAGAAGCATGTCTCGCTTCAACAGATACGATTTGCCCAGCTACAAGTAAATAATCAGCATTCGAAATTAATTTACCCGCTCCATTATATGCTGAAACTCCGGTATCTTCTAGTAATAATGCAGTATTTAATACTGAGGTTCTGTCGCTAAAATCAACATTTGCTTCACTGAAGTCAAATTCCAGCTCAGGAATAACCATATCCTCATCGACAACAGAATTCAAGGCCGTTCTTAAAACTTCTCTATGAATTACCTCATGGTTTCGAAGATCGGTCATGATTGTTTTTTCTTCATCAGAAGCGCCTGCAAAATAATCACCATCTAACACCATTTGATAAAATGCTGCTTCTAGTTGTTCTAAAGCTAAAGCATAATTAAGAATACCAACATCTCCACTTCCTAAATCAAAAGCTTCTGGATCTGGGTCTGGTGTAGGTTCTGGTTCCGGTTCCATTCCTGGATTAAAATCATCATCCTCGCTACATGCATATAGTAGAGTTGATCCAGCAAATGCCAAACCGCTCATTTTAATAAATCTTCTTCTGGAATTTCCCTGACCTTTTTTGTCTCCGAATTCCACCTTAACAACTGGTTTTTTCATAATTAAATCTTATTAGTTTACGTTAAACATACGGAGCGAATTGCACTTTGGATTTTTTTAATTCGTTAATATTTTACTAAAGCGATTTTCGAAATCTTAATTATTCCTAATTTTTAGAAATAATTCTTATTCGTTAAGAAATAATTTAGCAATGTTTACCGCTCTATTTTGAGATTATGTAAATTTCAAAGGTTATAATACCGATAAAACTTGCATCAAGCGATCCAATCATTTTCGCTATTTTTGCATAAATTTTTGACTATTGAAAAGCTTCTTATATATAGTATTCTTATTACTTACACTCCCGTACGTAAATGCGCAAGAAAATAATAGCGGCCGAAAAATCGATTATGAGAACGATCGGCAGTATAGAGATGAAGAAAAATATCCGGGTGCTTTAGTAATGAGTAAAGTAAATAACCAGGTTCATTTTATACATCAGGGAATAGAAGTATGGTGTAATAATGCTGTGTTTTACGAAAGTGATAATTTTTTTAAAGCTTATGGCGAAGTTAGAATGAAACAGGGCGATACCGTTAGTATGAATAGTGATTATGCTGAATATAACGGTAATACCCAATTTGCTTTCGCAAGTGGCACGGTAAAAATGAAACGTCCACAAACAACCTTAGAAACAGACTCTTTATTTTTTGACCGTATAAAACAAGAAGCTTATTATAGAAGCGGGGGAAAAGTTACCGATACTGCCAGTGTACTAACCAGCACTATTGGAAGGTATTATTTTGAAGAAGATAAATACACCTTTTTATCAAATGTAAAAATTACAAATCCCGATTATATCGTAAATTCAGATCATATTGATTTTTATTCTGAAAGCGGTCATGCCTACCTTTATGGCCCATCAACCATAGTGGGAGAAGAAAGTACGGTTTATTGCGAACGCGGTTTTTATGACACTCGGGGTGATACCGGTTACTTTGTAAAAAACTCAAAAATAGATTACGATAACCGCACGGTATTGGGAGACAGCCTTTATTTTAATCGCAATACAAGTTTTGCTTCGGCTACCAATAATATTCAGGTAATCGATACGGCAAATAATAGCAAAGTCACGGGACATTATGCTGAAGTTTTTCGAGAAAAAGATTCGGTAATTATAACTAAATGGCCTGTAGCAGCCAGTCTTCAGGATCAGGATTCGGTTTTTATCCACAGTGATACACTACTAGTTACCGGTAAACCTGAAAATCGTATCCTTCGCGGTTTTTATGATGTTAGAATGTACAAAAATGATATGAGCGGTAAAAGTGATTCCATTTTTGTAGATCAACAAGCAGGTATTACCAGACTCATTAATATTAATCCGGGAGAAAATTCGGCAACCTCAGTAAAAAGGAATCCTGTATTATGGTCTGGCCTAAATCAAATGACTGGAGATACCATTCAGCTTATAAGCAATAAGGAAACAGAGCAATTAGACAGCTTAAGAGTTTTTAATAACGCTTTCCTCATCAATAAGGATAGTATTGAAGGTTATAATCAAATTAAAGGCCAATTACTAATCGGACTATTTGAGGAAAATGAGCTCTATAAGGTGAATATTGATAAAAATACAGAAACTTTGTATTACAGCCGCACCGAAAATAAAGATCTTATAGGGATCAATAAAACGCTATCGAGCAGAATTGAAGTTTATTTTAAAGAACGGCAGATCGAAGATGTATATTATTACCAGGCGGTTGATGGAAATTTAAAGCCTGAAGAGCAAGTATTAAAAAGTAATCGAACCTTGCAAGGTTTTAACTGGCGCGGCGACGAAAGACTGGAAAAAAAACAAGATTTGTTTAAAGGTAAGGTGCCTCCTGAATTGGTCAAAATTCAGGGAATCCCATTACCTGAACCTATTGATGATTTCTTTGATGAACGTGAAGATGGTGATATGCTGTTAAATGAAAACTCCAGGTTACAACCACAAGACCTAAAAGATAAGACACAGGACAGCATTCCCTCTGTACAATCGACAATTCCGCAGGGAGTTCAGGTAAATCCTGTTTCCACGAGCCCATCTGAAGGAACAATCAGAGTATCTCAAATAAAATCGGAAACTAAAAAAGATAGCCTTGAATCTCCAAATGCCTCCCCTAAAATTGAATAAAGATTTTTTAAAATATCAGGCACAAACAACGCCACACCCTCTAGGCTTAGAGGTTATTGATGCCAAGGGGTCTTATATTTATACCTCAGATGGGCAAAAACATCTGGATTTTGTAGCCGGTGTTTCGGCTACAAGTTTAGGACATTGCCATCCTGCAGTAATCACTGCGATAAAAAAACAGGCCGATAAATATTTGCATGTGATGGTTTATGGGGAATATGCCCAGGCTCCTGCTGTAGATTTTTCGAAACTTTTAGCAAAAAGCCTTCCTGATCCTTTAAATAAAGTATACCTGGTAAACTCTGGCACAGAAGCAATTGAGGGTGCTTTAAAATTAGCCAGACGTGCTACGGGCAGAACAGAAATACTGGCGGCTAAAAATGCCTATCATGGGAATACCATGGGTTCTTTAAGTTTAATGAATTTTGAGGAACGCCAAAAACCATTTAGACCGCTAATTGGTGATGTTGATTTTATTGAATTTAACAATGACGATAATTTAAACCGCATCACAAAAAAGACAGCTGCGGTTATTTTAGAAACCATTCAGGGTGGTGCTGGTTTTATTGAACCCCAGAATGATTATCTAAAAAAAGTAAAAGACCATTGCGAAGCAGTAGGCGCCTTGCTGATCTTAGATGAAATTCAGCCTGGTTTTGGACGAACCGGAAAATTATTTGGTTTCGAAAACTATGATGTTGTTCCAGATATAATGGCTATAGGAAAAGGAATGGGCGGTGGCTTACCGGTAGGTGCTTTTGTAGCCTCAGAAAAATTGATGGATCTACTTGCTGATCATCCAAAGATGGGACATATCACCACTTTTGGCGGTAATCCATTGGTGGCAGCGGCCTGTCATGCCACCCTGAAAACCATCCTGGAAACTGAATTAATGGCAGAAACCTTAGAAAAAGAAAAACGCTTTAGAGAATTGCTCATTCATCCTTTAATTACAGCAGTAAGAGGAAAAGGATTAATGCTCGCAGCTATTGTCGAATCAGAGGATATAGCTAATCAGGTCATCATAAATTGTAAAGAAAAAGGACTAATATTATTCTGGCTGCTATTCGAAAAAACAGCTATAAGAATTACCCCGCCGCTAACTATTTCTATTGAAGAGATTGAAGAAGGTTGTGGCATTATAATTGACGTTTTAAATAAAATAAAAAACAAAGCTTAGGTTGTTGATTACTTTGTTAACAACAATTAAAGCATCTGCGATACTCGGTTAAATCCTTTTTTAACTTTAGTAAAGCAGCAATCCAGTAACAACTTGCTTATGCAGTTAAGTCATAACGAAGATAACAATTTCTCGCTTTCACGTTTCGAATCAATGCTTAAGACCAATGATGTTTTATTCTTTGATTCTAACGAATTCGAAAATATTATTCATCATTATTTAGAAATCGGAAAGATAAATCTTGCTAAAAAGGCCGTTAAATTAGGGCTTTCTCAGCATCCATCGTCTATCAACCTTAAACTTCTTAAAGTTGAAATTCTTGTTTTTGAAGATAAATTAGATCTTGCCGATGGTTTATTGGCCGAAGTGCAGGATTTGGAAGCTAACAACGAAGAGGTATATATTCAGAAGGCGCAAATCTTTTCGAAACGTGATGAACATCAACAGGCAATCAAAGTTTTAGAACTAGCTTTAGATGTTACAGATGAAGCTGCTGAAATCTACTCAATGATTGGTATGGAATATCTTTTTCTTGAAGATTTTGAGAATGCCAAGATCAATTTTATGAATTGCCTTGAAGCCGATGAAGAAGATTATTCTGCCTTATATAATGTAATGTATTGTTTCGATTTTCTTGGTCAAAAAGAAGAAGCTATAGAATACCTGAATATGTATTTGGATAAAAATCCGTACTGCGAGGTAGCGTGGCATCAGGTTGGGAAGCAGTATTTTGATTTAAAGGACTATAAAAAAGCTTTAGCCGCTTTCGATTTTGCCATCATAAGTGACGAATATTTTATAGGGGCTTACCTGGAAAAAGGAAAAGTACTCGAAAAACTGGAACGTTATATCGAGGCTATAGAAAATTACAACGTCACTTTAGAGTTAGACGATCCTACTTCTTTCGCCTATTTACGAATTGGCAAATGTTTTGAAAAACTGGGTAACGATAAGCTTGCACTTTCAAATTTTGAAAAAACGGTACATGAGGATCCACTTTTAGACAAAGGCTGGATCGCAATTACCGATTTTTATATCAAGAAGAAAAATTTTAAAAAAGCACTATATTATATTAATAAAGCGATTAATATTGATGAAGAAAACGTGCTCTACTGGAAACGTTATGCAAAAATCAATAACCGATTAGATTTAAACAGAGAAGCTGAACGGGGCTATCGTAAAACTTTAGATCTGGGAAATTACGAATTGGAAACCTGGATTAGACGATGTGATATTTTAATCAATCTTGCGGAATGGGAAACCGCGGTACAAAATCTACTGCAGGCTAATGAATTTTATCCCGGTATTGCTGAGATTGAATATCGATTAAGCGGCTTATATTTTATGCTGAATAATGCAGATCTTGCTTACAGGCATCTTGAAAAAGGCCTAAAAGCTGATGCGGAATATTATATTATCATTGAAGAACTTTTCCCTGACATCTTTAAAAGAAAAAGTGTTAAACAATTAATAGATTCTTATCAAAAGGCTTCATAGTAATTTCCTAACTTTGGGCAAATCTAATTTTTAGGATATGCAAAGAAGCTTACGAGAATACCTTAGCGTTACGTTAAAGGGTATGGCTATGGGAGCAGCCGATGTTGTGCCCGGAGTATCGGGAGGTACGATCGCGTTTATTTCAGGAATTTATGAAGAATTGATCTCTACCATTAGCGGTGTAGATCTTTCTCTTTTAAAAACCTGGAAAAATGAAGGTTTTAAAGCCATGTGGCTTCAATTAAACGGCGGTTTCATCGTTTCCCTTTTTCTAGGAATTCTTATTAGTGTGTTCACGCTAATGCGATTGGCAAATTATTTGCTACAAAATCATCCCGTTTTGATCTGGTCATTCTTTTTTGGACTGGTGCTGGCAAGTATCTGGTATGTGGCCAAACAAATCCCTAAATGGAATTTTAAAATCATTATCGCGCTAATTCTTGGAGCTGCCGTAGCATTATATGTAACATCATTACCGCCCATGGGAAGTTCTAAAAGTACATTTTTTATGTTTATTGCCGGTGCCATTGCTGTTTGTGCGATGATTTTACCGGGAATATCCGGGGCGTTTATATTAGTGTTACTTGGTGCTTACCGCCCGGTAACCGAAGCCGCCCACAATTTTGATATTAAAACCTTGGCTATAGTTGGTGCCGGTGCTGTTTTTGGATTGCTTAGCTTCTCCAAAATTTTAAAATGGCTTTTTACACATTATACCAGTATTACTTTGGCGGTCTTAACCGGTTTTATCGCCGGTTCTCTAAATAAAATATGGCCTTGGAAAAAGGTATTAGAAGTGGCTAGATTTGATGATAAAGAAATTGTGATTAATGAGACTTCCGTCTTGCCATGGAATTTTGAGGGCGATTCTCAATTATTATTCTCAGTGGTTCTGATGTTAGCGGGATTCGGACTCATTTTTCTTCTGGAAAGCTTAGCAGGCAACCAACCCGAAGAGTCTAATGCAACAAACTAGAACATTCACAGATAAATTATTCCTTATATTAAAAGGACTAGCCATGGGAGCTGCCAATAAAGTTCCCGGGGTTTCTGGTGGTGTTGTAGCTTTTGTTGCCGGTTTTTACGAAGAGTTTATTTATTCCTTACAAAAGATTAATATTAAGGCAGGTAAACTTTTAATTGCCGGTCGTTTTCGCAGTCTGTACCATTATGTAAACGGGAAGTTTTTAGGCTTACTTATTTTGGGGATGCTTATTAGTTACTTCAGTGTTTCCAAAATTCTGGATTATCTAATAGTTCATTACGAACTTTACGTTTGGTCTGCTTTTTTTGGGATGATTATTGGATCGATTTATTACATCAGTAAAGATTTTGATGAATGGAGCCGACGCAGTATTCTCTTTGTAACTTTAGGAATTGCTTTTGGCGTTGCTATTAGTATGTTAGAACCTGCACGGGAAAACGACAATTTATGGTTTGTCTTTTTTTGCGGTATGATTGGTGTATCCGGGATGACATTACCAGGATTAAGTGGTTCTTTTATCCTTATTTTACTGGGAAATTATGTGTTGTTATTGGTAGATTCTGTGAATGCATTATATGATACCTTAGCCGATATTCTTAGTTTGGACTTTAGTTTTACTACTAATGAATCCAGGATGCATTTGCTACAGGTTATGATCATTTTCGCGTTGGGATCACTGGCAGGTCTGGTTTCCCTTTCCCACTTACTCGGATTTGTATTAAAGCATTATAAAAAAGATACTTTTGCAACTATCATTGGTTTTATTACAGGTTCGTTGGGCGTAGTTTGGCCCTGGAAAATCAAAACCTATAAGACTGATGAAGCTGGTAATTTTTTAATGGATAGTCACGGTGAAAAGGTTATAGATAATTATAATAGATTTTTTCCAGACTTTACAAGTGGTGAAACCTATTTAGCCATATTCTTTATTTTGGTGGGCATTTTTATTGTTTTGGGGCTTGCCCTTTACGAGAAAAGAGCACACGCAAAGAAGATCGCCAGAGATTAAAAATAAGAACTTAAAAAAGTTTTTTGAGGGTAATCCATGGAATAAATATTCAAAAAGAGACCAAAAAATGAAGAAATTCGGACTTTTAGGAAAAAATATAGCATACTCATTTTCAAGAAAATATTTCAACGATAAATTTGAAAATGAAAAAATTAACGCCGAATATGTCAATTTTGATATTCCAGAAATCACAGATTTCCCAATGATAATCACTAAAAATCCTGCGCTTGCCGGAATGAATGTTACCATCCCTTATAAACTGGAAGTAATGAAATTTTTAGACGATCTTTCTGAAGATGCTGAGGAAATTGATGCTGTAAATGTAATCAAGTTTGAAAACGGCGGAAAACTAATTGGTCATAATACCGATTTTATAGGTTTTCGGGATTCTCTAAAACCTCATCTTAGACCGCAACACACCCATGCACTGATTTTGGGAACCGGCGGTGCTTCTAAAGCCGTAGCCTATGCTTTAAAAACCATGGGGATTTCATACAAGTTCGTTTCCAGATCACCTCGTAAGGAGCAATATGCCTATTCAGAGTTAAATGAAGAGATTATCCTAAAATATTCTTTGATCATTAATACCACCCCCCTGGGAACATTTCCAAACGTTGATCACTGTCCTGAAATTCCGTATAGGTTTATGACTAAGAATCATCTTGTTTTCGATTTGATTTATAATCCGGCGGAAACAAAATTTATGAGTAACAGTAAGAACCATGGGGCTGTCGCGGTAAACGGGCATAAAATGCTCGAATTACAAGCCGAAGCAGCCTGGGCAATATGGAATTCTTAAAAATTTGAGGATTTTCATTCTTATTTTTTCATAAAAGATTTGGTTTGCTTGCCCAATTTTCGTGTAGTTGTTATCTTTCAGCTTTAATAACACTCAGAACTTTAACATTGAAAGATATGTCTCAATCAGATAACGAAAACAAGAAAGAAGAACTTTCCAAAACAGAGACTCCTGAGACTACTCAAAACAGTCAGCAACAGGAGACCACTTCAGAAAGTACAACAGAAGAAAAGAAGGTAGAAGAATCTTTTTCGGAAGAGGTTGAGCATCCAAAAGCTACAACTAACGAGCTTGAAGAGGCTATGGTAGCCGAATCTACTTTTGTTCAGGATACCGAAGATCATAAAAAAGCCAAGGCTGAGGACATCGATATCGAAGATGATGATGATGATCATGAAGAGGCCATTATCGACGAGCATAAGAAAGGTGTAGATGATTCGCTTGCCGAGGATAGCGAAGATGAAAGCGCCACAGAGCGCCACACTATCCCTAAAAAAGACTATCATTCGATGAGCAAAGAGCAACTAACCGATGAGTTAGAGCGATTGCTCAAAAATGAGAAAATACAGGCAATTAAAGAACATGTCATCGAAATTCGAACAGAATTCAACGCTAAATTCGATGAGGAGTTAGAGGAAAAGAAAGAAGATTTTCTTGCCGACGGCGGTAATATCATCGACTTCCATTACTCTACTCCGCTTAAAAACCGTTTTAATTCGCTGTATTTCGATTATCGTGAAAAACGAAATAAATATTATCAGCAATTAAAGCAGGATCTTAACGCAAACCTTAATAAACGTCTTGAAATTATTGAAGAATTAAAGGGGTTACTTGATGTGGAGGAAAATATCAATACCACTTACAATCACTTTAAAGACATTCAGGATAAATGGCGCACGGCAGGACCAATCCCTCGCGATAAGTACAACAATGTATGGAATACTTATCACCATCACGTAGAGAATTTCTATGATTTTCTTCACTTAAATCGTGAATTTAGGGATATGGACTTTAAGCATAATTTAGATCAAAAGCTTAAGGTTATTGATCGTGCTGAAGAACTAGCACAGGAAGAGGACACTAATCGTGCCTTTAGAGAGCTACAGATGCTACATAAGATGTGGAAAGAAGAGTTGGGACCTGTAGCTAAGGATTATCGTGAAGAAATTTGGGAACGTTTTAGCAATGCTACGAAAGTTATCCATGATCGCCGCCAGGAATATTTCGAAAACCTGGATAAAGAATTTGAAAAAAACTGGGAAAAGAAGCAGCAAATTATCGAAAAGATTCGGGAAATAGCTGATCAGGATTTTAGCAGTCATAATAAATGGCAGCAAAAGATTAAAGAAATTGAAGCTCTACGTGAAGAATTCTTTAAAGCCGGTAAAGTACCAAAAAGTAAAAACGAAGAAACCTGGGCTGATTTTAAAGAAACGGTAAGACGTTTTAACCGTAAGAAAAATTCATTTTACAAGAATCTTAAAAAACAGCAATACGATAATCTGGAAAAGAAAAAAGAACTGATCCAGATTGCTGAAGATAATAAGGATAGTGATGATTTTAAAACCATTACACCTTTGATGAAAAAAATCCAGTCTGACTGGAAAAATATCGGGCACGTACCAAGAAAGGATAGTGATAAGGTGTGGAAACAATTTAAAGCTGCCTGTAACTATTATTTTGAACGCTTGCACGAAAATCGAAGTGAAGAGAATAAAGAAGAGATGGAAGCTTTTGGTAACAAAAAAGAGCTTCTTGATAAAATCCGTTCTTTCGAACATTCCGGTGATAAAGAAGAAGATCTTAAAACTATTAAATCTTTTATTGCCGAATGGAAGACCATGGGTAGGGTACCTTTTAATAAACGATTTATTGAGGGAAAATTTAATAAGGCTCTGGATCAACTATTCAAAAAACTGGATGTTAATCGTACAAAAGCAGAAATGCTGAAATATGAAAATAAAATCCAGGCACTTAATGATGCCGATGATGATTATAAGATTAGGAATGAACACTTTTTTCTTTCTAAGAAGATTGAAGAAACACAGGCTGAAATTAGACAGTTAGAAAACAACTTACAGTTTTTCTCTAATGTAAACGACGATAATCCACTGGTACAGGAAGTACACAAAAATATTGAAGATCACAAAGCCCAACTAAAAGTTTGGCGAGAAAAACTGAAGAAAGTAAAATCACTTTACTAGTTCTGGTTAAAATGCAATAAAAAACCGTCAGCTTTTCCTTCTGGCGGTTTTTTTATTGTAATCGACAAGCAAAATGAATTGTGCCAATACTGTCCAGATTACAATCGAGAGGTATCGAAATAAAAATAATCTTCTAATAATGCAATACCTATAGGATAGATTAGTTTATTTAAGTACAAAAACTTAGAAGCTTAAAGCAAGCCTGGCGTTATTACTAGAAAAAACTTTTTATAATCCTGGAGCAAAGAGATTCTTTATAGATTACTTAAACTTCCAATAAAAGATTAAAACATTTGTAGGTTACCTTTCCTTTTATTTAAAAAAAAGATAATGAAAAAGCCAACAACAATAAACGGAATGCTTAACCACTGCCCCATATTTAAAGTCATTTCACTCTCAAATGCTACCTGATTTTCTTTAAAAAATTCAATAAAAAATCGGCTTAAGAATAATAAAACTAAGAATAGTCCAAAAATTTGACCATTTTTACCTTTCATTTTGGGGTATAGATAGAATAAAATCCCAAAGATCAATAAATAGGCAATAGCTTCATAAAGCTGTGTTGGATGCCTGGGAATCATATCATCTCTAACAAATACTACTCCCCAATCGCCATTAGTAGGTTTTCCGTAAATTTCAGAATTCATAAAATTACCAAAACGGATAAAAGCACCTGTTACTGGTGTTCCTAAAGCTACTTTGTCCAGTACCCATAATAGCTTTACTTTATATTTTCTACAGTACAACATAATGGCTATAAAAACACCTAAAGCACCACCATGACTTGCCAATCCCTGGTAACCCACAAATTGATAACTTCCTTCAATTCTTTGAATAGGTAAGAAGATCTCTAAAGGATGTGAAAAGAAATATTCTGGCTGATAAAATAAACAATGGCCTAACCTTGCTCCTATTACCGTTCCCAATATAATATAGGATAATAAACTATCAAGGTCTTCTGTAGGAATATGCTCTTTTTTGTAAATACTTCTTACTATTAGATAACCTAGCATAAGGCCGGTTACAAACAAGAGACCATAATATTTTAATGGAAAAGTATCTGTAATCCAAAACAAAACCGGATCTATATCCCAATAAAAAACATTATCATCCATGATTATTTACAATTGTTATCAACTATCCCTATAATTTCTTAGCTTCATTCCAATAGACATCCATTTCAGCAAGCGTCATATCTTTTAAAGCTATATTTTTTTCAGCAGCCTTTTGTTCAAGATATTTAAAACGGGCTATAAATTTTTTATTAGTTCGTTCTAAGGCATTTTCAGGATTAATTTTAAGAAAACGGGCATAATTGATCATAGAGAACATAACATCTCCAAATTCCGCCTCCATTTTATCCTTATCAGCAATATTTACTTCCTCCTGAAGTTCACGCAACTCTTCCTCTAACTTTTCAAACACCTGTTGCGGTTCTTCCCAATCAAATCCCACACCTGCCACTTTATCCTGTATTCTACTGGCCTTTACCAGGGCCGGTAAAGATCCTGGAACCCCTTCTAAAACACTTTTCTTCCCTTCTTTTAGTTTCAGGTTTTCCCAGTTCTTTTTTACGTCTTCTTCGTTTTCAACTTTTACGTCCCCATAAATATGAGGATGTCTTGAAATCAGCTTTTCACAAATTCCATTCGCAACATCAGCAATATCAAAATCATTACTTTCGCTTCCTATTTTCGCATAAAAAACAAGATGCAACAACAAATCCCCTAACTCTTTTCTAACCTCTTCTATATCTTTATCTAAAATAGCGTCACCAAGTTCATAGGTTTCTTCTATGGTAAGAGGTCGCAAACTTTCCATAGTTTGTTTACGATCCCAGGGACATTCTTCCCTAAGTTCATCCATTATAGTAAGTAATCTATCGAAAGCTTTTAGCTGCTCTTCTCTGGAGTTCATATGATCTTTTTAAAAGACCAAAATACGATATTAGCTTTAGGAAGACTAGGGAGATTTCCTTAATTTATTGTTTCTTAAATTTATAAGAACAGCCTTCTGTACATATTGGTCCTTTATAAGTAGGATGATAAACCAAATACCTATCATTTAAAGCCTCTACGCCCCAATAGGATTTATTATCGGGATAAATGGCCTGATCCACTTCACAAGAATAAGTCAGTTCTATCATTTGCTTAGCCTCATATTCTGGATGTGCTACAACACGATAAGTTCCTCTTTCACAATTACCGTCATTTTTTATAAAAGTAGCATCAGCTAAAAATTTTATGGTATAACTTTGTGATACCGGCGACCATGATACTTGTCCGCCCGAGCTCACTTTAGATTCTACAAGTTTCCACTCTCCAACTAATGTATCGCTGTTTATCGCTACTAAAGGCAAACTTTCTATCTCATCTTCATTATTGTCACAGGCATAAAGGCTAAGCAAGCATACTGCAAATACTAGGATATATTTTGTCATGTATAAAGGTTTTTAATTAGATCCTAAAAACCAAAAAAGGTTGCGTAAGCAATTTATGAACTCAATGAAGAATAGAAAACAATCGTAAACTACCTTAAGGCAAGACCATAAGGGTTCTAAATAGTTATTTTTAATTTCAAGACATCATGATACCCATAATTATTGGGATAGAACTGTAGCATTTAATCTAGATATCGATTAAAATAAGAAGGATGATGCCTTCGCATCATCCTTCTTGTGGCTATAAACAACTTTTTAAATGAAGTGCGGTAGCTCCGCATACCATTAAAAGTTATATTGATAACCGCTAAATTTAAATATTATTATATCTGAAACCGTATTTTTTACAAAATAGGGTGATTTTCCCCATATTCAACTATCTAAATTGCATAAAGATTAAATTTAGGGTAAGCAGAAACCGAATAATTATTAGAATTACACATCTCTTCATATTCTTCTTCCGTAGGTAAGTCAAAATCTTCAAAATAACCAGAAAATAATTCTAACTCGGCATAACTATTTAAAATAATAACAAGACTTTCATATTTTGGCAACGGAAAAGAAAACTCAAGTTTTGCCTTTACTTTTTCATGAGCAGCAAGAAAATTTTCTATACGCCTAATCTTATTTTTAGTTATCATCTATGGTTGCTTAGAGAAGCTAAATTTAAAAAAATAATAGTTTGATTAAAAACCGGGAAATAAAATTTTAGGAAATTGGCTACAACAAAAAACCCTGCTTAAAAAAGCAGGGTTTCACAAATAAGGGTGGAAGACCGGGTTCGAACCGGCGACCTCTGGAACCACAATCCAGCGCTCTAACCAACTGAGCTACATCCACCATTTCAAATTGCGGTTGCAAATGTAAACTATTTAAACAATTCCACAAAGAAAAAATTCCAATTAAATTAAATCAAATATCGAATTCACTGCTACATAGCGTTCTACAGTATAACCTTCAGCATATTCGGTATTGATAATTCGGCCCAAATCTCGTGCTCTATAAATTATACTGTCAAAAAAGTTATTGCTGGAGATGGGTGTTTTGGGCTCTTCGCTATCAGGATCGTAAAACTGACTTTGATAAGCTTTTACAGATTCCATCTTTTTATCCATATATCCGGTCACATCTACCACCACATCTGGTTCTATATTTTTCCACTGGATATAGTGAAAAACCTGTTTTGGTCTCCATGCCTCCTGCTTTAAACCGTCTTTAGAAGTTTCAATTCGGCGTAATCCACTTAAAAAACAGGCATCACTTACCAGTTTAGAACCTCGACCATGATCTATATGCCGATCGTCTATCGCGTTACAAAAAACGATCTCTGGTTTATATTTTCTTAGAATCTTTATAATTTCTAATTGGTGTTCTTTATCATTTGTAAAAAATCCATCGGCAAAACTTAGGTTTTCGCGAACATGCACTCCTAAAATTTTAGCAGCATCGATAGCTTCCTTATCCCTTATTTCTGCAGTGCCCCGTGTGCCTAATTCTCCACGTGTTAAATCTAAAATCCCTACTTTCTTACCACGATCTATCTCTTTGGCCAAAGTGGCAGAACAACTTAATTCTACATCATCTGGATGTGCTCCCACGGCCAAAATATCTAACTTCATCATTTTTCTATTTCAAATATTGCAATTGGGGTATTCCCCCAATTATTTTTAATTTTCACTCATAGCTTTTAAAGCCTGCTCTATATCTGCTATCAAATCTTCTGGTTCTTCTATTCCCGCAGAAAATCTTAACAATCCGTCTTTGATGCCTTGCTTTGCTCTCTCTTCAGGAGTTAACAAACCATGAGAAGTTTTTGATGGAGAAAGAATAGTACTTTCTACTCCCGCTAAACTCATCGAAGATTTTATCAATTGTAATTTTTTCTGAAATTCGTCGGCGTTTAAACCTTCTATAAGTTCAAAAGACAGCATTCCTCCAAAACCTTTCATCTGAGCTTTTGCCAGTTCATGTTCAGGATGCGATATTAAACCCGGATAATATACTTTGCCTACCTTATTATTTGCATATAGATATTCGGCAAGGACCTGTGCATTTTCGTTTTGCGCTTTTACCCTTAGCCCCATCGTCTTTAAACTGCGCTCTAAAAGCCAAACCGTATAATCACTTAAATTTCCGCCCAGATTTTTGGCCATCTGGAATACCGTATTAATTTTATCTTCAGAAGAAATTACCACTCCGGCAAGAATATCACTATGTCCTCCCATATATTTGGTGGCCGAATGAATTACGATGTCGATGCCTAAATCTATTGGATTTTGATTTACCGGGGAGGCAAAGGTATTATCGATCATGCTTACCAGGCCTTTCTTTTTTGCCAATTGGGCAACAGCGCTCACATCGGTAATGGTAAGTAACGGGTTTGACGGTGTTTCGATATAAACTACCTTGGTATTTTCTCTAATTTCAGCCTCAAACGCCGCTGGACTTGCATCTTTTGTAAAGCTATATTCTATTTTAAATTTATCGAATTCCTCTGTAATCAAATTACTTGTTCCTCCATATAATGTATTTTGAAAGACTACATGATCACCAGACTGAACATGAGAAAGCAGCGCAGTACTTACCGCTGCCATTCCACTCCCAAAAATAAGTGCGGCCTCGCCATGTTCCAATGCCGCCATCTTTTTTGCTAAAGCTACCTGATTTGGGGTATTAAAATATCTTGGATAGCGTTTAACTTCTACCTCTTCGAATGCATAAGAAGTAGCCATATATAACGGTGAAACTGCTCCTTTAAATTTTGTATCTTCCAGTTCTCCGGCATGTGTACAAATGGTATTAATGCCTTTATATTTTTTATCCATCAAGCTTTTTATTTAGTGCGACTAATTTAAGAACTTCAGCTTTTAAATACTATAGATTAAAACCCTTTCTGCTGCGAAGTCTTAAAGAAAACTTTATTCGAAATCGAATTAGCACTTAAAACCCTTAAAATTTTATAAAATCATTTGGAAATTTAATTAGTGCTTTACCACTGATTTAACAGCAAAATCAATGCTTTAGCATTATCTTTAAACTACTTAAAAAAAACATAAAATTATGGGAAGAAAAGTTGCAGATCTTTTGGTTACAATGCTTGTTGAAGCTGGTGTAAAACGTGTTTATGCAGTTACCGGTGACAGTCTAAATCCTGTTAACGACGCCGTAAGACGTGATGGCAGGTTACAGTGGATTCATGTACGGCACGAAGAAGCTGGTGCTTACGCAGCATCAATGGATGCTGAATTAGACGGAATTGGATGTTGTATGGGTAGTAGTGGCCCGGGACACGTTCATCTGGTAAACGGACTTTATGATGCCAATCGTGCAGGAAATCCTGTGATTGCAATAGCTTCTACCGTAGAAACGGATAAACTAGGTACAGAAAATTTCCAGGAAACTAATGTAACTAAATTATTTGATGACTGCAGCAAATACTGCTTTATGGCTAATACCCCGGCCCAGGCCGCACATGGTTTCCAAAGTGCAATTCAGCATGCCATACATCAAAAAGGTGTAGGTGTTGTTGGATTGCCGGGCGATGTAGCTTCTGCAGATGCCACCCATATTTCTACTTCAGAACAAAACTACTTTACCAGCTCTAAATTACAACCAGGTGATCAGGAAATGAAAACACTGGCCCGGGTGATCAATGAAAACAAAAAAGTGATGCTTTATTGTGGTCACGGCTGCAAAGATGCTCAAGATGAAGTTATGCAGTTAGCTAAGAAACTAAATGCTCCTATGGGCTTTAGTTTTCGCGGGAAAATATATTTCGATAAAGAAAATAATCCCTATGCGGTTGGACTAAACGGTTTACTAGGAACCAAGTCGGGCTTTAAAGCCATGCATGAAGCTGATGCCCTGGTCCTTTTAGGAACAGATTTTCCTTACACTAATTTTCTCCCCGAAAAAAATACAATTATACAAATAGACGAAAAGCCAGAACGTATTGGTCGTCGTGCGAAAGTAAATTTTGGTTACCATGGCAAAATAAAAGATACTTTAGAAGCACTTCTACCTCTTTTAGAAACCAAAACAGAAACTGATTTTCTTGATGAAATGAGAGCGCTTCATCAAGAAGTAGAAGAAAAGTACTGTAGTTATGTAAAAGACAAAGGTGATGCTAAGAAAATTCATCCAGAATATGTTGCTTCGGTAATTGATGAGATAGCGAGTGACGATGCTATATTTACGGTAGATACCGGAATGAGTGCTGTTTGGGCCGCCAGATATTTAAAAGGAAAGAAAAATAGATATTTAACCGGTTCATTTAATCACGGTTCTATGGCTAATGCCATGCCCATGGCTATTGGAGCAGGCTTAGGGCATCCAGAGAGACAGGTGATTGCTCTTTGTGGTGACGGAGGAATCTCCATGCTTTTAGGCGATCTAATGACAATTAGCCAATATAAAATTCCGGCAAAAATCATCATTTTCAATAACAGTTCCCTGGGAATGGTAAAATTAGAAATGCAGGTGGAAGGTTATCCAGAATGGCAAACAGATATGGTGAATCCCGATTTTGCCTTGATTGCTAAAGCCATGAATATTCATAGTTGGGTAGTTGAAGATCCTAAAAACATAAAACAGGCATTACAGGAAGCATTTGACCATGACGGACCCGCAGTTGTAAATATTTTTACCGATCCCGATGCTCTTGCTATGCCACCCGAAATTAACTTTGAACAAATTAAAGGTTTTGCAAAAACAATGGGTAAAATGATGCTGAACGGAAGAACAGCTGAAGTGATCGATACCGCAAAATCAGACATGAAATATCTCAAAGAAATATTTTAGATCTAAAAAATTGATCCAGGTTAAGAAACTCAGTTAAAAACGAGTTAAACATAACGTGCGCGATTTAATTGCGTTTCAATTCAGCTATTTTGTCAAAAAAGTGAATATATGAAAAGTACAGAAGTAAAAGCGTTTGGCGCTAAAACTGAAAAATCAGATTTAGAGCAACTTCAAATCAATCGTCGCGAAACACTTGCAGAAGATGTTGAAATCGATATTTTATATTGTGGCGTATGCCATAGTGATATCCATACCGTAAGAAATGACTGGGGTGGTTCTAAATACCCCGTTATCCCTGGACATGAAATTATAGGTAAAGTGGTAAGTGTTGGTGAAAACGTATCGAAATTTAAAGAAGGGCAGCTTGTAGGCGTTGGTTGTATGGTAGATTCCTGCCAGCAATGCGAATCTTGTAAAGAAGGCTTAGAGCAGTACTGCGAGAACGGTATGGTAGGTACTTATAACGGAAAAGATAAGCATCTTGGTGGGCATACTTTTGGTGGATATTCAGAGAAAATTGTAGTCAATCAAAAATTTGTTCTTAATGTTCCTGAAAATTTAGATACCAAAGCAGTTGCACCACTTTTATGCGCGGGGATTACTACATGGTCACCTTTAAGAAATTGGAATGTGAAAAAGGGTGATAAAGTTGGGGTCATTGGTCTTGGTGGTCTTGGACATATGGGAATTAAGTTTGCGCATGCTTTAGGTGCTAAAGTGGTCATGATTACTACGTCTCCCGGTAAGAGCGAAGACGCGAAAAAATTAGGCGCAGATGAGGTCTTAATTTCCAAAGATGAAAAACAAATGGCAGAAAATGCAGGAAGTTTTGACTTTCTTCTAAATACCGTTCCCGTAAAACACGACTTAAACTCATACATTGGTTTATTAAAAAGAGATGCTACCATGGTGATGGTTGGAGCAATAGAACCACTGGAATTTCACGGAGGTGGATTAATAATGGGAAGAAAAAGCCTTGCCGGATCGCTTATTGGTGGTATCAGAGAAACGCAGGAGATGTTAGATTTTTGTGGCGAACATAATATTGTTTCAGATATAGAGATGATCGACATGCAAAATATTAATGAAGCTTACGATCGTGTGACCAGTAACGATGTGAAATACCGTTTTGTAATCGATATGCAATCGCTTAAAAATTAATGAAAGCTTCTCTACATCGAATCAATATTCGATAAATTATAACAAATATTTATTAAGGCTGCTTTTAAGTTATACTCTACGGATTTGTAACTTAACGGCAGCTTTTTTATTCATTAAATTCAAAAAATCATGAGTCTATTTTCATCATTATTAGGAAATGCAGGAGCAATAAGTAAAGAACAATTACAGGAGAAATATCATAAATTATTAATTCCATCTGAAAATATTGAAGCAGGTTTTCAGCTAATTCGAGATACTTTTATTTTCACCAATAAACGATTAATTCTTGTAGATATACAGGGATTAACCGGCAGAAAAATAGAATACTTTTCTGCTACTTACAAGAGTATTTCTAGATTTAGTGTGGAAACCGCGGGTAGTTTTGATCTTGATGCCGAGCTTAAGATCTGGATTTCAGGAGAGCAGCAACCATCGATAAGCAAACGTTTTAATAAAAGCGTCGATATTTATGAAGTTCAGAAGATATTAGCCTCTTTCGTACTATAATTTGATTTCTTCATAATCTTTTTATTTTCGCTTTAAACGATACATCAATGAAAACCCTTTTCAAAAATATCAAGGAATTAATACAAATTCGTGATCCTGAAATTAAAAAAGTTGATGGCCGGGAAATGAAAGAACTACCATCTATTAAAGATGCCTGGCTACTTATTGAAGATGATAAAATTGTTGATTTTGGGAGTATGGAAAGTTTTCCTGAAAACAATACGGCTAAAATTATTGATGCCTCGGGAAAACTTATTCTACCCACTTGGTGCGACTCCCACACCCACATTGTATATGCCGGTAACCGTGAATTAGAGTTTGCAGATCGTATAAATGGATTATCTTATGAGGAAATTGCGAATCGCGGTGGCGGAATATTGAATAGCGCTAAAACATTACAGGAAACTCCAGAAGATGAAGTGTATCTACAATCGGCTGCCCGATTGGAAGAAGTCATGAAACTAGGTACGGGTGCGGTAGAAATCAAATCGGGTTATGGCTTAACCGAAGAGGGCGAATTAAAAATGCTTCGCGTCATTAAAAAACTTCAGCAACATTATGATATTCCGATAAAATCGACATTTCTTGGTGCACATGCGATTCCTACTGAATACCAAAGTGATCCCGAAAAATATATGGACTTGGTGATTAATGAAATTTTGCCCAAAGTTGCCAATCAAAATTTAGCAGAGTATATCGATATTTTCTGTGAAAAAGGTTATTTCTCTGTCGAGGACACCCATAAACTTTTAAGTGCGGCCAAAAAGTATGGCATGAAACCCAAAATACATGTCAACCAGTTTCATGCTATTGGAGGAATTAAAGCGGGAGTTGAACATAAAGCCTTAAGCGTAGATCATTTAGAAGTGATGACGAATGAAGATATAGAGAGCCTAAAAAATACTGAAACCATGCCGGTGGCGCTTCCCTCCTGCTCACTTTTTCTAAGTATTCCTTTTACCCCTGCACGAAAAATTTTGGATGCCCAATTACCCATCGCTTTGGCAACAGATTTTAATCCCGGCAGCACCCCTAGCGGAAATATGAACATGGTACTTTCCCTGGCTTGTATAAAAATGAAAATGACTCCAGAAGAGGCCATCAACGCAGCAACTATAAACGGTGCCTACGCTATGGAACTTAGCGACGTTGTTGGAAGCATCACCAAAGGAAAAAAAGCGAACTTGATTATGACAAAAAAAATTCCGTCCTACACGTTTCTTCCTTATGCCTTTGGAAGTAATAATATCGATACGGTTTACATCAACGGAAAAGCAATTGACTAATGTTACAGGTTAAGTTTTATAATTTTGATGAGATTCAGCATAAAATTTCGAGTAGACCTGGAGAAACCAAATTCGGAGAAAAAATAGGTTTTGTAAAAAATGTATTTGAATTATCGAATCTAAAACAAACGTATATTCTACTAGGAATTCCTGAAGATATTGGCGTTCGCGCCAACCATGGTAAACCCGGGACTTCTAAAGCCTGGGAAGCTTTTCTAAATTCATTTTTAAATATTCAGGTAAACGAGTATACCTATCCTTCAAACATTGCGATTTTAGGTGAATTAACCGTAAAAGATTTGATGGAAAAAGCATCAAATTTGGATAAAAATAGTCCTGATTATTTCACAAATTTGGGTAAACTGGTTGAAGAAATAGATCATAGGATTTCAGAAGTGATCGAAATCATTGTTGCCTCCGGAAAAATCCCGATCATCATAGGCGGCGGTCATAATAATGCCTACGGAAATATAAAAGGAGCTTCTAAAGCTCTAAAATCTGCTATAAATGTATTGAATATCGACGCGCATACCGATTTACGAAAACTGGAACACCGGCATAGCGGTAATGGATTCAGTTTTGCTAAATCTGAAGGTTTTCTAAACCGCTATTTTATTTTCGGTTTGCACCAAAATTACACGCCTCAATATATTTTTGAAGAAATAAAATCTGATAAAAACATCCAATTTCAGTTGTTTGAATATTTAATGGGAAAAGATTCAAAATTCGTTCAAAAATCACTAAAATCAGCTGCAGATTTTGTTTTCCAATCTCAAAGCGGACTAGAGATTGATTGTGACAGTATTAAAGATTTCCCGAGCAGCGCACAAACACCTTCGGGAATTAAGCTGGAAGAACTAAGAAACTTTCTTAAAACCTATAATTTCTGCAATTGTCAGTATCTGCACTTATGCGAAGCGGCGCCTTCCAAAGAAAACCTTGGACAGGTAGGCAAAGCCTTAAGTTACCTGGTTTGTGATTTTATTTCTGGAGAAAAAATTATAGAGATTTAATTCCTAATTAAGGGTTTCATTATGCTGATCTCTAAAATTAGAAAATAGTTCTTAGTTTCATACCTCACGAGATTAACCAAAAATCATAGATTACTCATCATAGTCAACCATTTAACTTATAGGTTTCTTATAGTAATGATAAAAACAACAAACATGATGAATCTATTCTTAATTGTCCTCTTTATGTTTGTACCAGTTGTAGCGATGAGGAGACCTATTCTGAAATTGATGGAAATTATACTGGATTTTTCAAAAGGGAAGGTCGTAAAAGCGAAGTTAGCCTAAATTAATAAGGGAGTATATTCTGGTAACTCTAAGTTTGAGAAATTCCCTGTGCTTAGCGCCGGGATCTATATTGTAAATAAGCGCACAGTTACATTTTTCTAACCAACGTATTTGGATCATTGAATTTAACTGGTCTTTAATTCTTAATGCTGATAGACATTCATTTTAAAAAATGATCAAATCATCTTGACTAGTGAAATTGGCGATCGTTATGTTCTGGAAAGCATCTAAAGATTTGGTGATTCACAGTTCGTGCATTTAGCCTGGCCTACTAGTTTCCCATCGATATTCGTTTCGTATTTACAACATTCTTTAAATCGATCTATCATCATTATTTTTGAACGCCGAATACGGGCTTTTGTATTTGCGAGTGATATGCCCATACATGCTGCGGCTTCTTTTTGTGGTTTCCCATCAATATACACAAGCTTCATAACATCGCAGTATTCCTTTGGCAAGTCCGATAAAAATTTATCAAAACAGCAAACTTCAGTAAATGGATTCAAATCCTCATCTAAACACTGCAATTTAGCATCAGTTATGTCAAAAATCGAACGATTAAAATAATCATTGATCTCACTTTCGAATAATCTGAAAGGCCCAGGATTTTAATTTTCCCGGATCTTTCAGTTTATCCAAATTCTTATGGATTTTTAAAAATGAACTTTGTAAAATGTCATTTGCGCAATCTCCATTCTTTGTTCGTTTCAGAATAAAGAAATAAAACTCTTCCTGATACTTGTTCCAAATCTCTTTGGTATCCATAAAATTATCCTTTCTAAGCGCAACAAGTGCAATCACATTTACAATTCTCGCAAGGGCAACTTGTAGTTGCGCAATTCTCACAATCGCAATTGTTACATTCACACTGGGTACATTCGCAATTATTCATATCAATAGGTTTTCTATGTAGACTGAAAATGCAGTAGAAAGATACAATTTTACACTAGAATTTATCCATTATTGGTAAAACCCGGATAACAGGTCATTCCTCCATCAACAAAAATGGTTGCTCCATTAATATATTCAGATTCATCTGAAGCTAACCATGCTGCAACGCTACCAATGTCTTCTGGTTCCCCAATTTTATTATAAGGGATCACTTTTTTCATTTGTTCTCTACCTTCCTTAGTTTCCCAAACATCCTTATTAATATCTGTTTTTATGGCTCCGGGTGCGATACTATTGCAGCGTACTTTTTTTGGAGCGTACTCCTGGCAAATAGTTTTCATAAGCATTTCTATTCCACCTTTCGAAGCTGCATAATTAGCGTGACCAGCCCATGGTATTATTTCATGAACCGAGCTCATATGAATAATTTTACCTAAAGACTTAGAAACTTCCGGACGCATCCCACGGCGCATAAATTCTTTAATAGCTTCTCTACATGCTAAAAACTGGCCCGTAAGATTAATATTGATAACTTCATTCCATTGGTCTAATGTCATTTCGTGAAGTGCAGCATCCTGCTGCATTCCAGCGTTAGGCACACAAATATCTATGGTTCCGAATTTATTTATACCAGCTTTAAAGATCTTCTTTACTTCGTTTTCCTTACCTACATCTGCTTTTACCACTATGGAATCACCGCTAAGTTTACATTCGCTAATTTCGTGTGCTACTTCTTCAGCTTCCTCTTTACTGGAATGATAATTAATGATTACGTTGGCGCCTTCTTTACCTATGGCAATAGCCACAGCTTTGCCAATACCAGAGCTGGATCCTGTTACTATACAAGTTTGACCTTTTAATCGTTGGTTAGGTTTCTGCATAACTTCCTTTTTTCTTTTAAAGTTAGCCGAATTGTAATCTAAAATATGTTATTCAGACGTTAATTTCTTATAGACACCATTACTCCACCCAAATCCGTCCTGGGTGGGATATTCACCTCCACCACTTTCTTTAGAAAGATCTTCTACATTATATTTTTCGGTCATTTTATAGGTTCGCTCATACACCTGTTCGTTTAAGCTTGTCCATCGCTCTTTAATGGTATTGCCCAGATCTGAAATTTGATAATTTTGAAGTCCTTTATAAGTAATCCATTGTAAGGGTGCCCAGCCATTTGGTGCATCCCATTGCTGCCCGGTATGATTGGAAGTACTCACTACTCCGCCTTCTTTTAATAGTCGAGATTCGATAACTTCGGCTACTTTTTGTGCTTGATCATCTGTAGCGATTTCAAAAAATAAAGGATAAACTCCGGCTACAGAAATTACCGGAGTATGTTGCCCCATTTTAAAATCATAATCCATGTAAAAACCAGTAGCAGTATCCCAAAAATATTTTTCTATGGCTGCACTTCGATTTACAGCAAGTTCTTTATATGCTTTTGCTTTATCTGGATTTTCATTGATGAGATAGGCTTTTGCAATGGTTTTTTCTAAGTGATAGAGCAAACTATTTAGGTCTACAGGTAATATATCTGTAGTATGAATGGCAGATAAATTAAAGCTTCCGCTTTTATCTGGTTTTATCCATCTACTGGAAAAGTCCCAGCCCGATTCGGCTGCTGCTCTTAAATCCCGATAGACTTCCTCTTCACTACGTTCTTGATTGTGATTCACTGCTTCTTCAGCAGTCTTGATGTCTTCCCGATAACTTTCTGGTCGCGGTGTATTTTTGTTATCATAATACCGGTTAAGGATACTACCATCTGGCATTCGTACCACTCTATTTAAAACCGAATCTCTTTCAGAAAGATTCTTTACACCTTCCATCCAAAATTGATATTCTTTTTCTAATTCTGGTAAGTATTTGGCATATACCGTGTTGCCTTTTTCTTCGGCTAAGACATCGATCATTAGTGAATAAAACGGCGGTTGCGACCTACTTAAATAATAAGTACGGTTTCCATTGGGGATAAATCCAAATTTATTAATCAAATAGGAAAAATTATCGATCATGTGCTGTATGGTTTCTACTTCGCCATCAACCTGTAAGCCCAGCATGGTAAAATAACTGTCCCAGTAATAAATTTCACGAAAGCGCCCACCAGGAACTATATATGAATACGGTAAAGGAATTAAAGTTCCACTTAACTTCTCATCAGCAGGTCGTTTTAAAACCGACCATAACTTTTTTATATGTGTAGCAATATCAGAAGAATCTGTTTGATAGCCCTGCGAGGTTTCTTCTCCGGGTAACTGGAAATTATCTCTTAGAAACTTAAATATCGCTGAATCCCCTTTATTTTTAATTTTTTCATATTCCCGTTTTATACTATCCAACGAATTTTCTGGAATAGCATCCACAAAGGTTTTGCTATCACTAAACAAGTTCTCATTTTGTTGAATTTCGTAAAAAAGATCAGCATACAATTCTTCAGGAGGTAAAATGACAATTCTTTTCTCTTCCCTGGTTATTTCTTGTTTTGGCTCTTCTTTACAAGCTATAAAAGTTAAAGCCACTATAAGAACATAAAGTAAGTTTTGATACAATCTTATCATAGTTTTTCGATTCAATTAGAAGGAATATAAATATAGATAAGATCAATAACTTTAGGAAAGTTAATAACGTATTATTGCTTTCTGTCCTCTTTTTATTCGGTGTGAGCGATGGTTATAAAACTGCACAGAATCTAATTGTTGCTTCTTAAATTGATTTTGTGGAAGTGTCTTAATATTTTCTTCTCCTGATATTCCACTGCAGGCCAGAAAAAGAATAATACCTAAAATACCTAAAGATTTAAAAAGCTTCATTTTAAGATTATGGTTTGATCCTTACAATTGTAGTTAAAACAATAGTGCAGTAACATACCCACATGAGGGGATATTTATGGGAAAATCGAGTAAAATAGTACATTTGCTAAAAAAGAGAAGTATGGAAATTATAGCATTTGAACCCCAATATCGTGGCGACTTTAAAAAGCTGAATATTCAATGGTTAGAAGCCTTCTTTTGGGTAGAACCTCATGATGAAGAAGTTTTAGGAAAACCTGAAAAATATATCATTAAACCCGGCGGACATATTTTCCTGGTAAGAGACAACACAGAAATTATTGGTTGTGTAGCACTGATGAAAATCGAAGAAAATATATTCGAATTAACCAAAATGGCTATTTCACCAAATCACCGTGGCAAACAGATTGGTCAAAAGCTTATGGAGCATACCATCAATTTTGCGAAAAGCCAACCTTGGGAATCACTCATTATCTATAGTAACAGGAAGCTAGAAAATGCTATTCATATCTATCGAAAATTCGGTTTTCAGGAAATCACGATAGAAGAAAATAATCCTTATGCACGTGGAGATATTAAAATGAAACTCCGTTTGTCTTAAATCTTTGTAAAACAAGCTTTTGTTTTATTTGTCTTCTGTAATTTTATACTCCAATCAAAATCTAGGAACAATGAAAAAACTGATTTTTAGCCTTGCTACGATAGCGGCTTTAACAGCCTGTAAAAATAATAAGTCTGATGCCGAACCGGGAGAAATGATCCCTGCAGAAGAAAGTACCGCATTAAATGACGACATGAACGAACAGGAGGAAGCAAATATTAATATTGAACCCGTGTCTCATGCGACGGCTGTAATTAATTGGGATGATGCGGTGTTTTACACCGATCCTGTTGGCGGTGCCGAATTGTTTACAGAAATGGATAAGCCAAATTTTATTTTAATTACAGATATTCATGGGGATCATATGAATGCCGAAACCCTGGAAGGTCTTGAACTTGGCGACACAAAAATTATCGTTCCACAAGCGGTTAAAGAGCAATTACCAGAAACTTTACAGGCCAATCTAATGGTCATGGCCAATGGAGACCGTATGCAATTAGAAGGCTTTACTATTGAAGCCTTACCTATGTATAATCTTCCTGAAGTGGATGACGCCATGCACATAAAAGGTCGTGGTAATGGTTACGTGTTAGAGAAAAACGGTAAACGTTTATATATTTCTGGAGATACCGAAGATATTCCTGAAATGCGTAATCTTAAAAATATTGATGCAGCATTAGTTTGCATGAACCTTCCATATACCATGCCGGTAGATCAAGCTGCTGAAGGTGTTTTAGCCTTTGCTCCCAAAAAAGTGTATCCTTATCACTATCGCGGCAAAGATGGACTAGCAGATGTTGAAAAATTTAAATCCTTAGTTCAGGAAAAGAACGATAGTATTGAAGTTATTTTACTGGACTGGTATCCAGAAATGTAATTTTATCGTTTTACTTTAATTTTTAAGCAAAAAATAAGGCTGTGAGTTGATGTGCTCACAGCCTTTGTAGTTTTCTACGTTTATTGATTGATCTTTAGAAAAGGGCTGGTTAGGCGTTTGCCTTAAGGGTAACAGGTAATTTAAATTCTTCTACATCTGGGTTAACTGTACAGTGAATTTTCTTGTAATTAAGTTTTTCCTTAATAAAGCGTTTTACAGTTTCGCTTTCTGCCTCTACAGATAACACAACGATTTCGTGATCCTTATTTATCGCTAAAAGAACATTTGCCCTGATATCTTTTTTAAGATTTAGTTTGTGGTGCTTTAGTAAAGAAGAAATTTCTATGCTCATCATTCTTGGATCTGGCTTGATAGCCTTCTCTGGATTGTTTGCATTTACAGCTACTGTACTGCAAAACGCGATTGCTAAAGCTAGCAATAAAGATTTGAATTTTTTCATGATAAAAAATGTTTAAAAAGTTAATACACTAAAAAGACGGTAGTAAAACAGCGATTGTTACACAACACACTGATTTTTAAGATGTTTTTAACGTTTATACATTAAAGGTCATGATTATAATAAACAAAAAAGCCCGCCAATTGGCGGGCTTTAGTCTGTAATCGAGATTTAAATATTTTATCTCGTTTATAAAATATATTTTTTGAACTTAAATGCCTGGGATTGCCCAGAAGAAAGTTACTAGTAAAAATATGATTAACAGCTTAAGAAAGTACAGCCTGTACTTTATCTGCTGCTTCTTTAAATTGTACGGCACTGGAAACTGCCAGACCACTTTCGTCGATCAGTTTCTTCGCAACATCGGCATTGGTACCTTGTAATCTTACAATAATAGGAACCTTAATTGCATCTCCCATATTTTTATAAGCATCTACAATACCTTGTGCCACACGGTCACAACGTACGATACCTCCAAAAATATTCACAAGAATGGCTTCTACTTTTTCATCTTTTAAAATTAATCTAAAAGCTTCTTCTACACGTTTAGCATCTGCAGTACCTCCTACATCAAGGAAGTTTGCAGGCTCACCACCAGCTTGTTTAATAAGATCCATGGTTGCCATAGCAAGACCAGCACCATTAACCATACAACCTACGTTACCGTCTAGATCCACATAGTTAAGACCTACTTCCTTTGCTTCTACTTCAGTAGGGTTTTCTTCACGCTTATCACGCATCTCTGCGTAGTCTTTGTGACGGAAAAGTGCATTGTCATCTAAAGTAACTTTAGCATCTACTGCTAAAATCTTGTCGTCACTTGTTTTAAGTACCGGGTTAATCTCGAATAAAGAGGAATCAGATTTATCGAATGCAGTATAAAGAGAGGTGACAAATTTTGTCATTTCTTTAAAAGCTGTTCCACTAAGACCTAGATTAAAGGCAATTTTCCTGGCCTGGAAAGGTAAAAGTCCTGTGGCAGGATCAATCTCTTCGGTAAAAATTAAATGCGGTGTTTCTTCCGCAACGGTTTCAATATCCATTCCACCTTCCGTAGAATACATAATCATATTGCGACCTGTTGCACGGTTTAATAAAACCGACATATAATATTCTTCTGGTTCGCTATCTCCTGGGTAATAAACATCTTCTGCTACGTATACCTGGTGCACTTTTTTACCTTCCGCAGAGGTTTGAGGAGTTACCAAATTCATCCCTATGATTTCTCCGGCAATCTGCTCTACTTCTTTAAGGTTTTTTGCAAGCTTAACGCCGCCTCCTTTACCACGACCACCTGCATGAACCTGTGCTTTGATTACGTGCCATCCGGTCCCGGTTTGCTCTGTTAGTTCTTTTGCGGCTTTTACAGCTTCTTCTGCAGTTTGGGCTACGATCCCTCTTTGAGTACGTACTCCAAAGCTACCTAGAATCTCTTTTCCTTGATATTCGTGTATGTTCATAATCAGGTATTTCTTCTGTTTTAATTATGGTACACAAAAGTAACAAATGTAAAAGTATTAGACCAACAAATTTTCCTTAAACATTCAAATGAAGCCTGGTAAATCCATAGATCAATTAAGAAATCACACTATGTTTTGAATCAGGCTATAAGGTTATCGTAAATAATACCTGGTATTTTCTAATTTCTGAGGTTTGTCCACTATTTTTGCCTTTTTATTTCAAACCAAATTGAATGCTTATTTTTAAAGCAATAATTTGGTAAAATCGAGTTTATAAAAACACTAACAACTTCCTTGAAAGAAACCAAAAAATATAATTGCTTATGAATAAAGGGTTGGTCGCATTAGCTATAGGTGGCTTTGGTATAGGCATGACCGAATTTGTAATTATGGGTATTTTACCAGATGTAGCTACCGCATTAGACATTAGCATTCCGAAGGCAGGTCATTTTATTTCAGCATACGCACTTGGGGTCGTTATTGGCGCCCCACTTTTAACTGGTATTGGCGGAAAATGGCCGGCACATAAAACCTTACTTTTTTTAATGTTATGGTTTACGGTTTTTAATTCCTTATCAGCCTTTGCCAATAGTTACCACTTATTATTAATTTCCAGATTTTTGTCTGGATTGCCTCACGGTGCGTTTTTTGGAATTGGTGCGGTTGTCGCCAGTAAGCTGGCAAAACCGGGAAAAGAAGCAAGAGCAATTGCCACCATGTTCACGGGACTTACCCTGGCCAATGTGATAGGGGTACCTCTTGGAACTTATTTTGGACATAATTTTAGTTGGAATGTTGCTTTTATGCTGGTAGGTATTGTTGGTATTTGTGCCATATTAGGGATTAAATTCTGGATGCCCGAACTGCCCAAAAGCTCACCAGACGGAATCGTTAAAGATTTTAAAGTACTCAAAAAATTAGAGCTTTGGATGGTTATTTTACTTACCACTATTGGTACGGGAGGCTTCTTTGCCTGGTATAGCTATATCGCTCCGCTAATTACAGATGTTGCCGGACATCCTGAAACCGTAGTAAGTTATGCCATGATTTTAGCTGGATTGGGAATGGTAACCGGTAATTTTATAGGTGCAAAATTAGCTGAGAACTTCTCTCCTATCTATGCGGTTTTAATCGCTTTAATTTTAATGGTTATCGCCTTAGTTTCAAATACCTATTTAGCTCACGATAAAGTTGGCGTTTTAGTGATGACCTTTTTAATAGGTACCATTGCTTTTTGTCTTTCTACACCAGTACAAATGGCAGTCATCAATTCGGCAAAAGGATCTGAAATGTTAGGTTCTTCGCTAAACCAAAGCGCATTTAATATGGGAAATGCCTCTGGAGCCTATTTAGCCGGCTTACCGATTGCTGCAGGTTATGCTTATACTTCAGCAGATCTTGTTGGTGCGGGTATGGCAAGTGCCGGTATTGTCATTACTTTTATTGTAATTTATATCAGGAAGAAAAATAAAAAGGCTATTACAACAGCGCACACCTAAAACACATAAAAGTAAATATTAGAAATGATTTTTAATTGCAGGGGTCTTAGTTTAAAAGCTCTAAGGGCATCAAAGTAATTGATACCATTTCTCTACTAAACTTACAGAAATAACAATTTGTTTGAATTCGTTATTTTTTTAGTATTCTTTTGTTAAGAAAACAAATAGGCCTGTATTTTTGGCTCTAGAAAAAATTATAGAATAGAAATGACAAATCAAGATCTTCTTGCTATTGCTGCTGAATATGGCAGCCCGGTTTATGTTTATGATGCTGAAAAAATTGAAGCGCAATATAAGCGTCTTACCAGTGCTTTTAGCAGTATTAAAAAAATAAGAATACATTATGCTGTAAAAGCATTGTCTAACATTTCTATTCTTAAATTTGTAGACAAACTAGGAAGTGGTCTGGATACGGTAAGTATACAGGAAGTGCAACTAGGCATTAAAGCAGGTGTTGATCCTTCTAAAATTATCTTTACGCCAAACGGAGTCTCTCTTGAAGAAATTGAAAAAGTTGCAAAACTTGGCGTTCAGATTAATATTGATAATCTTTCGATTTTAGAGCAATTTGGAAGCCGACACCCTAAAACTCCGGTTTGTATTAGGATTAATCCGCATGTAATGGCCGGAGGAAATTCAAAGATTTCAGTAGGGCATATCGATTCTAAGTTTGGAATATCCATTCATCAAATGCCTTTATTAAAGCGTATCGTAGAGAATACCGGAATGACTATTAATGGGATTCACATGCATACCGGGAGTGATATTCTGGATATACAGGTATTTATTCAGGCTTCAGAAATTTTGTTTGATGCCGCGAAAAATTTCAAAAATCTTGAGTTTATTGATTTTGGAAGCGGATTTAAAGTGCCTTACAAAGAAGGGGATATAGAAACGGATATTGAAGAATTAGGCGCAAAATTATCTGAAAAATTTAAAGCATTTTGTACTGAATATGGCGAAGAACTTACCCTGGCTTTCGAACCCGGGAAGTACCTCGTTAGTGAATCTGGAAAGTTTTTGGCTAAAGTAAATGTTATAAAACAAACTACTTCTACTGTTTTTGCCGGTATTGACACTGGGTTCAATCACCTGATAAGACCAATGTTTTACGGTTCTCATCACGAAATCAATAACATCTCCAACTCTAACGGCAAACAACGCTTTTACTCTGTTGTTGGCTATATTTGTGAAACCGACACTTTCGCTTCAAACCGCAGGATTACAGAAATTACAGAAGGTGATATTCTTGCATTTAGCAATGCAGGGGCTTACTGCTACTCGATGTCCAGCAACTTTAACTCTAGATTTCGCCCTGCCGAGGTTTTATGGTACAAAGGAGAAGCGCACCTTATTAGAGAACGAGAAACATTTGATGATCTGTTGAGACATCAAATCGCATTAGATTTTACAGAGAAAAAGCAAAAATAGATTTGATCATAGGATATAAAGATCATTACTATTGTAGTAAAGAAGAAGAATAAGGAACAACAGCAGTGAAATTCAGGTATTTTATTTGGTAACTTTTTGTTCCTTATTAACGCTTACAGATGTTCTTCATGTTAAATTAAAAATTATTTAACACCGTTATTTTCTTATGAATTTCTTGGATCCCGCATTATTGCTTCCATTCGAAGCTAATCAGGTTTCACTACATATGCATATTTAATAATTACGTAGAATTAAATTAACATAAACTTAATTTTGTTCTATAATTTTATTATATTCGTAAGACCAAACGCTTTAACCTCGTATTATGAATTTTATAGATCAAGAATTACAGTTCTTTATTCTTCAATCTTTAGGATTATTAGCAGTAATTTTTCCGGCATTTTGTATCATGAGTATAATAAGGAATTCTAATTCATTTAAGAAGAAAATGCGGTTGATGTGGACTTTAGTTGTTATCCTTCTTCCTATAGTAGGATCATTTCTTTATCTATCAATCGGAAGAGAACAAGCTTTAAATACAGAAATTCAATCTAATATTTAAAACAAACGATATCGTTTTCGAATCAAGAGTCCTTGCGGGAGTTCTGGTTCTTGATTCAAAAACATTCTTACAATTTTAAAACATCCCAATAGTTGACGGGATCGTGTTATTATAGCCTTTTTGGCGGTACCAATAAAAAACTCTCGCTTCGCAGCGATAGTTTTTTATTTACTGTAAACTGTATTTTCCTGTTCTGCCACTCTAATAAAAGTGGTTCTTTTGGTAAGCTCTTTTAGTCTGCCCGCACCTACATAGGTACAGGTACTTCGTATACCTCCCAGAATATCCTGTAAGGTATTTTCAACCGGCCCCCGATAGGGTACCTGTACTGTTTTTCCTTCGCTGGCTCGATATTCAGCTACCCCCCCGGCATGCTTGTCCATTGCTGTAGAAGAGCTCATCCCGTAGAAACGTTTAAATTTTTCGCCTTTTACTTCAATAACATCACCTCCACTCTCATCATGACCGGCAAGCATTCCTCCTAACATTACAAAATCCGCACCGGCACCAAATGCTTTTGCAACATCGCCGGGAATGGCACAGCCTCCGTCACTAATTATTTGCCCACCTAAACCATGTGCGGCATCTGCACATTCGATAATTGCAGACAATTGCGGGTATCCCACACCTGTTTTAACACGGGTAGTACAAACCGATCCAGGGCCTATTCCTACCTTAATGATGTCTGCCCCTGCAATTAACAGTTCTTCAACCATTTCTCCCGTTACCACATTACCCGCAATAATTACTTTATCGGGATATTGTTCTCTGGTCTTTTTCACAAACTTCACAAAATGTTCAGAATAACCATTGGCAACATCAATACAAATAAATTTAAGGTCTTCAGACAGGTCAAAAATTTCTTTCAGTTTTTTAGAATCTTCCTTTCCGGTTCCGGTACTTACCGCTATACTGTTTTTAAGTTCTGCTGAAGTTTCATTTAAAAAAGTAGCCCATTCTGCAACAGAATAATGCTTGTGCACCGCGGTAAACAATGTCTTTTCCGCAAGTTTTTTGGCCATTTCAAAAGTTCCTACAGTATCCATATTTGCAGCCATTATTGGCACCCCTGTCCACTTCATATTACTATGCAAAAACGTATATTCTCGTTCCAAGCTAACCTGTGATCTACTTTTTAGCGTAGACCTTTTAGGGCGTATCATTACATCTTTAAACCCAAGTTTTAAATCCTGCTCAATTCTCATTCGTCTTTTAATTTGGTTACCTTCAAAAATAGAAGTTAGTTTTTTATAATTTCAGGTTTAGCATATTAATTTCAATACTTATTTTAAAAATCTTCCAACTTACTGTTATTTACTTCAATCCAGTAACCATCCGGATCCTGAAAGTAAATCTGCAATACGCCATCAGGTCTTGTATTTGTAGTATCCGCAGTTCCATTACTGTTTTCAAAGGTCACATTATTATTACGCAGAAACGCTATAAAATCATCTAATTTAGGGGTGTTAAAGGCCAAATGAACACCTTTATTTTTTTCGGGTTTCTCTTCACTTTCAATTAAATGAATCTGTACATCATTAGCTGCTTTTATCCATTTAAATTTTTCTCCCAATCCGGCATTATAAATTTCTTTAAATCCTAATATGTCACGATAAAACTGCAGCGAAACTTCCAGATTGGCCACTAATAAGGCATCGTGATCTTTTTTTAAACCAAATTTATCTTGAGTTTCCATAATTTCAAGTTCTTGATAGTGCTATTCCATTCTGTAATGCAAGATAACAGATTTTGATTTTTTATAATTTGAATTCAACTTTAAAATAGTCTTCAATGATTCACTTTACTATAATCCTCTTAAAACAGTTTTTTAATGAAATCAAAAAAACTAACTTTACCCTAAAAGTTTAAATTTTGAAAAAAATAGAAATATTAAAAAAGAAAGTCCTTTCTAAAGAATGGGCTGTTTTAAACGAATATACCTATAGTTTTAAACGCAATGACGGGACCACCCAAATTCAAAATCGTGAAGTTTACGATAAAGGGGATGGAGCTGCCATCATCCTTTACAACAAAGAAACCAATAAGATTATTTTAACAAGACAATTTAGAATTCCTACCTATGTTAATGGAAATAATGACGGTTATATGATCGAAGCTTGTGCCGGACTTTTAGATGGTCTTACCCCAGAAGAGTGTGTGGTAAAAGAGACCGAAGAAGAAACGGGCTACAAAATTGAAACTCCTAATCGATTGTTTCACTCTTATATGGTAGCTGGTGCGGTGACCGAGATTATTTATTTCTTTATAGCTCCATACAATGAGTCTATGAAGATAACCAAAGGAGGTGGATTAAAAGAGGAAGGTGAAGAAATAGAAGTTTTAGAATTCGATTTTAATGAAGCCTACAATATGATCTTTAACGGACAAATAATCGATGCCAAAACTATTATGCTTTTACAGCATATGAAAATTGAAAGAATAATGGAATAATTTTATACCCCCCAATTTATAACATCCCTATATTAACATTTTTGATAAATATTTTCCCTAAAATAAATATATATTGCAAGCATTCCGAATATAGCCCTTTCTAATAATTTGTAGTGGTGAGTCCTACCTCACAACTTAACCATCAAACAGGCAAGCTATGCCACGTATGAAAAAACAACGAATATTAGGAACTGTAGCGCTTATATTCTCTTTTATAATCTTCGAATTGGATAAAAGCGGAGATCTTGTATTACTGTCTGGAGCTCTACTTGGTTTGGGAATTAGTTTATTTTTTATCCCACTTTTTAAAAAGGTTTTATAATTTTTCCTTTTACAAATTTAGATTTATTAAATTTCACATCAGATTAACTTTACATCTGTAGGTAGTAAACCTTAGCCTATTTAAAACATCTAGGTTGTAAAACTCATACTGATGGGATTGTTAGCGGATATCTTACTAACCAAATAAAAGATACCATGATTACGGGGTATTACCATGAGGAAGAAGAATTTATTAATATTGATTTTAAAGAGACAGTTTTCAATAAAGTCGAATATGAATACTGCACCTTTAAAAACTGCAATTTTAATACTGTAAACTTATCGGCTGTTAGCTTTTTAGAATGCGAATTCTTAAACTGTGACTTTAGCAATGCAATCCTTACCAATACTCAATTTAATCAGGTAAAATTTGAAAGCTGTAAACTTATAGGCCTGCAGTTTGATGCTTGTAATGATTTTTTGCTTTCTTTTCAGTTCTTCCAATCTACTTTAGATTTTTCTTCCTTTTACAAGCTTAAATTAAAAAATACTTTTTTTGAAAGTTGTACTTTAAAAGAAGTGGATTTTAGTGACAGTGATTTTACAGCATCAGTCTTTAGTAATTGCGATTTACAGGGAGCAATTTTCCAAAATACCGTATTACAGAAATGCGATTTTAAGTCGGCTACTAACTTCAATATTCATCCCACAGAAAATCAAATCTCAAAAGCTATTTTTGCTTCGGATAATTTAAACGGACTCTTACAAAGTTTCAATATAAAGATTGAATAATATGATCCACGGAACCCATAACGCCATAGAAGACCCCAAAAATGCGAACATACAAATTATGATTAATGATACATTGTATGACCGCAAGGATGCCAAAATCTCTGTTTTTGATAGTGGCTATTTAGTTGGCGACGGAATTTGGGAAGCTTTTAGATTGCATAAAGGAAGCCTGGCATTTGCAGATATGCATCTAAACCGCCTATGGAGTGCCGCTGCCAGCGTTGGAATGGAGTTTCCCTTTAGTAAAAAAGAATTACTGGAGAAAGTTTGGAGAGTGATAGAAGCTAACCACATGGAGGATCACGTTCATGTTAGGGTAATGATCACCCGTGGGATAAAAAAAACTCCTTCGCAAGATCCGCGATTAACCATTAGCGGACCAAATGTTGTGATTATTGCTGAACATAAAAAAGCAAGCCAGCATAGCAAAGAAAAAGGAATTACATTATTTACCAGTACGATAAGACGCGGGAGCCCAGATTATTTAGATCCGCGGTTAAATTGCCATTCGAAATTACATGAAGTGCAAGCCTTGATACAAGCTATAGAAGCCGGAGGAGATGAAGCTTTAATGCTGGATATTAACGGTTTTGTTAGTACCTGCAATGCTACTAACTTCTTTATAATTCGCGATAATGAAATATGGACTTCTACCGGAGAATACTGTATGAATGGTATTACGCGACAAAATGTAATACAGGTATGTAAAAAACATGGAATTGTTTGCAAACAAAAAAACTTCTCTTTATTTGATGTTTATAGCGCCGATGAAGCTTTTGTGACCGGAACTTTTGGCGGATTAACACCGGTTACCAAAATCGATGGCCGAATTATTGGTCAAGGTAAATATGGTGATTTTACCAAAAAACTGAGTGGCCTTTACGAGCAATTAATCGAAGAAGAGTGTACATAATAAATGATTATGACTAAGCAGAATATCAAAAGAATATGCCTTTGGTCCTGCCCTAGAAATATATCTACGGCTACCATGTATTCTTTTGCACAACGTAGCGACACCAAGGTTTTCGATGAACCCCTTTACGGCTATTATCTAAAAGAAACCAGTGCCGCCACCTATCATCCAGGAGCTAAAGAAATTATGGATAGTATGGAATGTGACGGAGAAAAAGTTATTGAAATGATGCTAAATACTAGCGATAAACCCGTACTGTTTTTTAAAAATATGACCCATCATTTACTCCATCTGGATACTTCATTTTTAAAAGAAGTAACTAATGTTTTACTTACCCGCGATCCCAGAGATATGATTCCGTCTTTTCATCAGGTAATTAAAAATCCGACAATGCAGGATGTCGGGTATCTGGCGCATACCCAGATTCTAAAAAAATTAGATCAATTAAAAGCTAAAACCATTGTTTTGGATGCTACCGAAACTTTAAAAAATCCTGAAGCTAAACTTAAAAAGTTATGTGATTTTATAGGAATACCTTTTGAAAAAAATATGCTGAATTGGCAAGCTGGCCCAATTCCTGAAGATGGTGTTTGGGCAGAACACTGGTATAGTAATGTGCATAACTCAAACGGTTTTAATAAATATCAACCTAAAGAAAAAGAAATTCCAAATCAATTAAAACCACTTTTAAGAGATTGCATACCGCATTACGAAATTTTAAAGCAACGTTCCATTTAGATCGTCTTATTAATATTATCTTTGGAATAAGCGCCTTAACCTAAAAAACATGCAGGAACGACTGGACATCATCAACATTTTTAGATTCAATAAAAAACAAATTGATGATTATGATAAAAAAATAAAAAGACTAAAAATATGGTCCTACTTTATCATTTTTTATTGCGTGCTTGCCTGGTCGCTCATCCTTTTCACCATTGTAATGAATTTAGTTTCTAATTCTACTCTTTTTGTATGGAAGGAAGCGGGCGTATTGGTAATGATGGCAATAGTAGCGCTTACATTTTACTCAAAGATCTTAAGCCAGATCCAGTTGATTAAACATGAAAAATTTCTATTGAAAAAGCTTAAAATCAGCTCAGCATATAACGAAGATTTTGAAAAGCTGGTTAAAAGAGCTAATCTCAGGTTTTATCCTGAAACTCCATTGGCTATTCTGGGCAGTATTGTATTTATTTCTGCGATCATAATCACCGCATTTAAAAATATGACGTATAGTACTATGATTTGGGAATATGCAAAAATCATAATTGTACTGTTTTTTGTAATCGAAGTTATTAGTGTTTTTAAACTGCAACGCGGATTAAAAGAAAATATTAGCAACGCTGAAGCTTCAGCTTCAAAAACCTCGGGATACGCCAATGAGCTATAAAATCTAATATTTTTTAAACTTTCCAGGTATTCATCAACTATCAGTATAGCACTATTAACCACATTCGTTGATACCCATAATTAGTAAAGCTTGACAATAAGAAATTTATAGCACCAAATTAATCCCTGGCATTAAAATTGAAATAGCTATAATGAATTGCAATTTGCAATTCGCAAATTAAAAAAGATAAATTTATTGTTTACAAAGGCCGGTTTAACATCAAATAGCAGTTAGCTGTTAAGATCATGTAAAATTAGCAAGTCTTAACAAAATATGTTTTGCAGGCCAATGATTAAATGATAGGTTTACAGGATATTAATTATAGAAAAAACGAAAAGATTTATGTTTAAGTCAAAGAAAATTGCAGGTCTATTATTTGTTTTCACCCTTATTATGGGGTCCGCTGCAATGGCTCAAAACCCCACTATGCCACAGCAGCAAACAGTAGATATAGATGTAAGTGATGCTGAACTTTCTAAATTTGCCAAAGCATATCAGGGATTAAGAATGATGAACCAGCAGGTAAATCAAAAGATGATGAAGACCGTACAAGATGGTGGATTAGAAGTTCAACGATTTAATGAAATACATCAGGCTAGCCAGGATCCTAATAAAGAAGTAGAAGCTACTGAAGAAGAGCTTAAAAAGCATAAAGCTATTCTTGCTGAGATTGAAGGTATGCAAGGTGATTTTCAGAAAAAAATGGAAACTACAATTAAGGATCAGGGATTAACAGTAGAGCGTTATCAAAAATTAGTGGCGGCCTTACAATCTGACCAGGAATTACAAACTCGTTTGCAAAAAATGATGCAACAGGGTCAGGGATAATTTCCTTTAAAATTATATAATTTAAAGCAGCAATTTGGATTTGCTGCTTTTTTTATGGGCTATTTTAAAGTTTAAATTGAATTTTAAACGCAATTTAACAGCGTCTGTTTTCAACCAAAGGCTGCTTTATGTAAATTCACATAAAATTAAATTGTGAAGTCACAAATTACGAAGGTCACATATTCGCTATTCTTTTTATGCTGTATCTTTTATAGTATTTGTGAAGCCCAGGACATGAAGCAAAAAGACAGTCTAAAATTAACCAATAAGCAGGTTCCCGATGAGATATGGAGAGAAGCTTACATCGCTTTATCTCATTACCCCGAATTGAAGGATACCCCAATAACATTTAAATTCAAAAAAAATATCAAGAAGTCCTTTATGCAGGCGCAACCCAGTTTTTCGGGTATTTTCAAAAATCGCAAAAAGAGGGCTTATTTTATTTTCATAAACGAAGAAATAAAAATAGAAGATGAAGTTTTTACCGTAACCTCTGCTCCATCTGAAGTAATTATTGGTTGGATTGGCCATGAGCTAGGTCACGTGATGGATTATAGAAATCGAAGTGGGATCAACCTTTTTTGGTTTGGGGTGAGATACCTTACTTCACATAATTATATTAGAGAGGCTGAACGGGCGGCTGATACCTATGCCGTAAATCATGGTCTTGGAGATTATATCATCGCTACTAAAGATTTTATATTAAACCAGTCTAATCTTTCTGAGAATTACAAAAACAGAATAAAAAAGCTCTACTTATCTCAGGAAGAAATCGTAGAGCTTGTAGATGATCTGGAAGAATTACGAGAAGAATCTAAGGAAAAAGATTCGTACTAATATTTGTTTGTTTTAAGCTCTTTTTTAACAAAGGCTTCAAATTCAGCGAATTTTTCTTCGTTCATTACTTTTTCCATTTTTACCTGTCCGCCTTTCTTTTTATTGGCACCACTCCATTCAGGAAAAATTGCTGCTGGCACTTTGGTTACCTTTACCCCTTTTAAAGCTTTACTTCTTGCTACGTCGTAATTCTTATTTGCATTCTTAAGACTTTCGTCCAAAGCTTCCGCTAATTCATCCTCACTGGTTTCAGTGTCTGTTCCTAAGTACCAGGAATGGTAAAACTCTCCGTCTTCAAAACGCTTGGCAGCAATCGTAAATTCAGGGATTTTAATATCAAATTTTTCTTCAAGTTCCTGTACGGCATCATTCATTTTATTTACAGAAAGTTGGGATCCTACAACATTCAGGAAAAACTTTGTTCTGCCGGTGATTCTAATTTCGTGCTTTTCTTTATCGGTAAATTTTATGGTATCCCCAATAATATAACGCCAGGTACCAGACACTGTACTAATAAGGAGTACATAGTCTTTTTCTTCCTCAACATCACTTAAAGGGACTACCGGAGCATCTTCTGTTAAGGAACCATCCTGATTTATATACTCTGGTTCAAAAGGCACAAATTCAAAATAAATACCGTTATCCAGTATCAATTTCATGCTATGGGTATCAGGACGATCCTGTATGGCCAAAAATCCTTCTGAAGCCAGGTACGTATCTATTACCGTAACGGGCTTTCCCAATAATGCATTAAAGCTTTTCTCGTAAGGTTCAAACGCTACTCCTCCACTCGCATAAACTTGTAAATTTGGCCATACCTCATGAATATGCTTTACGTTATGATATTCGATAACTTTTTTAAGCATAAGCTCCATCCATGAAGGAATACCGCTTAACGCTCCTATATCCCAATTTTTAGCGTTTTCAGCTATTCGTGCTACTCGCTCATCCCAATCTTCTATCTGAGCAATTTCTTCTCCAGGTTTATAATAACTGCGAAACCAATACGGAATATTACTGGCACTAATTCCGCTTATTTCACCTTCTTCATGGTCTCCTTCGTGATGCAGATCCGTAGAACTTCCCAACATCATAATTTCTTTTTCAAAAAATTCGGGTTCCAAATCAAAATTCGATAAAGCGCCCACCTGTTTTATACCAGCATTCCGGATACTTTCTATCATTTCTTTGGTAACAGGTATTTTTTTGCTCGATTTACCGGTAGTACCAGAACTTAATGCAAAATAATGTGGTTTTCCCGGCCAGGTAATATCCTCAGCTCCTTCCTGAATTTGACTCCACCAACGTTCATTTAATTTGTTATAATCAAAATAAGGAACATCTTTAGCAAAAGCAGATTCTATATTTTCAGCTTTAAGGATTTCATTGAATTTATAAAATTTACCAAAGGCAGTATCCTTAGCTTTTTCCAATAGGTTTTTAAGCACTTCGCGTTGTGCTTTTATTGCATCAGGTTCAGAAACTATCGTGCCTCTTAAATCAATCAAACTCTTAATTAATGATCCTCTTATCGCCATTTTTTGGTTGTTTTTATTTTATTTTGAAGATAATTAAAACTGAAATCAGGAAGATCCATTTTTCTTTCATTTATAAATTATTTAACGCTGAAATACAAAAAATTGTGACAATGTATCTTCCGATAGTTTAGTAACTTATAAATATTCAAAACAAAGTTTTTTCTTCATTTTTTTCCTTGTTTCGCTATTGGTATAAAAGCCGTAAAAATCCGCTATTTTCTACCTAGATTTTCAAGGTTCATAGGAAAGCTAAATACAGCTTTATTTTATTATAAAACCTTATTCTCTTTCGAAGGAATTTAAAATAATTGACATCCCTCGATAGGGGGCAAACTCCTGGCAAGAATCAGAAAGTTCTTTTAATTTCAAGCTTTACCTATTTAGCCCAGTAATTATCAGGATCAAAGAACTAAATCCTCATTGGGTTTGTTGAGTATAGAAGTTAAAGAACTATTAAGAAATTTATTTTTCATTTTACCTTTTGTTGACATTCATGACTAGGGGATTTTTCAATTTTCATACTCCTAATAATAAACAACCTCAGACAAAACCATGAGGTATTTATTTGGATATTATTTTTTACTTCAGGGCAAGCCTTGAAGATTAAATCTCGATTATCGAGTAAACAAGGAAATTGAAAATGCAGGACATTACTCCTAGAGAATTAAAATGTATTAGATATCTAACCAACGAGATGTCTAAAGAAGACCGATCGGTGTTTGAAATTGAACTTAGCATTGATAACGAACTAAAAGCATTATATCTTGAATATTTAAATATTTGGAAGGCATATCCTGCCAATGATCTGGAACTGCATCACGAAATGATACAGCAAAAAATTGAAGGTAAAATAAAGCAAAAACCATCTTCAAAAAATCTTTACACTTATGCGGCTGTTCTTCTCATAGTACTTCTTTCTGGATTCAGTTTTTTCTTTTTTTCAGGCGAATCCAACTATACCAATATTAAAATTGCCGAAGTTGGACAGCGACTACGGTTTAAACTACCCGACAGCAGTAAAGTTGTTTTAAACTCGGGTTCAAAATTAAAATATACTCAAATTTTTGATAACGCCAGAGAAGTTTGGTTGGAAGGAGAAGGCTTTTTTGAGGTAACCAAAGATGCTAAACGTCCTTTTATTGTTCACACCAGCGATATGAAGATAAAAGTGCTGGGAACCAGTTTTGGTATTAATACATTTTCCAAAAAGCAAACCGTGTCTTTAGCTACCGGAAAGGTAAATGTAGTTTTAAAAGCTTCTAATGATGAAGTAAATCTGCTTCCTAACGAGCAGTTAACCTACAGTGCCACAACACACGAAATAACGAAGCAGAATTTTAATCCTGAAAAGGCAATGGCCTGGAAAGAAAACATTCTTCTATTGGATAATCTTTCGCTAAAAAATGCCCTACCAAAGATCAATGACTTTTTTGGAGTGCAATTTTCAATTATAGATAAAACCCTCGAAAATCAAAGAATAACAGGAGCTTTTAAAGATCAAAACATTGAAGAGTTTATAAGTTCTATGGAGTTTATCACCAATGTAAAGGTGATCACAAAGAAACCTCATCATTACCTAATAATAGCTTCAAATGAAAATTAAAAAGTCACTCCCCCTTCCCAATAGCAACCCTAATGCGCTTAAGGAAGATTTGGATTTGTTTCAACAGATATCCCAGGGCCAATATGCTGCTTTAGACTTATTATTTAATAAATATTATAATGCACTTTGCCGCTTTGGTCTAAGCTATCAAAAAGACATCAATATTATCGAAGAAAAAGTTTCTGATGTTTTTATCCTTTTATGGAACAAACGAAAAGAATTAAATCAAATAGAAAAACCAAAATCTTACATCTATGTAATCGCAAAAAACAGCCTTAAAAAACCTGCAAAATCGCATTTAATCTTTTCAATAGATACTCAACAACAACGCAATATACTTTTCTCCCCAAGTACTGAAGACGAGATTATAGATAAGGAACAAAAAGAAATCAATGCTCAGATTATTCAGTCTATTCTAAACTCAATTCCTAAAAAATCAAGACAGATTTTTGAATTAAGTAGAATTGACGGTTTTAAGTATCATGAGATTTCAGAAATAATGGATATATCTCCCCGTACCGTAGAAAATCATATTGCTCTTGCAATGAAATACATTAGCAAAGGGCTAAAACAATTTCATTGAACCAATCACTAATCAAGATAAATAACGCTTTAATCAAAAAAATGAAACGCAAAATTTTACTCCTCGCTCTTGCTACATTTCCGCTGGTTACTCCTGTAAAGGCTGGTGAAAATAAACAAAATAAGGCTAGCAGCTCCAAGGTTTTAACTAGCATAAACCTTAACCTTAAAAAGGTTAGTGTAGAAAAAGTCTTTAAAATTATCGAATCTCAGGCCCAGAAAAAATTTATTTATCGATCTGATCAAGCCTATTTAAAAAGAAACATCAGCATAAATATTAATAACGCGAATCTTGAGGAAACTTTAGCAGAATTAGAGCGACTTACTGCGTTGCAATTCAGAATCTCTGACGATAGCATCCTGGTAAAAGAAACAGCTGCAAATAATCAGCAAGAGCGCGAAATCAAAGGCATTATTAAAGATAACAATAACATGCCCATACCCGGTGCCAGTGTTTTTGTAAAAGGTACCAATATTGGAACCGCAACCGATTTTGATGGAAACTTCAGCTTAACTATTCCTGCAAATTCGCAAACCTTAAGTATTACTTTTGTGGGCTATCAAAGAGCAGATGTCCCTATTAACGATCAGTCTGAATTCAATATTACGCTACAGGAAGATACCAATACGCTAGATGAAATCGTGGTAGTTGGTTATGGTACAGAGAAAAGAGAAAACATTACCGCTTCGATCTCTTCAATAGCCCCTAAAGACATCCAATCTTTACCAAAAGCAAATGTCACCGAAATGTTACAGGGCAGAATGCCGGGGGTACAGGTGATGAGTGATAATCGTCCAGGAGGGGGCACTTCTCTTAGGGTTAGGGGTTTTAGTACTATAAACAACAATGATCCTTTGGTAATTATTGATGGCGTACCTACTGCAAATGGCCTAAGTAGTATCAACCCCCAAGACATCGAAAGCTTACAGGTTTTGAAAGACGCAGCCTCATCGTCGATTTATGGATCACGTGCAGCAAACGGTGTGGTTGTGATTACTACAAAAAAAGGGCTTAATAAAGATTCTTTTTCGGTAAGTATGGATGGTTATGCCGGTATCCAGTCGGCATTTAACTTACCGAGAATGCTAAATGCGCAACAATACGGTGATTTATTATGGCAGGCTTATCGAAATGACGGCCAAACCCCGGCACATGATATTTATGGTGACAATCCTAACCAGCCTGAAATACCAACCTGGCTAAACAACGAACAGACCATACCCAGTAGTGATGTAGATTGGGTAAACGAGATTATGCGTCCGGCATTAATTCAAAACTATAATATTTCGATCCAAAAAGGTTCTGAAAAAGGGCAACACTCCTTTTCCCTTGGCTATTACGATCAGGAAGGAGTTATCGAATATACCGATTTTGCAAGATATTCAGCCAGATTTAATTCCAGTTATAATATTACCGACTGGCTAACTATTGGAGAAAATTTCTCTGGTTCCTATACTAAAGAAGTTGCTGTGGGTACTAATAGCGCTTTGGGCAGTATAGTTTATAATGCTTTTCAGTTTCCTTCCATCGTCCCCGTAAAAGATATTAATGGAAAATTTGCCGGAAATCCTATAAACGATATCAGCAATCCACTAGGAAGCCTGTACAGAAGTAAAGATAATGATCAAAAAAATGTTCGGGCTTTTGGTAATGCTTTTGCCAGTCTTAATTTTGGGGATTTTGAATTTAAATCTTCTTTTGGTCTTGATTATAATAATTTCAACTACAGGAATTTTAGTCCGGTTTATAATGAAATCATTGCCCAAAATACCATTAATAACTTAAGTACACAGAATAGTTATAATTACCAGTTCACTTTTACGAACACCGTAAATTATGCTAGATCTTTTGATGATCATAACCTGGATATTTTAGTAGGCCAGGAAGCTATCGAATATTACCAGGAAGCTTTTGCAGGATCACGCCAAAACTTCCTTTATGAAGATCCTAATTTTAGATACTTAAGTTTTGGCACAGAAAACCAGCTAAATAATGGTGACGCAAGAGAATGGAAATTAAACTCTTATTTTGGCCGTATTAAGTATAATTTCGATGAAAAATATTTACTAACCGCTACAGTAAGACGTGATGGGACTTCAAGGCTAGCCAATAATAATTGGGGAACGTTTCCGGCATTTTCTGCCGGATGGCGCTTAGATAAAGAAGACTTTTTTGATCTTGGTAATGGCTTAACAAGTATGATGCTTAGGGCCAGCTGGGGACAAACAGGTAACCAGCAAGTACCATCCTACTCTACAGTAGATAGTTATAGCAATAACACTAATTATAGTGACTACGCGATTGGAGGCGGACAAAATTCAGTTTCTACCGGTTTAACACAAACACGGGTACCTAACCCTAACTTACAATGGGAAACCACTACACAAACTTCAGTAGGTGTTGATCTTGGCTTCTTTAATAATAAACTGAATGTCACTGCTGAAGTTTATAACAAAGTGACTGAAGATATTCTTGTATACAACGCGGTACCGCTTACCTATGGAGGAACCAATGATGGCCAGTGGATCAATGATGGCAAAATGGAAAACAAAGGTTACGAACTTAATATTGAATATAGTGATCGAAAGGGAGATTTTAGCTATAATTTTGGTTTAAACCTTTCTGGATATAAAAACGAATTAACCGAATTACATAGTGTGGCTTATTTAGGAATTCCAAGCTCTTCACTACACAATGTAAATTTTGATCAGGAAGTCTCCAGAAGTACCGTTGGTGAACCTATAGCTTCTTTCTTTGGCTACAAAGCCGACGGTTTATTTAGAAGTCAGCAGGAAGTAGATGCTTATGGTCTCCAACCAAATGCTCAACCGGGTGATATTCGATTTAGGGACATCAACAACGATGGTGTGATTAACGATGAAGATCGTACCTATATAGGATCACCTCATCCCGATCTTGTCTTAGGTTTAAATGTAAAACTAAATTACAAAAACTTCGATCTGGGGATGTTCTTTAATGGTAGCTTTGGTAATGATATCTATAATCTTACCAAGTATAAAACACAATTCTTTAACCAGTCAGCCTACAACAAAGATTCTTCTTTGCTAGGAGCCTGGACACCAGAAAATCCAAATTCAGACATTGCAAGATTAAGCTTAGATGATGCTAACAACAATATACGGCCATCTTCCTATTATGTAGAAAATGGTTCTTATTTAAAACTAAACAATCTACAATTAGGCTTTACCTTACCTGAATATGTGTTAAGCGTTGCAAATTTAAGATTGTACGTACAGGCAAGTAATGTTTTTACAATCACCGACTATAGTGGAATGACCCCGGAAATCGGACTTCAAAATTACTCGAGTAGCAGCCGTAACCTGGATATTGGGGTAGACCGCGGAATCTATCCACCCTCAAGAACATTCGTATTCGGATTTAACCTAAACTTTTAAAAAGCACAAAAAATGAAAATTAATTCTAGAATTTTAAAACTCGTGCTTGTCTTTATTAGTATAAGCACCCTATCCTGCTCTGACGATTATTTGGATGAAGTAACTTATGGGGAAGTTGCCCCTGATGAAATGACCAATCCCGACAATGTGGAGCGAGCTATAATTTCAGCCTACAGCGTCCTAAACGGACAATTTGATGGTGCTTCAAATGCTTATAACTCCCCGGCTTCAAATTGGAGCTTTGGTGATGTTATTTCGGACGATGCTTATAAAGGTGGTGGAGGTACTGGTGACCAAAACAATATTCATCAGATGGAAATTTTCAATACCAATCCTACCACACTGGATATCGAACGTAAATGGATGGCATTATATGAAGGTGTAAAAAGAGTGAACGAGGCCATGCGTCTTTTAGCGGCTTCAGAAGATTTTGATGAAAACCTAAGAATTCAACGTGAAGCTGAATTACGATTCTTGCGAGGACATTATTATTTTGAATTGAAAAAGATCTACAATCATATTCCCTATATCGATGAGACGGCAGCAGAAGTAAAAGATTATGCAAAATCGAATACCGAATTTACTTCTGAAGAATTATGGAATAAAATTGAAGCCGACTTTGAAGCTGCAGGTAAAGTTTTACCTGAAACTCAAACTGAAGTAGGAAGACCTACCAATATTGCTGCTCAGGCTTATTTAGCAAAAACCTATTTGTTTCAAGGCGAATGGCAATTAGCTTACGATGCTACCACCGCTGTTATGAATAGTAATTATGGACTGATGGACGATTTTCAGGAATTATTCTTACCTGAAAATGATAACAATAAAGAAGTAATTTTTGCAGTCCAACAGAGTATTAATGATGGGCAGCCAAGCAATTATAACGGAAGTATAGGTGATCGTCTATTAGCTCCGGGAGGACCGTTTTATGCGCAGTACGGATTTCACAGACCGTCACAAAACCTGGTCAATGCTTTTAAAGTTACTGCTGAGGGTTTACCCGCAAACAGTAACGAAAATTTAACCGATACCGATCCTGTGGATCCGAGGATAGATATTACAATTGGTAGACCGGATATACCTTATAAGGATCTTGATATTCTTTACCAGGCAGATTGGGCCAGAGATCTGGCCACCTATGGAGCATTTGGGCCTAAAAAAAGAATTGTTTCTGCAAACTCTCCTTATCACTTAGAAGTTTGGCCTTATGTTAGTGCGCTAAACTATTACATCATTAGGTTTGGAGAAGTTATTCTTTGGCGAGCTGAAGCCGCGGTAGAATTAGGAAAGCTCGAAGAAGCACGCCAATTGATAAATCAAATACGGGAAAGAGCTAAAAACTCAGCTTACGTAAAAACCTTAGACGGTTCTAATGATGCTGCGAATTACGAAATTGAACTTTATAAGACGCCATGGACCGATAAAAGTGTAGCCAGAGATGCGGTACGAACAGAGTCCAGGTTAGAACTAGCTTTAGAAGGTCATCGATTTTTTAATCTTGTTCGCTGGGGCATTGCCGATAAAGTAATTAGCGATTACCTTGAGGTAGAAAAAACCCGAAGAACACATTTATCCAATGCCAGTTTTACATCAGATAAAAATGAATATATGCCAATACCACAAGCGTATATCGATGGTATTGAAGAGGGTTTAGTTACCCAGAATAAAGGGTATTAGTTTGATTTATTTTTGATTTGAACAGGGGTTTTTAACAGGCCCCTGTTTTTATTTTATATTCATCGAATCTTATTGTAGAATTAGAAACGGTAGGACAAATGCTTAACGAAAAGTAAATGTTTTACCTAAATTTATTGGTATGACGAAATACATTTTAATTATAGCTTTATTACTTAATTATACGGGTAGTTTTGCTCAGGAAAATCCTGAGGTTTACCATACTTTATCTAAAAAAAACTTTTACTTTTTACACGCTATTGAAAATAATAGAGAAATAAAAGAAGTATTGAATAAGGATAGATCGCTTTCAAAATTGTTATCGGAACAAAAAAAGCAGATAGCCCAAACTCTAGAAAAGAAAGAAAATGATCTGCACAGTCTTATCTATCCTTATTTAATAAGCGAGGAAGATTCTAAAAAAATAAGCGATCATTTAAATCGTATCTATAAGGAATCTCCCAAATTTAAAAATTTTATAGAAAATGATATTCGAAATTCAGGCGCCTATATTTTATATGATAAACTAAAAGCAAAAGAATTGATTGAAAATATATGGAGCCTTAATGCTGAAGGGATTAACCATATTCTAAAAGTCTACGGAATGGGCGAACATCCACAATATGCCGCTATAGATTCGGTTTCCTATAATGTAAAATCTGATTATTATAAAGGGGCAATAGCGATGTGGAGTGATCATATGGCTCTGGAATTAAAAGAAAAAGATCTTTGGTTTAATCCTTCCCTAAATTTTGCATTATCCTTACTTTATCTGAATCATCGCGATGAAGCTGCCAGATATGAACCTCTTGAAGAATTGGAAAACAGAAAAACAGTGGAACATATAAAGAATATTGATTTTGCTCATTTCAAATATGCTTCCATTTTAATTTTAGGTAATGGTCCTGAAAATTATACAGATCGTTTGTCTGCTCTTGGAAAATTGAATATAAAGCTTGGTGTAAAAGCGTATCTTGAGGCCAAGGTACCACTGATTGTAGTCTCTGGAGGACATGCCCATCCTTTTAGGGCAAAATATTGTGAAGCTATAGAAATGAAGAAAGAACTAATGAAAGAATATCAGATTCCTGAAAACAGAATTATTATAGAACCCCATGCCAGGCATACTACAACAAACCTAAGGAATGCCAGTAGATTATACTCAAAATATGATGTCCCTTTGGATAAAGCGCATCTGGTCGTTACAAATAACAGTCATAGTCAATACGTAAGTAGCAACAACTTCAAGAATCGATGTATAGAAGAGCTAGGGTATTTACCAGCTCTAATTATGAGTAGAATTAATGACACTACTATTGAATTTCAACCGCTTAAAAATTCATTACAACAAAACCCTACAGAACCTTTAGATCCTTAAATAAAAAGTTTATAAACTAATTATTAGGGGGACAGTCCGGGATCTTTAAATAGCTTATCCTGTAAAACAATATGCAACTGGAATATTCACTCCATACTCAATAAAGTTTTACAGCAAGTAATAAGCATGTGATTTACTATAATTTAATGGAAGAAAATAGAAGAATGCTTTTATAGACTGAGGGTAAAAGAGAAAGAACTTTCACCCTCAGATATTTATAAAATGTGAGATCTTATTTTACGACGATATCCCAGGATCTAACATTACAAAAACGTCCCGGATCACCATCTGCCTGAGTGGTAATCTGGCCTACAGTAATATCCGTTGCTCCCTCATCAACCGTAAATTCTAACCTATAGGTATACTCACTGCCTAAATCAACATTAATCCTTTTATAGGCTAAAACTTCCTCTGCAGTTTCAACGTCTGACACATCTGGAAGTGTGCTACCTTTAGCTACTACAAAGTAAGATCCACCAGGATCAGATAATTGATGGTTAGTATCACGCACTAACACGTTTAAAACATAAGTTGCACGCTGTACTTCCGGTATTGTTTGATATATTTTTCCATTATTAATAGCCGCAGCACCCCAACCAGACTCTATATTAAAAATATTACCATTCCATTCATCCCAGCCACCATAGCCACCGTGAACCAACACAGGTTCAGTCGTAGTCCAGTTTTCCAAAACCCCCCATCTTCCAGAACTAGAAGATGCCTTAAATGGGATAGCTGCATTTTCCAAAATGGGCTTAGCCACTGGGGTATAAGAAACATAATCCGTAACAAAAGTATCTATTGCGGTTTCTTCAGGTAAAAAGAGAGTTCGGTATTTGTAGCTATCACCTACTTCATAATTTGAAATATCATATTTATCTGAGTCTATGGGAATAAATATTGGATTGGATTGCCCATCCATAAGAATTTCGGTTCCAATCACACCAGTTGTAAGGTCCATACTTGCATAGGAAATAGATAATAAGCCACTAACCAAGTCGTTTGCCAGTACGGGTCTGTTATATAATATATTCTGATAACGCTCTCCATAGACTGCTCCAGTCACATTTGAAACCAAAGATTTATTACCCTCAGCATCATAAGTACGTACTTGAAAATTGTAAATATTCTCGGGAATATCATTGATGGTTACGCTGAGGGTATCTACCCCTCCACTACGATTAACCGGCACAGATACAGAATCTCTCCCATCGTTCCAAAACACACGGAATTCTGTTATTTTAGGATCTGCATCTATAATTCCTTGAAGCATTACTCTATTTTTTCCAGAAAAGGCTTTCAATGAATCCACTTTTTCAGTATAATTTATTTCACCACCATCGGCAAATTTCTTGTAATCATCATATTCTTGATCTGAACAAGACCAAAGGATCATAATACAGCTTAATATAGCTGAACATATATAAAAATGTAAATTTTTCATCTTGTTATTCATTTAAGATTAAAATTGTGTATTGCCATAAACCTGGAGCTCAGAAATACCCATTGCATAAGTGCCTGCCCAGTTATCTATCATCTCTATGCGTATATAGCGTACCGGTTCGGCACTGGCATCAATATCCCAACTAAAACCGGCATTTGCTGTTTCGAAATCTTCACCAGTACTTTGACCATAAGGCAGTCCAGACGGTTTAATTTGCTTGTATGTACCCAGAAGAGTCCACTTATCTAAGTCCCCCGTAGTTTCCAATTCTGCAGAACCATAGATTTTAAATTCTTTCATGCAAACATTATAATAATAAGCTCTACCAGTACCATTACCGCTATTGAAATACTCAGGATAATCCCATATTACTATGCGACTAAGTTTCGTAAGCACTCCTATATCAAAACTCGTAATGTGGGTATCTGCTATAAAATTACCTTGAGTAAGATAGCATCTAGGCCAATTGATAATATCATTATCCCACATACCGGATTTAGGAGTAGAGTTATGCCCTGGAGCATCATTAGGTAAGCGCAAATCCCCATAGCTCGACTTTGGTATTGCCTGTTCAAAAAGTGGTGTTATAGAAGTCACCAAAGTGTCTGTATAATTTAGCCACCTGTCTCGGATGGTAAAGGCAAACTCTTTTGATATAGTGTCGTACCCTCTAACTGTACGACGTATGTTATCTGTAGACGTATAAACACTGTTGGGGTCTGCTACATAATCGCCTTCATCATTTTTTGTAAGAATCAAAATAGCTAGATCCTCTCGCTGAGGATTGGAAGCATTGACAAAAATGCCACCAAATGCACTGCCCACATTAAGGCTTTTGTAAACATCAAAAATAGGAGAAGGCAATGGATTAACATTGATTGATACAGGCTCAGACTCCACTTCGCTGCGATTTACAGCCACGACATCAACAACTACATCATCATTACCCGTAAACCCCTGTAATGTCATCGAATTGGAATATAATGATGATTTTACTTCCATTTCTCTTCCAGTGGGAAGTATATAATTAGCCTTTACATACAATAAATCCTGATCCTTAGGTAACGTAAAAGTTAATTTCACCTTACCTGGAAGATTTTCAACATTCAAGTCACTTACTGGTTCTGGTGCTATATTGTTTGACTCTAATGGCATTTGTTCTACTTCTTCTGAGCAGGCGATAACGACAAACAAGAGCCCTAACAAAATGAATAATTTCATGATTTTTGTTCTCATAATTATAATTTTTTATTACCAACCTGGGTTTTGAACCAAGTTTGTGTTACGTATTAAAGAAGTTTCACTTAATGGCCAGAAATAATCACGAGGTGAAATAAAATTTTGAATATGGATGGTGCGTATCTGATAGTAGGAAGCTTCATCATCACCATTAATATTCCATCCCTGAACGTTGTCATTAAATTCCTGTACGGCACGTTTCCAGCGTAAAAGATCCCAGTATCGTTGTCCTTCAAAGGCAAGTTCTATCATACGCTCCTGTTGTATAATACTTCTAAGACCTTCCTTAGATAATGGCTTACTTGGATTGTTAGAATGTGCTGCCCAGGATTCTACGACACCATCTAAACCTGCTCGTTCTCTTATTTGATCTAAATAGGAGTAAACCTCGGCTGTAGGACCTTGTATTTCATTGAGAGCCTCAGCATAAAGCAGATACAAATCTGCAAGGCGCATTTCTGGCCATGCATAGTTTTCAAAAGTTCCGCCGTCATTACTAAAGGTCATTCTCCAGTTTACTAGTTTTTTACAATAATATCCTGTCTCATTAAAAAAGAACGGATGATCGCTTCCTGAGTATTGCCCAAACTTACCTTCTATATGCCACTTGGTCTCATCTCCTAGCGCGTCACGCTTATACCACATACTTCCATCAAAACCTAAGTCGGCATAAAACCTAGGTTCACGATCAAAATTTAATCTTGAGGTACGATATCCTTCTTCAATATTATAGCGTTCATCAGGTTGAGCTTCTCTTAATTCAAGTATATCGTTAAAATCATATGCTTTATCTTCGGTAATAGGTACCCCATTATCAGTATAAAACAATTTTGCCATCGTGATTGTGGGTGAAATAACTTTTCGAGCCACTCTGGTATTATGGCCTACTTCAAGGGGAGCCATAGCACTGGCCTGAAGGCCGTCTGCACCATCGGTCAAACTTTGAGTATTTGGCCATATAACTTCAAAACTTTCAGGGTCTGTAATTGCATTGCGAATACTCAGCTTAGTCACGGTGGTATCTGTAAGATTAAAACCGGTACTTGCTTTATTAAACTTATACAAACGAAGTCCAGCTGCTTCAGCAGCATCTATAGCTTCTTTTGCAGCATCTGCGGCAATTTCCCATTTACTTGCCTCAAAGGCAGTGTTGTATAAAGGAGTGCCATCCTTATTTATCATTACTGAAAGGTCTGGATTACCGTTATATAAAGGGCTAGCGGCAGTTACCAAAATTCTCGCTTTTAAAGATTTAGCAATCACAGATGTGATTCGCCCATATTCTGTGTTTATATCTGCTATTACTGGAGGCAATACCGCTGCAGCCTCATCCAGAAGTCCTATGATATAGGTGATACCTTCATCGTAAGGATCACGAGACACATCAAAAGAAGGTGTAGGTGCATCTACAGAAACATTCTCTTTTATAATAGGAATAGCTCCATAATGACGCATTAGATAAAAATGATAGTAAGCTTTTAAAAACTTAACTTCTGCAATCCATCGCTCACGCTCAGTTGGTGTAATGTCAGGAACATTGCTAGGGTCAGACATGTTCTGTATAAAAATATTACAGTGTCTTATACCATCCCAAATTTCGGATCCATCAAAAGGTAAACCACCCTGATACTCTCCCTGCCATACATCATAATAAGGATTAGCAACACGCTGCCTTCCTAAAGCAATTTCTAATGCGAAATAATCCCCGTTTTCACGATTGTCTGGCACCCACATTTCATCACCGGCAAGAAATCCTGCGTTTCGGCGTAGATTACCTAGTCTTGGCATATAAGAATAACAGGTGAATAGGTATTTTTCGGCTTCTTGTCTTAAATTAAAAATCTTATCAACTGTTGCTAAACCATCCGGCACTACATCCAAGTAGTCATCACAGGCATTATAAATCATTACAATCGGCAGTAGCAATACCAGAACTAACTTTCGCTTCATCGATTTTTTAAATAGTATATTTTTCATTTTTCAGTTTTTTAAAAGTCAAATTGAACCCCGAGGTTGTAAGTAGATTGAATAGGATATCCTAATCCATTACCTCCCATTTCTGGATCCCAAAGTTTAAAGCTACTCCAAACGGCAAGATTAATACCGCTCGCATAAATACGTAGTGAACGTAATCCTAAAGACTCTGTTAATTTCTCTGATGCACGATAACCTAGCTCAAGATTTTTTAACCTTAAAAAATCATTGTTTTGCAGCCACCATGACGAGCTTTGAACATTATTTTCAATGATGGTAGAACTTAGACGGGGCCAAAAGGCATATAAATCTCTATTATCTTCAGACCAGTAACTGTCTGCAATAGCTTTAAGCAATCCATTTTGTCTTCCCGTATCATCCCCCGTACCTAAAACAAATGGTGAAATTGCTCTTGGATCAATTTGAAATGAGGATCGAGCTGACCCCTGAAAGAAAATACTCAGATCAAAATCTTTATAGCCTACAGTACCTCCAAAACCGTAGATTAATTCAGGAGTGGTTGGTAAGCCAATAGGGACCTGATCCAATGGAGTTATAACTCCATCACCATTCACATCACGATATTTGATATCCCCTCCCGTATAATTACCAAATTGAGTAGGTGTATTATTCACTTCCTCCTGATCCGTAAATAAACGTTCAGCAAGATAACCGTACATTTGAGAAGCATTGTTACCTACCTTAGAAAGGTAACTCAAATCATCAGGGTAATTAAGCTCGTTAGTTTGCTTAACTTCATTCGTAGCGAAAGTCAACGTCGCTCTTGCCTGCGTCCACCAATCCTGATTAATCTGTTTATTGTAATCTAAAGACAAATCAATACCCTTGGATTCTAATTCTGCAAAATTTACCTGAGGATCAGCAGTTAGACCAATCACATCTCCTATCTCTGTACGTCGTTGAAGAATGTTCGTGCGCTTTTGCCTATATACCTCAGCGGTAATATTAAGATTTCTCCATAAACCTATATCAATACCAAAATTATACTGCTCCGAAATCTCCCAGCCTATGTTTGAGTTTGCATAGCGATCAATCGAAACACCTGGACGATAATAATTGTAATCCTGACCAAAAACGGCTCCGAAGTCTCCACTATTAGGGTTTACTCTTGATAAATAGAAGAAACGGTCTTCATCTTCATTTCCAATCTCATCGTTACCAGCTTTACCATAGGTAAATCTCAATTTAAGATTGGTAAAAGTATCCTTCCATTTTTCAAAAAATGCCTCATTAGATAATATATAACTTACACCAAAGGAAGGAAAGAAACCATATCTGTTGGTACGATCAAAGCGCTCCGAGCCATTGTATCCAAAACTAAACTCTGCGATATATCTTCTGTCGAATGCGTAAGTAAACCTTCCTGAAAATGTATGATTACGATACTGTAATGATTGCTGCAGGTTACTATAGTCGGTCGTTTCAAAACTTTGTAAAACATTTATCAAGAAAGCTGATACCACGTGCCTCTCATTGAAAGTTTTATCATAATTAAGTGTAAATTGATTATAAAGTCTGGAGTTAGATTGATTTTCTCCACCTGCCAGATTAAGAAACTCAGTTCCTGGTAAACCTATCGAAGACTGCGTACCATCATTCAAAACTCTCAACATAACACTGTTATCTACAGGATTACGCGAGGCCTGATAATAGAACGGATTGTAAGCACGACTAATGGAATAGGTATTATAGCGCCGTATGTAATTCATCGTACCTATTTTTAGACCTTCTGTTATAAAATCAAGTTTTTGATCTATTAAAAGTTGTGCCTGTACCGTTGAATTTTTGGTTGTACGGTATCCTTTCACCATCTCTGCATATGGATTTACATACAAAGCATTACTGGATAACGATAACGGAGCATTACCAAACAAAGGATGCTCTGCAATAGGATAGAATTCTGAAGGAAAAATCGCCGGAAAAGCAACGGGATTTGCATTTACTGTAGAAGCAATAATATCACCCCCATTTGCAATAGGCCCATTATAATCATCAAACTGCCCATAAATATTAACCGTTGCAGATGTTGTTGATGTAAGATCAATATCTAATTTACTTCTAAGCGAATAATTCTGAAGTTTAATATTGCTATTGAAATTATTAATAGAATTTACATCAAGGATCCCATTATCAACATTATAAGTACCTGAAACATAATAGCGTGCACGTTCTGAACCTCCACTAGCACTTATATTAAAACTTTGGTTAATAGTATAATCTTTTAAAATCTGATCTATCCAATTATTGCTGGGATATAAATACGGGTTATCCCCTGCTGCAGTTCGATCTATTTTTATTCGAGAATAGGGCAATGCTGCTAATGGATCACGGGTAAGTGCTGCTTCATTAGCTAAATTCATATAAGTTATATTATCTGCGAATTGAAAATTATCTGTGTTTGTAGAAACTCGAGATGCTGCTCTTGCACTAAACTTAGCTTTTCCGGCCTTCCCACTTTTTGTAGTTATTAGAATCACCCCATTAGCCCCACGAGCTCCATAAACTGAAGCTGCTGCCGCATCTTTAAGGACAGAGAAGGTATCTATATCATCGGGCTGCAAACGTGCCAAATCGGTGGATGTTGACTCAATGTTATCAATTAGGATCAAAGGATTTCGCTTACCACTCCCAAAGGTGCTTAAGCCTCTTATAAAAAAATCAGAGTTATCTGCACCGGGCTCTCCAGATCTTTGAAAAGAAATCATTCCCGGCACCCTACCCGCAATCATATTTGTAAGGTTATTAGTGGGACCTTTCAACTCAGCAGGATTTATGGTAGCAATAGAACTTACCTGACTTTCTTTAAGTTGCTTTCCTCCAAAGGCAATTACAACAGTTTCTTCTAATGCTTCCTGGTCAAGATTCAAAGAAACATCAATAGTTTTCTGATCCGATACGACTACTTCCTTCGTTTCAAAACCTACAAAAGAAAAAACCAAGGTAGAACCGGGTGCAACACGAATGGAATAATTCCCGTCAAAATCTGTGACTGTTCCATTACCAGTTCCTTTCTCTAAAACCGTAACCCCAATCAATGGTTCATTTTTCGTACTACCATCATAAACGGTCCCCGTTATAACCGATTGATCAGGATATGATGTACTATCATAATCTTTACCTCCTGATGCTTGAACATCATAAGTGGCCAAAATAAAACAAAGAAACCATAGCGAAAGGATTGGTCTTAATCTTTGCTTTTTTAAGTAATAATTTATCATTCAATAATCATTTAATTTTAATAAAATGTTAATTATAAGTTTAACAGAAATCGTTTGAGTAGTTTCAAATTAACTTTCTGTTAGACAATTTTATTTATAATTAGAGATTATAATAGGGTGCAGAATGATATTTTTTGAGGTTCTCACGACTCAAAATAAATAATTATCAAAAAAATATATCTAAAATTATCTAATTATTACAATTTAAACGTTTTAGCAAAATTTTAATAAAAAGTCATAAATTAACTTTAAAAATTAAGTAGTATACAACTGGAAAAAATACGACTGACTGCTTTTTAATTATAGCGACGGTAAAAAACCGGTAACATTATATACCTGGGTAAACCTATAAAGCTGATCATTATTTTTAAGCTATTAAGGATAAATGACAGACCAGATAATCTTAACTTAAAATGAATTAAAGTATAATGCTTTGTATCCTCTCAGATATAACAAAATTTTGGATCGCCTCACGCATATGACCCTCGTATAAAAAGCATGGATGCTAAAATGTTCATAAGCCTGCTGGCCTCCAAATTATTATAAATCAAAAACCTCGTGGAAGACCACGAGGTATCAATGCGAAAATCTTTTTAGAATTTACGTTATCAATAATCATTGCGATAGGATATTGTCTCATTTTTTAAAATGAAAATAAAGACAACGGGAAATTGTGTGTATAAAGCATATGTCTATTTATGATTCTAAAATTGGCTTTTAAATAAAAGTTTTATACGCTTAGCTGAGAAAGCAATTACTCAATTCAAATCATAGTTCTTTACTGTCATTAATAATTGTTCTTCAAAATTAAAAATGTCATCAATACTTTCCATTTTCACTTTTTCTTCTTTGCGATCATTATGAAAGGTACTAATATACTTTACACCACCGTTAAGGTGTAATCTACAAATAGGTTTTCGATTATTATTATCCAGTAAGATCCCAAAATAACTTTGGGTATCGCGATATACAATTCGATCTTTAGCTACTTCTTTACGCAATAAGGCCAGGACTATATTATACCCCTCAATCTCTTCTTCAGTTGTTTCTATTTTTGAAGGTTTCTCTACCTCCTCGTGCACTTCTTCATTCTGTACCGCTTCTTCTTTACTTAATGCTGTCGATAGTCTATTGCTTACTTTTTCACTAATCAATTGCGAATATGCACGCTTTAGAATTTCTGTAAACTCTTCGACGACACTGGCAGTCATTCTTCCACTATAGACTTTACAGGCTAAAAGCTTAACTAAGTCTATGGATGGTGTGGTCATTTCATTTTCAATAACCCCTTTAAGTTCCCGGGTATATTTAAGGGTACTTGCATTATCAATGATCTTACTGATATCAAAGTTTGATTTATGAAATTTCTCAATTTCTTTAATCGTAGACTCTTTTAAATCTGTAATATCAAACTGAAAAAATGGCTTCTCATCCATCTTATTGGCATCCTCCAGATCGGTATAAAATTTATACGTTATTCCATTGGTAAGCAATGCGAATCGCGTTTTAGTGACATGAAAATAGCGAAAAAGCTGAGCTGAATTATGTACATCTAAAGATGAGGTCCAGTGTTTACATTCAACAATAAGAATAGGTTCCCCATTTTGATAGATCGCGTAATCTACTTTTTCTCCTTTTTTCATACCAATATCCGCAGTAAACTCCGGTACAACTTCCATGGGATTAAAGGCATCATAGCCCAGTATATTAATAAATGGAAGTACGAAAGCATGTTTGGTAGATTCCTCATTAGTAATCTGATCTTTTAATTTATCGACTTTCGTTGCTAATGATTTTAACTGTGTATGTAGTTCCATAGTTTTAACTCTTAAGATTGAATGAATTTTGTAATTACCTGTTGCATATTAGAAGGTAAATCGGCATTATATATTTTATAATGAGCTACGCCCATGGATTCCAACCAGTCAGACCAATAACGCTTGATGATATCATCCTCAAAATCATTTTTAGGATCGGGATTGATTCCCAGTACCAACACTTCTAAATTATCAAGATTGTTAGTTGCCGGAATAAACCCATAGTTGTTCTCTTCATATTTCTGTTCCCAGTTATTCTCTATTAAACGATTATTGCGAATATACTCTGGTGTTAAATAAGTTGTTTGATTTCCTTCCTTCCTAAGATTATCCTTATGATAAATGTATCCGTCGGTGAGGATCACCAATAAATTCCGGTAGTTATCTGCAATGCAGTAATCTTTAACTTTCTGGTTCATAAACTTCCAGGTATCCGATCCTACATAATGATCATCCAAAATCGCAAGTTCATAAATTTTTGTGGGTAGCTCTTTATAATGTTGCTCAAAAAGCCTTAAGTTCTCATTACTAATATTCGCTTTATTAAAGCTGTATTTTAAATCTTTAGAAATGGTATTAATTTCAGGATTCGATGGCTCGGGGGCAAAGTACAATTGAATTTGATCATTGATTAAAATGATTTTCTTTTGCTGCACATTCGCTTTGAAGGCATTGGCTATTGTTTGGATATAGGCAGCATCCCGTTGATAATATTCCATACTGGGATTGGGATATTTTTCTGGGTTAATACGATCAGACAGATCCAGTAACAAACTCACATTTAAATTTTTTGCAGAATGTGAAGTTATAGCTTGATTCTCCTCTTTTTTAGGTTGAACTGACGAGGTTTCTGATTCTGGTTCCGACTTACAAGCCAGAACCACAAAAATTATACTTAAATATCGTAGTAATTTCATCATTTAGTTTTTTGAATAAACGAGATGTTGAAAATCGTTATCGGTTAGTTTCATTTCTTTTAAGTGAAGATCTGCCATGTCCTCACAGGACTGCAACAATTCCTCTTTTTTGTTTGAAGGAAGTGCTATTTCGGTCATTATCGCCTGAAACCATCCTTCTTTATATTGGGTATGGTAAAGCAGGTACTCTTTAATTGGAAAAATAAACCCATTGATTTTAGATTGGACCTCAGCAATTTTTCCTTTCACCTCTATAATCTGATTTCTAAATTCAGAAAGCTTCTCCCCCATTTCTTCCTTAACCCGTTGTAGGTTCTTAATTTCTTCTTTCTTATTCTGAATAAATACTTTGATTTTATCCAGATTTTCATATTCCTTCATGATAAAATCAAATACAAGCCCCCAGATAATATAGACCACAAAACCTGCAAAAATGATCATCCAAAACTGTGCTTCAAAAAGCGCAATGCTTAGATCATATGGAGGATCGGTAAGGGTTTTATTGAAATCATAGATTTTCTGCTCTATAGCATAGGCCAACAGTGCATCAAAGGCAAAGGTCACCAGCAATAGTGCTGTTAATTTCAGATAATTTAAGATACCTCGCCCCTTTTGCATCATGTGGATCACATAACCTAACCCCATAAAAACAAATGGAATAGTAGTTACTAAAATTCCTTCCAGCCAGCTATCATTAAAAGCATTGGTAAAAGCATCTTTATCAAAAATGGCCGCAACTAAAGCATCAATAGTAAATTCTTTAAAAAATGCTGAATAGGAGGCCGACACATAAAAAACCAACAAATAAAGTGTGATAGGAAGCAATACCAGTAATCCTATATAAAATTGAGCTTTAGGTCGTTTATCGGCCTCTACTCCATATTTTTCGGGATCATGTTTTACATCAATCATATCTTTATGTAGCTTCTCGATATGCTGATTATTTTGAAGATCTTTCTCTTCAAAAATAGATAAACCTGTTTCCAGTTTTCTAAGCTCCGTACGCAAACGTTCCTGCTCTTCTTTATAGGGTTGTTTTAATTTTTCCTGTTCCAGTTCCTGCCTTCTGCATTGATCTTCAAAACTCGCAAACAGATTTTGTAGACAGGCCCTGTAAAACAATTGGTTTTCCAGACGCTTTGGTAGAGGCTGCAAACCCACTCTGATAATAGGTAATACGGATTTGTTCTTTATCCTCCTTTGGTAATGCTTCTTCCTTTTGCTCTGCAGTATTACGAACTGCAAATAAATTTTTGATGGCCATAATTAAAGATTAAGGTTGGTTATAATTTCTTCTTTGGTAATATGCTGCTGTACACAATCCAATAAGTATTCACAGAGTTCATCAATATTTTCGTCCAGGAATTCAAACTTTTTACAGTATTTCTTCAGGGTATTACGCTCATCTTCTGTGATTACGCCGTCAGCAAGAATCATAAAAGCCAAATCATACAGGTATTCAATACGTGTTGTTACCTCCTTTGGAATACTAGACGTATGATCTACGGGATTTAAAAGCAAACGATCCAGTTCTTCTTTAGGAACGTTTCGTTCTTCCGCAAATTGATAGAGGGTTTTTAATTCCATTACGTCAAACTTGTCATCAGTTAGGGCCATTTGGTAAAGTCTTAAAAAATGACTTTTAAGTTCAGTAGAAATAGTAGTGTTCATAGGCTTGATAGTTTATAAGTTAGAAAAGTGAGTATGCCAAAGCAAATAAGCATCTGAAGTAAGCAGCCTTTACCTTTAGCGGTTGAAAATGTTTTCCTGTAGGTTAGTCCCGGAATTCCTGTACGTACCGAAAGGCTTTTTGTACTTAATGTTCCACGTTTGGTGCGTATACTGGGTGAAATACCGGATTTGCTAATATTGATACCTACACCCTTTCCAAGATTAATTCGTTTATGTATTCTTAGTCCCATAATCTCATATGTATTGATAATAAAAAAACAATTATTGATTCGAAACCAGTCCCTTACCACAATAGATAAAGCTTAAGAAAGCCTTAATAGCACAAGTCAGTTAGTTAAGTAGTATTTGATAGTTGATTGTAGCCTACTTTCATACATAACTGTTGCAGGTAAAACTACCCCTCGAAAACAAGCTATAGCAAAATATTGCGGTCAATCAGGAATCCCGAAGCAAACCCGCGAGGTATGAACCGGATAAGCTTTTTGTGGGTATTTTGTATCATAAAGTGAATTTTCCAGTAATCGTATAGAAATGATAGACCTATGGAAGCTTCGGTACAAAATCTTTGAAGATTTCTCTCATCCTCCTAAATTTTCTTAAGTTGAACTCATATAGATTGCACCACCCGTATTCTTTCTAAGACGGGTTACCCATTCGTTAAGGGATGCTGCTGCCATCCTGTGGCAGCAAATCGATAAAAAGCTGAAGGCTAATAATAATTTCATCATATTTAAGGTTTTAATAGGATAAAATTATGACTATTGATTATCAGAACCTTACGGATTACCGTAAGAAGCTACTTTTTTTATAATCAGCTGGTCTTCAGATTAATTGTAATGAAAGCACAATACCTATTAATTGCGTATTGTTTTTGGCGCCAAATTCGTCTTTTAACTCTTTTAAGCGTTTTTCAATAGCACTTTTACTGCCGGGGCTTAAGCCTTTTTGCGTAAATTCGGCGCAAATCTCATCCATGGTATAGCCCTCTGCCAGGCATCTTAATAATTGGGTTTCATACTCGGTAAGCTCTTTGATATTGGACTGGTTAAGCGCTGCTTCCAAAGTAGGAGATAAATAAAAATTTCCTTTACTTACCTCGTCAATCGCGATCTTAAGATATTCCATACCCTTACGCCCTTTACATACATAGCCATTGATGTACGGCTTAAGCTTTCGTATTCGTGAGGGATGATCTTCTATAGAATGGATGATAATTTTTAAATCCGGTAACTCTTTGTTTAGAAGCATGGAAAGTTCTTCCCCTGAAGTTATTTTTTCATTACGATGATCGGCTTTAAAGGATAAATCACAGATTAGTAAATCATAAGGCTCTTGATCGAGCGCTGCCCTTTTACATTTAAGATAGGCTTCGTCGCAATAGGGAGCAATATCTACTTTAGGTTTCCCCATGGTTTTTAAAAAAGTGCTTAATGATTTATGCACGGTATCAAAATCTTCTACTATCAGGATCTTTTCAAACATTTAAAAAGGTATTATAAGTTCTACAGAAAAACCACCGTGGTTTCCCGTTTGAAATTTAAAAGAACCGCCAATACTTTCCATACGGTTTTCCACATTGTCCAATCCTTTACCTTTTTTTAAAGTATTAGGTTGTAATCCAACACCATTATCGTTATAATTGATTTGTAACTTAGCATTTTCGGTCTTAAAATTAAAACTGATAATACTTGCCATACTGTGCTTTTTCATATTCACCATCAGTTCCTGAAGCACCCTGAAAATAGTGATTTTAGCTTCTTCACTTATTTTATCCCAGTTCACCTCCTGAATGCCTATTAAGTAGATGTGTGCCGATTTTGGCGTCATTTGAGAAAGCATGTCCTGTACCTCTTTTGAATATTCCTGATTGGTCTTTACCGGTAAGTTTTCACGAGAAATATCACGTGTTCGAAAATAAATATCTTCTAATTTATCCAGCAATTCTAGTTTTTCCGGTGCATTAAGATTTTCAAGGGCGGTCATTAACCTGTAGAGATCATTGGCCAGTTCATCATGAATACGTTTAGAAATCCTGGCTTCTGTTTTATGAATCTCACGAATACGTTTCTTTTTAGCCTTTTGGCGTATATAGTAAATAACAAATCCACTAGCTCCAATAATAAGGATTCCTAAAAAGATAGCGATATTTCGTTGATTGGAAGATTTTAATAAGGCGATTTGTTGCTGCGCCGATAATTTTTCAAGGCTATTGATTTGCTCCAGTTTTTGCTCTTCATCATATTTGATTTTGGCAAATACATTTTTGGCATGATCTTTTACATCCATAATACTATCGGTAAGTTTTATATACCGCATCGAATATTCCCTAGAACTTTCCGATGAAGCCAATGCTATTAAATATTTTAAAGCTCTCTTTTCGTCGGAAGTATTTTTCAAATTTTTCGTCAACTCAAAATATTTAAAAGAATAGTCCAAAGCTTTTTCTGGTTCTATATCCCAATAATAGCGTATGAGATGATCATAACTGGACATCTGACCTTCAAGGTCCCTTACTGACTTACGTTTATAAAGGATTTCTTCTAAATTAGCCGAAACATCTCTCTTATCTTCCAACCACAAAGTAAAGTAGTAATTATCCGCAACTCTAAAGTCTAAGTAATTTCCAAAATTTTTAGGCAATATTAAATCGAAAACGGAAAGAGCTTTCTTTAGATTTCCATTTTCACTATAAATATTCGCAATATTATTTAAAATAGTTAAGCTGTCTTTAGGAGAAGTAGTGTATTTAAGAGCCTGTTTGTACTCGTCTATAGCCTCATCCATATCCGAAAGTTGTCTATACGAGCTCGCCAGATTACTATAAATACTTACTGCATAAGCTGAATCAATATGATCATCTAATAGTTTTAACGCTTTCACCTGGCTCGCTTGGCTACCATTAAAATCTCCTAATCTATATTGGGCTATCCCCAATTCGACTAAGCGCTTTCCTGCGTTCAAACTATCTTTAGAGGTTAAATATAGATTTTGAGACTTATAAAGATTTTTTAGAACCTCCAGCTGATTATCGAGGTGTTTCTGAACCATAGCCTTTCTGTAATATCCCAAAGCCAACTTAGCGGTATCCTGAATTTCTGAAGAGTTTTCAATAAGCGCATTTGCATAAAATAATGACTGCTCATAATTGCGAAGTTTATTATTATAATAAATCAAATGATCGTAAATAAAGGGTTTTATGGTGTCTTCCTCAGAAATGATTTCCTCTAATGCTTTCTCTAAAAGTATTGTTTTTAAAGGATCGTTGTTCGCCTTTTTACTTTCTTTAAATAATTGAACTGCTTTAGAATTAGAATAGTATCTTGGTGCGATATCCTTTTCTTTACAAGAAAAGATTATTACAGCCAGAAAAATAAAAATATATTTATTTGGATTCACATCTCTAAAATAAAAAAACGCTGCTAAAAATAGCAGCGTTTATAAAAATTAGTCTCCCATTGGTGGTTCTTCAGGTGGATCTATTTGACCATCTTCCCCAGTCGATCCTCCTCCTGCTCCTGGGTCATCAGGATTATCATCAGTGCCATCGGCATAGGTGTCATTAAACTCATTGATATCGGCTAAACTATCATCGGTACAGGCAATAAATGCCATGTTTGCACCTAATATGCATAAAAATAAAATTGCTTTTTTCATCACTTTGTTGTTAAAAATTTGACATAGGATGTCCTGGAGGCTAAAGCCCCGCTTTACGACAATCCGTAATTGGAATAGGCTTTTGAGGCCTATATTTGGGAAGTGGAAAGCAGTACGACCGCGAGAAGTTACTTCCCGGTGACTTTCACAAGCCGTATTGAACTTTCTATAATCGAAAGCTGCGCGGTACCAGGATTGCAAAGCCCGGTTCTCTTTCGATTACAGCACAAAGATGTGATGAGAAGCAGCAAAAAATTGAGACAGATCCAGGACAAAACCAGACAAAACAGGACAAAATTGGGACAGTAAAAAGACAGGTCGATGGGACAAAAATGTCTCAGTTAAAAAGCAATGATTTGAGTCTGATTTTTAGGTTTTTACGAGGAAAATTATAATTTTGAATAACCACTAAAAAAGTATCGAATGGAACAATTTTTACAGGACGTTTTTAAAAAAGCTAAAGAAGAATCCGGAGAGGAGAGTTTAAGAAAGTGGGCCGAACATATTTCGGATTATTTGATGGAAGAAAATAGGTTTCAAATCTCAGGTAAAACTTTGGAACGCTATTATAATGGAGAAACAACTCCCAACGGAGAGAAGAAAAACCAACTGGCTACTTATCTTGGTTATACATCCTACCAGGATTATTTAATCACCCAACACAAAGAAGATCAGACTGAGGAAGTGGAAAGTCCCATATCCTTAAAAGTGAAAAACAAAAAGAAAGTCCTCACCACTCTATTAGTCATCTTCCCTGTTCTTTTTGGGATTGGTTATTTGGGCTTTTCAACCGGTCGGGAAAAATGTATGGTTTGGATGGAAGACCACTTTGAGGTCTCTACATGTAGTGGAGAACCTTCAGAGGAAGAATGGAATGAATATCGTTTTGAAAACTTTAGAGAAGTAGAAATAAATCCTGATACAGAATTCTTTGCTCCAAACGGAAAGCCGAAAATATGGTACGATAAAGAAAATAACGTGCTGACCTATTATACAGCACCAGGCATCAATCCGGAAACAGAACAAACAGTAAAACAAATTACCCCATATATCATCCAAACCCACGTAATGAATAAGTAAGGTGAATTAGTAGTTCTACCAGGGTAAAATTTTAAATTTTGAAGAGCTGTAGATTCTATATTGCATACTGAAAACAGACTTCTCAATACAGCAACTTTTGAACCTTCAACCTTTGAACTTTGAACGCTACCTTCATCTCGAGCATTCCGGTAGCTATCGGAAGAGAGATCTTTTTTAAGTTTAGTAGTTAGGAAATAGACGAGAAACTCAAGAAGCAGGAGGAAATTTTGAATTTTGAAGAGCTGTAGACTCTATATTGCATACTGAAAACAGACTTCTCAATACAACAACTTTT
>Ga0098065_1000053_pt1 | contig 74923 bp, 64 predicted proteins | sample 25_taG_FD_75062 | JGI IMG/M metagenome (GOLD analysis project Ga0098065, IMG submission 75062) | Marine viral communities from Cariaco Basin, Caribbean Sea - 25_WHOI_OMZ | ecosystem: Environmental > Aquatic > Marine > Oceanic | place: Caribbean Sea: Cariaco Basin | collected 2014-11-08 | reverse complement strand
TCTACATTAATTTTTCTTCCCTGGTATTCAAAATCGTTAAAGGCATTAAGTACTTTATCGGTTTCAGAATTCTCTGTATTAAAGAAAGAGAAACTGTCTTTTACATCAACTTTAAAAACACCATCTTTACCTAATTGCAAGGCATCTTTAAGAAAGTCTTTAAGGCTCATCCAGTCAAATCCGTCTTTTTTCCCCACGTTCATAAAATAACGGGTAGAGTTAGGATCAAGATCTACATTAGCACCTCCGCTTACTGGTGAAAGATCGCTGGCTTTTTTATAGTAATTTGAAAATCTTGTAAATTCTACCGAAAAGAATTTTTTGATCAATTCTTCTTTGGTAAAATCTTCGAGCACTTTATTGATATTAGGTAGATATTCTTCAATATCATGATTGATCTCTGTATCTTTAATATCGTTAGCCAGGTGTAAAAGCTGAACTTTACAAATATCTTTACCATCAGGTAATTGCTTTTCATCAAAAGATTGTTTGATGATACGTTCGATACTTTTTATTTTTCTAAGTTCACTTTTAGAAACGATCACCATTGAGGTTCCCAACTTACCTGCACGACCTGTACGACCGCTACGGTGGGTGTAGGTTTCAACCTCGTCTGGAAGCTGATAGTTAATTACATGGGTGATATCGTCTACATCAATTCCTCTGGCAGCAACATCTGTAGCCACTAACATTTGGATTTGGCGTGTTCTAAAAGATTTCATAACCAAATCACGTTGATTCTGACTTAAATCCCCGTGCAATGCTGCTGCAGAGTAACCATCTTCGATTAAGCGCTCTGCAACTTTTTGTGTATCTCTTTTAGTTCGGCAAAAAATCACCGAGAAAATATCGGGATTCGCATCAGCAAGCCTTTTTAAAGCAGCATAGCGATCGCGAGCATTTACCAAATAAAACTCATGCGAAACATTAGTAGCTCCCATATTTTTGCTACCTACGGTAACTTCAACGGGGTTGCGCATAAATTTTTTAGCGATTGTAGCAACCTCTTTTGGCATTGTTGCTGAAAATAACCAGGTGTTTTTTTCTTTAGGCGTATGGGATAAGATAGCTGTAATATCTTCATAGAATCCCATATTCAGCATTTCGTCTGCTTCATCTAAAACGCAATATTCGATTTTTGAGATATCAGTAAGTTTACGTCTTATCATATCCTGCATCCTACCAGGAGTAGCAACGATAATCTGGGCACCGCGTTCTATTTGCTTAGCCTGATCGGTAATACTTGCCCCACCATAAACCGCTACCGGATGTAATGAAGGCTCATATTTAGAGTAATTCTTAAGTTCGTTTGTAATTTGCAGGCATAATTCTCTGGTAGGAGATAAGATTAATGCCTGTGTGTGCTTTGATTTCGGGTCTATTTTCTGAATCAAAGGGAAACCAAAAGCTGCCGTCTTTCCTGTCCCGGTCTGGGCTAAGGCAACCATATCGGTCTCTTCGTCTAATAAAATGGGGATGGTTTTTTCCTGTACTTCACTAGGGCTTTCAAAGCCCATGTCTTCAATTGCTTTTAAGATCGAGGAATTTAAACCTAATTCTTGGAATTTATTCATTATAAAATTTAATAAGCTGCAAATGTACGTATTAGTTTACAGCTAATCACATTTATCTTTTTTATTCGTGTTTTATTTTGAAAGATAGTCTATTAGCGCTTTAAAAGCTTTGCCACGATGGCTAATTTCTGCTTTTTCCTTCATTTCCATTTCGGCAAAAGTGCGATCATAGCCATTAGGCACGAATACAGGATCGTAACCAAAGCCTTTTTCACCTCGTCGTTCCTCGATGATTTTACCTTCGCAAATTCCTGTAAACAGATTTTCGTTGTTTTTTAAATTTAACGCGATCACGGTCTTAAAATGTGCCTTTCTGCTTTCTTTGTCCTTTAGTTGCTCTAACAGTTTTGCAACATTGGCCTTATCATCCTTTTGATCGCCGGCGTATCTTGCAGAGTATACCCCCGGTGCACCAGCAAGTGCATCTACTTCAAGACCGGTATCATCTGCAAAACAATTATAACCATAACGATGCCGCACATATTCAGCTTTTAAAATCGCATTACCATCAATGGTATCTGCGGTTTCAGCGATATCTTCTGTACAGCCAATATCATCCAGGGATAATAAGCTGATGTGATCTGGAAGCATGGCTTCAATTTCTTTAAATTTATTACTATTGTGAGTAGCAAATACTAATTCCATATAAATTATCTGTGGTGATAAGGTTCATTTTTTAAAATGGTAAAGCCGCGATAAATTTGTTCGGTTATAAAAAGACGTACCATTTGATGGGAGAACGTCATTTTAGATAATGATATTTTACCATCGGCTCGCTGATAAACTGCTTCGGAAAATCCGTAAGGTCCGCCGATTACAAAAATAAGCTGTTTAAGTCCGCTATTCATTCTTTTCTGAAGATATTCTGAAAAAGCTTCCGAAGAAAATTGTTTGCCGTTTTCGTCTAATAATACCACAAAATCTGATGTTTGTGTTTTATTGAGAATCAATTCGCCTTCTTTCGTTTTTTGCTGATTTTCGTCTAGATTTCTGGCCTTTTTTAAATCTGGAATTACATCTATTTCAAACTTTGTATAGAACTGAAGTCGTTTTAGATAGACCTCAATTAGCTTTTGTAATTCCTTGCTGTCGGTTTTTCCTATGCAGAGTAATTTTATCGTCATTCGGTATATTTAGCGCAGACTTTCCTACATTTACAAAAATAAGTATTGCAAATGATCTCAGCAGCACAATTTGAAAAAGAAATTGAATTAATCATAGTCAACGCGATAAGAGAGGATGTAGGTGATGGTGATCACAGTTCTTTAGCCTGTATTCCTGTTGAAGCGAAAGGAAAAGCAAAACTTTTAGTAAAGGACAATGGGATCCTGGCCGGCGTAGAATTTGCGAAAAGGGTTTTTAATTATGTAGATCCAGAAGTGAGACTGGATATAAAAATTAAAGATGGTGAAAAGGTAAAGAAAGGTGATATTGCTTTTTATGTTGATGGAGCTTCCCAATCTATTTTAAAAGCTGAACGACTAGTGCTTAATGCTATGCAACGAATGAGTGCTATCGCTACCAAAACCAAAGAGTTTGTGGATAAACTTGAGGGAACCGAAACCAAAATTCTGGACACCCGCAAAACCACTCCGGGAATTCGTGCTTTAGAGAAGTGGGCCGTAAAAATTGGTGGAGGGGAGAATCATCGTTTTGCCCTTTATGATATGATTATGCTTAAGGATAATCATATCGATTTTGCCGGGGGTGTGGCCAAAGCGGTTCAAAAAACAAAACAGTACCTGAAAACCAACAGCCTTGACCTTAAAATTATAGTAGAAGCCAGGAATATGCAGGAGATAAAGGAAATTTTAGAAGAAGGCGGAGTCTACCGAATATTGATCGATAATTTTAATTATGCGGATACTAAAAAGGCAGTCGAATTTATTGGGAATCAATGTTTCACCGAATCTAGTGGCGGAATAACTTTAGAAACGGCCCGTAAATATGCCGAATGTGGAGTGGATTATATTTCTAGCGGAGCACTAACACACTCGGTTTATAATATGGATCTTAGCTTAAAAGCTATGTAAAATATGTCGATACTCGAGGCGATCACAACTCAACTGGATAGTATTTCAGCATGGTGGAAAAGAACATCGAGCAAAGTAATTTTGCCGGGAACCGATGGTCTTTCCTTACATCATTTATGGGATATTTATTCTGGAGGCATTATTCACGGTACATTTTCTACACGGGCCAGTGCGATCGCTTTTAGCTTTTTTATGGCGCTTTTTCCGTTTTTGCTCTTTATTTTTAACCTGATACCTTATGTAGAAGAGACGAATCTTATCGATGATTTCAGAATAAAATTCTTACTTTTTATAGATACGCTTTTACCGCCAGAAACTCAGGAATATGTTAGCGATATATTTGCTGATATTGCTAATAATCCTCGTGGCGGATTGCTATCCTTTTCATTTTTACTTTCCATTTTTTTAATGACTAATGGAGTAAATGCTATTTTTACCGGTTTTGAATTCTCTTACCATACGAACATAAAACGATCTTTATTTAGACAATATATTATTGCCATTGGGGTTTCGCTTGTTTTGGCATTTCTTTTGCTTATTACCGTAATACTAATGGTATATTTAACCTATGCCGTAGAAGATTTAAGCGAATATGGTTTAATCGCAAATGATGGTAGTGGAGCAAACGTAGTGAAATATTTGGCCTTTGTTTTATTAATATATATCGCAGTAGCAACGCTTTATTATTTTGGAACAAAAGAGGCGAGAAAGGCAAGATTCTTTTCTGTAGGCGCATTTTTCACTACAATATTGATTATGCTTACTTCTTTTTTATTTGGATTATATATCGAAAATTTTTCAAATTATAATGAATTGTACGGTTCTATTGGAGCATTGTTAATATTAATGGTGTATATTTGGTTAAATGCTAATATTCTTCTATTGGGGTTTGAACTTAACGCCTCTTTAATAAAACTTAAGAAGAATTTTAAGTAATTTTAATTTAACTTAAACCACACAAAGGATGAGAAAGTTTTTATGGCTTTTTGTGGCATTAGTTTCGGTAACGATCAGTAATGCACAAATAGAAGTTGGCGGAGTAACTTTACCAAAAACGGTAGAGTTTAAAGGAGAAACATTACAACTAAATGGAGCCGGGGTACGGGAAAAATTTTGGATTGATCTTTATGCAGGCGGACTTTACCTTCAGCAAAAAAGTAGCGATGCAGATCAAATTATGACGGCTGATAAACCAATGGCGATTAAGCTGCATATTGTTTCGAAATTAATTACCAGTAAAAAAATGATTGATGCTGTGAACGAAGGTTTTGAAAATTCTACCAAAGGCAATACAGCGTCATTAGCTTCAGAAATAAAAAAGTTTAAAGGTTTTTTTAACGATGAGATTAAAAAGGATGATGTATTTGATCTGGTTTATATTCCGGGTACCGGCGTCGTTTCTTATAAAAACGGAGAAGAAAAAGGAACTATAAAAGGTCTTGCCTTTAAAGAAGCTTTATTTGGAATCTGGCTATCTAAAAAACCGGCTGAAGATGATTTAAAAGAAGCCATGTTAAATTTATAAGATGAAAAGGTATATTTTATTTTCCGTATTATTTATTGCCTCTGGAGCGCTTAATGATGCCTGCGCACAAGATGACATTTTCGGAAAATGGAAATGTACTAATGATGAAGGTAAGGTAAATTCTATCGTAAAGATTTTTCAGAAGGATGATGGTGAGGTTTGCGGGAAAGTAGTAAGGATTACGAAAGAAGAAGATCGCGACAAAATTTGTACCGAGTGTAAAGGAGATTTAAAGAATAAACCTATTGAAGGCCTACAACTTATGCATGGCCTGCGCAAAGACGGAAACGAATACTCTGGGGGGGAAATTATACATCCTAAATCGGGTAAAGTTTATAAAGTGAAAATTTGGGTAGACGAAGATAATCCCGATATGCTCAAAGTTAGAGGATACGTGGCTTTCTTTTATAAAACAATGACCTGGGAGCGTGCCGAATAATTTGAGATAATAATAAATGCGGAATATCAATTTTTGATATCCTAATAAAATTTTTTAAAACCATTCTTTAGTCGAGAATGGTTTTTATTTTTACCCGTTAATCAAGAATAGTATTTTTGTGATGATTTTTAGCAATTAATATTTAGAAGAGCTATAGCTTATGCCCAATTTTGTAGATGTTATTTTACCCCTTCCTCTAGATAATAGGTTTACTTACACTATTTCTGAAGAAGAAGCAGTTTTTTTACAAAACGGGATGCGGGTAGCGGTACCCTTTGGGAAATCTAAAGTATATACTGGTATCATTGCTGAAGTTCACAATCGTGCGCCAGAAGTTTACGAAGCTAAACCTATAAATCAGATATTAGATGAAACTCCTCTGGTAACTCAAAATCAGTTAGAATTTTGGAAATGGATAGCCTCCTATTATATGTGTACTGAAGGTGAAGTGATGCGAGCGGCCCTACCGGGTGCCTTTATTTTGGAAAGTGAACATATTGTCCAGTTACAAAAAGAGGCCGAATTTAACGAATCTGATCTTAAAGATGATGAATTTTTGGTGGTGGAAGCTCTGCAAAATCAGTCATCATTAAAAATTAAAGAAGTTGAAGCCTTACTCGATAAAAAATCGGTACTACCAATTTTAAACCGATTAATGGCTAAGGATATTGTAGTACTTAGCCAGGAAATTTATGAGCAATACAAACCCAAGCGAGTTAAATATATCAAACTGCACGAGAATCATGAATCTGAGGATGCTATGCATCAGCTTTTAGATGAACTTTCACGCGCTCACAAGCAACGGGAAGTAGTTTTGAATTATTTCAGCTTAAAGGCCAAAAGCCTAAAGCCAATTAATGCTAAAGAACTGCAAAAAATATCTGGAACTACTGCTAGTGTATTGAAAAGTCTGGTCACCAAAAATATTTTCAAGGAATACTACCTTAATGAAGATCGTGTTGCTTTTGAAGGGGAAATTACGAGAAGCCATATCGAATTTAACGAATATCAGCTTAAAGCGTTTGGACAAATTAAAGCAGCTTTTGAAGAAAAAACAGTATGCTTATTACACGGGGTGACCTCTAGTGGGAAAACTGAAATTTATCTAAAACTTATTGAAGAAGTTTTAAATGAAGGTAAGCAGGCGCTTTATTTATTACCTGAGATTGCTTTGACAACACAATTGATCAATCGGCTTCAGGCGTATTTTGGCGATAAAGTTTTAGTGTTTCATAGTAAGTATTCTATGAACGAAAGGGTAGAAGTTTATCAAAATGTACTTAAGGCCGGGGAGGGACCAAAAGTAGTCATTGGCGCAAGATCAGCTATTTTCTTACCCTTTCAACAATTGGGCTTGATCATCATAGACGAAGAGCACGAAGCTTCTTTTAAACAATATGATCCGGCGCCCAGATATCACGCACGTGATGCTGCGGTGGTTTTGGCTAATCTTTTTAAAGCAAAAACTTTAATGGGATCTGCCACACCATCTTTAGAATCTTATTATAATGCAGTACATGATAAATATGGTTTTGCAGAATTATCAAGACGTTTTGGAAATGTAATGATGCCGGAAATTGAAATTGTGGATATCAAAGAAAAGCATCGAAAAAAACGAATGACTGGTCACTTTTCAGATCGCTTGTTAAAAGAAATCGAGGAATCTCTGTCTGAAGGTGAGCAGGTTATTTTATTTCAAAATAGAAGAGGATTTTCGCCAATTTTAGAATGTAATACCTGTGGGCACTCGCCACAATGTCCTAATTGTGATGTTAGTTTAACCTATCACAGCCATAGCAACCAGCTACGCTGTCATTATTGTGGGTATCATATCGCTATGCAAAAGCGTTGTATGGCTTGTCATAGTGATGATATTTCAACCAAAGGCTTTGGTACAGAACAAATTGAAACCGAATTAAAAGCATTATATCCTGATCATAAAATTGGAAGGATGGATCAGGATACCACCAGAGGAAAACACGGTTACGAAAAAATTATTACCGCCTTCGAAGATTTGGAGATCGATATTTTGGTTGGAACTCAAATGCTTACCAAGGGATTGGATTTTAGAAATGTTAACCTGGTAGGGGTAATGAATGCTGATAATCTTTTAAATTTCCCAGATTTTAGGGCGCATGAGCGAAGTTTCCAGTTAATGCTACAGGTGGCAGGAAGAGCGGGGAGAACGAAAAAGAGAGGGAAAGTATTGATCCAGAGTTATAATCCTCATCATCAAATTATTCAGCAGGTTTCTACAAATGATTATGCGGGAATGTATAAGGAACAACTACAGGAACGCTATAATTATAAATATCCTCCATATTTTAGATTGGTGCGTTTAAGCCTAAAATCTCGGGATTTTAGTAAAACGAATGAAGCAGCCGATTGGATCGCTAAGGCGATGCAAAACGTTTTTAAACAAAATGTGTTGGGGCCGGAATTTCCCCCGGTAGCCAGGATACGCAACGAATACTATAAGAATATTATGCTTAAAATTCCACAAAATCAATCTTTAGGAAAAACTAAAGCTGTGCTTCATAAAATTTTGATAAGTTTTAATGCAATTTCAGCTTATCGCAGCGTTAGGGTTATTGTAAATGTAGATCCTATGTAGCCATACTTATATAATGAACCAAAAAAGAAAGCCGAATATTACAAGAGTAATATTCGGCTTTTTGGTATCTGAAAATTAAATTGTATTCTGATTTTTCCTTAAGCGTTACTGCTTAAAGCTTCAATAAGATTATTCTTCTTATGCCTGCTTAGCGGAAGTTTTTCTTTTGCGATTTCTATGGTCTTACTATTATATCTTTCTACTTTATCCAGATTTACAATATAAGATTTGTGTGTTCTCATAAATTTGTCTGAAGGTAATTCTTTTTCAAAAGACTTCATTGTAGCCAATACCACGAAATTGTCTTCTTCCGTGACAAACTTTACATAATCGCCAAGAGCCTGAATATATTTTAGACGATTTAAAAAAACTTTGCGATTTTTAAGGTTACTTTTCACAAAAATAAAATCCTCATCTTCAGGAAGTACTGCCTGATTTTTTAGCTTATACATATTTATGGCTTTGAGCGTAGCGTTGTTGAAACGCTCTTTGCTCACGGGCTTCTGTAGATAGTCGGTAGCACTATAATCAAAAGCTTTATAAGCATATTTGGTCTTACCAGTAACGAACACGATTTGTGGCTGGTTAGGAAGATCATCTAAAAGTTCAAAACCAGATAGTATAGGCATTTCTATATCCAAAAAGATAAGATCGATCTCATTGTCTAGTAATCCATTTTTGGTTTCAATAGCATTGTTGTATTCCGCCACCAAAGTGAGATTAGGATGATCTTTAATCATCTTAACAATGGATAGTCTTTGAAGACTTGAATCGTCCACAACTGCACATTTAAGCAAAATTTCTTCCACAATTAATAGGTAGTTTTGTATTAACAATAATATACATTATTATTGATATAGGCAAGATAAGCATAAATTTCATCGCTTAAAAACAAGAATGATCGCGTTTTAAAATTTGCTTGCTAAATATAAAAAATAGTTTTACTTTTGCAGCCAAATTTAATAAAATATACTTTTATGAATCATTATGAAACTGTTTTCATCTTGAATCCCGTTTTATCTGATGAGCAGATAAAGGAAACAGTTAAGAAATACGAAGAATTTCTTGTTTCTAAAGGAGCTGAGATGGTATCAAAGGAGAATTGGGGGCTTAAAAAATTAGCATATCCAATTCAGCACAAAAAAAGTGGTTTTTATCACTTATTTGAATTTAAAGCACCAGGAGAGGCTATCGAGCCTTTAGAGCTTGCTTTTAGAAGAGATGAGCGTATGATGCGTTATTTAACTGTGAAGTTAGATAAGCACGCTGCAGCCTGGGCTGAGAAAAGAAGAAAAAGAATCCAAGAAAAAGCGTAAGTATGGCTACATCTATTGAACAACAAGCAAAAGGTAAAAAAGACGGAGAGATTAGATATCTTACTCCACTTAATATAGAAACATCAAAAACTAAAAAGTACTGTAGATTTAAAAGATCGGGTATTAAATATATCGATTATAAAGATCCAGACTTTTTAATGAGTTTTGTAAACGAGCAGGGGAAATTACTTCCTCGTCGTTTAACCGGGACTTCTTTAAAATACCAAAGAAAAGTGGCTGTAGCTGTTAAGCGTGCTCGTCATTTAGCATTAATGCCATACGTTGGTGATTTATTAAAATAAAAAGAAGCAATTATGGAATTGATACTTAAAAAAGACGTAGATAATTTAGGGTTTAAAGACGATGTGGTATCTGTAAAAAATGGTTACGGTCGTAACTTTTTAATCCCGCAAGGCTTCGCAGCATTAGCAACTCCATCAGCTAAGAAAGTTTTAGCTGAAACTCTTAAACAAAGAGCTTACAAAGAGCAAAAGCATATCGACGAGGCTAAAAAACAAGCTGAAAAACTTAACGGTTTAGATATTAAAATTACAGCTAAAGCTGGTGCAGGAGACAAATTATTTGGATCTATCACCAATGCAGATTTAGCTGATGTTTTAGCTAAAGAAGGTGTAGAAATCGACAAGAAATATATTAGTATTGCCGGTGGAAATATCAAAAGATTAGGACAATACGAAGCTACTTTACGTTTTCATCGTGAGGTGATATCTACATTATCATTTGATGTTGTAGGAGAAGCTTAAGAAACCTATATAAATTTTAAAAAGCCTGCTCTATGAGTGGGCTTTTTTTATAACCTTTTTATTTGTTATGAAATACGCCAGACTAACACGAGAACAACTCGAGGAAATGCAACAGGAGTTTATTAATTTTTTAGCCACTCAATCAATTACCGCAGAGGAGTGGAAGGATATAAAAACCAATCAACCTGATGTAGCCGAAAAAGAGATCGATGTTTTTAGTGATCTTATTTGGGAAGGTGTTTTAAATAAGGTGGAATATTTAGAGCATTTCTCTAAGCAACAAATCTTTCTATTTCAAATTACTACTGCAACGATCAATCTTATCGCTGTGAAGGTAGAAAATGAAGCTATCGATATCACTACGCATGAAGGTTATAACTGGTTGCGGACTAATCTAATGGATGATGCTGTAAATATTTACACATCGACCAAAGCGATAAGCGAAGATCGGAATAAAGATATTTTCGCACTAATTAAGCAAGGAGCCAATATCACAAAAGGCGACCTTTATAAGTATTTTGCAGAAATTGTTAAAGGTTAATTTATTTAAACTAAAAATTACTTCTTCTAAAAGCATTTTTAGTTTAATTAAATGCTGAAGAAGATTTTTTGTTTGACTCTAATCGCGGGTCAATTACTCGTATCTAAGGGACTCTATCGGGTCTTGCTTGGAAGCTTTAATAGCAGGATACAAACCTGAAACCAGGGCGGTAATTAGCGTAACCACAATCGCCCAAAACATGGCTAACCATGGGGTTGTGAAATCGAAGCCTACTCCGGCTGAAACGGCCATGCCTATTAAAATTCCCAGGATGATACCTAATACTCCACCAAACTGTCCAATAATTAGGGTTTCCATAAAAAACTGAACAGCAATGGTGTTTTTCTTCGCTCCCAGTGCTTTGCGTACACCAATTTCACGTGTTCTTTCCGTAACACTTACCAGCATAATATTCATAAGAGCGATAGAAGATCCAAATATCGTTACTAAACTTATAATCCAGGCCGCCATATTTAAATAGCCAGACATTTGTGCAATTTCATTGAGTAAGCTGTCACTTCTTTCAATGCCAAAATTATCCCTTTCTATAGGGTTTAATTGTCGTATACTTCTAAAAGTGAGGATGGCGTCATCTTGCGCCGCATCTAAAGCTTCTTTATTTTCAACCCGTACACTAAGGTTATAGTTTATTCCAGGGTTGCTGAAAATGGAGCGGGCATGCTGAAGCGGAATTAAAACCCGTAAGTCTTCATTATTACCAAAAGTTGATCCTTTAGATTCTAAAATACCAATAATTTTAAATTTTGCACCACGAATACTTATAATTTTATCGATAGGATTAGCACCTTTAAATAAGCTATTATTTTTACCAAAATCTGCTCCAACAATCGCTACATTATTATTATTTTGAATATCAAAATAATTGAAATCACGACCACTTTCTATATTTAATCCAGAGTTGGTAAGGTAATTTTCGTTAATTCCTAGCACATTTATTTCCGGATCGGTTTTTTCATTTTCCCATTTTATTTCTGCAGAAGAGGTTCCTGTAAAGCTAATTGCTGTAGTGGTTAATGGAAAATGATATTTATCCTGAAAGGTTTTTACCTCACGGTACGTAATCACAGGGTTTACCTTATTAATTTCACTACCCCTTTGTGAAGTATAATTATAACGCTGAATATTAAATGTATTGGCGCCCATAGAAGCAAAATTGCCGCTAATGGTATTTTCTAAAGCGCCCACAGCGCTAAGAATTCCCACCAGTGCTGTAATTCCAATGGCAATAATAAGTACGGTTAGAATAGTTCTTAAAAGCTGCCCTTTAATCGAATCGAAAGCTATACTAATATTCTCGCGTAAGAGTGCAAACATATTTTGAAATTTCAGTCACTACAGGTTAGACTCCATTTTAGTAATAATGTTACTTAAATTTTTAAAATTGTTTCGGTTCGGTCAAAATTTAAGATATTTGCAGGCATGAAATCACCGTAGGCTTCGCTTTTAAAGCAAAGAAAAGATGATTTTTAAAATTTGGAATCGAATTATTTAAACTGAATAAATACAGGAATTATTCCTGAAGATAGATAGACTTTATGGCACAAAAACCTTCAATACCAAAAGGAACCAGAGATTTTACTCCGCAGGAAGTTGCAAAACGTAATTATATTTTTGACTCGATAAAAACTGAATTTAAAAAATTTGGTTTTCAGGCGATCGAGACGCCTAGTTTCGAAAATTCTGATACACTGATGGGAAAATATGGGGAAGAAGGTGACCGACTTATTTTTAAAATCTTAAATTCTGGTGATTTCTTAAAAAAAGCTGATGAAAAAGCCTATGCCGATAAAGACAGTTTGAAGCTTACGCCTTCAATTTCAGAAAAGGCACTTCGTTATGATCTCACTGTTCCATTTGCGCGATACGTGGTACAACACCAAAATGAAATTGATTTTCCTTTTAAACGTTATCAAATTCAGCCGGTATGGCGTGCAGATCGTCCTCAAAAAGGAAGATTCAGAGAGTTTTATCAATGTGATGCCGATGTAGTTGGTAGCGACAGCTTGTGGCAGGAAGTGGAGTTTGTTCAGTTGTACGATTCGGTTTTTTCAGCATTAAATTTAAATGGAGTAACTATAAAGATTAATAATCGTAAAATTTTATCTGGTTTTGCAGAAGTTATTGGCGAACAGGATAAATTAATTGATTTTACGGTTGCCCTGGATAAATTGGATAAGATAGGAGAAGATGGTGTAGTAAAAGAAATGCTTTCTAAAGGAATTTCTGAAGAAGCGATCGCGAAAATTAAACCTATTTTTGATTTGAAAGGTGATTTTGCTGAAAAAATTGAGGCTTTAAAAGCTATATTATCAACATCTGAAGTTGGGTTAAAAGGAATTGAAGAATTAGAATTTATCCAAAATGCTATTTTAGAAATGCCTTTAAAAACTGCAAATCTCGATCTGGATGTGACGCTGGCCAGAGGCTTAAATTATTATACCGGGGCCATTTTTGAAGTTGCTGCTCCAGATGAAGTGAAGATGGGATCTATAGGGGGGGGTGGTCGTTATGATGATCTAACCGGAATCTTTGGTCTTAAAAATATGAGTGGCGTTGGAATTTCTTTTGGTTTAGACAGAATTTATCTTGTTTTGGAAGAATTAAATCTATTTCCTGAAGCTGTTGCTGATGATGTAAAAGTTTTATTCGTGAATTTTGGCGAAAAGGAAGCGCTTTATGCGTTTAAAGGAGTAAATGCAATTCGTGCTGAAGGAGTGAATGCTGAAGTATTTCCAGATGCGGCGAAGATGAAAAAGCAAATGAACTATGCAAATAAGCGTAACATTCCGTTTGTGATTCTTGCTGGTGATGAAGAAATGAAGGCAGGAGAATATACTCTTAAAAATATGAAAACTGGGGAGCAGGATCGATTAACTTTAAAAGAACTTGTTGCTAAGATTGCATAAAAAAAGCCCCAATCTGGGGCTTTTTATCATATTGCAGTCGATTAAAATTAGTTATCCTGCTGCTTTTTCTTGCTACTCGCTTCATTTAATTTTTCCATATCTGCTTTAGAAAGCTGAACAGCAGTGGCTTCATCAAAAGCTTTTAAATGAGAAGATTTTGTAGCGCTTGCAATGGCTGCTGCAATTCCCGGTCTATTTATAATCCAGGCCAGGGCCACACCGGCATTGGATATTCCGTGTTCTTCGGCAACTTCATCTAGAGATTTAAGGATATTTTTTCCATGATCATCCAAATAATCTTTTACAAAATCCTTTCTATTCTGACCTTCCAGATCATCTTTAGTCCGGTACTTTCCAGTTAAAAACCCGCTTGCCAAAGAAAAATAAGTTGTAATACTCACGTTGTTTGTCTGGCATAATTTTAAAATATCACCTTCAACTTTATCCCGGTTCATTAAATTGTATTCCTGCTGAAATACCTGATATTTAGGTAAACTCTTATCATTCGATGCATTTAAAGAATCTCTTAGTCGTGCCGGACTTAAATTGGAAGCTCCTATATATTTTACAGCCCCATTTTTAATCAATTCTTGATAAGCACTTAATGTTTCTTCTACAGGAGTACGATCATCATCCCAATGGGTGTAATATAAATCAATATAATCGGTCTGTAATCTTTTTAAGGATTCCTGGGCTGCTTTCAGGATATAATTTTTAGAAATATTTTTTTGTCCCTGCCCCATATCAGAACCTACCTTCGTGGCAAGGGTTATTTTATCCCTTACTTGGCGCTCCTTCATCCATTTTCCGATAATTTTTTCAGATTCGCCTCCTTCATTACCGTCTGCCCACCGGGAATATACATCTGCAGTATCGATACACGTATAGCCTTTTTCCAGTAGTTCATCGAGTATTTTAAAAGATTCTTTTTCATCTAAAGTCCATCCGAAAACATTACCACCAAAAATAATTGGAGGTGTTTGTAAATCTGTATTACCTAAATTTTTGACATCCATAATTTTTTTTAGAAAAATAGAAACTTAATTTGAGTATAAGAAAAATAAAAAAGCTTTTAAGCTTTGATTAACGCTATTTAAAAGGTATCAGGCTTAATAGGATTAACTTATCTTATTTATTTATTAAAAGCGTTAAAACCTGCGAAAAATGAAGAATAGTGAAAAAAAAACTTTTAAGTTTGCTTAAAATTTAATCAAATAAATATTTAGTTATACATTTGATTTCTAACTAACTGCACGCTAACCATGACTTTACAAATTATCATAACCGCCTATATCCTGGTTTTTCTCGGGATTATTTATCTTACCTGGAATCATTTTTTTAATTCTCCTGAAGATATTAGCCAGACTATGGAGAAAGACACCAAAGCTGATAGTGAGATTGAGAATGGTTTTGAGGGGAAAAAAGTTGTTTTTGATGGTGAATTAGATGCTTATAGAGAAGAGAATATCAAGAATGAACTAAGAAATAAGCATGCTATAGTTGAGGATAAAATGGCAGAAGACACGAATTTTCTTATTACCGGTAAAAATCCCGATTGGTTGGTAGTAGAAGAAGCTAAAGATCTTGGAGTGACCATTGTTAATGAAATGGATTGGCAGAATACAGTCCATAAGACTGAAACTAATTTATCTGCGGAAACTAAACTATTAAGGGAGGGTAATGAAGTAGATTCTGCCGAAATTGTTTAAGTTCCAAATTAAAAAATAAATACTTCTAAAATTGAAAATTAAATTTTTACTCATCGTTCTCCTTTTTAGCTTTCAAGCTTTTGCGCAATGTTATGATTTAGGTTCAAAAAGAAAGAATTATGATTCTTACTTCTTTGTTTCTGCCGGGGCAGATCCTATTCCAACTGAAAAATGGATAAATAATGAAGTTGCTGACTTTACAACAAATGGATTAGATTTATTGCTTAAAGCAGGTTATGGTAGTGATGAACTTTTATTTGTTCCTATAGAGTTTTATGCGTATTATGAGCGATTTAATGATGTAGGTTATCAACAGTATGGAGTTGGTGGATATATTTATACTCTATTTTTAAACGATAAAATTCAGGCACTTGCCGGAGGGGATCTTGGTATGGTAAATAGAGAATATAGCAGTGGTACTATTGAATCAGATCAGTTTTTAAATTTAGCCATGAATCTGGAACTACGTTATATATTTTTAGAAAAATTTAGACTAGGGCTGCAATTTAATTTTGAAAAAAGAGATGACATTGCACCTGAGATAGAAAATGCAAATTATTACGTAGCAAGTTCATATCTGTCATTATATTATACGTTCTAAATTATATCATTTTAGACCAATTTCTTTATCCTTAATACAATACCGAAAAGAAATCAAAGAGATAAATCCAAAGAATATCAATAATTAGATAGTTTTTTGGGTCTTTTTGATACATTATCCACATTCAGTTTTTGGAATCAAAAGCCATTGATTATCGGAAATGACATGCATAAGAAATCATCAAACCTTAAGAGCATTTCTGATTCTATAACTATCTTTTCTAAAACTATTGATAGGTGGAGTCCTAACAATTATTAGATGTAAATTATAGTAATGATTGATTAGTTTTTCAATCTATTTTTCTAAAGAATATTTTTATATGTTATCGGGATATTGATACTATTATAACATCAATATCCCGATAACCTGTAACAGTAAAATTTATTAGCTGTCCTTAAATTAAGGATAGCTATATATTGTTTCGTAAGGCAATTACCAAAAAATCTTTACTATTTAAATAGTAAAGATGATGTAATAAAATTTCTTTATTGGATGCAACTCAAAAATTCAATGTTTACAAAAACCACTGTAAGGAAACCATGAAGTTTTGGCCAATATTAGCAATTCCATCGGTCTTTAATCTTGATAAATGAGCAATATAATTTTTGTTTAAAAGATTGTTTCCGTTTACAGAAATCTGTACTTCAGATTCTGCTAATTGAACGCGACCGCCAAATCCTGCGCCAAGGAGAGAGTACCCGCCAGTTCTGGTTTCAAAAGCACTGGTATTTTCTTTATCAAAAACATTTTTAAGTCTGATAAAAGCATACTTGTTTTGGATAAATTTTCCTTGATTAAATTCAACTCTAAAAGTGTTGGTGATGCTGTTTGCAGGTATTAATGGCAGATATGTGTCATCATCTCTTTTTCCAGTAACGGTTTCAAAACTACTTTCAATATGCATCCAATCCCATGGATGTGGGTGAATATGCATTCCGATTTCACCGCCATATAGCTTGGCATCGTCCTGGATATAATCGTAAACAGGATTTTCGTTGATAGTTTCTCCAGTAGGTGTTAAATAAATATAATCATTAATGGTATTATGAAAAGCATTTGTAAAAGCTTCAAAATGCTCATTTCTCCACTCTAATGAGAAATCCACCTGGAAGTTTTGTTCATTATCAAGTTCAGGATTTCCAACTTCGTACCGATTGGCACCATGGTGAGCACCATTACTGGTAAGTTCTGCTAAATTAGGAGCCCTAAATCCACTCGCTAAATTTAACCTGACATTCAAATTCTTAGAAAATTGATATTTAGCCCCAAAAGCTCCATTTACACTATTAAAAGAAAGATCTACGGCTTGCATATATCCAGATTCTCCTTCGTGACCATGCATTTCACTATCAATAGTACGGGTGTCGTAACGTAAACCTGCCTGAAAATCCCAAAGGCTTAAGTGCAGATGTGTGGTTGCAAAAACTCCAAAATCCACTGTTTTAGCATCAGGAATCAAAATCTCTTCTCCTGTATTGCGGTTATCCTGCCACATACCTTGTATACCAGCAATAGTTTCAAATTTACCTAATTTTGGTAGATTATACTTGATATTGTAATTGAAGGTTTCCAACTCCATATCTAAAGCAGGATGCAAGTCTTCTCCCTCTTCACTATGTTCACCTTCATGCCCGTGATCATCTTCTTCATCATGATCATGTTCCTCGCCATCTTCTTCCTCATGGTGGTGATGATCTTCAAATTCTTTTCGGTTATTAAACTGATATCCAAATTTGGCATTCAAGCTAGAGTTCGCAAAATAAACCGTATTATCAGCACTTAAAATATGATTATCAATTTGCTGGTAGGGTAAGACCAGTGTCTTAGAAGTGGTTTGAGTACCAATTTCTTCAGGTATACCAAGTTCACTCCGGTTAAAATTATAACGAAGATCAGATTTAAACTTTTCGTTTTGATAAGCAATTCCTGTTTTTAGATCTTTTTCATTAAATCTTGTGTTTGTTACTCTTTGCCCGTCTCCCGTCTTGTAATCTGAATGTTCAGCCAAACTTCCGCGTGCGATAAATTTTAATTTTTCTCCTGAAGTTTTTGCCATCGCACTGGCCTGATACCCCAAAGTATTACTGAAATAATCTCCATTAAATTCAGCCTTGGTTTCGCCGGCTGAAGCATATTGCTCAGGATTCAGATAAAGAACACCACCAATGGCGTCGCTACCATAGAGTAGGGAAGCGGGACCTTTAATAACTTCTACACTTCCAATTCCTTTAGAGCTGATACCCAATCCATGTTCACCACCAAACTGCTGGTTTTCCATTCGAACGCCCTGGGTATAAGTAAGCACTCGGTTAGAACTTAATCCACGAATTACAGGTTTTCCAATACCAACACCGGTACTTAAATTTTCTACTCCTGCAATTTGTGAAATCCCATCAGCTAAAGTAACAGCTCCTTTTTTGTTTAATTCGGAAACACTTTCCCGTTCCACACGCATTACATTTTCGCTTTGCAACTGGTGAAAAGGAGTTGAAACAATAACTTCTTCCATTTCTACTGCTGAAGGTTTTAATACCAGCTGAATCTCTGATGCGGGAATGCTTACGTCTTTTGAGTATGAGGTAAAGCCTATAGAAGAAACTATTAATTTGTAATTCCCAGCAGGTAAATTTTTGATAGTGAAATGACCATCTATATCTGTTGTACTGCCCTTTTCTAGTTTTGGAAAATAAACACTTGCACTAAAAACAGCTTCTCCGGTTTCCTGATTTTTTACAGTTCCACTAAATTGATTTTGTGCAAATATCACATTGGATACTGCTAGAAGGAGTATGGTAATGAGTATTTTTCTCATTTTTTGGGATTTTAAACGATTAAATGAAATATGGAATATCCGTAAGTACTACTAATATATAGTCGCATTCTATTTTAAATGTTATTTACGGCTATTAAATCCTTAGCCATAAATAGCTCTAAAAGTAGAAAGATTATAAATTTTAAGATATAATACGGACGATCATAAATGAAACTTTCCTTTGCTCTTATCTACAGGAAAGGGGAATTGTATTGATTATGCTACCATTGAGGGGGGACCTCTAAGTTCGAATAACCGAGATTGATAATCACTTAAAAATTCGTAAAAGCTGAAAAGATGTTTAGCCTGTGTATTAAGAACAATAGGCTCAAAATTTAAAATTTCGAGATTTAATGCAGGGCTTTGATGAAATTTATGAAGGTTACAATCTAAATCCGGATGGTGAATATGCTGCTTGGCATAATTATCACAAAGTCCGTGATGGTGACCACTAAAGACATGTGCAAAATTAGCAATTGCAGGAAATACGATGATAAACGCTGCGAAAACAAATAATATATTTTTAAGCGTTTTTTTCATTTAATCTCTAAAGAATTTGCCCAATCCCAGTCGAGTAAGCATTTTTTTTTCAAATGTCCAGAAAAATTGAAATTGCCCAAAAATCCAGCCAATTAATATTAACAATATCTGATATATAGGAAATAAAAATAAAATTCTGGCAGGCCAATAAATATACCATTCATGTTGCGGGGTTATTCCTAGAAAAGTGGTTACCGGAGCTGCTAATTTTGCAGCTGTGGACCCCGTAATAGCGAAAACAAGTAGGATTACAACTAACTGACGATTAGTGGTTAATCCCCAACGTTCTTTTAATTTCTCCATGTTGCAAAGATATTAAAAGGAATGAAGTTTTAAAGCCATAATGACTTAAATACGTGTTGGTACCGTAAACCGTTGATTATACTGCCTGCTTAGATAGACAAAATAATAATATAATAAATAATTTACTTCGTAGCCATAATCTATCTGTGGATCATAATTAATCTCCTGTACATAAAGATTATTATTATAGCGCATTGGCTGGCGAACGCGGTTATTATAATCATTAACTAAAATGCGATTTTTGTTTTCAAGATAAGTTTGGGAATAATACCCTTGAGGTCTCGCTATACTATTAATAAACAAGTTAAAACCTGGTTCAATGATAATGATTTCGTATTCCAGGCTATCATTTGCGATTCTAACCGTATCGTTTTCAGCGCTGGTATTTCTATCACCTCTACCACTATTTTTAGTTAATCCACAGCTGTAAACAAACAGCAACATCAGCAGGATGTAAAGTATATTTTTCACACGAATGAGTTTAGGTTGAAATTTGATTTTTAAATGTTTAAATCCCTGAAAAAATCCTTGGACAGAAAGTTTTTGATGTTCTCATTGTTTCCTGATAGTTATTGGTATTTGGAGGCATTTTCATTTGCAGTCTCAAATTCCTTAATAAGGTATTTATTTTGGCAAATTAAGTAAAAAGTAAATTATTTACCACCGGTATAACCTTTTAAAATACTGTCTTTCTTTTTCTTTTTACCAATTACCATTTCTGAAGCTTCGGGAATAAAGTTCGGATCATTTTTTATGTTGAAAATAGTATCAAAAAACGAATTGTTATATTTTGAGGAACTGCCTAAAGCACTATCAATAAGATCCTCTATATCTTTATCTTTATTAATATTTTCTTTTTTCTTTTGGATGCTTAAAATGGCGATAACTACAGGAATCGAAATGGTCGTTATTTCCCGTACTGCTTCTTTATCTACATTTAAAGAATCACTTATAGTGTTAATTACGCTGCTGAAGTTTTCTCCCAGAATCATTTCACCATAGTCATGACCACATTGTAAAAGCTCTTTGGTTTCCTTTTGAGAAAATACCGTCATGAATTTAAAAGGATTTGGGGCTTCTTCCAGCATTTCATTAAGGGCTTCACTATATCCTTCCTGAATTTTATTTTTAAAGTTACCCAAAATTAAAGGAAGTACCATTCCTAAAACCGAAGACACATTATTTGATGAAACCCCTGTTTTATTAGAGGCTTTATTGATAAGTTCTTTGCCTAAATTGGTATTTAGAATGTCTAATATTGATGCCATAATACTAATTTTTTGTAACTAACTATAGATTTAGCATAGTTAGTTTAATGAGAATTTTGTAAAAATCTTTTTGAAGCGATTGGTACAGTATACCGAAGTTAATCAATAAAAGTCGGGCGTATTGTTAAAGCTTTATTATAATCCAAAATAGGACAGGAAGTAAAGTATAGCTTGCAACGAAAGCTTATATTCTTTCTAATCCCAACCCTGACTTATAAAAATAGCTGGGATTGGGATTAGAAAGAAATTTAGGAGTATTAAGGTTTACGGGAATTATTTAAAGAAATCCATACCAGATTTGCCGTGAAATCTAGCTATTATTTCTTTGGCAATGACTTCTCCTGATCGGTCTGTGGCGGCGCCAGTTAGACCACCAATATGTGGAGTTAAAGATATGCGCTCGTTCATCAATAGTTTAATAGCCGGTGTAGGTTCATTATCGTATGTGTCTAAGCCAGCAAATTTTATTTTTGCATCTTCCAGAGCTTCAATCAGCGCTTCTTCATCGATCGCATTCCCGTTAGAGATATTAACGATCCCGGCGTTTGGCTTCATTAAAGCGATCTCGTTAGCATTTATGATCGGTTTTTTCTGTTGCGTAACACTTAAACAAATAATATCAGAATTTTCTAAAACCTCTTCTAAGGATATTATTTTAAGACCAATTTCTACATTTTGATCCTGAATACTCATCTGAAGCTTTGCTCCGGCTACCTTAGGATCTGTGGCAATAACTTTCATACCAAAACCAAGGGCAATTTTTGCTACTTCCTGGCCAATTTTACCAAAACCGATAATACCAAGGGTTTTGCCGTGAAGTTCGATGCCTCCTGAATAGAAGTTTCTTAGATCTTTAAAGTTCATATCACCTTCTAGCGGCATATTTCGGTTGGAATGGTGTAGGAAACGACTACCACCAAGAATATGAGCGAAAACAAGTTCGGCTACAGAACGTGTAGCGGCTAAAGGAGCTGTGATGAATTGAATGCCATTTTTCTCGGCATTGGAAACCGAATTGATTACTTTTTGATCACCGATTATGCCAATGAATTTTAATTGAGGAGCATTCGTAATTACTTCATCTTCGATAAAGGTATTACGGGAAATGATTCCTTCAATGTTTTTGGCGTTGATATATTCTTTTAGCTGAGATTGGGCAACCTTCACAGATAAAACATTAAAGCCGGCCTCGGTTAATTGGGAAACTGCGGCTTGTGAAAGGCCATCGGTAACTAAAATATTCATTGATTTTTATTTTTCTGAATTATGAAATTTTTTCGAAATGTTGCATGACATCCACTAATACCTGTACACTTTCTATAGGCATCGCATTATACATGGAAGCGCGATAACCTCCTACACTTCTATGGCCGTTGATTCCGTTGATATTCGCTTCTTTCCAAAGTTTATCGAAAGTAGTTTTATCAGCTCCTTCAGCAAGATTAAAAGTGGGGTTCATGATCGATCGGTCTTCTTTTTCAGCAAAGCCTTTAAATAGAGGATTGCGATCTATTTCATCATAAAGTAATGCTGCTTTTTTAGTATTCTTGTCTTCGATCCCTGCAATTCCACCTAACTTTTTAAGCCATTGCAAGTTTAGCAAAGAAGTGTAGACAGCAAAAACAGATGGGGTATTAAACATACTATCTTTCTCGATATGCACCTGGTAATTCATCATCGATGGAATTTGTCGTGCTACTTTGCCTAAAATCTCTTCTTTTACCACGACCAGGGTTACCCCTGCAGGACCCATGTTTTTTTGTGCGCCTGCGTAGATCAAATCAAACTGACTAAAATCCAGGGTTCTTGATAAAATGTCACTACTCATATCACATACCAACGGTACCTGAGTTTTAGGAAAAGTTTTCATTTGTGTCCCATAAATGGTATTGTTACTGGTACAATGAAAATAATCAGTATCCGTCGGGATTATATAATCTTTGGGAATATAATTAAAGTTTTTATCTTTAGAAGAAGCAACTTCAACTACTTCGCCAAACAATTTTGCTTCTTTAATCGCTTTACTACTCCATGTACCGGTATTGGTATATGCCGCTTTTTTCTCAAGTAAATTGTAGGCAACCATTAAAAATTGCATACTGGCGCCGCCATGTAAAAATAAGGCCTGATAACCTTTATCCTGAAGACCTAGAAGTTCCAAAACCAGAGCGCGAGCCTCTTCGATTACCGAAACAAAAGCTTCACTACGATGAGAAATCTCAAGAATTGAAAGGCCAGTGTTATTAAAGTCCATTATTGCTGCAGAAGCTTTTTCGAAAACTTCCTGTGGCAAAATACATGGTCCTGCACTAAAATTATGTTTTTTCATATTGTATTTAGGATTACGCTCTTAAATGGAGCTTTTCTTTGCTGTAGGTCGTAAATTCTGAACTTACATATCAAAATTTGTTGAAACAGCGAAGAATTTATTAGTTTAAATTGATCAAAAATTCCATCGTATCTACACCATCGGCATAGTCCCAAAGTTTTGGATGCTGAGTTTCGCCAAATTTCACTTCATTTTTTGCCGAAATTTCTTTTCGTACCACACATTGTAATTGCCCTGCTTTTTCTTCTAATTGTTGTTGAAGTTGATCTTTATTTTCATAGAACTCATAGAATAATACAGAAATTGGTGAGCCATAACCTTCATCCTCTTTAAGCATTAAAAAACCGTTATCCAGAATATTGAATTCACTCATAAGATACACGGCTTTGTTGTAATCATAGTTATTGGCGTATTTATTTTGGTTAATAATATCGTTCCAGTGATAAATTCCTTTATAAAAATGATCAAAATCGTAATTTTTAGGTAGAAATAACTTGGATACATTGCGGCAACCAAGTCCGTAATATCTAAAAATATCCTCTGCCAAAGCCTTCAATTCGCTTTCGGTTTCATCTCCACGAATAATAGCCACCGAGTTTCGGTTTTTGCGAATAATATTCGGTTTATTTTTAAAATAATATTCAAAATAACGCGCAGTATTATTGCTTCCCGTAGCAATGACGGCATCAAAATTCTCTAATCTTTCCTGAGTAAAAGAAATTTTAGATTCGAATTCACTATTTAATTCCGCTAAATAATTACATAAAACAGGTAAAAGCTGCTTGTCGTTATCTGAAGGCTTAATTAAAACATTATGCCCAGAGATTAAAACACTCAAAAAATCATGAAAACCTACTAAAGGAATATTTCCAGCCATGATGATGGCAACGGTTTTTGGAGTGATGTCCTCTTTAATCGTGTAGGTTTTTAGCCAGGTTTCCAGATTTTCTTCGGTTAAGGCTTCGCTCCATTGTTTTAAAGCAAATAAGATATTGTTTCTGGTAAACCAACCATTATAATGTACGGCCGAATTGATTTTGTATTCCAATTCGTCGAAATATTTTTTATCGATTTCAGAAAGATTTAGCGCTACATCATTTTCAGTATTAAAATTCTTAAGAAAATCGCCTAATTTTGAAAAATATGAAATACGTTCTTTTATTGTCATTCCTAATTTGGTTATGAAAAGCCTTCACGTTAAATTTGTAACAGCGAAATTAAAACTTCCTGACTGGAAAAACTATAAAATTTCCTAAAACTGGAAGTAAAAGAGAAGAATCGCCTTATTTTTATAAATTAAAAAAACAGCTATGGCAATCATTATAACAGATGAATGTATAAACTGCGGCGCTTGTGAACCAGAATGCCCAAATACAGCAATTTATGAGGGAGCTGATGACTGGCGATATGCAGATGGTACAGAACTTTCTGGCGATATCGTATTACCATCGGGTACAGAGGCTAATGCTGAAGAAGCCCAAGAGCCGGTAAGTGATGAGTATTACTATATTGTACCAGATAAATGTACAGAATGTAAAGGTTTTCATGAAGAACCACAATGTGCGGCAGTATGCCCGGTAGATTGTTGTGTTCCTGATGAAGATCATGTTGAAACTGAAGAAGAGTTACTCGCAAAACAAAAGTTTATGCACGAGTAATCAAAAAGTCAATATCTCATTCTAGGTTTCAACTATACCGAACTTTCAAAAATATATAAGTCCGTTTGCAAAAACGGACTTTTTTTATGAGATATTCACTCGAAGCTCATTGCGGTATTTAGAAGGTGATTTGCCAGTAAACTTTTTAAACTGCTTATTAAAATGACTAAAATTATTAAAGCCGCATTCAAAGCAAATATCGGTAATGCTTATTTGTGCTTCGTGTAAAAGCTTTGCGGCGTGTGTAAGTCGATATTCATTTACAAATTGTGTAAATGTTTTCCCTGTAATTTTTTTAAAGAATCTGCAAAAAGCAGGAACCGTCATGCTGGTAAGTTCAGCAACTTCTTCCAAAGCAATCGATCGTTTAAATTCTTCTTTTACAAAATTAAAGATCTGGTTAATACGATTGTTATCCTGCAACTCGGTTTCCAGGACAAAGCCATGGGCATTAAGTATGGTATAATTCCTGGCCTCTTCCAAATGTTTAAAAATCTCGAGTAGTGCAATTAAACGTCCAAATGGAGATCGGTGTTTAATTTCTTCAATCTTTTCACCAATATATCTTTTATCCTCACCATGAAAAACAATTCCTTTTTTGGCTGTTTCCAAGAGAGTGACAATATTTTTAGTTTCTGGAATATTAAAAAAGGTCTTACCTAAAAAGTCGGGATGAATCTGTATAACAGTTTCTCTTTCGTATCTATTTAATGTACTGGTAAAACCGCAATGGGGTAAATTAGAACCAATAAGTATAAGATCACCCTGGCGATAATAAGAAACATGGCTTCCAATTTGTCTTTTTCCCGAGCCACTACTTATATAAACCAATTCTATTTCTGGGTGATAATGCCAAAAATTGTTGTTTTTATTTGGGGTTGAATGATCAAAAGTCTGATATCTGAACGAACTACCAAATTGAGGTTCAACCTTTTCAAAAACTGCTTTTTGTGATTTTATCATATCGATAACGTTTTAGCCGAAATGGGGTAGCAAATTATGAATGTTTTATTATGTTTAAAATTACCCCAAAAATTTATACAGTACAAAATTAACCTTTTACGATAATATTTTCGGTTAAAATAACACATATTTTAGTTCATTATCTATTAATCTGCGCTTAGGTTTTGCTTTATATTTGTTGACGGATAATCAGTAATTTAACAAAAACACCGAAAATCATGAAAAATCTATTGAAAGTAACAGTTTTGGTTTTGGCATTAGTATTAGGAAATACTGTGAATGCTAAGGATATAGAAGTTAAAGTTAAAAAAGAGCAGTTAGTTGTAAGTTTAGAAAATACTCAGGAAGGATCTAGTTTAATTTTAACTGATATGAGTGGAGAGGTGCTATTTAAAGATACACTTATGGAATCTTCTTATAAAAAAGCTTTAGATCTTCATAGTATTCCAAAAGGAACATATTTTTTAAACTTTGAGAAAGATGATAGTATTGTTACTACGGTAATTAGTAAAGATAATGATGGAGTTACGGTTAATAAGGCCTCTTCAAAAATATTCTTTAAGCCTTTTTATAAGACTTTAGAAGATAAGGTTATGGTTTCTTTTACTAACCCAGGTTACGAGAATGCTACTTTTAGAGTTTATGATGTAGATGGTAATTTAATGACTACTTCTACAAATAATGATCTTGTAGTAAAGAAAACATTCGATTTCTCTGAAGTACCGGCTGGAAAATACATGATCGCTTTAACAGTAGGAGACCGTACGATTACTAAAACAATTACATTAGGATAATAAAAAGATTAATTTTATTAAACGTTTTATAATTAAGCCGACTAAATTTAATTTAGTCGGCTTTTTAATTATAATTTAAACGAAAAGCCATCATCTATTTTACGTTTATATTTTTGCTGATCGAATTTGTAAAGAAAACTTCCTTTGCGGGAAGAACTCATATCTTTTTCATCCAATTTCACTAAAATATCTAAGGAGTTGATCTTATTTATAAAATTACGCTTATCCAGTTTTTCACCTAAAATAGCTTCGTACAACTTTTGTAGTTGTCTCATAGTAAATTTCTCTGGAAGCAATTCAAATCCTATAGGTCCGTTAGATGCGCGGTAACGTAATCTACTAATAGCATGTTTTACCATTTTGCCATGGTCAAAAATTAAGGAAGGTGCTTCAGATAATGTAAACCATTTGGCAGAATAATTTTCGGTTAATTCGGTATTATGTTCTGCACTATTAATTAAAGCAAAATAAGATACCGATAGCGTACGCTCTACAGGATCCCGGTCTACTTTACTAAAATTATAAAGTTGCTCTAAATATACATTGTTGATTCCGGTTAGGTGATGTAAAATTCTATTAGCAGCCTGGTCCAGATTCTCATCCTTTTTTAAAAAACCTCCCATTAGCGACCACTTACCACGTTCTGGTTTAAAGTCTCTTTTAATCAGTAAAATTTTAAGTTCTTCTTCATCGAAACCAAAAATGATACAGTCTACGGCAAGTAGTACTTTATCTTCAGAACTATAACTATGAATCATTGATAAAATTTAAAATGGGCAATTTAGGATAATTTAAAAGTAAATCATAATCGATACGTACGTCGAAAGTAATGGAAAAATTCATAAAAATACTAGGAAACCTACTTAGAGCTCATTTAGACTACTATAGAATTATGAAATTCATTTATTTGATTGTATTTCGTTAAAAATATCTAAAATAATATTTGGTTTTTTCATCAAACTTTAATTAAATTTGGAAATGTGATATTTACACTTATAATGATTAGAGTTTAATTTAAGTAGAGGATTCAAAATTTTGGTAGTAATCCGAAATGGTTTTCGGATTGTGGGAAAAATTGAATGCTATCCCAATTAAACTTTAAGTCTTAGGTAAATTTCAAATTCAAATAAACAACTTGATTTAGATAATATGAAAAAAATCAACCTATTCCGTTTTCCATTACTTTTTTTAGTGCTCTCTTTTTCTGCTTTGCAGGCGCAGACTTCAATAGTTATTAGTAATGATGTAGATGCTCCTGTAATCAACCGGAATATCTATGGTCATTTTGCTGAGCATTTAGGACGTTGTATTTACGGTGGATTGTACGTTGGTGAAGATAGTGAGATTCCTAATACAGATGGTGTGCGTAACGATTTGATTGAGGCTTTGAAAAATCTTCAAATCCCTATACTTAGGTGGCCTGGCGGTTGCTTTGCAGATACCTATCACTGGAAAGACGGTATAGGGCCTCAAGAAGACCGCCCAACGATTGTAAATCAATGGTGGGGAGGAGTTACGGAAGATAACAGTTTTGGTACACATAATTTCCTAAACCTGTGTGAGGTTCTTGATGCAGAGCCCTACCTGGCGGCTAATATAGGTAGCGGAACGGTTCAAGAATTTGCAGACTGGATTCAGTATGTAAATCATAGTGGTGAAAGCCCAATGGCCAATCTTCGTAGAGAATATGGAAGAGAAAAACCATGGGGCGTTAAATATTGGGGTGTTGGTAATGAAATGTGGGGTTGTGGGGGTAATATGACACCGGAATATTATGCAAATCTTTATCGCCAATACGCAACATTTATGGCCAATTGGGATAATGAAACCGGATTATACCGAATTGCATCTGGCGCCAATGTAGATGACTACCATTGGACAGAAGTTATAATGCGCGATGTGCCTCATCATTTAATTGAAGGCGTGGCGCTACATTCCTATTCTTTTGTAGAGTGGGGAGATAAAGGAGATGCTGTAGATTTTAATGAAGCGCAATATTTTTCAACGATGCAAACAGCTTTAAAGATGGAAGAGTTGGTGACAAAGCATAGTGAAATTATGGATAAATATGACCCTAAAGGAGAAATCGAACTTATCGTAGACGAGTGGGGTGGATGGTACGATGTTCAGGAAGGTACAAATCCCGGATTTTTATATCAGCAAAATACCATGCGTGATGCTATGATCGCCGGTGTTTCTTTAAATATTTTTAATAATCACAGTAAGCGTGTTAAAATGGCGAATTTGGCTCAGACGGTAAATGTATTACAGGCAGTAGCTTTAACCGATGGTGCTAAAATGATCCTTACACCAACATATCACGTAATGGAAATGTATAAAGTTCATCAGGATGCACAATTATTGCCAGTAGAATTTGATGCTCCAGAGTATACTTTTGAAGGAGAATCTTTACCCGCAGTTTCTATATCAGCCTCTAAAGACAGTATAGGTGTACTACATATTTCAGCTGTAAATATTGATGCTGAAAATGAAAACGAAGTGGAGTTTGATCTTTCAGGATTTGATCTTGATGATTTTAATGCAGAAATTTTAGTTTCAGAAACACTTCAGGATCATAATACTTTTGATGATCCTGAAAAAATTACGCCATCAGAATTTAAAGATTTTAAATTCAAAAAAGGAATATTAAAGATGACCTTACCTCCTTTTTCTGTAGTGGTGTTGGAAAGTAAGTAAATAACTTTGGGACAAGCTTGTTCTTATTTAATATCGATTAAAATATAATGCTTGTCGTGATACAATGTTAATTATCCAGAAAAAGAATTGAAAAGAAGACATTTTTAATTAGCCCAATTTTATTCATCATTATAGCAAAAATGCCCTAGTGATGATATTTTTTAAAAGATTTTATTGAGCAAATTTTTATCATTCTTCTATATGGTACCTGGGTGATCAAAAAAAATTAGTCTATTAACTGTATGATATGAATATTAGAATTCCAAGTTTCAAAAAAACAGTATTAGTTACAGGAATCGCAATTCTTAGTATCCCTTCCTTTGCGCAACAAAATCAATTATCTCTCTTTAATCTTAAGGATGTTAAGCTTCATACAGGTTTATTTGAAGAAGCCATGTATACCGATTTGGATTATATCTTGCAAATGGAACCCGATCGTTTACTTGCCCCTTTTTTAAGAGAAGCTGGTTTACAACCAAAAGCAGAAAGTTACCCTAATTGGGAAAATACAGGCTTAGACGGTCATATTGGAGGGCACTATCTAACGGCGCTTGCCCAAATGTATGCTTCAGCAGGCAGTGATGAGGCTTTACAGCGATTAAATTATATGATTGGCGAACTAAAAAAAGCGCAGGATGCCAATGGAAAAGGATATGTAGGCGGAATTCCTGATAGTGAACGAATATGGAAAGAAATTTCAGAAGGGAAAATAAACGCGGGCGGATTTAGCCTTAATGGGGGTTGGGTACCGCTTTATAATATTCATAAAACTTATGCGGGTTTACGGGATGCTTATCTTATTGCTGGTAATGAGGAGGCAAAGCAAATGCTTATCGATTTAACCGATTGGATGATCGATATTACCGCCAACCTTTCTGAAGCGCAAATTCAGGAAATGCTGAAATCAGAACATGGCGGATTAAACGAAACTTTTGCTGATGTTTATAAAATTACCGGTGATAAAAAGTATTTAGATTTAGCCTATGCCTTTACTCAAAAACAAGTCCTTGATCCCTTAGAACATGAAAAAGATATTTTAAACGGAATGCATGCCAATACGCAAATTCCAAAAGTGATTGGCTATGAAACCATTGCCGCTTTAGATCAAAATAAAGACTACCATAATGCAGCCACTTACTTCTGGGAAAATGTAGTGAATAATAGAACCGTTTCTATCGGGGGAAATAGTGTTAGAGAACATTTTCATCCCGCCGATGATTTTTCGAGTATGATAAATAGTGTGCAGGGACCAGAAACCTGTAATACGTATAATATGCTAAAGCTAAGTGAGAAGTTGTTTTTGGCGAATCCAGAAGAAAAATATATAGATTTTTACGAACAGGGTTTATATAATCACATCCTTTCTTCTCAGCATCCTGAAGGCGGATTTGTTTATTTCACACCTATGCGGCCAGGCCATTACCGCGTATATTCACAGCCAGAAACCAGCATGTGGTGTTGTGTAGGCTCTGGTTTAGAAAATCACGGCAAGTACAACGAAATGATCTACGCGCATAGTGATGATGCGTTATATATAAATCTTTTTATTCCTTCAGAAGTGAACTGGGAGGATAAAAACTTTAAACTAATCCAGGAAACTGACTTTCCGAATGCTGAAACAGCTTCTTTTAAAATTGAAACCCAAAAACCACAAAAATTAACTATAAATCTTCGTTACCCCTCGTGGGCAGGAGAAGGTTTTGACGTTCAGGTAAATGATAAAAAGGTGAAATTGGATAAAAAACCAGGTTCTTATATTTCTATTACTAGAAAATGGGAAGATGATGATCAAATTTCAATGCGATTACCCATGAATATCACTTCGGAGAGATTACCCGATGGATCAGACTATGAATCTTTGAAATATGGACCACTTGTGCTGGCAGCCAAAACCGGAAAAGAGGACTTAAAAGGTTTATTTGCAGATACCAGTAGGGGAGGTCATATTGCCGAGGGTAAAAAGATTCCGCTTTCAGAAACTCCAATTTTTCTTTTAGAGAATCTGGATGATCTGGCTTCTAAGGTTCAGATTGACTCTAGAAAAGACCTTCGTTTTTCAGCAAAATCGGTTTTATACCCTTCAGAATTTAAGGATTTAGAGTTCGAGCCTTTTTATAAGGTTCACGATTCCAGATATGTCATTTACCTGCCTGTAGAATCACCGGAAAGTCTTGCAGCTATTCAGCAAAAAAGAAAAGAACAAGAAGTTACTGAACGTAAGTTGGAAGCAGTAACTATCGATTATGTAAGTCCGGGCGAGCAGCAACCGGAATCTGATCATTTTATCAAGACTGAAAATTCGAATGCTGGCGTAAACCAGGATCGTCATTGGAGAGATGCTACCGGCTGGTTTAGTTATGAGCTGAACAATGAAGAAAACAAAGCTGCCCGTATAAGAATAACATATTTTGGTTTAGATGGCAACCGTAAATTTAAAATTATGGTAAATGGGATGACGATTGTAAATGAAGAGTTAAAGGGAGATCGCAGCCCTGAATTTTTTACCAAAGACTACGAATTGCCAAAGAAAATAGTTGAACAAAAAAATGAAACTCTAAGCATACGCTTTGAAGCCGAACCAGGTTCCAGAACTGCCGGAATCTATGGCGTTAGATTAATGAAAAAGCAATGATAAAAATTATAAAAGTAGTATGTTTTGGCGCTTTATTGGCTATTTCAGGGGTGATAAGAGCACAAGAGGAGCGCTTTAACAATCCAATTATAACCGATAAGTATACCGCAGATCCCGCAGCTTTGGTGTATCAGGACTCGGTTTATATCTATACAGGTCACGATCAGGCTCCAAATGATAGAGATCAATACGAAATGCACGAGTGGCTGGTATACAGCTCTGCCGATATGGTGAATTGGAAAGAACATCCGGTTCCGCTAAAGCCAACCGATTTTGAATGGGCTAAAGGGTCTGCCTGGGCAGCTCAGGTTATCGAAAAAGATGGGAAATTCTATTGGTATGTTACTGTAGAACACGATGATAGTCATCCGGGAAAAGCAATTGGCGTGGCAGTATCTGATTCGCCAACTGGTCCTTTTAAAGATGCTCGTGGTAGTGCGATTATAACTAACGATATGACTACAGAATATACAGATATTTGGTGGGATGACATAGATCCAACTGTTTGGATTACCAAAGAAGGGCAGGCTTATTTATATTGGGGAAATACCCAGCTGTATTGGGTGAAATTAAAGGATAATATGGTCGAATTTGAAGGTGAAATTCAAACGATAGATCTACCACATTTTACTGAAGCGCCCTGGATTCATAAAAAAGGCGATTGGTATTACCTTTCATTTGCATATAAATTTCCAGAAAAAATTGCTTATGCCATGAGTAAATCAATCGAAGGCCCATGGGAATATAAAGGAATTTTAAATGAAGTCGCCGGAAATTCTAATACCAATCATCAGTCAATTATCGAATTTAAAGATAAATGGTACTTTATTTATCATAATGGAAGCATTCCAACTCACGGTGGTAGCTATAGAAGATCGGTATGTATCGATCGTTTGTACTATAATGATGATCATACATTAAAGCGCGTGATTATGACTTCAGAAGGAATTCAGGAATAATGAAAGCTTTTAAATATTTAATGGTATTTATTTTTCTGAATGCTTCTATTATCTGTTTAGCACAACAAGAATCAACACCTACCGATGAGGTTATTGTTCATGATCCGGTTGCTATTAAGTCCAATGGGAAATATTATTTATTCTGTACAGGTAGAGGAATAGCGATGTTTTCCTCAGAAGATTTAGAAGAATGGAAGCGTGAGGCGCCCGTTTTTTCTAAAAAACCGGAATGGGCAGATAGCGTTGTACCTAATTTCGGAAATCATATATGGGCACCTGATATTACTGAATTTGAAGGTTCATTTTATTTGTACTATTCGGTTTCCGCTTTTGCTAAAAATACCTCGGCGATTGGTCTTGCAATAAATAAAACTTTAGATGTGGATAGTCCTGATTATAAATGGGAAGATCAGGGGATTGTTATTGAATCTATCCCTAACCGTGATTTATGGAATGCTATCGATCCTAATCTTATTTTTGATGAAGAAGGAACACCCTGGTTAAGTTTTGGTTCGTTTTGGGAGGGATTGAAATTGGTGAAATTAAGTTCCGATTTAAAATCTATTGCAGTACCGCAGGAATGGGAAACAATTGCCAGAAGAGAGCGCTCATTCAAAATCCCGGATAAAAATCCCGGAGATGCAGCTTTAGAAGCTCCCTTTATTTTTCGAAAACAGGATTGGTACTACCTGTTCATTTCTTGGGATTTATGTTGTCGCGGAGAAAACAGCACCTATAAAGTTGTGGTTGGTCGCTCTAAATCGGTAAAAGGACCTTTTCTAGATAAAACAGGAAAATCTTTAGTTAATGGAGGTGGAACACTGGTTCTTGAAGGGAATGAAAAATGGTACGGTGCCGGTCATAATAGTGTTTATACTTTTGATGGAAAAGACTATATGTTTTTCCATGCCTATGATGCCGAAGATGGCGCCAAACCTAAACTTAAGATCAAAGAGTTGCATTGGAAAGATAATTGGCCAATAGAATTAATATTAGAATAAGACTCAAACAAAATGAAAAATATGTATAGAATGAAAAATTTAGGTATAGCAGCAGCTTTGGCTCTTGGAGCTAGTGCCTTTGCACAAACGCCTATTAATGTAGATGCTTCTAAGAGTATAGCCGAAATTCAACCCACTATGTACGGGATATTTTTTGAGGATATTAATTTTGCTGCCGATGGCGGATTATATGCCGAGCTTGTAAAAAACCGTTCTTTTGAGTTTGACTCTCCTAAAATGGGATGGCAGGAACCTAATAGTAACCGTCATTCTCTAAATAAAAATTCTGGCATAGCAAAAATTATAAATTATACCGATAGTTCTGGGAATGAAAATTATGCCAGGTTTGAGATTAATGATGCTTCCGGTTACGAAATCATCAATGAAGGCTTTCGAGGAATGGGAATAAAAAAAGGCGAAAATTATCGAATTTCAGTAATGACAGGAAATGTCAACGGAATTTCAGCGATAAAATTTGAGCTTTTAGATGAAAACGGAGCTGTTTTTGGAGAAGCTTCTATTGCTCCCAAAGGAAATGACTGGACCACCTCTGAAACTATAATCTACCCTTCAAAATCAGCAGAAAAAGCGACATTAAGAATAACTTTTTCTGGTAAAGGAAGTATAGATATGGATATGATTTCTATGTTTCCTAAAGATACCTGGAAAGGCCGAAAAAACGGTTTACGTAAAGATTTAGTACAATTATTAGCCGATTTACAACCAGGATTCTTACGATTTCCCGGAGGATGTATCGTAGAGGGAAGAACATTGGAAAAGCGCTACCAATGGAAAAAAACGGTAGGAGCAGTAGAAGATCGTGAAATGCTGGTAAACCGTTGGAATACCGAATTTTCGCATAAACTTACCCCAGATTATTTTCAGAGTTTCGGACTTGGTTTTTTTGAATATTTTCAACTTTCAGAAGATTTAGGAGCCGAACCATTACCTATTCTAAGTTGTGGTATTGCCTGCCAGTATAATACAGGAGAGTTAGCTCCTATGGAAAGCTTAGATCCTTATGTGCAGGATGCTTTAGATTTAATAGAATTTGCGAATGGTGACACTTCTTCTAAATGGGGAAAAGTACGTACAGATATGGGACATCCAGAACCTTTTAATTTAAAATTTATAGGTGTAGGAAACGAGCAATGGGGGCAGGAATATATCGATAGGTATAAAGTCTTCGCTAAGGCGATTAAAGAAAAATATCCAGATATGATCATCGTTTCAGGAAGTGGTCCTTCTCCAGATGGAGAATATTTTGACTATGGATGGGAAGAACTTAAAAAATTAGATGCCGAACTGGTAGATGAGCATTATTATAAATCACCACAGTGGTTTAAAGAAAATGCCGATCGCTATGACGATTACGATCGTAATGGGCCCAAAGTTTTTGCAGGTGAATATGCGGCACATCCAAAAGCTGAAGATGGTCCTAAAGAAAATAATCTGGAAGCCGCAGTTGCTGAAGCCGCGTTTATGACGGGATTAGAACGTAATGCAGATGTAGTTTATCTCACTTCTTATGCGCCACTTATGGCTCATAAAGATGCCTGGCAATGGGCTCCCGATTTAATTTGGTTTGATAACTTGTCGTCACATGGTACGGTAAATTATTACGTGCAAAAGTTATTTACCAATAACAGAGGAACTGATGTATTGAAGGTAAGTAGTAATGGAAATAAACTTATCGGTCAGGAAGAAATATATGCTACCGCTGCTATAGATTCAGGTAAAGGAGAAATTATTTTAAAATTGGTGAATACCAGTGCGGAAAACAAACAAGTACAGCTTAATATCTCTGGAAGTAAATTTAAAAGTAAGGCAGATTGGATTAGCCTTTCTGGTGATGATATCAAAGCTTATAATTCTTTTGAAAATCCGAAAACAATTGTTCCAGTAGAAAATGAAGTAAAAATTAAAAACCATACAACTGTTGAATTGGCCCCAAATTCAGTAAACATTATAAAATTAAAGAAATCTTAAAATCATAAGTGTTTTCGTTACACTTAATAAAAACTAATTTATATATTTGTTTCATACCAAAAGTGAAAATACATGGAAACATATGTAATAGGACTTGATTATGGGACCGATTCAGTAAGAGCTGTGTTGGTAGATACCAATAATGGAAAGGAGCTTGCTTCAGATACATTTTGGTATCCTCGCTGGAAAAAACAGCTTTACTGTGATGCTACCCTAAATCGATTTCGACAACATCCTCTTGATCATATTGAAGGTTTAGAGAAAACGATAAAAGGAGTCATCGCAAAAAGCGGGGTTAAGGGAGAGGCTGTAAAAGGTATTTGTATAGATACTACCGGTTCTTCACCCGTACCGGTTACCAAAGATGGAACCCCTTTAGCACTGGTAGATGGATTTACCGATAACCCAAATGCCATGATGGTATTATGGAAAGATCATACCGCAATAAAAGAAGCTAACGAAATTAACGAATTAGCTGAAACATGGGGCGGTGAAAATTACACAAAATACGAAGGAGGAATATACTCTTCCGAGTGGTTTTGGGCAAAAATAACTCATATCGTGCGTGAGGATGAAGCGGTGAAAAATGCCGCTTACTCCTGGATGGAACATTGCGATATGATGACCTATCTTCTTATTGAAAATACCGATTTAGCTTCTTTTAAAAGAAGTCGGTGCGGTGCAGGTCATAAAGCTATGTGGCACGAAAGCTGGGGCGGTTTACCCTCAGAAGAATTTCTAGGGAAATTACATCCTTATTGTGCTGATTTGCGATCCAAATTATATACAGAAACCTACACTTCAGATGAAGTTGCCGGTAACATCAGTAAAGAATGGGCTAAAAAATTAGGTCTTTCTGAAGATACAGTTATTGCCGTAGGAACTTTCGATGCGCATTCAGGAGCCGTTGGTGCTAAAGTTGAAGAGCATGCTTTGGTTCGTGTAATGGGAACCTCAACCTGTGATATCATTGTTTCACCTTACAAGGTAGTAGGCGATAAGACGGTTCGAGGAATTTGCGGCCAGGTAGAAGGATCGGTTATTCCGGGTATGATTGGTTTAGAAGCAGGACAATCGGCTTTTGGAGATGTATTGGCCTGGTTTAAAAATGTACTTTCCTGGCCATTAAATCACTTGGTTTATAATTCAGAAGTTCTTTCAGTAGATCAAATTGAAGCGCTAAAAGCAGAAGTAGATAAAAGGTTTATTGCTGAATTATCTGCTGAAGCTGAAGCATTAGAGCTTAATGAAAGTATACCTGTGGCTTTGGATTGGATCAACGGGCGACGTACGCCAGATGCTAACCAGGAATTAAAAAGTGCGATAAGTAATCTTTCTTTAGGAAGTAAAGCTCCGCATATTTTTAAAGCCTTGGTGAATGCTATATGTTTTGGTGCTAAAGAAATTGTAGATCGTTTTAAGGAAGAAGGAGTAGAGATTAAAACGATAATAGGTATAGGAGGAGTGGCAAGAAAATCTGCTTATATCATGCAAACCCTGGCCAACACCTTAAATATGCCGATAAAAATTGCGGCATCAGATGAGGCACCCGCTTTAGGTTCAGCGGTATATGCCGCTGTGGCAGCAGGTCTTTACGATGATGTAATTACGGCCAGCAAAACTTTAGGTAGTGATTTTGAGGCTGAATATAATCCACAACCAGAGATGGTAGGCGAATTTGAGAAACAAATGGCAGCTTATAAAGAGTTAAGCCAGTTTGTTGAAGAAAGCATAACTAAAAAATCATAAATAAATGAGCTCTAAATATAAATCTTTAAAACAAGAGTGTTACGAAGCGAATATGCAGCTGGATGCTTTAGATCTTGTTATTTATACCTTCGGGAATGTTAGTGCAGTAGACCGTATAAATAAGGTTTTTGCCATAAAACCAAGCGGAGTTCCTTATGCCGATTTAAAACCTGAAGATATTGTGATTCTGGACTTCGAAAACAATGTGATTGAAGGAGAAATGCGACCATCTTCAGATACAAAAACACATGCTTACTTATATAAAAACTGGGAAAATATTGGGGGAATTGCTCACACCCACGCCACATACTCTGTAGCGTGGGCCCAGTCCCAGTTGGATATTCCGATTTTTGGTACCACCCATGCCGATCATTTAACGGCAGACATTCCTTGTGCACCGCCAATGAAAGATGAGCTTATTGCCGGAAATTACGAGCACAATACAGGTATCCAGATTTTGGACTGCTTTAAAGATAAGGGATTATCTTACGAAGAGGTGCAAATGGTGTTGTTAGGTAATCATGGGCCTTTTACCTGGGGACCAACAGCAGCTAAAGCGGTTTATAACAGTAAAGTTTTAGAAGAAGTAGCCAGAATGGCTTACCTGACTTTACAAATAAATCCGAATGCACCAAGATTAAAAGATTCTTTAATTAAAAAACATTATGAACGTAAGCATGGTAAAAATGCCTATTACGGTCAGAATTAATAACCTAAACAAAACATTCAATGATTGCCATAGAGAGTAAAGAAATTTGGTTTATAACAGGAAGCCAGCATCTATACGGACCTGAAACTTTAGAACAGGTTGCTAAAAATTCAAAAGAAATTGTAGAAGGATTAGATGCTTCTACAGAAATTCCGGTTAAAGTTGTTTATAAAGACACCGTAAAAACTGAAGATGAAATCGTTGCTGTAATGCGCGACGCCAACAATTCAGAAAAGTGTATTGGTTTAGTGGCCTGGATGCATACCTTTTCACCGGCGAAAATGTGGATTAAAGGTTTAACACTTTTAAGTAAACCTCTTTGTCATTTACACACACAGTTTAATGCTGAGGTGCCATGGAGCGATATCGATATGGATTTTATGAATCTAAATCAATCGGCTCACGGAGATCGTGAATTTGGTTTCATAATGTCCAGAATGCGTAAAAAACGTAAGGTCATCGTAGGCCACTGGAAAACGGAGCGCGTTCAGAAAAAACTTGGTATCTGGTCTCGCGTAGCTTTAGGCTGGAACGAAATGCAAAACCTTAAAGTTGCTCGTATTGGTGACAATATGCGTAATGTGGCCGTAACTGAAGGGGATAAAGTAGAAGCTCAAATGAAATTTGGAGTAGCAGTAAATGCTTTTGATTCTTCAGATATCGTGACGAAGATTAATGAGGTTACTGACGATGAGCTAAACAAATTACTGGATACTTACGCGACGGATTATAATCTAACCGATAGTTTAAAAGAAGGTGGAGAAAAAAGGCAATCTTTAATTGATGCTGCTAAAATTGAATTAGGCCTGCGTAAATTCTTAGAAGAAGGCGGGTTTAAAGCCTTTACAGATACTTTTGAAAATCTGGGAGAATTAAAGCAATTACCCGGCCTAGCCGTACAGCGATTAATGGCCGATGGTTATGGCTTTGGAGGTGAAGGTGACTGGAAAACGGCAGCTTTAACCAGAGTAATGAAGGTAATGGCATATGGATTGGAAGGTGGAACTTCTTTTATGGAAGATTATACGTATCACTTTACACCAGAGAAATCGTTGGTAATGGGATCACATATGCTAGAAATATGTCCAAGTATAGCCGATGCCAAACCGTCTTGTGAAGTTCATCCATTAGGTATAGGAGGGAAGGAAGACCCTGTACGATTAGTGTTTAATTCCCCTGCCGGAGCAGCAATTAATGCTACCTGGGTTGATATGGGTAACCGATTTAGACTTATCGTAAATGAGGTAGAAGCTGTTGCACCAGAGCAGGAGTTGCCTAAATTACCGGTGGCAAGAGTGCTTTGGGATTGTAAACCAGATCTTGAAGTTGCTGCTACCGCTTGGATTTTAGCAGGTGGAGCACATCACACGGTTTATACGCAAGCGTTAACCACAGAATATATGGAAGATTTTGCCGATATTGCAGGGGTAGAGCTTTTAGTTATCGATGAAGATACCAAATTAAGGGACTTTAAAGATACCATTAATGCCAACGAAGCTTACTATCATCTCTTTCAACATAAAATGTAATAGTATTTAAATTATGAAAAAAATAAAGCATACAGTTTATTTTTTATGTCTTTTCAGTTTTCTGTTTTCCCTTACTAATTGTAAGGGAGACGGAAAGTCTGAAAAAACTAAAGAAAATGTAACTACCGGGGAATCCGAAATCGATTTCTTGACTAAAGAAGATTACGGAACGACTCCTGAAGGTGAAAAGGTAGAACAGTATACCTTAACTAACAAAGCAGGAATGGAAGTAAAAATTATCACCTACGGTGGTCGTATCACTTCACTTAAAGTTCCCGATAAAAATGGCGAATTTGAAGATGTCATTTTAGGTTTCGACTCCATAAGTCAGTACACTTCAGATAATCCTTATTTTGGAGCTCTAATAGGTCGGTACGGAAATAGGATCGCCGGCGGTAAATTCAGTTTGGATGGGGAAGAATATCAACTTCCGCAAAACGATGGTCAAAATTCTTTACATGGCGGTGATAAAGGTTTTGATAAAGTGGTTTGGACTGCTGAAGTGCCTGCTGATAGTACTTCTTTGGTTTTAACTTATAAGAGTAAAGATGGAGAAATGGGATACCCTGGAAATCTTGATGTACAAGTAACCTATACTTTAAATGAAGATAATTCTCTGGACGTTGATTACGAGGCTGAAACCGATAAAAAGACAGTCGTTAATCTTACACAGCATTCCTATTTTAATTTAACCGGAGATTTTGATAATACTATTTTAGATCATGAAGTGGTTATTAATGCCGATCAGTTTTTACCGGTAGATGAAACTTTAATTCCTACGGGGGAAATACGAGACGTTGAAGGAACTCCTTTTGATTTTACTGAAGCTAAAATAGTAGGTAAAGAAATTGAAGCTGAAAATGAGCAATTAAAGCTTGGATTAGGTTATGATCATTGTTGGGTGCTAGATGATCAATCCGAAGATATGCATTTTGCAGCTTCGGCTTATGATCCTGAAAGTGGCCGATTTATGGAAGTTTCAACTACAGAACCCGGGATTCAATTTTATACAGGAAACTTTCTAGATGGTACTTTACCACAGCAGGGTGGGGATGGAACCTATGCTAAAAGATCTGGTTTCTGTTTAGAAACACAACACTATCCGGATTCTCCTAATCAGGAAAAATTTCCAGCGGTGGTTTTAAACCCGGGAGAGCAATACAGCTCCAAAACAACCTTTAAATTCTCTATAAAATAATACTATGCAAACATTCGACATTTTAGACTGGATTGTTATAGGGGTATTTTGTCTTTTGCTTATTGGAGTCATTCTTTATGTAGTAAGACAAAAGTCTAACGATTCGGCAGATTATTTTTTAGGAGGTAAAGATGCGGGGTGGATTGCCATTGGAACATCTATATTTGCTTCAAACATTGGGTCTGAACATTTAATAGGCCTTGCTGGTGCCGGTGCTTCTAGCGGTATGGCCATGGCGCACTGGGAAATTCAAGGCTGGATGATCTTAATTTTGGGTTGGGTTTTTGTTCCTTTTTATAGCAGAAGTATGGTATATACCATGCCGGAATTTTTGGAAAGAAGATATAATAAAGAGTCCCGGACAATACTTTCTGTAATTTCCTTAATTAGTTATGTTCTTACCAAGGTAGCTGTTACGGTATATGCCGGTGGACTCGTTTTTCAGGAAGTATTTGGAATCGAGAAACTATGGGGAATTGATTTCTTTTGGATTGCTGCAATAGGATTGGTTTTAATTACGGCCTTATATACCATTTTTGGTGGTATGAAATCAGTTTTATATACCTCTATTTTACAAACGCCAATATTACTTTTAGGTTCGGCTATCATTGTGGTTTTGGGGCTTAAGGAAGTAGGGGGATGGGATCAAATGATGGCCATCACCAGCTCTATAGAAGTGAATGATTATGGGGATTCTATGGCGAATCTTATAAGAAGTAATAAAGATCCAGATTTTCCATGGTTAGGTGCTTTAATTGGATCTTCAATCATTGGTTTTTGGTATTGGTGTACAGATCAATACATCGTTCAGCGTGTCCTTTCTGGGAAGAATTTAAAAGAATCTCGTCGCGGAACTATATTTGGTGCTTACTTAAAGTTGTTGCCGGTATTTTTATTCTTAATTCCCGGAATGATCGCTTTTTCAATTCATTATCAGAGCATACAATCTGGAGGAGAAGGATTCTTACCATTTTTGGATAATGGTGTAGCCAATGCCGATGCTGCATTTCCTACTTTGGTAGCTAAGCTATTACCAGCAGGAGTAAAAGGTTTAGTAGTTTGTGGTATTTTAGCAGCCTTGATGAGTTCTTTAGCTTCTTTATTTAACTCGTCTGCGATGTTATTTACTATCGATTTTTATAAACGTTTAAAACCAGAGACACCAGAAAAGAAATTGGTGAAAATTGGTCAGTTTGCAACCCTTGTAATTGTGGTATTAGGAATATTATGGATTCCAATTATGAGAAGTGTGGGCGACGTATTATATACCTACCTGCAAGATGTACAGTCCGTATTAGCACCAGGAATTGCTTCGGCCTTTTTATTAGGAATTACCTGGAAGCGGACCAGTGCCAAAGGCGGTATGTGGGGATTAATTTCTGGATTGGTGATAGGCTTAACACGTTTAGGAGCTAAAGTATATTACAGTAATTTGACTGATGCACCAGATTCGCTATTTAAATATCTATTTTATGATCTTAACTGGTTATATTTTTGTGGGTGGATGTTCTTATTCTGTATTCTGGTAGTCATCGGTGTAAGTTTAGCTACAAAAGCACCGGAACCACAGAAAATTAAAGGTTTGGTTTTTGGAACTACCACTAAAGAAGATAATGAAGAGGATCGTAAAAGCTGGAATAAATGGGATGTTGTACATTCAGCTGTTATTTTAGCTTTAACAGGTGCTTTTTACTGGTATTTTTGGTAATATAACATCAGTATAGTATTTAAGCTAAAGCCGATAACTTCGTTTTGTCGGCTTTTTTATTTCAATTGTAAGAATGATAAAAGTCTTCATTATATTATGCCACTTTGCATTTGCGATAAACCAATAATGAGCATACTAAAAATAGATCTTATCTAAGATTGCCTTTATCAATTTTAGAGACTCAATTGATAAAATCAAGTGAATTAAAAATGACTATATTGCAGCACGTCTGCAACGAGGTATGAAACAGGGGTTGATATCTTTAAATTAATCTGCTAGCTGTTTTATGTTTTAAACGGACTAAATTTTAGATCTATAATCATATAGCAGTCATATAGTGTATATTTTCAATAAAGGAGAGAATGTTTATGGGCTATCTGGTCTAAAGTAGAATTTTGTGTAATGCCTTAAGAATATGTATTTTTAAATGATATGCAGGTATTCTTAAGATCACTGGCGGGGTGAATAATATTTAAAGTATTAAATGAAAAAAAAGCGTTATTCTTTAAAAGATATAGCCAAAGAATTTGGTGTTTCTTCAACAACTATTTCCTTCATCTTAAATGGAAAAGCAAAAGAGAAAAGAATTTCAGAAGAATTAACTAATAAGGTTTTAGCCTTTACTACTAAAATAAATTATCGTCCAAATCAATTAGCGCAAAGCTTAAGAACGGGGAGAAGTAAGATCTTAGTCGTAATGGTTGAAGATATTTATTCCCGGGTAGCCAGGGTTATTGAAGATATAGCCTATAAAAAAGGATATAGGGTATTATTTTGTAGTAATGATAATGAGGATAAGAAATCCAGGGAATTGATTAATCTTTTTAGGAACAGGCAGGTAGATGGCTATATTATAGTGCCCTCTCCCGGTATAGAAAATGATGTAAGAGCGCTGATTAACGATGGAATTCCCGTGGTTTTATTCGACCGTTATTTTCCGGGACTAAACGCAAGTCACGTAGTGGCGGCCAACAAACAGGCAACGTATACGGCTGTAAATAATTTAATCCAGAATGGATTTAAAAAAATTCTATTTGTAACCACAGATATGAAGCAAACCCAGATGCTGGATAGGCGTTTAGGTTATACCAACGCTGTTGAAGAATATGGTTTGACGCCAAATATTCTTGAAATTTCCTTTGCACAGAAAGATCTGGAAAAACGTAAAGACTTGTTTCGGGAGAAAATAAAAAATACAGATGATTTTGATGCCATATTCTTTGCTACAAATTATCTCGCGGTTAATGCTTTAGAATTCTTACAGGAGGAGTATCCGGATTATCTGCAAACCAAAGGTTTTTTCTCTTTTGATGATGTTATTTTATTCAAACTTTTTAATCCTTCCATTTCTGCAATTTCGCAACCATTACAAAAGATAGGGGAACAACTAATGGAATTGATGTTAAATAAGTTGAAGAAAAAGGATGATGAAGATATCATTAAGAAGATCGAGTTAGACTGTGATATCCAATACAGAAACAGTTCTTTGCCAAGAACCTAAATCATCCTGCTACACTAACTAAATAACCAAATTAACATGAAAAACAAAAGACATTCTATAAAGGACATTGCGGCAGCCCTAAATGTCTCGGTAACTACGGTATCCTTCGTATTAAATGGAAAAGCGAAGGAAAAAAGAATTTCCGAAGAAGTAACAAAGAAAGTTTTGGAATATGCTAAATCCATTAATTATAAACCTAATCAACTTGCCCAGAGTCTCAGAACGGGAAGAAGTAAGATTATCGTGGTAATGGTAGAGGATATTTCCAATTATTTTTTTTCTAAGCTGGCAAGAATAATAGAAGATATTGCTTATGATAAAGGCTATAAAGTATTGTTTTGTAGCAACGAAAATAAAGACGATCGTTCCAGAGAGTTGATTAATCTGTTTAGGGAACGACAGGTAGACGGTTATATTATAGTGCCTTCTCCAGGTATTCAGGAAGATATATCTGATTTAGTTTTAGATGATATCCCTGTAGTATTATTTGACCGATATTTTCCTGAAATCGACACGAACTACGTGATCATAGATAATTCGGAAGCTGTGCATGATGCTAGTCAGCATCTTATTGATAATTCTTATAAAAGAATTGGTTTTATTACTATCGCTTCAAATCAAACCCAGATGGAAGCAAGACAGCGAGGTTATCGCGATGCAATGAAAGAAAATGATTTGGATGAATTTGTTTTGGAAGTTCCTTTTTACGAAAAGAAAACAGGCATAGTAAAAGAGCTTATAGCAAATTATTTAGCAAATAATGATCTGGATGCAATTTTCTTTGCTACCAACTATCTCACTCAGATGGGTTTAGAAGTAATAAGAGAATCCTTCCCAGAAAAGATTAATGAACTGGGTATTATTACCTTTGATGATAACGATCTTTTCAAAATTTATTTTCCACCAATTACTGCCGTTTCACAGCCTCTGGAAGAAATAGGAAAAGAATTGATGAACACAATACTTAAAATGTTAAAAAGCACTCCGGAAAAACCTTATAGAAATCAAAAAATACTTCCTGCCTCATTAATTAAAAGGAATTCATCTTTTCCAAATAAAAAGTTGTAAGACCATGTAAATCCTGAGTTTTCATTCTGAAATAATGTCTATTTAATAATTATTTCAGAATAAAATAAGATTTTTGTTTTTTAACTAAATCGTTTTAATTATATTCGCCTTATAATAAAGTGTGAATTCTAACTAAAAATTAGCATTAATGAAAAAACAAAAACTACTTGATGCTAAATCGTTTAATCAAAAACGATTTAGTAAATTATCCTTTGTTTTAAGATCTTTACAGCTACTTCTTTTGGTTGTCCTTTTTTCGGCTTTTAGTACAAAAGCTGTGGCTCAGACAACTGTAGAGGGAAATGTAAAGGACAGCGAGGGACTGCCTTTGCCCGGAGTTACCGTTAGGGTAGAAGGTACAGGTGTTGGTACACAAACAGATTTTGATGGGAATTATTCTATTGATGTACCAGGAGATGATTCAGTATTAGTTTTCACTTTTGTGGGGATGACTACTGTAAAAAGAACTGTTAATGGTAATAATACCATTAATGTAACTTTAGAAAACGATCAACAGGCTTTAGATGAAGTTGTGGTTGTGGGTTATGGTACGCAATCCAGAAAATCTGTAACTACTGCAGTAGCAAAGGTGTCTGAAGAAGATTTTAATCAGGGAGTTGTAACTTCCCCGATGGATCTTATTCAGGGAAAAATTGCAGGTTTATCGGTAACCAGAGCTGGTGGTAATAACCCTAATAGTAGTGCTTCCATTCAGCTACGTGGATTAACTTCAATTACAGGAAATACAGAACCTTTAATTGTAATTGATGGTATTCCAGGAGGAAATTTAGATCTTATTCAGCAAAATGATATTGAATCTTTTGATGTATTAAAAGATGGTGCTGCATCGGCAATCTATGGTACCCGAGGTAACAATGGTGTTATTTTAATAACTACTAAAAAAGGTAAAAAAGGAATATCTCAGTTTGAATATGCATCATATGTATCCCGAGATTATGTTCAAAATAAGCCTAATTTTATATCAGCAGATCAGTATAGAGACATAATTGATCAGGGAATTATCGGTGAAAGTAATGATTATGGCTACACTACAGATATTTATGACGAATTGGTTGATGATACTAATTTAAGCCAGTATCAGAACTTTGTAGCCTCAGGTGGTGGAGAGAACAGTAATTATCGTGCTTCCTTGTATTATCAAAAATTAGATGGTATTGCTTTAGAAAACGATCGGGAAGAATATGGTTTTAGGATTAACTTTAATCAGTCTGCTTTCGATGATAAATTTAATTTTCAATCTAGTGTAGCTACAAATTTTAATAATGCGAATTTACAGGGGGGGGGACAATTTGGAATCATAACTGATTGGAATCCTACGACCCCAATCTATGCTGAGCCAGGAGGCGATTTGAATAATCAGGGACAGTTTGGTTATTACCAGCCTACTAATTTATACAATCCATTTTCAGAATATGCCAATCGTTTTAATTTAAGAAAACAGTATACATTTTCTGGAGATGCGAAAGTGACTTATGAAATTGTAGAAGGATTAAAGATTGCAGCTTTTGGGTCTTACCAAAGAAATGAGTGGAATGATCGCTATTATGAGTCTACTGAGGACTGGGCAAATATAAATGGAGATTATCGAGGAACTGGATATGCGCGTAAAGGGAATCATGTAGATTATACTAAAACCTTTGAACCTACAATTACTTTTGAACAGGAAATAGGGAAGCATACCTTCGATTTGTTAGGAGGCTATAGTTATCAATATAGCACTACAGAAGAATATTCTATGAGCAATAGCGGATTCAATACAGATTCATTTTTAGATTGGAATATGGGTTGGGGAAATGCTATTATCGATACCAACTTACCCAGACCGGGACTTAGCAGTTTTAAAGAAGATAATACCTTAATAGCTTTCTTTTCTAGAATTAATTATTCTTATTTAGATCGTTATTTTTTAACTGCATCGATAAGACGGGAAGGAAGCTCTAAGTTTGGTGCGAATAATAAATGGGGTAATTTCCCAGCAATATCTGGCGCTTGGGTTATTTCTGATGAAACATTTATGGATGAGCAAAATACGTTTTCCAATTTAAAACTTAGAGTGGGTTACGGTATAACGGGTAACCAGGGAATTCCTAATTATCAATCCCTTGTTACTTTGGGCACTGGGGGGAAATACCCAATCTTCTTAGATAATGCAACAGATCCAACTTATTATCAAACTTTGGGTGCTGCTAAAAACCCAAATCCCGATCTTAGATGGGAACGTAAAAAAGAATTAAACTTTGGTCTGGACTTTGGGTTCTTATCTAATAGAATTACCGGTGCTTTAGATGTCTATAGGCGAACAACTGAAGATTTACTATATAATTATACAGTACCACAGCCACCTTACGTTCGTAGCAATATCTATACCAACGTAGGGACAATCAGAAATAGTGGTGTAGAACTTGCTTTAAGTGCAGCCGTTATTAATAAAGGAGATTTTAAATGGAATGTAGACGCTGCCGGAAACTATCAGAAAAATACTTTGGTGAAACTTTCTAACGAACAATTTATCGTAGCACAAATTGACGGCGGAAATATAGGAAATCCGGGTAATTTAGGGAATGCAATAAGAAATACCGAGGGTGGTACTATAGGTAATTTTTACGGGAAACGTTTTGCTGGCTTTACAAGAGATGGACAGTGGTTATTCCATAAAGCAGATGGTTCTGTAGGAACTTCGGATCAAATGACTGAAGAAGATAAAACTATAATCGGAAATGGAATGCCAAAATATTACGCCTCCTTAACAAATACCTTCAGATATAAAAACTTTGATTTAACGGTATTCTTTAGAGGTAAATTTGATTTTGATATTCTAAATACAGTCGATCTTTTCTACGGAAATCAGGAATTATTGCCGGCAAACGTATTAACCTCTGCTTTGGGACAATATAGTCAAATTAAAGAAGCTCCTCAGTACTCTGATTATTATCTGGAAAACGGAGATTTTATAAAACTGGATAACTTAACCTTGGGTTATAATTTTGACCTACCGCAAGAAGGGAACTTTAAAAGGTTAAGATTATATGCAAGTGCTAGAAATTTAGCAACTATTACGGGATATAACGATGGTAATAGAGATCCTGAAGTTCAGGATACAGGACTTTTTCCTGGTATTGATTATAGAGATTTTTATCCCAGAACAACTACAGTTTCTGTAGGATTAAATGTTAACTTCTAAAAAATAGAACTATGAAAAAAATAATATATAATAAATTCTTTATATGTTTTTTTGCTCTTATTGGTATTGTCAGTTGTACTGATCTTGATGAGACAACATATACTGAACTTTCTAAATCTAATTTTTATAATAATAAATTAGAAATTATTCAAGCAACCCTGCGTCCCTTTACACATATGCAGGCGTGGCTGGCATTTACTGGACAAAATGGTTATTATTACCATAATGAACTGTCCGCAGATCAGGTTGCCTGGCCTCAAAAAGGTAGACATGCTTATGATAATGGAGATCATATTAGACAACATTACCATACCTGGACTACAGAAGAAAGTAGGCTTTTGAATACATGGTCTTTGATGTGGACAGGAGTTGGATATGTTAATGCTGCGATTGAGGATATACAGCAGGTAGATCCTGAGGCGGCAGGCATTACTCAGGAAGAACTCGAATCCTTTGTTGCTGAATCTAAAGTGCTAAGAGCTTATCATTATATGAAGATCATGGATCTTTGGGGTAATGTGCCCATTGTCACTCAAGTAGGAATGCCAGAGAATCCGGAAACTCAAAGTAGGGAAGCTGTTTTTGCTTTTGTAGAACAGGAACTTTTGGAAAATGTTGAAAAACTTCAGCCTTTATCTCCACAATTATTAGGTCGTATTTCCCGAGCTGTAGGCTATGCAATGTTATCTGAATTATACTTAAATGCTGAAGTTTGGTCTGGAGAGGCTAGATGGGCTGATTGTATTACATATTCAGATAAAGTAATTAATGGAGATGGAGGTGCTTTAGCAGGTTCTATGATGTTAGATCAGGATCCACTAGGTCCATACAATAACACTAATGAAAATTCTCCCGAAAATATTTTTCAATTTCCATTTAGTCGACAAAATGATTTTGGTTACAGTTGGGCTTCATTCTACATGGGTTTTAGTAACATGAGGGATGCACTTGATGTAACTTATTCTGGAAATAATGCGTTTGTAGTGATTCCTAGCGCCTTTGATGCGTATCAGGAAAATGATATTCGTAAACAGGAATGGTTTTTATTTGGCCCTCAATATAAATATGGAACAACAGAGCCTATCTTAGGAACAGAAGAATATCGCGATAAGCCTTTGGTATACGTAAATAATATTCGTAGAAATACCGAAGGTCAAACGGGAGAAGGAAGTATGACCGATGGAGAAGAAAACAGTGGTGCCCGTTTCCATAAATATCGTTCAGGAACGAAAGATGATGAAAATTATCTTGAAAATGACTATGTGATCTATCGTTTAACTGAAATGTACTTCAATAAGGCAGAAGCTTTAATAAGGCAAAACGGTGGTGCAGCAACTTCTGAAGCTGTAGCACTTATTAACGAAAGTAAAAGTAGATATTTCAGTGAAGAAGATTGGCCTTCAGAAATGTATACAACATCTAGTTTGACAATGGATGAATTGTTAGCTGAGCGCGGAAGGGAATTTATCTTTGAAGGAAAACGTAGGACAGATTTAATAAGATTTGGCAAATTTACCACAGGAGCTTGGTGGGATAAAACACCAGATGGCGATGATCATCTAACTATTTACCCGATACCTTACAGACAGGTACAAACCAATCCTAACTTAGAGCAAAATCCTGGATATTAATATGAAGAATATTATGGAAATTAAAAGATTTTTAAATATAAAAGCGTTATTACTGGCCGTGGTGATTATTTCACTAGGAGCCTGTGAGGGACGTAGAGATTTCGCACCACTTACTGAAAGTGGAGTGGCTATAGATAATGATGTTATACTATTAGTTTCAGGAGAAACCATAGAGGTATCAGCCCGGTTCATTCCAAATATTTATCCAGAGCGGGATTATCTTTGGGAAGTAGAAGATCCAAGTGTCGCGGATTTACAAATGAATGAAGATAAATCTGTATCAGTAACTGCAACAGGATCGGGAGAGACTGTTTTAAAAATCACTTCACAGGACTCTGATGAAATTAGTGCACAGTCGAGATTGAAAGTAATATCTGCAGCGCCTATTGATATAACTGATCAAGCGACTATCGCGGTAAACAGAGAGAATAGTAATGGAAGAGAGGGGGCAGAAGGATCTCCTAAGCTTATAGATGGAGATTTGAGTACCAAATATTTATCATCCTATCTCCAGCCGTTTTATGTAACATTACAATTCAATGAAGCTAAAATAGTCAACTTATATAAATTTACTTCGGGTAATGATGCACCTGGTAGAGATCCTTTAAATTGGCAAATTTTAGGATCTAATGATGGAGAAAACTGGGATCTTCTCGACGAAAGATCTGGAGAGACTTTTAGTTCCAGAGGACAAACGAGAGAATTTTATTTTGATAATGATGCTTCTTATTCTTATTATAGATTAGACGTAATTAATAATGGTGGTGCTGGTTTATTTCAAATGAGTGAATGGGGCGTATATGCATTCCCTGAAGACTAGGAAAAATTAAAATCCGATCCTAACTAAACCTGTGGTTACAGGTAATTTCCAAAAGGCCCATTTTCCGAAAAAATGGGCCTTTTTTAAAATTAATTTGCTAAAACGATTTAACTTTATTATTTTCATTGAAATTATAACAATTTTAACAAATTGGCAGTCTTAGGCTATTTAAAGCGATAACGATTGCATTTTATTCTTATCCGAAAATATGAATATTAAAAAATTTAGTCTAATCGTTTTATTTTTTACAGGAGTATTAAATGCCACCACAGATCCTGTAAAAGATCTTGTAGAATATGTAAATACTTTACAGGGAACAAATTCGAAATTCGAATTAACCAGAGGGAACACCTATCCTACAATAGCATTACCTTTTGGAATGAACACCTGGTCTCCACAAACCGCCAGAAATGGCGATGGCTGGAAATACCAATATTTTAAAGATACCATAAGAGGTTTTCAGCAGGCGCATCAATGCAGCTCCTGGACCAATGATTACGCGGTATTCTCATTAATGCCAGTTAGCGGACAGTTGAAACTCTCGGATTTAGAACGCGGAGCGAAGTTTAATCATGATGATGAAATAGCCAAACCACATTATTATAAAGTGGATTTTGATAATGGAATCACTACAGAGGTTTCTCCTAGCCTAAGAGGCTCCCATATGCGCTTTAGCTTTCCTAAGAATGAAAAAGCATATATCGTTATTGATGGATATACCGGTGCAAGCGGAATAAAAATTGATAGAAAGAACCGTCAGATTACTGGTTTTGTAAGAAATGGTAGAGGGATGGATCGCGTAAAAGGTTTTAAAAACTATTTTGTGATTCAGTTTGATAAATCTTTTCAGGAGGCTGGAATATGGGAAAATAGAAATGGAAAAACCTGGGAGAACCAGACCTCAAAAGAAGGTGAAGGCATCGGTGCCTATATTCAATTTAAGGATGGCCAAAAAGTTCAGGCAAAAATCGCATCATCATACGTAAGTTTAGACCAGGCTCAACTTAATTTAAAGCGAGAACTGGGAAAAGATCGCAATTTGGAGCAAACAAAGGCCAATGCAAAAGCGGTCTGGAATAAACAACTGAGCAAAATTTTGGTTGAAGGCGGAACTGAAGCGCAAATGAGGACTTTTTATTCCTGTTTTTTTAGAGCTAGTCTTTTTTCGAGAAAGTTCTATGAAATTAACGAAAATGGAGATCCGTTTTATTACAGTCCGTATGATGGAAAAGTTCATAATGGCTATATGTACACCGATACCGGTTTCTGGGATACCTTTAGAGGACAGTTTCCTTTAAATGCAATTTTATATCCAGAGATGCATGGCAATTATGTGTCTGCTTTGGTAGATGCTTATCATCAAAGAGGTTGGTTACCTTCATGGTCTTTCCCTAGTGAATCTGGCGGAATGATTGGTAATCATGCCATATCACTGTTGGCAGATGCCTATGTAAAAGGTTTAAAAACTTTTAATCCCGAAGAAGCATTAGAGGCTTATTACCATGAAGCTACTAACGAAAGTCCAATAGGACCTTCCAGCGGAAGACAAGGCTGGAAAGAATATTTTACTTTAGGATACATAGCTTACCCCGACGTGCGTGAGGCCACTGCAAAAACTTTAGAATACGCCTATGATGATTTTTGTGGTTATCAGTTAGCCAAAGCATCAGGAAATAAATATTATGAAGAAATTTTTGGTCGCCAGATGTACAATTATAAAAATGTATATGACCCGGAAGTAGGCTTTATGCGTGGCCGAAAGAAAAACGGCGAATGGGTAGAAAACTTTGATCCGTTCGAGTGGGGCGGGCCTTTTACAGAAGGCAATGCATGGCATTATCTATGGTCTGTATTTCAGGATCCTCAAGGCTTAATTAATTTAATGGGAGGTAATGATAATTTTATTTCAAAATTAGATGAAGTTTTTACTTCGCCAAATACCGTGCATGTTGGAACTTATGGCGGTAAAATACATGAAATGACAGAGATGCAAATGGCAAATATGGGACAATATGCTCATGGTAATCAGCCAATCCAACATATGATTTATCTTTATAATTATGCAAAACAACCCTGGAAAGCCCAATATCACGCCAGAAATGTAATGGATAAATTATATGATTATACCGAAAACGGATATCCAGGAGATGAAGATCAGGGACAAACCTCCTCCTGGTATGTTTTAAGCGCGCTAGGATTTTATAGTGTATGCCCGGGAACAGATCAATATGTTTTAGGAAGTCCAGTTTTTAAGAAAACAACCATAACGCTGGAAAACGGAAACAAATTTGTGATTAACGCCCCAAAGAATGATAAGGATCATGTATATATCGAAGCAGCAAGCTTAAATGGACAAAATTATACCAAAAATTTTATCACTTATGATGATATATTAACCGGAGGAACATTTGATTTAAAGATGAGTACCTCTCCTAATAAAGAAAGAGGAACTGGTGAAAGAGATAAACCTTTTTCTCTTTCAGCAAAAAAATAATCTAAACCCCAATAATTAAAATGAAAAAAATTGTAATCGCTGCAGGTTTATTAGTGAGCTCTTTAGCCTTCTGCCAGCAACAAGAAACCTTTGAAAAAAAAGGAAAAGTATTAATTTTTACCAATCACGATCCTAATTTAAATAAAGATACGAAGAAGGGACTGGTAAAAACTTTTTTTAAAGTATATCCAAAATTAGTTAAGGATTTTAATCCCGAATCTATGGATACTATTAGAGTGAAAATTGATACGGAATATGATGGAGTGGCTTATGCGCATAATGGGCGTATAACGATTAGTTCAGACTGGTTAGCCAAAAAACCGGGAGATTTGGATGTGATTACTCATGAGGTAATGCATATCGTTCAGTCCTATCCGCCAAACAGTGGCCCGGGATGGTTAACTGAAGGCATCGCCGATTATGTTCGCTTTAAATACGGAGTAGATAATAAGGGTGCAGGATGGAGCCTCCCTGATTATAAACCAGAAAATTCATATAAAAATAGTTATAGAATTACCGCAAGATTCCTGTATTGGTTAACTAAAAAATACGATAAGAACATTGTTCAGAAACTAGATAAGAATATGCGCAATAAAACTTATTCTGAAGATTTATGGAATCAATATACCGGTAAGTCTTTAGATGCGCTTTGGGCAGAATATAGTGAATCACCTCAAATAAGTTAATAAACTATGCAAAGAAGAAAATTTATCCAAAATTCGGCTTTATTTGGGTCGTTGGCAATGATCAATCCAAAAGTATCATTAGCATCCAGTCTGGAAAAATATCCGGTGGTTAGAACCCCAAAAGGAGAACGAAATTTTGAAAGTAAGGCAATAGAAAAAGCCATAAAAGAATTTGGAAAAAAGGTTAATGACGAAGAACTGGCCTGGTTGTTTAATAACTGTTTTCCAAATACGTTAGATACTACCGTAACTTATACAAGCAAAAACGGAAGACCGGATACTTATGTAATTACCGGAGATATCGATGCCATGTGGTTAAGGGATAGTTCTGCACAGGTATGGCCTTATATGGCATTTGCCGATGAGGATAAAGATCTTCAGCATTTAATCGCTGGAGTGATCAATCGCCAAACTCAATACATTTTAAAAGATCCTTACGCCAACGCGTTTTATGATGATCCTAATAAAAAAGGAGAGTGGACTACAGATTTGACTGATATGAAACCTGGCGTACACGAACGCAAGTGGGAAATAGATTCCTTGTGTTATCCAATTCGATTAGGCTATAATTACTGGAAAACAACTGGAGATACAGCACCTTTCGACGAAGACTGGCAAAAAGCGATAAAAGCTATTTTGGGCGTTTTTAAAGATCAGCAAAAAAAGAATGATCGCGGTCCGTATCACTTTCAAAGGGAAACGGCAAAAGCTACAGATACCAGAGCTTTACATGGTTATGGATACCCGGTAAATCCCGTAGGCTTAATCTGCTCGGCTTTTAGACCTTCAGATGATGCCACGGTATTTTCATTTTTAATTCCTTCCAACTTTTTTGCTGTGGTGAGTTTAAAACAAGCCGCTGAGATGATGAAAACCTTAGCCAATGATAGCAACACCGCATCAGAATTATTAAGCCTGGCAAAAGAAGTAGATAATGCCTTAAAGAAACATGCTATCGTACAGCATCCAAAATATGGGAAAATCTATGCATTCGAGATTGATGGTTTTGGTAATCATTTATTAATGGATGATGCTAATGTACCAAGTTTATTATCCCTTCCTTATTTAGATGCGTTGCCGGTAGACGATGAAATTTATCAAAATACCAGAGCATTTATCTGGTCTACAGATAATCCATTTTTCTTTAAAGGAACTGCGGCTGAGGGTGTAGGAGGACCACACGTTGGTATGGATATGGTTTGGCCAATGTCGATCACCATGAGAGGTTTAACAAGTACCAGCGATGCAGAAATTAAGGAATGTGTCAAAATGCTTAAAAGCACACATGGAGATACAGGTTTTATGCATGAAACTTTTCATAAAGATGATCCAACTAATTTTTCCAGATCGTGGTTTGCCTGGGCGAATACGCTTTTTGGTGAATTTATTTGGAAAACCTATAAGGAAAGTCCAGAACTTTTAGGATAACCGTTAAAATAAAATGGAATGAGAGCCTCCCAAAACATATCAGTAAGAATAATAAATTATAGCCTGATAGTATCGATTTTAATCGTGCAATTTGGTTGTAAATCCAGATCAAGCAAAACTGAAGAGAAAGCTAATCTTACCAGTTATGTAAATCCCTTTCTGGGTACAGCGCCCTTAACCGATCCGAGTATTATTGGTTATAATCCACCAGAGGGTTGGCGTGTTTGGGCAGGCTTAACTTATCCCGGTTCTTCTTTACCTAATGCCATGGTGCAGTTAAGTCCGATTACGGAGTTTGGTAGTGGGGCCGGTTATGAGTATGAGGATGATGAGATTTATGGATTTACCCATACTAATAAAGGGCACTGGAATCTTTGCAATTTACCTATTTTACCTGTTTCGGCAGAAGCACAAGTTCCGTTTAAGTCGAAATTTACTCACGATAATGAAGAGGCTTCACCGGGTTTTTATCAGGTATATTTAGATGATTACGGAGTAAATGTGAGGTTAACTTCAACGTTGAGAGGAGCAATTCATGAATATACGTTTAGCAACAAGAATCGAAGTATTGTTTTTAAACTTGGAAAAGCGAATAACGGTGTTTCAGATTGGGATATTAGCACCAGCAACCGAAACGAAATTTCAGGATATCAACGCGTAGGCGGAGACAAGGTTCATTTTTTTGCGAAGCTGAGTCATGATATTAAAAATGTACATATTGAGAATCAGGGAAAGCCGGAGGGATACGCAAAAATCGAACTCGAAAACGGCAAAGCTGAAGAGGTAATCCTAAAAGTTGGTATTTCTTATGTGAGTATAGAAAACGCTAAAAACAATCTTGAAAAAGAAATAGGAAATCGAAGCTTTGATGAAGTTCACGAACAGGCTATTGAAACCTGGGAAGCTTTGCTTGGCGCTATAAAGGTAAAAGGGGGAACTAAAAAACAGAAGCAAATTTTTTATTCTTCTTTATATCGTGCATTTCTTTGGCCGGCTTTACGAAGCGATCTTAATGGTGAGTTTAGTGATGTTGAAGGCAAGATTAAGAAAGCTGATTTTCGTTATTATACATTGCCCTCCTTTTGGGATACTTATCGTAATAAACTGGTATTGCTAAACATGTTCCAACCTGATGTGGCAAAAGATGTGATACGTTCGGTAATTGATAGAGGTGAAAATAACGGATTTATACCTACCTTTTTTCACGGAGATCACGCTGCTTCATTTATTTCGGCAGCTTATAATATGGGGATTACGGATTTTGAGGTGCAAAAAGCCTACGATTTATTGCTTAATAATGCTTACAAAGAAGGCGGAACACGTCCTTATATTTCAGAATATATTGAAAAAGGATACATCGCTACTCCAAAAATTGAAAATCCGCATGTAGAGAGTAAAGCGAAAGCTGGAGTATCCAAGACTTTGGAATATGCGCATGACGATTATTCTTTGGCTTTACTGGCAAAAGCACTTGGTGATTCAGCTCATTACGAAGACCTGATGAAGCGATCTAAAAATTACCGCAATGTGTTTGATAAGAATACTCATTTTATGCGTGGAAAACTGGAAGATGGTACTTGGGTAAGCCCGTTTGATGCAGAATATCCTTACTACGAATATATGTATCGTGAGGCTAATGCATGGCAATTATCGTTTTACGTTCCTCATGATATGCCTGGACTGGTTCATCTTTACGGGAAAGAAAAATTTGAGGAAAAACTGGATTCGCTTTTCTCCACCCCCTGGAATCCTAAACATATCGCCAGAAATGTTTCTGGTTTTATGGGATTGTATAGCCAGGGAAATCAACCTGATCATGAAACACCATTTGCCTATTATTTTATTGATAAGCCCGAAAAATCTCAGGCAGTTTTAGATAAGTTGATGCAAAATTATTTTGGAATTGAAGAAAGTGAAAATGCGCTATCAGGTATGGATGATGCCGGAGAAATGTCCTCATGGTATGTTTTTGCAGCCAGTGGTGTTTATCCCTTATCCCCAGCCGATGCCGAATTTTTAGTCAGTGTCCCTGTTTTTGATGAAGTAACCTGGACGATGCCTAACGGAAGCATACTAAATTTTACACATAAGGGTAAAGGACGAAAACTAAAGGAAATTAAAGTGAATTCTGAAAGCATAGAAGGATATTTTATTCCATTTCAGCTATTTAAATCTGGAGGAAAAGTAATTGTCGAAACCGGTAAAGATTAATTTCGAAGAAAATTAGCCTAACCAACCAATCTTCGAAGTAGCAGGGAATGTATTTACATTCCCTGTTTTTTTAGTACCTCTGAAAGGATATCGTATTCCGATTTTGGAGATTATGGCATGCTTTGCGAGAGTAAAAAGTTTTTGCGCTTCATATTCAGTGAGCTTTACAGGTTTCTTGATTTTTTAGAAAATTACCGGGGTGTTTCAATTATTAATTTGCTTTGGTTTTTCATTATTTTTTGTTTTTTGGCAATCAAAATTAAGTTAAAGCCGCCTATTTAAAAGTAATGAAGCAAAGCAATGATTTATATTTGTAACTAAGCCTAGCCATTTTTAAATGAACTTTCATGATTTGCCAAAACAGCCTAGCATTTTTTTGTCTTACTGGAATGTAGGCAAACTTTTGTATGGCGCTTTGCTTTTGTTTATCATAGAAACCTTGTTTTATTATGTGAAGTTTAATGAATCCTTTATAGATGGCAATTGGTATATCATTTTGTTTTGGCTGTGGTGTTTACTGTTTTCTTTTATTCATATGTTTCTGGTGATGGCAGACATATGGTCAAGGTTTCAGAATTATAAAAGGGCAAAAGATCAAATATTTCAGCATGGTTTTAAAACGAAGATAGCTATTAATTATACAGGGAGTAAATGCCAGCGCATGGCTCTAATGGCTGCAGCAAAAGAGTTGGGGATGGATAAAGAAGTACAGCGATTTTATGAAAAACTAGGCATTGGCTGGTATCATTTTATTCCTAAGTTTATGCTTAAAGATCCGTTGTTTTTCTTCCGCAGCTATTTTTGGTCGCGTACCTTTTTAGAACGCTATTATGCACCCAAATTTGATTTTAGAAATCAGCAAAAAGCTCTCTCTTGATTTTAGAAGCCACAAATTTAACCAAAACCTATAAATCGGGTAAAGCCGTAGATGCCATTTCGCTTAAACTTAAAATCGGCCTGATTTATGGTGTACTGGGAAGAAATGGCGCAGGGAAAACTACTTTATTTAAGATATTGTGCAATCTCGTTACTGCAGATCACGGAAGTTTAAAAATTCATTCGACCAAATTAAAACCTATAGGGGCCATTATAGAGAATCCAGGTTTATATACTTATTTAAATGCATACGAGAATCTTAAGGTTTTTGCTGAAATTCAAAATGCTCCACGGGATAAAACAAGGCTTGAACAATATTTAAAAACCGTCGGTCTTCCGTTAGATAGAAAGGATGCAGTGCGCCATTTTTCGATGGGAATGAAACAGCGCCTGGCCATCGCCATTGCTTTATTAAATGATCCTGAAATTGTTATTCTGGATGAGCCATTTTCGGGTCTTGATCCTATGGGTGTTTCAGATTTAATTCGGCTCATAAAATCACTTGCCGCTAAAAATAAATCGGTTTTAATTTCATCACATATGTTGGCCGAATTGCAGAATTGCTGTGATTATTTATACGTAATCGATAGGGGAAAACTGGTTAATCAAGGGGAAACCACAAGGCTATTTAATCATAGCATTTCCCGATACAAGATTAAAGGAAATGGTGTAGAGCAGGTAAAAAACAAACTATTCAAAATTATTTTTGCTGAAAAGAACAGTATCGATATCGAATGTAAAGCTACTGAGATTTCTAAAATCTTAGAAAACCTGATTCAGCAAGGTTATCAGCTCACTGCATGCATACCACAGGTTACCTTAAAAGAACTTTTAAGTCTGCAACCCAATGATGTATAGGATTTTAAAGGTAGAGCTATTTAAGCTGTTTAGAGAAGCCAAAACCTGGTACGCCATTGTGGCCGTTTTAATTATTGAGTTTATCATCTTTTTTGCGGCTTATTATCAGGGAAAAACCATTTTAGAGCTCTTATTAGATAATTTAAGGCAGTCTTTTTATTTTGAAGGAAACCTACTTAATGGCAATTTACTATTATATATTGTCCTAAATTCCCTTTGGTTTAATCTACCTTTAATTTTAATGATTGTAAGCTCAGCTTTAATTACCGAAGAGTATAAAACGGGAACCCTAAAAACATTAATGTTACAAGCGGTAAGCAAAAAGAAATTGATTATCGCCAAATATATTAGTTCATTAATTTTTACGATATTCATTTTATGTCTTTTAATGCTTACCAGTTTTTTGCTGGCCTATGGAATTTTTGGAGACGGTGATCTGGTCGTATATTTAGGGACTTTAAATTTTTTCCCTGCAGAAGATGCCTTTTCCAGAATTTTATTAGCATTTATTTCAGGAACGCTAAGTATGATTTTTTTTACCAGCGTAAGCATTACTTTAGGAATTATACTGAAAGAACCTACCAAAACCTGGATTGCTTCAGCCTTGTTTTTAATTTTAAGTTCGTTATTTATAAAAGCTGATTTTGGACGTTTTGGCGACTATTTTTTTCCGAAGTTAACCAATTCCTGGCAGTGCTTTTTTGCTTATGATCTCGATATTTTGAGTATCCTGCAGGAGAATATTTTGCTGTTGGCATATACCATTTTGTTTGCAGTTGTCGGAATTTATAAATTCAATAAAACCGATATTGGATGAATTTAAAGATTATTTTTTTGTTGTTGCTGTTAATGTTTATGGGCACACTACAAGCGCAGGATATCGATAAGGATTTATTGCGTATTAAACAGCACATGGATGATGTTTCGTATTTCACCGCAGATATCATAGTAGATGTTACAGCTCCATTTATCAATATGCCAACAAAGACCGCTTCCATAGCATATAATCGTGGAGAGAAAATAAAATTTAAAACCGAAGACTTTTTAATTTTCCCAAAACGCGGATTGGATTTTACTTTTTCTGAGCTTTTTGAGCATCCTTTTATTAGCGTAGATCGGGGTTTTGAATTGATCGATGATAAAAATTTGAAAGTTCTAAGTATCATTCCAAAAGATGATAAAGCTGATATGGCTATGGCTACACTTTATTTGGATATTGAAAATGATCATATAGTGGTATCTAAAATTACTACTAAAAACCAGGGAAGTTATACTTTGAAAATGCAGTATAATGCAGCAGAAATCTTACCATATCATATGGAAGTTTCTTTTGCTATCGAAAATCTAAAAATTCCGCTTAATTTTATGGGAAGTGATACCAAAATTGATCGTAAAGCCATAAAAAATACCCAAACCAATACCGGTATTGTAAAAATCCAGATAAAAAATTACGATATTAAAAAGCAATTAGAGTAATACTCAAATAGCAGTGAATTTTAAAAGTGAGTAAGAAAGTCTGAATGTTTTTATTGATGTTATTTATAGTATAGAAATATTTATAAAATTTAGCATTTAAAAAACATTTCATAATTATAAATAAACAAAGTGTTATTATTTAATTAATATGGATTTTGTTATGATTAAATGTGCCTACATTTAATCCTTAATCAACCCAATCCTATTGAAGATGAATGTGAGCTTTAGAGATAAACTTCAGGTTTCTAGTTCTATATTAGAAACAATTGGAGATACTCCATTAGTACAATTAAAGCAAATTCCTAGTAATTCTAAAATTGAAGTTTTTGCCAAATTAGAGAGTTTTAATCCCTCTGGAAGTGTAAAAGCCAGAACATCTTACAATATTCTCCAAAAAGCAATAGAATCAGGAGAATTGAAAAAAGGAGATACCGTTATAGAATCTAGTTCAGGCAATATGGCTATTGGCCTTGCTCAGGCTTGTTTGGTATTCGGGTTAAAACTGATTGTTGTTGTAGACCCCAAAATAAATAAAATTACTTCTCAATTATTAGAAACTTATGGAGCCACTATCGAGATGGTTACTGAACCTCTTAAAGAAGGCGGATTTTTAGGTGCGCGTTTGGCAAAAGTCAAGGAGTTACTTAAAATTACTAAAAACAGTTTTTGGAGTAATCAATATGGAAATATAAATAATCCTAAAACACACTATCAAACTACAAAAGAAATTTATGAGGCTCTAGACGGAAGATTGGATTATTTATTTGTGGCAACAAGTACCTGTGGGACTTTAATGGGATGTGCCGAGTATATAAAAGCTAATCACCCTAATACCAAAATAATAGCAGTAGATGCTGTAGGAAGCGTACTTTTTGGGGGTGAACCAGGAACCCGAAAAATTCCCGGTCATGGTGCCGGGGTAGATTCCCAATTTTTAGATGAAGACTATATCCACGACTTTATTAAGGTAAATGATTTAGAATGTGCTCAAGGATGCTGGGAATTGCTTCAAAAAGAAAGCATTCTTGTTGGTGGCTCTTCTGGAGCGATTATAATGGCATATCATAAATTCGAGCATCAAATTGAAGAAGGTTCACGTTGTGCTTTTTTAATGAGTGATGGCGGAAGCCGATATTTAGACACCATTTATAATCAGGAATGGTTACTAAAAAATATACCGGGAGTTTATGATGCTTTAACGCCAATTGGCGGATGGAAAATAAAACCTTCTTTTGAATATAGCCTTGCCATTATTGGTCTTGGGCCTAAAGGTTTGTACGGTTTGGAGCGTTTACTTGCCCAACTGAAAAATGAGAATGTTGAAGAAACAGTTCATATTCACCTTTACAATAAAAACAAATATTTTGGGGCTGGCGATGTTTATAGGACCGATCAGCCAGATTATTTGAAAATGAATTTCACGAATGAAAAAATAGATATTCGTCCTAAAGAAAAGCCTGATTCCATAGTTAAGCTGGAAAATTACACCAAATGGCTTAGTGAATCTATAGGCATAGAAGAAAGCCGGTTAAGCGATAAATTTTCATCCCGTAAAATGGTAGGGAAATATCTTAGTTCCTGTTTTAAAAGGATAATTGCTGGAGCACCCGAAAATATTAAAATTTACTACCATAATGAGGAGGTGGTGAATATTACTGAAAAAGAGGGATTACTACATCTTAAACCCCAGCAAACAGCAAAACCACAAGAGTCTGTTAAGGTGCATAATTTACTTTTAACTACAGGCCATGCCGGAAATCGAACTGAGCTTTTAGATAGTAAAAAAGTAGATTCTTTGCTCATTGATTTTGTTTATCCGGTGGAAAAAACTTTAGTGTCTATTAATGCTAAGGCTAGTGTAGCGATAAAAGGAATGGGATTAACCTTTATAGATGCTACTTTAGCGCTAACAGAAGGAAGGGGAGGTTATTTTGTTGGCGAATGTGAAACGATGCAATACATCCCTTCAGGAAATGAACCTGCGATCATTTATCCATATTCCAGATCTGGTGCTTTGATGATTCCAAGAGTAGGAGAGATGCCTAATGTACCTGTATTACGATTTTTTACTTCAGAAAAGTTACGGGAGATTAGAAAGGATTCTTCTCAAAAGTTTGATTTTTTAGAAGAACTTCTACCCTTAATTAAGAAAGAATTTATTTATCGATACTATAGCTTAGCATTTAAAAATTGTGGTAAAAAATTAAATGGCTCCTTAGAGTTTGCTGAAATGCTAGAAGAAATTAAATCTTTTCATAGCAAATATCCATCTGAAAAGCAGTTTTCATTTGAAGAATTACAGGAACCTTTTATAAATCATGAAGCTTATAATACTTCTATCGTAAAACAATCTTTAGAAGAGATGATAGAACAAGTATCTTTAAGAACTAAAAGTCCGTTATTAGCGGCGATTAGTGCCTGGCACGACATTAGCCCTATATTTAATGAACTATACAGTTTTGGTGGATTAACAGCCAGGTCACATCAACTTTTTGATAATCAATATGCTCCATTTTTTAACCGAATTAGCTACGGGCCACCACTAGAAAATATGTACAAAATTTTGGCTTTATTTAAAGTCGGTATTTTCGATTTTACCTTTGGTCAATCTCCTGCAATACAAAAAGTTCAAAATGGTAAGTGGCAAATGGAAAACATTTCAGCTGAATTAGACAATAGGATAGTTTTAGATTATCATATCGATGCTCGTATTCCTAAAGTGAACATCCCTTCACAGTCTTCTATACTTTATAAAAACCTTTTTAAAGAAGGTAAAATAAGAGCTTTCCAAAATACAGATGATACCGGAAGGTATGAAACAGGTGGGATGGATTTAACAAGGGAAGCAAATCCAATAGACAAAGCGGGAAACGTGATAAAAAGTATGACGGTATATGGAACACCCACTGAAGGTGTTACCTTCGATAATGATACCCTATCCAGAAACCGAAACGATTTTTCATCCATCTGGGCAAAGCAGGCCGTAAAATCTCTGAAAAATTTTATTTCAACAACTAAGTAATATTTAATGAATAATAGTCAATATAGTAAAGGAAATCAGGAAAAAGGACTTACGCCAATTACATCACCGTGGATGCATGATATTATGAATCATCCAAAAGTGGTTGATGAACTTTTTAAAAGGTTTGGTTCTCCGCTAAATATTCTTCATCCTGCTTCTTTTGCTAAAAATTGTACAAGGTTTAAAGAAGTTTTTCAAAACCATGACATAAAATTTGGGATATTCTATGCCAGAAAAGCCAATAAAGCAAAGGCGTTTGTGAAACAGGCTTTTATAGAAAATATAGGTGTAGATACAGCAAGTGAGCGAGAACTTTTACAATCACTTCAACTTGGGGGAGACGGTGATCATTTAGTATTAACTTCTGCTATTAAAACTAAAGAGCAAATTAAAACCGCACTTCAGAATAATGTGCCTATCGTGTTAGATAATGATGATGAATGTGTTCTCGTAAATGATTTAGCTGAAAAAAATAATTGTAAAGCCCGTGTTGCCTTTCGTCTGAGTGGTTTTTATGTAAACAAAAAGAAACTCTATAGCCGTTTTGGTTTTGATATCGATGATATTGAAGAATACTTAATGAAGCATGTAGGTAAAGATAAAAAGTACAACAATTTTAAGGTAGAAGGATTGCATTTTCATTTAGACGGCTATTCTACCCGGCAAAGAAGTGAAGCCTTATTGCAGTGTATAAGCTTAGTACAAAAGCTTAGAGAAAATGATTTTTCATTTCGATTTATAGATATGGGGGGAGGAATTTTAATCAACTACCTTAAGCATAAAGAAGAATGGTTAAATTTTGATGTAAGGTTAAAAGAAAGTCTAAAAGGCAAAATCTCACCCATTACGTTTAATAATAACGGACTAGGTTACAGGTTTGAAGACGGAATCATAAAAGGGGATAGAAAAACCTATCCTTACTTTAACGAAATTAATTCAGATAAATTTTTAGAGGAGATTTTAAAGTATTCAGATCAAAATGGGAGTTCGGTGACATCTTTACTTCAAAAGGAAAATATAGAAATACGAATTGAGCCGGGTAGATCTTTAGTAAACCAGTCGGGAATTACCATGGCAAGAGTTGTACATCGAAAAAAAGATGCGAAAGGGCAGTGGTTAATTGGTTTAGAAATGAATATGAGCCAGATGATGAGTTCTAGTGCCGATTTTATGCTCGATCCATTTGTGATGTATGCAAATCTCGATCAAGATAAGACAGAGGAAAAATCAGTAGATGTTTATTTTACTGGGGCCTATTGTTTAGAAAGAGATGTATTACTAAAACGAAAAGTAACATTACCAAAGCTTCCTGAGATTGGTGATGTCGTGGTATTTGTAAATACCGCGGGTTATATGATGCATTTTTTCGAAACGCAGGCGCATCTTTTTGAGCTTGCACCTAATTTGGTTTATACAGAAACTTCAAAACCCTTAAAATTTGCTGATTTTAAGTTGGACACTGATAATTAGAAATAGCATTTGTGTGTAATTAAAAGCAAAAATGGAAAATATCAAAACGTACATAGATTATACTGCAACCATTGTTGAGGCAATAGGAGTTTTAACCATATTTATAGGAACTTTAATGGCATTGTTTAAGTTTATCATAAATCAAAATAAAGGCATCTCCAGCACTTATTCTATCCTACGTCAGTCTGTTGGAAAATCAATACTATTAGGTCTAGAAATCCTGATTGCAGCAGATATTATGGCTACCGTTGTAACCGATCCTACTTTAAAATCTGTTTCTATACTAGGTCTAATTGTGTTGATAAGAACATTTTTAAGTTTATCGTTACAAGTTGAGTTAGAGGGAAAGTTTCCTTGGCAAAAAGCTAGAATCGATAAATAGTAAAATAGTTCAATTTAGTTAAGATTTAAAAAAATCAAAGACTGAGTGAAATCTATACAGGAGTTTTGTGCAGAAGCTACTATCTTGGCAATATTTCGACACAGATATCTTTTGATAATTCATTGAGATTTCAAATACTTTATAGAATCAAATTCAAAATTTAATTTACTTAATCCCAAATCGATTGTTTACCAAATCAATCATAATCGTATTATTCATAAAAAGATCGCTTCCAATAACGCCTTTTATATTTTCCGTTTTTAGCACCTCGCTTACTTTTTTAGCATCGGTAAAAAAAGCTTTTTTATTATTGATGGGGAGGTTAACATCGGCGATGCGAATTTTGGTGGTAATATCGCTTCCGGCAAAGCTAATTTCTTCTCCCCAGGATTTCAGTTGCTTTGTTTCACTATTTTTTGCTTCGGTAATATTTTTAAATAAGTTAGCATCTATGGTAGCTAATGGGAACAAACTCGCCTGAGTACTGTAAACAAACGCATGTTTATTTCCGGCAGCAATAAGGTCTAAGTAAAGCTGATTGTTTTTAAAACTGAGTGGCGTAAAACTAAAAGTGTCTTCCTCCCAATCTTCCAATTTGTTGGTAATGACTAATTGTTGCGATCTAAAGTCTATAAGTAGAATTTTGTTTTTAATTTCATTAGCCCCCAAAGTGCCTATAATATCGAAATCTTTAAGGTTTTCAGATTTACCAAAGTTTTCCCGGACCAGCAAACTATCTTCCTTAGCCAATTGATGGTTACTGAATTGTATTCTATTGTAAAAAACCTCGTAGCCATCGCGATGCTGAATGTTATTTTGTAATTCAGGATAAGCTGAAGTAATTGCCGCCAGCGTATCGCCGTAAATCACATTATGATTAATACCAAGATCCAGCTGCATTTTAAAAGTCTTATCGATTCCTTCTAATTTTACCGGAATAAGGATTGCCCCGTGATTGATGGTAATACCTCCTTGTTTTAATTTTTGCCACTGAAAATTAATCGTATCAGCCCCTATTTCGTATTTATTTTCGACAATTTTCGTATCATTTTTACAGGCAAAAACCAACGAAATAAGGATACTGTAAACAAAAAATTTAAATGGCAAGTGTTTAATCATAACATTAAAGGTTTGATTGATGAGTTTGTCTTTCACGAAATATAAAGCTTTTATAGAAACTAACATTCTTTAAAAAAGGATGAAAATTAAGAAACCATTCTTTTTCGCAAGATTTTAATGATTCGGTTATAGATGATTTCGTGCAAACTCCAATTATAGCCTTCAAAATCTACGGTATTGGTAAACTGAATGACTACCGTATCGATATCTTTGTGATATTTGGCAATCGTTTGATAGCCTGGGATTAAACCGGTATGGTCATAACGATAAATTGAAGAATAGATATCCTGTTCTTTTTGGTCTTTAAAAACAGAGCCGTCGTTTAATGCTCTTATAAATTTACCTAAATCCTCGGCTGTAGCCAACATCACACCAATATTATCGGTTTTTAAATCCTCTTCATAACCTACATAATAACCACTCATCACATCATCCAAATTTACATCATGAATAGAACCGTAGGTATTTTTTAGGTCAAGCCTGTCTAAAATAGCTTCCTGGATGTATGTAAAGGTTTTATATCCTAAAACGCGCTTTATAATTTGATCAATTAACAAGTAATTGGTGTTAGAATATTCGTAATCATCGCCAGGTTCAAAATTAGCAGGTAGATCTAAGACTAAAGCAAGATTTTCTTCAGCAGTTTCTTTTGGTGCTGCCCAATACATATACGTATCGGTATAATTAGGAATTCCGCTTCGATGCTGTACCATCATTCGTAATGTGATCTCATCAGCATTTTCGATTCTACCTTTTAATTCAGGTAAATAATCTGCAAGGGTTTTATCTAAAGATAGTTGCTCTTCCCTTACTAATTTGGCGATAGCCACAGCATGATATAATTTGGTCACACTGGCTATTTTAAATAGGGAATGTGGATCTGCCGGAATTTTTTCCTCTCGATTTTTATAACCGGCCGCATAGAACTCGGGTGCATTTCCCTTTTTATCTACATAAACAATAATACCATCAAAGCCTAATTTTGTTGCGTAATTTACCTGTTCCTGTACTGTATCGGGTAAGGGCATAAGCCAGGCTTTTAGTATAATCCAGGGAACAAAAAAAAGAGATGCTATTGTTCCAATCGCCAAAACGATACGAATAATTGTTTTTGATTTTTTAGAACTCATAATTTCATCCCGAATAAGGGCTTTATTCTTTGATATGGGGAAGTATCAAATAATGTTTAAACAGTAAGATTTTTATGATTCATACCAAGCCGACGTATTGCAAGTCGATTTTAATTTAATTATAAGTCAATAGTTTTGGGGTAAGGCTTAAAATTCATTAGTTATATGAAGCTAATTTAATTAAAAAATGTTTTAGTCGATGATCGAGATGAAATGCTCTTGTCATCTGGATTGCTATGGGGAATTGCATGAGTATATTTTTTAGAATAAGTTAGATATAAGTCTTATAAATTAGCGTACCATCTGCTTTTCTGAATTTTATTTATACCGTCTTCAGGACTCCGGAATCTGCTCTTAAAGATGCGCCATTGGTGGCAATGGCTAAAGGACTGGCCAGATAGGTTACTAAATGGGCGATTTCTTTAGGAGTGATAAAGCGCTGTAATAGAATATGCGGATTAGACTGCTGTAAAATGATTTTCTTCATCTCTTCAATTTCGATATGTTGACTTGCCGCTATATGTTGCACAGCTTCTGCAACTCCATCAGAATAAGTTGGTCCGCCTATAATGGTATTGATAGTAATTTCTGTCCCTTTGGTAAGTTTGGATAGCCCGTTAGCAACTCTGAAAGTGCCGCTTTGCTCATTCCATAATGAATCATGTTTTCAGGGATATTAATCCCAGATTCACTGCTTATAAATAGCATGCGCCCCCAGTTTTTCTGTTTCATTTTCGCAAGTAATTTTCGGGATAATCGCACAGCACTCATAACGTTAATTTCAAAATAATGATACCATTGCTCATCGGTTATATTTTCAAATTCTATCATATCGAATATTCCTAAATTGTTTATCAATATATCTATGTTATCAAGTTGATCGAGTAAAGAATACACTTCTTCTTTATTGGAAAAATCTGCGGCTATGCCTGATATTTGAGCATTTGGATATTGTTTTTTTAATTGATTGGTTATTTTTTGAGTCTTTTCCTTAGTTCTTCCGTTGATAACTACCGAAGCGCCTTCCTGTGCTAGTTGCTGCGCAATAGCGTAGCCTATTCCCTGCGTTGAACCACTGATAAATGCTTTCTTTCCTTTTAGTTGTAAATCCATTATACTATTATTTATTTTTGTAATGATCGTTAAAAAAATTATTATAAAAGATGTCAAAAATTGCCCGACATTTCCATCAGAAAATCTTTTTTTATTTCGATAGCTCCCGACGACGATTGGGTTTATAAAATTAAACCTGCTATGGGATTAAAAATTAGTTGATTATTTGCAGTTGCAATTCAATCTGCTGTTGAAGAATTTTGCGATTAGGATATATTCTTCTTAACGAGTTGATGCCACACCAAACACTAATTAGATGCTTTGCCAATACATCAGCTGGTATTTTAGATTGTAAATTTCCGTTTTCCTGCGCTTCTAGGATGGTTGATTTATATAAGTTTTCCGTTTCCCTCAATATTGCGATGGCTTCTTTTTCGAGTTCTTCATCAACAAATGACATTTCGACTAGGGTATTGGCGACAATGCATCCTTTGGAGTGTGATTTTTTAGGTGCTGTAGCAAGACTTAGGAAAAAGTTTTTAATTAGCTGTATGGGGGCTTCGCTATTTTCCAGTTTTATTTTGAATGCCTTAAAGTCTTCTCTTCGTTGTGCTAATGCTTTTTTAAAGAGTTCTTTCTTTCCTCCTTTAAAGGTGTTGTATAAACTACCTGCACCGGCTCCCGTAGCTTTACTCAGGTCAGATAAGGAAGTGGCACTATAACCTTTCTCCCAGAATACGTTCTGAGCTTTTAAGATCAAATCCTTATTTTTATAAATATGAGGTCGCCCTTTCATTTTTTTTGTAATGTTTGTTACAAAAATAGTTTTTTTAATGGAATTTAAAGTAAACAGGAAATAAAACCATAGCAAATTTGTAAAGAGCTTTTACCAAACCGGTTAGCTGCTTGCTATTTAAAATATTGCATTTATAATCTATAAAGCAAATCTTATATGTGAAAAGAATACAGGACCTATAGCGATAGATCCTGTATTTTTGGATGTGGAAATAGCTTAAATTTTAAGCTATTTTGGTCATAAATTCTTCAATTTCATTGATGATTTCATCACCGTATTCCTCCATTGCGAAGTGTCCCGTATCGTAAATATGATATTCGATATTTTTTGAGTCTTTTTTGAAGGCTGCTGCACCGCTTTCTGGGAAGTACTCGTCATTTTTCCCCCATACTACAAGTACCGGCGGTTGGTGTTCTCTTAGGTACGCCTGCCATTGGGGGTATTGTTTTAAATTGTTTTGATAGTCATACCATAAATCAATATTTACTTTTTTAGCGTAAGGCCGTTGCATTCTTAGATAATCTAAATGCCAGCAATCTGGATTAATTGATTCGACATCCTGAGTACCGTGTGTGTAATTCCATTTTAATCCTTCTAAGCTAAACGCATCTAAAAGCGCTTCTTCATTCTCTTTAATACGGTTAGCCCATAGCTTCTTAATAGGTTTCCAGGCCTCACCAATACCTTCTTCATAAGCATTTCCGTTTTGGGTTATAATAGCTGTTACCCTCTCCGGATGCGCAAGCGCAATTCTAAATCCTACAGGCGCACCATAATCTTGCATAACAATAGAATAGTTATCAATTTCCAGTTTTTCTAAGAAGCTATTGATAGTTTTAGAAATGTTATCAAAAGTATAGTCATATTGATCAGGAGCTGGAAAATCGCTATGCCCAAAACCCGGGTAATCTGGAGCGATAAGATGATATTTATCGGCCAGCCGATTAAACACTTTTCGATATTGATGCGAAGAAGAAGGGTAGCCGTGTAAAAGTAGTAAGCTTGGCTTCTTATTATCCCCGGCTTCCCGATAGGCTATATTTATTCCGTCTACATGTTCTGTTTTAAATTTAGTCTTTTCCATTGTTATTATTTTAAGTTTTTTAATTACCGAACGTTCGGTAAAATTTACATATAAAATTTTTTATTTTAGTGTATTGCGATAAGTGCTATCATTATCATTGCATTTCCTGTCGATTATCGTTTAAATATCGATTGGTAATTCTTTTTAATGCATCTTCAAAAATTTCAGGATCATCTAAGGTTGAGGTTAAGATGAGGCTTCCCTGTATATCTATCATCGATTGATACGCATAGTCTTTTGCGGTTTTTGAATCTAACTTAAGTTCTTCTCCAATAGCTTCAAAAGCTTTTAACCACTCATTCATTCCTTTTTCTATTTGGAGGCGAAATAAACTTATACCGGTCTCCATCGAAAGAGCCCGAAAAATACAGGTATTCTTCCCGTTATCGTATAAGACTTTTATTTGATCTATCGCTTTTTGCAATCTGATTTGAGGAGATTCTGCCGTATGATGAAGTACCCGGAAAACATGTTCTTCGACCCACTCCGCCAGATGTCCTAAAACAGCTTCTGCCATTTGTTTTTTTCCACCAGGAAAACGATGGTACAAACTAGCTTTTTTTAGCCCTGTAGCTCTAGCCAGATCCTGCAGACTTGCAGCTTCATATCCTTTGGACTGAAAAACTTCGGTAAGTCCTGCCAGGACATCTTCGTCTAATGTTTTTTGTGGTCTCATAGTACAAATCTATAAAAATTACAGTTTTTTACCAAACGTTCGGAAAATAATATCGCTTAGTACTTATAAAAAGAGGCTTACACAGAATATATTCAGTTTTTTAGGAGCGTTTCTCTCTTGTAGATGATTTAAGATATAAAAAGGTACTTTTTGTTATCGTTTATAGGCATCTGTAAGACAGGTTTTGGCGAAATGAATGGCAGTTCTTGAAATTTCTGTACTTACCTTTAAGTCTGTTTTTCAATAAAGATTTTGATATTTATAGCATAGACGAAACCGGACATCAGAATTTTTTCAAGTTTTTCCTGCAACACTTTTTTTGCTTCAAAATTGATATCCGTAGGATTCTCCACCTAAATCAATTGTTTTTTCTAAAAATTAGACTTTTAAAATTCTCCCATAGGCTGATTATCGTTAGCGGTGGAGTATTTAACTTCAATCATTCATTCAATACTATTAATTTTAAAAAAGTTCTTTGGTTAATGCCGCGTTAGTCATCGCACCGGCCAGGTTACCACTGGCTACGGCGGCAGCGACCGAGCGCATCCTACTTGTATTATCACCACAGGCATACACCCCGTCGATAGTAGTTTGCTGAAATTCATTAACTCTAATATAGCCCTGTTCCGTTAGTTCACAGCCTAAGAATAGCGGAATGTCAGAATGCTGTTTAAAAGGAAAACCTGCATATAAGGCATCAAATATTTCTCGATCTCCATTAGTAAATACGATATTTTTTACTTGACCTTCCTGATGTTCGAGCGCTGCGATTTCTGTTTCAATGATAGGTATACGATGAGCTTCCAGTTTAGCAAATTGCTCAGGTTTAAAATCGGCTTTACCAGTAGTTAGGATAGTTAAGTCGTTGGTAAGGTTATTTACTAGTGAAGCTAAATGAAAAGCACGCTCTCCATTGGCCAGGATTCCTGTTTTTTTGGTTCGGAACTCAAAACCGTGACAGTAGGGGCAATGAATTAAAGAGGTTCCCCAACATTCTTTAAACCCCGGAACAGGTGGTACTAAATCCTTTATTCCCGTAGCAAAAATGATTTTGCTGGTCACCAGTTTTTCTCCGGATTGTGTATCGACGGTGAATCCATTTTCAGTTTTTTCAGCCTTTATGGCAAGGTCATTTATGAATGCTACACTTTTATACTGAAGCACCTGATTTTTCGCTTTTTCTGAAATTTTAGCAGGAGGCACTCCATCCTGTGTAATAAAATTATGGGAATGTGGTGTTTGCCGGTTACAGGCTGAACCACTATCTATAATTAATACTTTGCGCAAGGATCTTCCCAGTGCCATTGCTGCAGATAGGCCGGCGTAGCTTCCACCGATGATAATAACTTCAAATTGTTTGTTTTCCATTTTTTAAATTTTAATGTCTCAATTTTGAGACATGTATGTATAAATTTTTTAAGGGCTTATAGCTTTAAAGTACGACGTCCAGGCCAGTTGTTTTATATCTTCTATATTCTGCTGCGTCTCTCTAGCATTAACGGTACTTTCGATAATTCCGGAGTGTAAAACCTGAATCCATTCCGGAGACATTTTCGGGTTTAATTTCCCGGTTTTCTGTAATTTAAGAATGATCTGTTGAAATGTTGAATAGATGTAATCATAATCAGCACAATTTTTATTTTGCCGGGTATGGATATGATCTGGATTTCGATGCATGCTATAAAACGTAGCATATTTTGCACCACAATCAATGCCGGCGTAAAGCATCTTTTCTAACTGGATAAGCGGCTCATCACTGCTTTGTATCGCCGCAATCATTGCTTTTTTACAGCTTATTTCTATAGCTTGTCTACAAATCTCTACCAGGTCATTACGATCTTTAAAATACCGGTGTAAAGTTCGGCGTGTTACCGCTGCATTATCGGCTACTTTCTGCAAAGGAGCAGATAAGTCTTCATTGAAAACTTGAATAGCAGATTCTATGATTCGTTTTTTGGTAGCCGTCATCATAAGCAAAGATATCTATATTTCTCAAATATGTGACATTTTTATAATTAATTTTACCGGTTAGTCCTGGTGAGCCACTTTGATCATATCCAGATTTCTAAGCTGATTGCTACTATAATTTGAAGTTTATATAGTTTTATTTTGAGTTGGGTAGTGATATTTTCAAAGTTTTGGCGATTGATAATTTTTTAGATTTCTTCCCAATTTATTGTTAGCTAAAAGTGAAATAGGAAGACTTAGTAACTGAAAAGTTTATTTTTGTGATCAAACCCAACTATGATTAGAAATAACTATCTTACTTTATTTATTTTCTGCTTCGTATTTACTTTACAATCTTCCGTTTACGCTCAGGAAACAAAAGATAATAAAGCCAGTAAAGGTTTTATATCCAGGTATATCAATAATGTCTTAAAGGATACGGTTTCTAAGGAACGCTCGCAATTTTTTGTTTTTCCTACCGTTGGCTATCGTCCTGAAACAGGTGTAGAATTCGGTTTAACTCCCTTATACATTTATTACGCTAATGAAGATGTAAACAATCGGCTTAGCGAAATGAAAGCCTATAGTTTTTTTACGCTTAATGGGCAGTATGGTATTAGAATAAGTCATGCCTTATATTCAGATAAAGATACCTGGTTTTTTCTTGGAGATATAGATTTTGAACAGTTTCCTCTTAAATATTATGGTATCGGGAGCGACGTTCCTACAAGTAATATCGCACTGGTGGATGCCACTCAAATTAGAATTAAAGAACGGGTTTTACGTAAGGTACTGGATAATTTTTACATAGGTCTTGAAACCGATTTTAGAAGTTTAAGTAATGTTTCTTTTGAGCCTTCCGAAGATAATGAAGAAATCAATTTTGAATTGCCTTTTGGAGCTGAAGGAACCACCAATTTTGGAGTTGGAGTAGGCTTTGTATATGATGAACGCCATAATGTATTAAATGAAAGAGATGCTTTTTTTAGGTATCCATCCGAGCAACTACACGTGATATTTGGGTGGACTAATCCTCAGGATTAAGGAATACCGATTTCCTTCTAACCCCCTACTAATATTAGGTACAGCCCTACTGTGTTTCAAAGCACTGA